>Ga0126381_100008861_pt1 | contig 11269 bp, 11 predicted proteins | sample PanSoiMetPlot_28_FD_96465 | JGI IMG/M metagenome (GOLD analysis project Ga0126381, IMG submission 96465) | Tropical forest soil microbial communities from Panama - MetaG Plot_28 | ecosystem: Environmental > Terrestrial > Soil > Tropical forest > Bulk soil | place: Panama | collected 2016-02-17 | reverse complement strand
TCCGGCCCGTTTGGCTCAAGCCATTGAGGACGAATACGTGAAGACGAGGAAACTCTTCGTACGCATTCTTCCCAATGCTTTTACTGGATCGCCGCGGGCCGAATTGTTTGAATGCGCCTTTTCAAAATTCACTAGCGAATGCCATGAACCGACCAATACACACCGGACTCTTCTTCTGGATATAACTCCATCCCTTGACGAGTTACGGAGCCGGCTGGACAAAAAGTGGCGAAACCAGCTTACGCGATCCGAAAAGAATGATCTGACGGTGATCTCGGGGAACGGGGGCGAGGAGTACCGGGCATTCTGCGAAATCTACTCCCAGATGCGCGAACGCAAGGCGTTTAAAACGACGGTGGATACCAAGGACTTCGGACGCATACAGGAAGCTCTTACGGAATCACAACGCATGCGCGTTCTGATCTGTCAAGATAAAGGCATCCCCGTATCTGGCCTTGTTGCCTCGGCGATGGGTGATTCCGCTATCTATCTGCTTGGCGCCACCAGCGACGCAGGAATGACCTCCAAAGGCGCCTATCTCTTGCAGTGGACCTTGATCTGTTGGCTCAAGGAGCGCGGCACGAAGTCGTACGACCTTGGAGGCATTGATCCCGAAGGAAACCCAGGTGTCTACCATTTCAAGAGAGGGCTCTCGGGTGTGGATTCTCGTCAGATTAACTCATTTGCCGCGTCGCAAAGTGTCGTCTCTTCTGGGCTGGTTAAGACAGGTCTGGCCGTGAGGCACACCTTTCGCGCCTCCTTAAGATCTCGGAACGTTGCCCGTTCTCTAAAACATCCGGCTGCAAGCAGTTAAGACCAATGTTGCCTTCGACCACCTCCGTGGAAATATCCGTCGTCATCGTCGCGTGGAATGCCAAACCCTATTTGGAGTTGTGCCTGGAAAGCCTAGTCAAGGTCCCTCCTCGGCGAAGCATGGAGGTGCTGGTGGTGGATAATGCGTCCACGGATGGCTCGGTAGATATGATTGAAGCCAAATTTCCATGGGTGAAGTTGATACGGAGCAAGGAAAACCTGGGTTTCTCCAAGGGAAACAACCAAGCCATCCGGCAGTGCCAGGGACGCTATATCGCGCTCGTGAATCCGGATGTGATCGTGTTCCCGGGTTGCCTGGACGGATTGGCGGATTTTCTGGATCAACACCCCGAGGTGGGTGACGTCGGGCCGCGCATCTTTAACCCCGATATGACACAACAGAGCAGCTGCCGTCGATTCCCGACACTGTGGAACAATTTTTGTTCCGCAACCCGCCTGGAAAGCGTATTCAAAGGCTCCCGTTTTTTCGCGGGAGAACACATGTTCTATTTTCCCCACGACCGAACGCTCGCCGTAGATGTGATCGTGGGCTGTTTCTCGATGATTCGCCGAGAAGCTTTCGATGACGTGGGGCTGCTCGATGAAGGTTTGTTCATGTATGGCGATGACATCGATTGGTGCCGGCGCGCGCGGAATGCAGGATGGCAGGTGGTTTTTTATCCGGATGCGCGAGCTATCCACGACCGAGGCAAAATCACGGCCCCGTTTCCTGTTCGCTTTGCGGTCGCGCAGCAGCGCTCCGTGTTGCACTATTGGACCAAGCACCATACGTTTTTGGGGGTGTTAGGTATCCGCAGCATCATACTTCTCCATCATCTGCTGCGCTGCGTGATCGCAGCTCTATCGGGCTTTGCGGATTCCCAGAAGAGGCCGCAAAACGAAGTGCGTAAACAAGTGAGCGGCGCTTGCCTGCGGGAACTTTTGTACGGCAGCGTTGCGAACAAGGGCTGAGGCAGCCGTCATCGTGGGTGTTTCAAATTCCATTTCACGCTTCGCCGATTATTACAGGCGTCACGGTTTAATGGCGACGATTCGCCGCGCCGGACTCGCTGGAAGGCGCGCTCTCTTTAGAAACCGTATGATGGTGTTTTATTGCGATCTCGATATTCCAAGACCGCGCTCGGTAAGTATCTCCGAAACACTCACCGTGGAACGTGTCGAGACCCTGGCTGAACTCAGCGCGGAGCATTTGGAAGAAATGACCAGATTCTGGAATTCCAAGCTGGCAAACCGAAATATCCGAGAGCGGTTCGACAAAGGAGCCTCGTTGTGGCTCGTCAAATCACAGGACAGGCTGGTTGGCTACGGTTGGGTGTTGCAGGGATGTACGATCGAACCGTATTACTTTCCGCTAGCGCAGAATGACGTACACCTCTTTGATTTCCACGTGTTTTCTGATTATCGCGGACTTGGAATGAATCCATACTTAGTCCATTGCATCCTGGACGGCCTCGCTATGAACTCCGGGGGCCGAGCATTCATTGAGGCAGCGGAATGGAATGACGCACAGTTGTCCTCTCTTCGAAAAACCCCGTTTCGCCGTTTGGGTTCGGTTCGATCTTTTACAATTCTAGGTCACACTTTCGTCTCTTGGAGTGAGTATGCCGCCGCCGCAAAGGAGCATAGGGGGGCCGAGCCGATCGATCAAATTTTGAGAACGGAGATCGAATGAGCAGTGAGCAGCTAGAGAGTCTCCGTCCTCCGGGCCAGGTCAAGCTTCACCCCATTGGTTTCGTACTGCCTTCAATCCAAGCCCCGCGGTGGCTCTCGGCGGGCGCCGTATTGCGTGGGCGCTGACAAAGAGGAGGCCCACAAAAGAGTTACGATCTGGTCAAAAAAGGTTGTAGACAATGCAAGCGAGAATAAGTAATCTTAGTAAGGGTACGAAATACTAGTCGTTGTTGCAATATTTTTGTGGCATTTAGCTCTCACCCGAGACGAACCATTGCCTCTGTTTTCTTTTATTTGATCTGCTGCGCTAAACCGTAACTGACTGCGCTTTTGCGCGTCCGCAACAGATTTTGAGGTGCTTGGATGAAGGGGCTTGTGATGGCCAGAGTTTTTTCCGCTATGATCGGCAGTGCTAAGAACGTCTTACTGAATTCTGTTTCTAAAGCGAAGGTTCTATATTTTGCGACATTGATTGTCCTGCTTTCAAGCAATCTCCACGCGGCGTGCCATACCGTCACACCATCCGGTTCCGGTTCCAAAACCGGTGCTGATTGGAACAACGCTCTTGCCAATCTCCCCACAACTCTGACGAGGGGTGATATCTATTACCTTGCCGACGGAAGTTACGGAAGCTACACATTCAACCAATCAGGAACGGCAGCGGTCGAAATTCGAAAAGCCCAGAATTACGATAACTGCACTTCGGTAGGATGGAACCCTGCCACGATGGGGTCGGCGCAGGCCGTTTTCGCTCAGAATCGGCAATTCTCTATTTTGAGTGCTGGTTTAATCATCAATGGAAATGGCCAGCAAACCACGCCAGGGTGTGGCGGCGCGGTGGGCAATGATCCTACCGCAGCGCTGACAACTCCCACCGATTGCGGGATCAAAGTAGATAATTCTGCGTCGGGCACTACGGATGGCATCAGCGATGGGGGATACGCCGTCCCATTTACGTTGAAATACGTCGAATATTACGGCTCCGGAAATGCGACCACAGAGAATTATCTGATTCGCGCCGATAACAGTCCGGGGGCTACACTCGCGCACATGTACATTCATCGCTTTGGCGCTGTATGTGTCGTCGTGGGCGGGACCAGCAACTTTGTTTTTACGGATAACTACATGTTCCGCAACCAGGTAACGATAGGAGCAAATCCCTCCCATGGCCAATGCCTGGAAAGCTTCGGCGACAGCGGAAATTTGACGGTAGCTCGCAATGTTTTTCGCGATCTGGGCGGCACGGCAATCATAATGGCTTGGGTTGGTAGTGGCCAGATCGAAACCGGTCCATATCTTTACTACGACAACTTGATTTGGAACACTCCCGGATACACTCCTGCATATCCGAGCGCCAATGGATTGCTTGCTTGCATCAATGGATTTACCTGCAATGGGGTCAGATTGATCCAAAACACGATTGTGGGTATGCCAAGTGGTGCGCAGACCGGGATAGACAGCGAAACAGGTGGCAGTTTTACAGTACAAAACAATATTTGGTACAGCGATGCGGTGATTGGAAACTTGTCAAAAGCGGGGACTTTTACAGAGGATCATAATTCCTATCTCGCGTCAGCAACATCGTGTCCCACTGGAACCGGCAATGTCTGTGATAATGCGGCGTCGAATCCTTTTACCAACTGGATGGGTGGCAACTTCACACTATCCAGCGACGGGTCCGACTGGACAAATCGGGCGTCGCTCGGTTCTCCCTATAATGTGGACGCGGCCAGCAACACGTTTACGACTGACCGCGGGGCTTTTCAGTTCAATAGCAACAGTTCACTGCAACCGCCCAGCAATCTCTCCGCTACGGTTCAGTAAGCAGTACAAATAGGTGTCAGTCACCGGCATAGTTAGGCCGGTTGGACTGCATGCCTGATTGTAAAGCGAAAGGGAATGGGCATATTTAGAGGCTTTCGGGGTGACGAAAGCCTCTAGTCCCACCCCCAAAGCTCCAGGATGTAACTCGATCCGTGGAACCCAAGAACATTCGATTCGGAGCCGGTGCAACTGCTACCCTTCTGCATCCGCTAGTGGCAGTGTGGATGCTGATCGCCATAGTGTTGATTCTGACCCTTCCGCGCCGGAAGGCGATCGCCCCATTTCTTCTGGCGTTTTTCACGATCCCACTTGGGCAAGTGGTGATGATTGGAGGCCTGCATTTCCCGGTCTTGCGCATCTTGATCTTGGCAGGATTGGTTCGAAGAATAATCTCTCAGGGGAAAGCATCGGAAAACAACTTTCCGGGGCGCTTCAGCGCTGTCGACCAAGCGGTGGTGATGTGGCTAGTTTCAGCCTTGGTTGTCGTTTCTCTTCAATGGATGGAACTATCGGCATTCATTAAGTTTGTGGGAGATTTCCTGGATGCACTGGGAGGCTACTTGGTTGTGAGATTCCTGGTTCCGGACGTCGAAACCGTCCGGCGTACCGTTAAGGTATTTGCCGTGATTTGTTTGATACACGGCGCCGTTATGGTCAATGAGCATTTCACTCGTAAGGACGTCTTCTGCTATCTCGGAGGATGTGGGATCGATGCAGAGGTGAGAAACGGGCGCGTGCGCGCGAGTGGGGTGCTGGGCACGATCCAGAGCGGAACTTTCGGGGGCGTTCTGATTCCCTTGTTCCTCTGGCTTGGTACGGAAAGAAAGTCCCGATTGGTGGCGGGCGTTGGGCTTGCCGGGGCAACAGCGATGGTCATTACGGCGGCCGGAAGCACGGGGGTCATGGCCTATGGCGCAAGTTTCCTTGGGTTGGCACTCTGGCCGCTGCGCAAACAGATGCGACTCATCCGGCGGGGATTGGTCGCGACCCTTCTGGGATTGCACCTCGTTATGAACGGGCCGGTCTGGTCCCTCATTGAGCATATCGACTTGAACGCCGGTTCCTCCAGCTTTCATCGCTATATGCTGATAGACACCCTGATACGCCACTTTGGAGAATGGTGGCTCTTGGGCACGAGGAATAATGGTTCCTGGGGATGGGAGTCGTGGGACACATGCAACCAGTTTGTGGACGTCGCGGTCAGAGGCGGCCTATTGACATTGGTGTTCTACATAATGGTTCTCAAACGGAGTTTTGCGGCTATTGGCAACACCAGAAAACGAGTGAGCGGGGACCGCAGGCAGGAATGGTTCCTCTGGTGCCTCGGATCATGCCTATTTGCCAATGCCGTGGCGCAGTTTGGGATTAACTATATGGTTCAACTGCAGCTTCTCTTGTTTCCTTTGCTTTCCTGCATTTGTGTGGCGACAGCTGTGAAGGTTGCGCACACAAAGACCTCAAAGGCAGAGCCTATCTCGCTTTTCCAAACGGCAAATATTTAGTCTGGTCTGAAACCTGCGGCAATGCCAACTGCCGCAGAGATCAGCCATAGACAGAATCCTCCACGGCGGGTAGATCAGCCTACGTCGACTTTGGTTGGGCTAGCTTCGGTCTCGAGCCACGCGGCCGAGAGGATACCCACGCCAAAATGGTCCTGTGCAAACCATTAGGTAGAGGAGTTGTTTGTATGAACCCCAAAGTATCAGTGGTAATCCCAACCTATAATCGGTCAGATAAGGTTCGAAAGGGCGTTGAGAGTGTCTTAGCGCAGAGCTTCACAGATCTGGAAGTCATCGTGGTTGATGACGGGTCCTCTGATAACACGGAGCAAGCACTTAAGCAGGCCTTTGGTGATCGTATCCGCTACTACTTCCAACCCAATCAGGGAGTCAGCGTCGCGCGAAACAAGGGAATCGAGGAAGCAAGGGGCGAATGGATTGCTTTCTTAGATTCTGATGATCTATGGGAAAGAGAAAAGATCGAGTGGCAATTTAATGCCTTGCAACAATTTGGTTCCCTATGCGGTGCGTGCTACACCGACGTCCGATTTTTTAACCACTCAGAAACGCGCACCATGTTCCAACTGGCGCAAAACAGCTACCGGCACGAAAGCACGATGGGCGTCAACACCGATGTACTTAGGCTGCTGGTAAAGCCCGGGGGGGCCGGCATGGTTGTCTGTCTGTCTTCCTTGCTAGTGCGCAGAGATGTAATACAACAGACTGGCGGATTCAACCCCGATCTCTTGTATAGCCAAGACAGCGAATTCATGTTCCGACTCGCGATACTTACTGGCTTCTGTTACGTCAACTGCCCGCTCGTGCAGTTCGACCGATCGCCAGCGGAGATTCGCCACGTGGGAGTGCAATCAGAATGGAACAAGGTCGAATTTTGGTTACGCGATAGCCAGCGCCGTCTCGAAGGGCTCTTACTCTTGGCTGACGGCCAGCCTAAAATTCGCAATCTAGTCCGGCGGCAGCTCGGTTCCGTTCATAGCGGATGGGTCAACTGCTATCTGGAAAGTGGACAGTACGCAAAAGCGCGCGTGGCTGCTTCCAAAGCAGCACAAATGGCTCTGACACTTAACGTTGCCATAAAATGGATGCTGACCTGGATAAGTCCTCAGCTTGCGCTCCGAATTGCACGTCGCCGGGAAGGCGAAAGAGCTTCGGCATTTACCGTTTAAGAACGTGCTGGGGAAAGAATCTATGGACAACAATATATTATTGGCGCCCGTCTCAGCGCAGGAGTCGTTAGCGGAAATCAAGAGCGGCGTCAGGGAGCGCAATCCGGAGTCATGTCCAATTTGCGGGACGACTGGCCCACGTCCGTGGGTCCGGGGGCCCGACAGACTCCACGGCAGGGCAGAAGAGTACACGCTATTGCGCTGTACAGCATGTTCGCTCGTCTGGCTGACGCGTCCGCCAAAACCCGAGGAAATGACCCTTCACTATACAACGGCCTATCACAAGTTGATTTCGGCCGCCGGCGATAACCCTGTCAAGCGCTGGAAGACGCGAAAACTAGACTTGGCACAACACAAGCAGTCAGGTGCTCTGCTCGACTTAGGCTGCAGCTCTGGATCCTTCCTAGGGTTCATGCGTAGCCAGTCCTGGAAACTGTATGGCATCGAAATGTCCGCTGATTGCGCAAAAGAAGCGGAAGCTAGATCTGGCGCACAAGTATTTGTTGGAAATATCCTTGATGCGCCCTTCCCGAGTGAAACATTCGATGTGATTACCTGCTTCGATGTGCTTGAGCATCTCTTTGAGCCTCGACGAGTGATGGAGCAAGTAGCGAGCTGGCTAAAGCCGGGAGGGATTTTTTTCGTTCAAGTGCCCAACATTGACTCGGCCGAGGCACGCGTTTTTGGAAGCTATTGGCACGGGCTCGAATTGCCGCGGCACCTGTTCCACTACTCGCCGGCGTCTCTCAAATTCCTAGCCCAGTCGGCGGGGCTCATCGACGTGTCGCTCGAAACACGCCGCAATCCCGCCGTGGGGACCAGCCTGCGATATGTCTGGGATGATGTTTTCCGCGCCGTTGGCCTCCGGCGGACCCCCGTTGCCTACCGCGGCAAGGCGAGCCTTCCCTGGAGAGCGGGGCGAAAGCTGGTTCGTCTGACTGTACTGCGATTGCTTTTGGCGATGGCGCCTGCTGTGGGCGGCGGGGAAGCTATCCATGCGATTTTCCGGAAGGAAGATCCTACCAATTAAGAAGGCGCCGTCGGCATCTGCATGCAACATGCTCCGGTTTCGAAGACCATGAGGCTTTCTCTCCGCGCGGAATCTGTGGGGCCATTGTCCTTGTTGATTAAGATTGTGGGAGTAGAAGCATGAACCGGGTTTTCCTGAAACAGCAAATTCAAACGATGCCCATCGCCTGGAGAACGAGTCGTCGATTAATCCTTTCACCTGTCCGATCCTATTTTCGGTATTTTCCCGTACGCAGCGGAAAGTGCTTCTTTTGGCGGAATGTCGCATGCCACGTCCGGTGGCTGGAGTCTTGGACTACGGCCACGACCGTCTTTGGGAGTAAGCTCCGCGTCGATCCCAAGGACGACGTTGGAAGATGCATTTACTACTTCGGAGTGTGGGAACCCAACTTGACCGCCTGGATTGCCCATTCTCTCTCTCCGGGGGACACATTTGTCGATGTCGGGGCGAATATTGGATACTTTTCTGCCTTGGCAGCCGGAATCGTGAAAGGTCAAGGCAGCATCGTGTCCATCGAGGGCATGCCAAGGACGTGCGACGTGCTCAAAGCAAACTTCCAACTAAATAGAATCCGCAATGGGAGAATTGTGCCCATGGCGGTCTGGGACGGTGTCGGGAACATTGAGATGTTCGGGCCCTGTACCGGAGTTGTCGGAACCGCCAGCGCCATCAAAAGTTCGGCCGAGAAATGGGACTACAAGAGCAAGGTGATGGTTCCCTGCGCTCCGTTGTCTTCGATTCTCACGACAGAAGAAATCAAAGCCGCCCGGATAGTTAAGATTGACGTAGAAGGCGCGGAATGGCGTGTAGTATCCGGAATGAGTGAGCTGATGAAGAACGGAAGAGATGATCTTGAGATCGTCTTAGAGGTCAACCCTGACAGCCTTCGTCTAGAGGGGCAATCCTGCCAAGACTTGTACGCGCGCTTTAGGAAGTCCGGTTTTTATCCCTACCAAATCGAAAACTTATACGGCGATCTCTCGCGCATTTGCCTAAGACCGCCCTCGCGCCCGAGACGAATCGAGCAAATCCCGGAGGGAGGGCAGTCCGATGTTATTTTCTCTCGTCGAGATGTTGACGTTCTCTAGTCTAGCGGCCATTGGGCATAACCTGGCCAGAACGAAGATGACTGAGAAGACAAAAATTAAGCTTAGAACGGGTTAAGTTGAATATTCCTTTCGAGACTCTATACTATGGCAGTCGAGCTCGCACCACACATGGTCGGCGTAGGCCCTCTGCGCGGTAGGCTAGCCTGAATGCCTATGCCATCTACAGCTGGGCTCATTTGCATACTTTAATCAGACGTAATAACCCAGGCATAATAGCTTTGTACAGCCGCAAAACAGGGAGTCGGCAGCCGCCCGATTGTGAGCGGAAGTCGGTCGACTGAAGATCAGCTCTAAAGGAGCAATAAGGTGCTTCCGACCAAGCCGCGCGCGCCGATTGAGGACCCATTGCGGCTTTTGCCAAGGGTGCTAACCAAGATGTATAGCCTCTTGCTTAGCCGTTTCTACCCTTTTGCCTCAATCGGACGTAATGTGTCGTTTCATTTGACCAGTAAGGTTAGTAGGTCGAGAGCCGGTAGGGTGAGCCTGGGAAATTCCATAAAACTGCTGGAGTATGCTTGGATCAATGTAGCTACCGATGATCCAAGTGGTGAGCCGACGATTATCATTGGTGATAACTGCAGTATAGGCTATGGTAGCATCATATCCGGCAAAAATCGAGTTCACTTAGAACGTGACATACTTGTCGGTCAACAGGTTATTATCCAAGACCATAGTCATGCATACGAAGATATCGACGTGCCAATCATCAATCAAGGTATCACCGACGGCGGCCGGATTCGGATTGGCGAAGGGTCTTGGATAGGTCGGGGCGCAGCTATCCTGTGCTCAAGAGGTGAGCTGACAATCGGCCGTCATTGTGTTGTTTCTGCTAACTCCGTTGTGACACGAAGTATCCCTGACTACTCCGTAGTTTTTGGAATGCCCGCGACAGTCATCAGACAATACGACCCTGAAAAGCGAGCTTGGCGGATGGGAAAGATGAGGAATGGCACAGATCTAGATGTTGAAAATGTGATGGAGCTCAGTTCGATAAAAGAGTAGAACGGCATTAATGTAAAGAAGCCATAGCAAGTAGCTGACCAGAAATCATATGGATAATGCGATGAACACTACACAGTCAAGAGAAGTCATCACTCGCCATTCCGATGATGAGGGTATCATTGCAATGAAAAGTAGCAATCAGCAGCGAGCCCGCTTTCAAGATCCATTGAAGCTTATTCCTCGCATCTTAAGAAAGCTTCATAGCGAGTGGTTGCGGATGACGTATCCATTCGCGTCCATGGGCTCCAAGGTATCTATTCATCCGACATGTTTCATAGACAGAAAAAACGCGCACCACATTAAGCTGGGTAAAGATATCCGCAAAGAAAAAGATACCTGCTTGGGGCTAAGTGTTTCGCCGGAGGAGGAGGGCGAACCGGTAATCGTGATCGAAGATAATTGTGTGATTCATTGGCGGACGCAAATCGGAGGCAAGAATCGTATTCATTTGGAGCGCGATGTGATCGTTGCACAGGATGTTCTGATCGTCGATCAGAATCACGCATATGAAGACGTCACGATCCCCATTGTCGATCAGGGATTTACTGAAGGGGGAACCGTTAGAATTGGACAGGGCTCATATATCGGCCACGGAGCTGCAATTATAGCTTCACGAGGAGATCTGATTCTCGGCCGCAATTGCGTTGTGGCTGCGCATTCCGTGGTCACCAGAAGCGCACCGCCGTATTCGGTGCTTTACGGCAATCCGGCTCGCATCATCCGGCAATATGATCCGGACAAGCAGGAATGGGTGACCGGTCCGGTACGCGCGCCTCAGACGGAGCCAGTTCCCTAATTCGGCCAGCCCCGGACCTGTCGGCTTCGATCATATCCACAATCTGATCTCCTGCAGCGTGCTTCGACACCATTGACGGAGGATCCGTGACCTCTAGAGCACTTCCCCTGGTCAGCATCATTACGCCCCTCTATAACAACGCGGAGCACCTTTCCGAGTGCATCGAGAGCGTATTGGCGCAGACCTATCCGCATTGGGATTACACAATCGTCAACAACTGCAGCACCGACGGATCCCTCGAGATAGCCAGCCGCTATGCCGCCAAGGATCCGAGAATCAAGGTTCACAATAACTCGCAGTTTCTTCCGGTCGTTGCC
>Ga0126381_100008860_pt1 | contig 11270 bp, 6 predicted proteins | sample PanSoiMetPlot_28_FD_96465 | JGI IMG/M metagenome (GOLD analysis project Ga0126381, IMG submission 96465) | Tropical forest soil microbial communities from Panama - MetaG Plot_28 | ecosystem: Environmental > Terrestrial > Soil > Tropical forest > Bulk soil | place: Panama | collected 2016-02-17 | reverse complement strand
GTGTGCCATCATGAATTGCCGCCTCGACGGCGTAAGGCGAGCACCCTATATATCTGGCTGCGTCTGGGATGTTGAATGCTGCCGGATGGATTACAAACTGCGGCGCAACGGCTGCGGGAATCTCTGCAACTGTTTTAGTTGACATTTGCTCATACGTTTAGTCGGTTCCGGTCTCGGCTGTTCAAACGTGGGCTGCGCATAACCCGTGCGGCTTGTCCACTTTCGTGGGTTTCACCGCTCGACGTCGGCTGCTCACTACCGCCGAACCTCCTTCCAACAACACGCATAGTAATTGGTTCTAGTACTTAAGTCAACGACTTTTCCTTGTATAGGCGTGCGGGCAGAAGCCAGGGCGGCCCGGTGAAGAGCCGGCTTTATCCCACGTTCAAGGTTTCGAGATCGCTCAAGCCCAGATACCTCTGCGTCGTTTCCAAGCTCCGATGCCCGAGCATGGGGATTGCGATGGCCGTTGCTCGCGACGTTGAAAGGCTTCGCCTGATTCGACTGGAAGGTTTCAGACGGCTTCGGTGACCAGCCAAGTTCCTCAACGGAGCACAGGCCTATTCCGTAGGCTTTTCGGAGGGCGCGATTCACGGCGCGGGTTTCGGCGACACGCATCTCCGCGCCGCGGACTGCAGGCGATACGTTGGAGGGATCGGCGTCCCCATAACCAACAAATCCCCTCGCGTTCTGGGATTTGTAAACTGTAGCCTTAAACACCCATCGCTTGCCGATAGCATCGGACTGCGACTGTAACAGTGTTGTGCTAATGCCGTGACAGCGTCCGCGAGTCGCTACGCGGAGTAGCCCCGCATGTGTGACGTACCACCTGCCTTGTAACCGCAGGATTTCGCCATTTGACAGAGAAAGTCGAAGCGCTCGTGTTATATGAATCAGAGCCCTTAACTCAAAGGGGGGCAGTTCAGGATAGAGTTTCTTGACGAGCCGACAATTGTCACGTATCAGAGAAGCGCTGTTAGTTCTAGACATTTAGAGCTCCATTGACGGCGCTATCCGCGCAGATATCATGGTGATATTTTAATAATATTCTAATGATATCACAAAGTCAAGGGGCCGTGAGGTGCAAGCAGCCTAGCCCATGAGTGAAGAAAGGGTCCGATTCCTACTCAGGATTTCATCTAGCTTGAAAAAGAAACTCAATGAGATGGCTCAAAGTGAGCACCGTTCGCTGAACGGACAAATCGAATATCTGCTTGAAAAGGTAGTTAGAGAAGAAAGCAAAACACAAGATGCTGCGCCAGGGTCGGCATCAAAGAGAAAATAAAAATGCAGACCCCAACCGATTTTGCTAGAGCGTGGAGGCAGCTTATTTTTCAAAAGACAAACAAAACAACGGCGATTTAAGTCTTTTGCTGTCCACGTAAATATACAGCTTATAGGGGACTGCGCAATCACCCTACGGGTGGAATCGGGATGGTACTTCGGAAGAGCGGCCCCTTCATTCGCGAAATCGCTTCAAATTCCGGCATACCACGAATAGCCGGCGTCCGGGTCTGAGCCACCCAGGCCTTTACCAATCCCCTTCAGAGTGTCGGTCACAGTGATGCGTCCGACGTACTTCAGGCTCTTATAGCCAAGTTGCCGTTCGACACGCAGACGTACCGGGGCGCCGTGGGCCACAGGAAGATCCTGGCCGTTCATCCGATACGCCAAGAGAGTTTGCGGGTGAAGGGCATCTGCCATATCGAGGCTGCCCCAATGCCGATCGACACAAACGAACAGGACATATCTTGCCTCGGGTCGTACGCCGGCAGCATTCAGCACAGAGGAAAGAGGGGCGCCTGTCCATTCTGCGATAGCCGACCACCCTTCTTCGCAAATGTGTTCAGTAACCTGCGTACGCGAAGGGAGCTGCTTGATTTCCGAGAGAGAGAGCCTAACGCGCTTCGTGACCAATCCATCGACAACCAGGCGCCAATCGCTGAAACCTTGAATCATGCTAAAAAAATAGGGTTCATAGTCCGGCATCACCGTGCCAAAACCTCGGAAATTCTTGGAAATCTGACTGCGGCTGAATTCGCGCGCGAAATTTTGGCGAGAAAGCAGCACTCGTTGGCTCGCATAGGTCAGAGTTTCGCCTATACCATACAATCCGCCACTGTCGGGCGGAATCAGTCCGTAGCGCCTGGCCAGCACGGCCCCTACACCACCGGCAAAAGCAAGCGCAGAGGCTCCCAACGCTCTCTTGATCAACTTGCGGCGCGTTGTTCCATCGTTCATGTAAGTCCCGATCAGGCCGAGGTGCGCCCCGTTATCATGGCGCGCATCCTTGGAAGGAACCCTCGCAGGCTCACCATTGCGACATGAACGATAAGGAAGACAACCAATAGGCTCATCGCAAAGAAATGGACCGTGCGCGCTGACTGATGCCCACCAAAGACTTCGACCAATGCCGGCACCACGGCTACGAGGCCCGGTGACATCGCCAAGCCGGACAGGATCGTCAGTGGGGCCAAAAGAAAGGTGGCCGTCAGGTAGGCCAGGCGCTGGATTATGTTGTACGTATAGAACTCTTCGATATTCGGTCTTTTGAACAGTAATTGATTCGAGAGCACCTCGCGGAGCGTTCTCCAGGCGAGCTGGTTCCGCTCGGGAAGGAAGTCGCGGTGGAAGTGAAGCGTCAATAGGCCGGAAAGAACGTAGATACCTCCGTTTAATATCCAAATCCATGCACCGAGGAAATGAAGACTTCTCCCCCAGCCTGACTGTGCCTCGTTTTGGGCCATCGGGAGATTGATCAAAGATGGATCGCCGAAAAATCCCGTTTCACCCCAAAAAAGTGCTGGCTGTGCCAAGAGAATGGCCACACCACTTACTAGCAGCATCAGGAAGCTGATGGCGTTGATCCAGTGGGTCAGGCGGATTAGCGCGCTGTGCCGGGGAACGATGGTGTCGATGCCCTGGCTCGCCATTGCCGGACGTGCAGCACAATCCGCCATAATGTGGCCACCAAACTAGCACACGAAATTGCGCCGGAGCAATGCGGGCTGAGGGGATAAAATCGTACTGACGTGCTTAGTTTCTCGCTTAAGTCAGACAATCACTATCACACTACCCACGGTTACCGTGGTTCCGCACCGCCTGGAACCAGAAAGCCAGGCCGATGGCGATAGCTAGACTGCTTCCAAGTGAAACGCTTGCGGAGCTGATCAAGATAGAGATAAATCACGGGCGTGGTGAATAAAGTCAACATCTGGCTGACCACGAGTCCGCCCACAATGGCAATTCCGAGTGGCCTTCGTAACTCGGCTCCAGCGCCCCAGCCGAGAGCCATGGGCATTCCACCGAGAAGCGCGCACATTGTTGTCATCATGATCGGCCGGAACCGCAGCATACAGGCTTGGTAAATTGCCTCCCGGGAATTCATTCCTTCGTTCCGCTCGGCCGCGAGGGCGAAATCGATCATCATGATCGCGTTTTTCTTTACAATGCCAATCAGCAGGATAATTCCGATCATGCCCACAATGTCGAGATCGCTCTTGAAGAGAACCATGGCCACCAGCGCTCCCACGCCCGCCGAGGGAAGCGTTGAGATGATAGTCAACGGGTGAACGAGGCTTTCGTACAACATTCCCAGCACGATATAGACAGCGAGCAGCGCCGTCCCGATGAGGATAGGTTGATTCTTAAGCGCTTCCTCATAGGCGCGTGCGGTGCCGGCGAACTTCCCCGTGATGTTGGCGGGCAGCCCCATCTCCACTTCTGCACGGTTGATGGCAACCACGGCGTCACTAAGGGGAACGTTTTCCGCAAGGTTGAAAGAAAGCGTCGTTGCGGGAAATTGCCCCTGATGAGGCAGCCTGATAGGAGTAATTCCTTGTGTGAAGTACGTAAACGTCGACAAAGGTACATCGCTGCCCCTGGGAGTTTGTACGTAGATTGTCTTCAAGAAGTCCGGATTTTCCCACCACTGCTGTTGCAGGGCCAGAACGACATGGTATTGGTTAATCGATTTGTACATAACCGAGACCTGCCGCTGGCCAAAAGCGTCATAGAGCGCAGCGTCCACAGCTTGGGCTGTGAGGCCGAGTCGAGATGCTGTATCGCGGTCAATGATCACGTTGGACGACAACCCGGAATTCTGCTGGTCGGAGCTGACGTCGGCAATCTCGGGCAGCACGGAGAGTCGATTCAGAACTTTCGGCCCCCATTCTGCCAGAGACTCAAAATCCGGTGCCTGCAACGTATACTGATATTGGGCGTTGCCCTGCCTGCCCCCAATGCGTACATCCTGGGCATTCTGCAGAAACATGTTTGCGCCAGGCATACCGGCAGTCTGGCGACGAAGACGGGCGATTACCTGGTCTGAGGTGGCCTTGCGAACACCTACCGGCTTAAGTTGAACGTTGATAAACGCAGAGTTCCCACCAAATCCGCCGCCGCTCGTGCCGGCTACCATCGTTACGGTTTCAACGTCCGGATCCCTGCGGACCTGCTCCTCAAACCACTTGGCCTTCTCCACAAGAGCCTGGTAAGAGATGTGTTGCTCACCGACGACCGCACCACCTAAACGACCAGTATCCTGTTGCGGGAAAAAACCCTTCGGGACCTTCACATAGAGGTAAACGTTGACCGTCAGGGTCACTAATATGGTCAGCAGAACGGCGGCCGGATGATCCAAGACGACGTCGAGCGCCGCTGCATATGTCGAACGTACCCATTTGAAGAATCTGTCGCCCTCCGTGTCGGCGGCGGTTCCGTAGAAGCGGCGCTCCTTAAGCAACCAGGCGCATAGCATGGGTGTTACGGTGACGGAAACGATCATGGAGATGGCGATGGCGGCCGAAAGAATCACGGCGAATTCTCGGAACAGACGCCCAACCACCCCACTCATCATCAAAATCGGAATAAAGACGGCGATAAGTGAAATGCTCATTGACAACACGGTGAAACCAGTTTCCGCTGCGCCCTTGAGCGCTGCTTGCATTGGCTTCATGCCACTTTCGAGGTGGCGCGTAATGTTTTCGAGTACAACAATCGCATCGTCAACTACGAACCCAGTGGCTATGGTGAGCGCCATCAGAGAAAGATTGTCCAGAGTGTAGCCCATCAGGTACATCACGCCGAACGTGGCGACAATCGAGACCGGCACGGCGACGCTAGGAATAAACGTCGACCAACCACTGCGAAGAAAGATGAAAACCACCAAAACCACCAATCCAACGGAGACGATCATGTTGCGCTGGGCATCTCTCATGGAATCGCGTGTGGTGATGGTGCGATCACTTGCGATCTTGAAGCGAACCGTTGGCGGAAGCTGAGCCTCAAACTGCGGTATCAAGGCTTTTATACGTGCCACTGTGTCCACAACATTTGCATTTGGCTGGCGGTTGATCTGGATTTGAACCATCGGGTTGCCGTTTACAATACCGAGGTTCCGCACATCTTCATTTCCATCGATGACGCGGCCAAGGTCAGAAAGACGGACGGGAGCCCCTTTGCGAAATACAACAACCAAATCTTTGTAATCTTTGGCAGCAAAGAGCTGATCGCTAGCATAAATGGCAGTCTGGACCTCTGAATTGGCAAAAGATCCTTTAGGCCGATTGGAATTGGCATTTTGGAGGAAGGCGCCGATCTGGTCGAGACCGACATTGTAATTCGAGAGCGGCTGCGGGTTAACTTCAACGCGAACTGCAGGTAAAGAGCTACCACCGACCTGAACCTGGCCGACACCTTTGACTTGCGACAGTCGTTGGGCAAATACGGAGGACGCAATGTCGTACAACTGCGGTCTGGGTACGACATCCGATTCGAGGGTCATGAGCAAAATTGGCTGATCGGCCGGATTAATCTTTCGGTATTTCGGAAGGGATGGAAGATTCGAAGGGAGAGTTCCGGCCGAAGAGTTGATGGCGGCTTGCACTTCGCGGGCAGCCGCATTAATGTCGCGGTTCAAATCGAACTGGAGCGTTACCTGCGCCGACCCCACTGAACTGTTGGAGGTCATTTCAGTAACACCCGCGATACGCGTGAATTGCTTTTCAAGTGGCGTCGCGACGGACGCTGCCATCACCGCGGGGCTTGCTCCCGGGAGCGTGGCGTTGACTGTGATCGTCGGGAAATCAACTTCAGGCAACGCGGAGACCGGTAATAGCGTGTAGGCAATGCCCCCGGCTAGGGTCATGGCCACCACGAGGAGAGTGGTGGCAACAGGACGTCGAATAAACGGTGTGGAAATACTCATAGACTTCTATATAGGTACCGAGGAAAGCTGTTCGCTTTCTTCCGAACTGCGACCCCCACGGACCAAAGATGCGATCCGCCCAAAAAACAAATAAATGACGGGCGTAGTAAACAGCGTCATGACCTGACTTACGAGCAGCCCACCGATAATGCAAATCCCTAACGGAGTCCTCAATTCGGAACCAACGCCGGTACCGAAGGCGAGCGGCACGGCTCCGAGCAGTGCCGCCATCGTGGTCATCATGATGGGGCGGAAGCGCAGGAGGCACGCCTGGTAGATGGCTTCCTCTGGTGTCTTCCCTTCCTGACGCTCCGCTTCGAGCGCGAAATCAATCATCATGATCGCGTTCTTCTTAACGATACCGATCAGAAGAATGATGCCAATCAAGGCAATAACATCCAAATCCTTCTTAAACAGCACCAACGCGAGGATGGCGCCGACTCCGGCCGACGGGAGCGTTGAGAGGATAGTTACCGGATGGATAAAACTTTCATAGAGCATGCCAAGAACGATGTATACAGTGACAATGGCCGCGAGGATCAGAGTTAGCTCATTTGCTGAAGAAGACTCGAAAGCGCGCGCTGTTCCCTGGAAGCTGGTTTCGACACTCGCCGGCATACCCAGATCCTGCGCAACATGTTTAATATGCTGGACGGCGCTACCGAGCGATGCCCCCGGGGCCAAATTGAAGGAAAGAGTTACCACAGGAAATTGGCTTTGGTGGTTAATAGTGATCGGGGAAGGAATGTTTGAGACCTTCACCAGCTCGTTGAGAGGCGCAGGAACGATGGCCGCGGCGCCGGTGAGAGCAGCATTGGTTCCTGCTAACGCGATGGTCGACGCGAGATTGGCCGAAGCCGCACCTGTGGGCACATACATGTCCCTCAGGCCGGATACGTCCTGTTGATATTGCGGTGCTACTTCGAGAATTACGTGGAACTGATTGGTCTGCGTATAAATGGTCGATATCTGTCTCTGGCCGAAAGCGTCGTAAAGAGCGTCATCGATATTCTGTGGAGTAATGCCAAGCCTGCCCGCTGTATCGCGATCGATATTGATCATCAATCCGGTTCCGTTGTTTTGCTGATCGCTCGCGACATCGCGCAGCTCGGGAAGCTGTTTCATCCGTTCCAAGAGGCGCGGCGCCCACTGATCCAGCAACGATTTGTCCGGAGCATCGAGCGAATACTGATATTGAGTTCTGCTGATGCGATCTTCTACGGTGAGATCCTGCACGGGTTGCATGTAGAGCTCGATTCCAGGCACTTGTTGCAGCTTCGGCTCGAGCCTGCGGATCACATCCACCGCCGATACGCCGTCACGCTGATCAAGCGGCTTCAGCGTGATCTGAATACGGCCGCTATTCATTGTTGTGTTCACACCATCAGCGCCGATGAACGAAGTCAGATTTTCAACCGCGGGATCCTGGCGGATGACTTGCGCGAGGTCCTGCTGCAGTCTGGACATCGCCGAAAACGACACTGTTTCGGGCGCCTGGGAAATTCCTAAAATAGTACCCGTGTCTTGCACGGGGAAAAATCCCTTCGGGACAATAACGTAGAGATAGACGGTAAGAGCCAGCGTAGCGGCGGCAATGAATAAGGTCAGCGGCTGATGACGCAGAACCAAGCGAACCATCTTGCCATACTGTTCGATAGTCTTAGCGAAGCACCACTCCGACCAACGGTACAACTTGCCCTGCGCAGATTGCGGATGATGCTTGAGAATCCGAGCGGCCATCATTGGAGTGAGTGTGAGAGAAACGAATGCAGAAAATATGATCGTTACTGCGAGCGTAACAGCAAACTCGCGGAAGAGTCGCCCTACGATATCGGCCATGAAGAGCAGCGGAATCAATACGGCAATCAGCGATACGGTCAGGGAAACGATGGTGAATCCGATCTCAGCTGATCCCCTGAGTGCGGCCTCCATTGGCGAATCGCCCATTTCGATATATCGCGAAATGTTTTCGAGCATCACGATGGCGTCGTCGACGACGAAGCCGGTGGAGATGGTGAGGGCCATGAGCGAAAGATTGTCCAGGCTGTACCCGAGCAAGTACATGACAGCAAAGGTGCCCACCAGCGAAAGAGGCACGGCAACGCCCGGAATGATGGTGGCTGAAGAGCTGCGCAGAAATAGAAAAATGACCATGACCACAAGCGCCGTGGTGAGGATGAGTTCGAATTCGACGTCCTTGACCGATGCGCGGATGGTAGTGGTGCGGTCGCTGACGATCTGAACAGAAACCCCTTGAGGCAGCGAAGCCTCGATCTGAGGAAGAACGGCCTGGACGGTATCAACGACATTGATAATATTTGTGCCCGGCTGGCGCTGAATATTTAAAACAATGGCGCGCTGGTCGTTTATCCAGGCGGCGAGTTTGTTGTTCTCGGCTCCGTCTATGACTGTAGCGACATCTCTGACGCGCACAGGCGCGCCGCTGCGATAGGCAATGATGATTGGCCCGTACTGCGCTCCGGCCTGAAGCTGGTCGTTGTCATTGATGGCCCAGGCTTGATCAGGGCCGTCGAAATTGCCCTTGGCCTGGTTGACATTCGCGCTGCTAAGCGCGGTCCGCAGAGTTTCAAGACTGAGACCATAGGATGCGAGCGCAGTGGGATTGGCCAGCACGCGGACGGCCGGGCGCTGTCCACCACTGATGCTCACCAAACCTACGCCTTTCAACTGCGAAATCCTCTGCGCGATGCGAGTTTCGGCGAGCTCTTCGACTTTCGGCAGCGGCATCGTTGAAGAGGTAAGAGCCAGAGTTAAAATCGGCGCGTCGGCTGGATTAGTTTTGCTGTAAACCGGGGGCACTGGGAGATTCGGGGGAAGAAAAGTAGTGGCGGCATTAATAGCAGCCTGAACTTCCTGCTCGGCTATGTCGATATTGAGATCCAGCGAAAACTGAAGCGTGACGAGCGAACTACCGAAAGAGCTGATTGAGGTCATCTGAGTGAGGCCGGGCACCTGACCGAACTGCTTTTCAAGAGGTGCAGTGATGGAGGAGGTGACCACTTCGGGGCTCGCCCCGGGATAAAACGTCTGAACCTGGATCGTAGGGTAGTCCACCTGAGGCAAAGCGGAAATCGGTAGCTGGCGGAAAGCCACAACGCCAATGAGAATCACACCCGCCATCATCAGAGAGGTTGCTACGGGCCTTGAAATAAAGATTCGCGAGGGACTCATTGGGGAGAGCTCCCCTCTTGTCCCCTACTGGAATTGCGTTCACGTGTTCTGAACTGACCATGACCCTGATTGGGCCCGCTGGCACCTCGCCGTGGTTGCACGTCAGGGCTCGTTTGTGTGCCTTTTTCCTTTCGAAACGCGTCGGCTCGATTTGCGTTGGAGCCTCGGCCTTGTGACTGGCCATCACCAGTCGTTGGTGCACCGTTGCCACCTCTGAATTGGATACCATCATTGTTTGGGCCGCCAGCTCCTCTTCTGAATCCGCCGCGCCCGCCACGAGCTCCGCCATCAGGGCCCGAGGAATTATCGAGATCTCCCGGCTGACGGACTCTAACCTGAGCCCCCTCGACCAGCCTGTCGGTGCCGTCGACCACCACGCGGTCCCCCTCGGATATGCCACTGAGAATATCAGTTGAGGTGTCGGTTGATATCCCCACGTGAACGGTTTTCAGATGCACGCGCGAGCGATCATCGACAACATAAACGAAGGAGCCCTGTTGGCCGGTCTGGACGGCGACGTTCGGCACTATAAGTTCGTCCTCTAGCGTGTCGACTAGCAGGCGCATGTTCACGAATTGCTGTGGGAAGAGGGCGTTGTCCGTGTTGTCGAAAACGGCCTTCAGCTTGGAAGTCCCTGTTGTGCTATCGATCTGGTTATCCAAAGTCATCAACTTGCCGGAAGCCAGTTTTTTGGAGTTGTCACGGTTATATGCATCGACAGGCAAATGGGTGCCCGCTCGTATTTTTTGGGTAACCTGCGGCAGGCTGTCCTCAGGAATAGTAAACAGCACGGCAATGGGCTGAAGCTGGGTGATAACGATCATACCGTTTGGGTCGGCAGCATGAACTATGTTGCCGGGATCAACAAGCCGCAAACCTAGAACACCGGTAATCGGTGCAGTGACCTTTGCGTAGGTCAGTTGCAACTTAGCGCTGTCAACGTTTGCCGTGTCTTGCTTTACGGTACCCTCATTTTGCAAGACGAGTTGCTCCTCGTCATCGACCTGCTGCTTGGCAATTGCGTTTTTTGCGTAAGCGGCCTTATAGCGCTCAAGATCGATTCGCGCTTCGTTCAAAATAGCCTGATCTCGAGCCAGAGTACCCTGGGTTACTTCGAGTTGGACCTGAAAAGGCCGGGGATCAATTTCGAACAGGATTTGACCTTCCTTAACCAGGTCACCTTCATTAAAATCAACCTTCATGATTTGGCCATCGACGCGCGACTTGACGGTGACGGTATAGAAGGCGGTTACGTTTCCCAAACCGTTGAGATAGACAGGGATTCTCGAGCGCTTGACCGCTCCCACGACGACTGGTACGGGACCTAGGCCGGCGCCACGACCCAGACCGCCGGCGGGACCACGTCGTGCAACGTTCCCCGCGCTAGCGGGCGCAGCGAGGGGGTGGCCTGCACGCCACACGGCATATCCCGCGACGCACACGATTATCAGCAGAAAGGCGAACCAGATTAGCCCGCGTCTCCTTGAGCCGCCGACTGATCTTCGCCGAAGCGAATGCGTTGGTTCCCGCTCCTGTTCAGTCTTCAGTTCGGGAGAAGTCGTGCCAATTGTCATTGAAACCGCCTGTCCTCACAAAGACGAGTTTGACCGCGCCAATGGGTACACCTACAGTTCGCGAGTCGCTTACTGCGTGAGCACCGCATGTCAGCAGCACTCTTGGACCAACAGCGTGCAAGGAACCAAATTCCCAACATACTTCCAATTACGGGGATAATTCAGTCCGCTTCTTGAGGGGTTACGAGCAACTGTGGTTTCGTTTGCCGCCGCCACACACCAAGACGCCCCATATAGAGATAGACAACCGGCGTGGTAAAGAGCGTCAGCATCTGGCTAAAGACGAGCCCCCCTAT
>Ga0126381_100008859_pt1 | contig 11270 bp, 5 predicted proteins | sample PanSoiMetPlot_28_FD_96465 | JGI IMG/M metagenome (GOLD analysis project Ga0126381, IMG submission 96465) | Tropical forest soil microbial communities from Panama - MetaG Plot_28 | ecosystem: Environmental > Terrestrial > Soil > Tropical forest > Bulk soil | place: Panama | collected 2016-02-17 | reverse complement strand
TGAACCCTAAGTTTGAGTGGTTCCCTTATTTTTTGATATATGGTGGTCATCGCCCGGTTCCCCTCGGCGGTTGTGGACGCAAATGCTCTTTGATCCAGCCGGACAAACCTGCGGTCTCCCAGGCCTTATACAGATCCTCAGTGCCCCGATACTTCACCACGGTGGCGCGCAGAGGTGCGGCGGCGGCAATCCGTTCCCTGGCAGCCGGCGGAGTTATCTGTCCATTAAGCACCAGCTGCAAGCGAACATTGGGAGTCTTTAATGCTGGCAAGTAGACGAGCGGATCGAGGGTAGCGACGTTACTTAAGAATTCCTTTTTCTCATATTTCGGGCGGTCTTCCGGCGGCACAATTGCCGATTTGCTAACCCAGTCGGGCCAGTCACCCCAAGGTTCAAGGACATCCAGCGTGCTGATTCTTGGGTCGGCTTGGGCCGCCAAAATGGCGATCGTCGCGCCGGAACCCAGGCCGAACATGCCCACCCGACTCATGTCGATCTCGCCCGTTTGTGCCAGAAAATTTAGAATCAGTTGCACGTCGTGGGTCGTGCTCCCTAAGGATTCCGCCAACTCACTCACGAACCACTTTGACAGGCCACGGTTTCTGAACCGGTAGTCCGTCAACGCACTTACAAAACCGACGGCGGCATAGCCATCGGCCGTGGCGCGCTGGCACCAGCCCTTGTCGCGAAAATGTTCGTCGTTAGCGTCGTAGCTGTAAAGATAAAGGATGACGGGTGCTTTCGCGGGAACCTTGTCGGCTACCTTCGGACGAATCAGCCAAACATCAATGGGATCGGCCTCGCGCCACTCGAGGCGATACAGATCGCGGACAAACTGCGGTTCTTCGTCGTGTTGGAAGCGAACGGGAGGGAGCGGGTCGAGACCCGTTTTGATGTCGCCCGGCGATCCCCAATTCTCGGTGGACACCGGTAGGTTGATATTCCCAGGCTGGCTCAAATTTCCCGGCTGCGTCTTCGCAGTCTTAGTGTTTGAGGCCCGGTCCTGTTGTGCGTCGGCCAGGAGCGACGCGCCGGCCACCACGGTCAAGAGCAGAAAACAAATGCGACGACAAAGCATGAATTCACCTTTCGATTCTAGATTCTCTTTCCAGTTTCTCGGACCACGATCAGTATCGGAACCCTGTAGTTCGCACGGCTGGGGGGGTGTGCTCGGTATAGGGCGAAATGAGCCGGGGACAAACCGGAACATCCGGCCTGTCCCCGGGAATTAGCAAACCGGTTTATTAGAAGGTCAGGTTTAGTTTGCCCGTTGTATTACTGAAGTCGTGGCAGAAATTGGCGTTGTTAACGATCAGCATCGTTGAACCGCCAACATCGCCGCCGCCTTCAGCGACGCCACCAGCGCAGAGCGTGGTCGTGCCGACACTGGGACCGTTGGCAGCATTCGCAGGTTGCCCGACGATTTGAAAGTGAGAGTGCCAAATCTTCATGTTGTTGCGCCTAATGTAATCTTGTTGCAGAACGTTCAGATTGTCGAGTGCCGTCAGCAGGTTCCCTACGGCTGCAGCACCGCGGGAATCGTTGACGAGACGCAGTGCGGACCAGATCGGATAGTCGCCGGCGTTCAATGAGTCGAAGGTCACACAGGGTAGCCCGGGGTCACCAACGGCGCCGCTGCCGGGAATGATGCCGTTGTACGCGGTGGGGCACCCTGCAGGGGGTGTGGTGAACTGGCTCTCCAGGGGATCAATGCCATTGACCGTCAGGTACTTGGTGACGGTCAGGCCCTTGGCATTGCCCGCGCTCCAGAAGAAATAGCCCATGGTCGGGGTCCCATTCGGGGCCAGGTTCAGGAATTTGACCACGTTACCGGTGCCGATGGCACGGATGCGGTTAACTGCGCCTCCGAACACACCGGGGGCAGTGGCAAGATGCATGGGATTTTGCAAGACCGTACCGGTGCCGGTGCAATTGCCAGTCTCCTGACCGGTATGGAACTGAGTGCTTTGGGGAATGCCGTATTCAAAGGTGTTGTAGGTTCCGGAGAGTGACTCGCGAACCAGGAAGTTCATGGGCTCCCCGACCGTAACGCCGTTGAGATCCGTGGTGCGGCCAAGGTTGCCGGCGTAGTATTGGCTCAAAGTGTAGGCGGTGATGTCGCGCATACTCGCGACAGCACCGTCGGTAGTCGGAGCAACAGCGACGATGATGGGCTGCGCCCCAATGGTATTGACGGTAAACGCGGCGGGCACTGGCGCACCGGTGATTGGATCATTGCCGCTGATGTTGAAGCCATAAACATGAAAAGACCCGCCGCCGAAGGCGGCGTCACCGGCAATCGCGACGCCAATGTTGGGGGTGGCAGTCCCATAGCCCCCGCCGAACAGGTCGTAAGTAACGTCGTTGAAGAACTGGCGCGCGAGAAGCGCGTTGCATGCCCCCAGGGCGCGTTGTGTGGCGAACAGGGCGTCTTCTGGACGGATGTCCGTGCCAGCAACAAAGAATCTACCGTTAATAGGGGCTGCGGCCAAGAGCGTAGTAATGGCTGTAGGCAGTTGGATACCGGCCGGGACGTCGGGTTGAGTGGTAATCTGGCCGGCCGCGACATCAACTTGACCGTTGAGAATCGCAGTAAAGGTGCAACCCGGACCGTGACCCGTGTTGTCGTTTATGAAGAAGCAGCGGTCTCCGAGGGTCGAGTCCATCGACATGTAGACATAGAGCTGAAAAGTGGCGTTGATGGTAGGGGTCGAGCAGCTACCACCGCCGTTCTGGTTCCAGGCGAAAAAGATTTTTCCGTTTTCGTCGGTTGCGCCAGCGGGAACTCCCGGCCGAGGATCAGTAGCCGCAAAGTAATCGGAACCGGCAGGAGGGGGGTTGGTCGCCGTCGACGCCGAGGTCCACAGGCAACCGGTGCCCGCGGGCGAGTTCACAGTATTAAACGCTGCTTGGCCGAGTTCCTGGAACAACGCTGACGAACCACCTCCCAGCATCACGGTTTGAGCATTGGTGATAGTCGTGAATGCGCAAAGCGCAAACGCGAGCGTAAGCAAGCACTTCGCAAATTTCATATTTTCTCCTTTTATAGTTTTGTTACCCAATGAAACGACTACACCGTAGAAGAGCAAGGCTGAGGGAGCCCTCCCGCGAACGAAGCGTAGGCAAAGCAGGAACCGCTAGAGCAATGAGTCTTATTTCATTACTCCCCACATGCCTGCGTTCGCCCGTGCCGCCGTTGTACCGGCACCTGGTTTAAGTGGTATCAACAAAAAAAAAATTATTAGTAACACCGCTCCCAGTAATCCCGACACAACGACAGCTTCCGGGTAAAGCAGGTAAGGCACACCAACTTCCACTTGTAAAACGGTTTAGATAGAAATTCTTCAAGGCCACGCAAAAATTAAAATTTAGAAACAATCGGTGACCTGGCTGTTGAAACAAAAACACTCGATTCATTCCACGAACGATTCACGTCGGTTCGCAGTCAGGGTAGGAAACACGTATACGGGCACAAACTGCGGCTGATCACATTTGCTGGAACAGATAAATACCCACATGCTGCGGTTGAGGGTTTCCGGCCCCATCGGGAAGCTGTGCCGGCGGAGTGGAACCGCTGCTGGCCGTTACGAAGATGACGTAGTGTCCCTGGACCTGCCCCACAATCGCGGCCGCAGGAAAAGAAACTGCACACGCGGCACTACCGCAGGTCCACGGATGGGAAGCGCTGAACGGAGGAAAATTCGAAGCGATGAAGACCGTGGCATTGGGAAAGAGTCCATTGTTGCTGGCATCCTGTGTGCCCAGATCAATCGCCACGTCACAATTTTCCGACCCGCTCGCTCCGGTGGGATCATTGACGCTGCCCGTCGGGGAAACGGTGAGAAATTCGCCGCCATAGATGGTGCTGGAGGAAGGGAGAACGGGAACCTTTGCACCCGGGCCGCTGTTTGCAGCGAGAGAGGCTTGCAAGGTGGAACAGGCCTGCGACGATGCGGCGTGATTGCCGAAGGCCGAAGCAAGCACCGTGATGTCATAGCCGTTGTTTTGTTTAACGGGATTGCTAGGCGAGAAAGTGAAGCCATTGTATTTCGCGGAGATCACGGAATTGACGTCCAGCGCGAAGGCAGGTTCAGCAACACCGATGACTCCGGTTCCACCACCGAAAGCCCCGGAACCGCCGAGCCCAGGATCAAAGTTGCTTACCAAAAGCCCTGAACTCCCTATACTGATCAGTTCCGGCAAAGGGCCAGAAGTACCGTAAGTGTTCAGCGGATAGGCCGTGACCGCGCCTAAAACAGTTTGCGAGCAGCCACCGGTTACGGTGGAAGTCGCTTGTGGGTTAGGGCCCACGAGAAACGGCTCGGCGGCGAAGGTGACTGCGGATCCCTGGGAACTGATCTGAACGATTCCGTAGTCGGCCGAGCCGGTCGTCAGGGCTGCGTTTGGGACGGGCACGTACAAGAACGGGCTTGGGTTCGTGAAATTGGGACAAGCAGTGTTTTGTGCCATGGCTATAGGCGCCGCGCTGATGGGGCCGGTGGTGTGGAGGGTGAGAAAGTTGGCCAAAGCTCCTGCTCCTGGAATCTCTACGGCCCAAGCGCCAGTTATCGGTGGATTTTGAGCCGACGGAGATCCGGAAATGGTTGCAAGGGTTTCCGTGATGGCCAGGAAACCTGTATCCGCGGACGTGAACGTGCCGTCGATGACGTTGACCGGTACCTGGATGGGCGTGCCTGAGGCATTGGTGATGACGTGGCCCGAAACGGCAATTTGGTTCGCCGAGTGATCGAAAGTGGCGGCATTCTGGAACACCGAGCTTCCCGTGACGTTGAAAGGACCGCCGAAGTAGGTAGCTACTTGACCGGCGGCAGGTGAGACCACAGGCTTCGCAGTTTGCCCACAGCCGCCTGAGAGAAGCATGATGCTCGCCAGCAGCGCCGTGAGGAGAAAGTTCTCACCGCGCGGGAACGTCAGCGCTCCCACTTTGTTTCCTATTGCTCGTTGGAGTTTCATAACTTGCTTTGGCGTCACCATGCGTGCTCCCCACAGCGCTTGGAAGAGATTCTCGTGCGGCTCCTTGTCGCCTGTGAACATACTTAGCTGATCGACTGATTCGCGAGACCTCATGCTAGAAGCTGAACTTCAACCCAAATTGAAAAATCCGCGGGTCATGGGCATCCACCGGATGAAGGAAGGAGTTGCCGGTCAGACAGTCGATGCCACCGCCTCCCGCTGCGGAATAGTTGGCACTGGCGGTACCGTAGCAACCAATGACGTTGTTACCGGTGTTGCCGGGATGCGCGGGGTCATAAACTCGGAACTGCGTGTGGTTGAAGATATTGAATGCCTCGGCTCGGAACTCCAGATCTCGCTGCTCGCCGAAGACTTTGAAATGTTTCAGCAAAGAAAAATTGAAATTTACGCGGCTGGGATTGTTGAGCGAATTGCGACCGCAATCTCCGAACGTCAATCCGCGCGGAGCGAGGTAGGCTGCTGGGTTGTAAAGGAGAGGCCCGAAAGTTTGTGCTACGAATCTTCCTTCGTAGGGAAGCTGACTGCGAGGATTGCCAACACAATCGGCGTAAGAACCGGTTCCAAAGTAGTTGGCCACCCCACCATTGTCCGAGACCCCAATTCCGCCCGGACTTCCTCCATTGATTACGCTAAATGGTGTGCCGGTTTGAAAAATAGTGATTCCGGAAAGCTGCCATCCGCGCAATAGCGCGTCGGACAGACCAGGCGGATCAGCCTTCACCGCGCCTCCTCCATTCGTTTTATGCGCGGATAGCTCATTCGTGGGCTCATCATCAAGCCAGTGCGCAAAGTGAAGCAGTGGCAGATCGACGATGTAGTTGAAGCTCAGGTTGTGGCGCTGATCGAAGTTGGAACTGGCTTTGTTGTTGGCCAGATCGTAGGAGTTCACGAAATCCGCATCCGCGCGGTCCGAGGAGTTATCCATCGAGTGGCTATAGGTGTAGGACAGACCGAAGACTACAGGAGCGATCGTCTTCCGCAGATTGAACTGGAAAGCATTGTACTTGGAGCTGGCATTGTTGGCGACGGCAAGAATGCTGCCCATGGTCGCATAGGGCCGGAACACGCTGGGGTTGAACGGCGTTCCAAACCCCGGAAGGCCGTAACAGGCAATGTTCATGTTGACCCATGCGGGTTGGCCGGGGGCGACAGTTGTGCCACCGTTGATATTTCCCACCCCGCCCAATTCGAAAGTGCCTCCGGAACTGCCGGCGCAGTCGAGAGTCCAGATCATCGGCCGTCGCAGCGGATAAGGGTTGAGAGCGGGATCAGCCGGGTGGACCTGGTTCAGATCGCGGACCGATGTTAGATGCGTGCCTTGACTCCCGACGTAGGCGGCGGTGACTGCGAGTCCCTTCGAGATCTGCTGCTCAACGCTCAAGCTCCATTGCTGAACGTAGGGGTAGCGGGCCTCGGTGGGAATGGAGGTGACGTTGATCGGGTAAGCGATCGGGCCGGTGATGACCGGATGCAAGCTGTCGTTAGCGAAGTAAGAATTGCAGGGCGTTCCCAGTCGGCCAAACCCGCCGATGCATTGGTAACTTGGAGGATTCAACTCTGTCTGGCTTAGGGTAAGAGGAGCACTCCCAATGAGCGATCCTGTGTTCGCCTCATAGCTGGTGCCGTGCTCGTAGAAAATCCCGTAACCGGCGCGAATGGCCGTTTTGCCATTCCCAAAAACGTCCCAAGCTAGGCCGATACGCGGCATGGGATTGAAGATATGGCTGGTCATGCAGCTTTTCGGCACACCATTGACCCCGCACTGCACCAACCCGTTGATCACGGCGGGATCGGGATTGCCCAGATTTGACGACACGGCAACCACGCTGTTCCCGGAAGCTGCCGATTCGGAGCGCACCAAAAATCCAAAGCTCGGGTCGAGAAAAACACCCGCGGCAATCGAAGGGTTATAGGCGGATGGTACCCAGTTGTACGCGGTGCCCTTGGAGTTGTACCAGGAACCGAACAATCCAAATCGCATGCCCAAATTCAGGGTCACTCGCGGGATCACCCGCCAGTCGTCCTGGATGTAAGGCTCTGCCAAAAGGTAGCGGTTGTAATATCTATTTTGGACGGTGTCCTGCTGATAGGTGGCAATCTGCGCGCCGAGAAAGTTGGCAAACGCGTTCGAAGTTTCCGCCGCTGCCGTACACGCGTTGCAGCCCTTGCTTATGATCGGGCTGGGGCCAGCACCCTGGTCGTTGAAGGAAATAACGCCCTGCACGTCCCCGCTGTTCAGTCCGTTGGCAGCTCCCAGTTCGTTCTGTTGAGCGAAAACGGCTTCGACGCCAAATTGTAGCAGGTGCTTTCCGAGGCTCTTGGTGACATCGTCGCGGAGGGTGTAGGTAGGAATGGTATCCGTCCAAGGCGTGTATCCGGTGTCGATGTTGAAGCCATGTGAGCCGTAAGCGGCGTTCGTTCCCTTGAAGAGGAGCGCGGGAATTTTGCCACCGAAAGAGTTGTCAAAAAAAGCGCCGGTTGGCCCAATCGGGAAACCCACAGGCGTGGGGCCGGTGCCGATTTGGGAGCAATTCGGATTTCCGCTGCTATTCGTAGGGCATGCCGTGTCCAGAATGCCTGGCCGCGAAAGATTTACGCCTGGGCCGGCGAGTTGAGTCAAATTAATTTTGGCTTGAACATAAGAGAAGGACAAACGGTTGGCAAACCCTTTCGGAAGAGTGCCCAAAAGGCTAGCGATCATGCTCAAACCGGGACCATCGATGTGGTTCTGAACGGTGGGAAAGCTGTTCTGCACAAGCCCCCATTGCGGGGTGAGAACGTCGGTGTTCCAGGAATCCTGAATGAAACGGAAAGAAAAGGCTTGCGTGGTGCTGAGATTGTGGTCGATCCGGACGAGCGATTCGTTCCACTGTGTGCTCGGCGAAACTGTCGCAACGTAGCAAGCGGGATTCGCTGCCGTTGACACCGTCGAGTTGCACCCGCCGACAGAATTAGGAGCCGGCAGGAGACCCGTGGCCAGCAGCGCCGCTGAGGTCGGATCGACAGGAAGTTGGTTTGTCGCCGGGCCGCTGGCGCTGGAGGCGTTGTAGTACGACAGGCCGGACACTCCGTTGATGACCGGGCAATCCGGGTAAAGCTGCTTGAATTGCGCCGCAGTTTGCCAGCCACCCGCGCCAGGCGCCGGGCACACGTCGCTGAAGTTCCCACCGCGTTCGGCCATCGACGGAACTGCCTGATTGTATTCGACCGGCGTCTTCTCATTCCGGAATTCCTGTGAGAAGAAGAAGAAAGTCTTTTGCTTGCTGACGTTATATATTTTGGGAATAAAGAGGGGTCCGCCTAAAGTGAAGCCAAAGTCATTGCGCCGGTAGAGCGGCGCTTTGGAGGTTTGGTCGAAGAAATTGCGCGCATTGAACGCTTCGTTGCGAATAAATTCGTACCCGCTGCCGTGGAATTCCGGAGTGCCCGACTTGGTGGTGATCAATACAATGCCAGATGCCGTCTTCCCATACATCGCCCCGTAGTTGGAGGTGAGGACTTTCATTTCGCCGATTGCGTCGACACTGGGGTTGATGATAAAGGTGTTTGCTCCACGAGCCGCATTGATCCCGTTGTTCAAAACATCCGTGCCGTCCACTTCAAAGATGTTGTATTCCACGCGGCCGCCGTTGACGCTGTACTTGGCGCTGCCTGCTACGCCGGTTCGGCCCTCGTCCTGTCCGGTCTGGTTGCTTACGCCCGGCACCAAAGCAATCAGTTGGTAAGCGATGCGGCCGTTCAGCGCGAGGGTTTTCACTTCCGATTCCTTCAGCGCCCCTGAAACTTCAGCGTTCGTCGTCTCAACTTGCCCTGCTCCACCGCCTTGCACGGTAACCGACGCTTTCTCCTGGATGACCTCGAGCTTCGCGTCGAATGAAAGGGCCTGCCCTGGCGCCAGGTTAATGTCACCACTAGAAAATGGGCTGAAACCATCCGCCGAGACACTCAGCCGGTAGCGGCCGGCTGGAAGGCCGGCAAAAGAGTAGTGCCCTACGTCGTCGGCTTCGGCGCTGAGGTTCGCTGCGGTATCCAAGTTAGTCAGTGTCAACTTGGCCTTTGGAACGGCCAAGCCCTGTGGATCGCTAACTTGGCCAGAAATCTGCCCTTTTTCTGTTTGCGAATGGGCCACCGCAACGCTGATAAGCAGAAGAGCTGATACGCCAAGAAATCTCAAAAACGTTTGAGACATAGGCTCCTTGCTCCGGAATTCTCTTGCCATTGTTTCAACCCTCACCTATGTTTCGGCTCTCTCCTGGCACGAGTTACTTGCCACAATCGCCAAGAAATGAAGACCGACTTCTGCGACGGCGAAGTTAGAGCGGGCCTGAAATTCCGAACGACCGATCGAGTTATGGCAGGAAACGGATTAGTTTCGTGCTGACCACGACCCTCGCCACAGTCGCCCCGCACATCCGATAAGCAGACAGACACGAAACGACGGATGTGACTCGCAGGCGCTGGGGTTTCTAACGCGCTTCCATCCAATTATTTCCGGCTCCAGCGAGGATGATCGACGTATACAAACGAGATGTTGAGTTTTCGTGAAACGAGTATGACAAGTCTATTAAGGGAGGTTTTCCACAGAAGAGTTAAACCTCTATTTACACTCCATTCTCAACCCCTAAATGAGAGTTCGGCATAAAAAGCAAGCCTGGCTCCGCCCCATTTTGACAATCTCATGCGCCGCCGATGAGACACGGATGCGTGTGTATAAGAATTTGGATTCAGCGGAACTCTAAGAAATTGAACGACGAAGTTGGACGGCACCGAGACACGGTGAGAAGAGGTGAAATGAGAAAACGTCGGAGCCAGTCTCTTTGTTTGCTGAGTATCGCGTTGCTCGCGAATATCTATCTCCATGCAGCGGCTCCCCAAGAACAACCCGCCACCGCGAGCAAGCCCACGAACGCGCTTCCCCCCACGGCCAACGGCGACATGCACCATCCGGCTCCCGCGGAGAGGAATCCCCGTTACCGAATCTGCCGAGATGATGTTTTATCGCTTTCCTTTTCGCTTTCACCTGAATTGAATCGGAAAGTGACTGTGCAACCCGACGGTTTCATCTCGCTCGAAGGCGCGGGTGACCTCTACGTCCAGGGCCTGACGGTTCGCGAACTCGTCGAAGCCGTCAAAAAAGCCTATGCCGGTATCCTGCATGACCCCATTATCGATGTCGACCTTATCGATTTTCAAAAGCCTTTCTTTACCGTTTTCGGCGAAGTAGGGAAGCCTGGTCAATATACCCTCCGCAACGACATTACGGTCACGCAGGCGATAGCGGTTGCTGGCGGCTTCACTCCAATCGCCAAGACGCAGGTTTTCCTCTATCGCGCGGTGTCGGCGAACTGGGCCGAAGTTCGTGAATTGAAGCTGAAAGATCTCCTGAACGGGAAGAACGTCAGCGAAGATCTGCATCTTAGGAGCGGCGACATGATCTTTGTCCCCGAAAAGTTCATTGCCAGCTTTAAGAAGTATGTCCCGTACTCCTTCAACGTCACACCTCCGTATCCGACGACTTTCTAAACGCGAGCGTGATGTATCGGAAGAGCACGGCGGACGAGGCAATAGGTAGAGGCGTTTATGGAAAATGCGAACTTGAGAAAGTCCTTCGGTTATGACATCCCGCGATTGACGATGCGGGACATGTTGCGCCCTCTGTTTCGACACCGCTTGGTGGTGATATTCACATTTTCTGCGATCTTCCTACTTTCGATCCTGGTGGCGTGGCGTTGGGCGAACCACTATTGGGTCGCGACAATGCAGGTAATTGTGGGCCGCGAGCGCCTTGAGCCTGCGGTGACCCCGCAACCTACCGCAGCGATCCAAGACACCAGCCACGTCGTCACGACAGACGATGTGGATTCGGAAGTTGCGCTCCTGCAAGGACGAGACATGTTGCGGGAAGTGGCCGAGACCTGCCATCTTGCTCGGAATGGCAGGTCCAGTTCGTTTTGGGACAGATTTGATTCCCGCGACCCGGCCGTCAAGAAGGCGGCGGCACTTGAAAGCGCGACCAAGGCGCTCGCGGGCTCTCTCAAAGTGGAAACTCAGAAGACTTCTCGATTGATCGACCTGCGTTACGGGAGCAGCATTTCCCCGGAAACCGCCGCTTGCGTCCTGCAAACACTTGGAAGAGTGTATCTTGAGAAACACCTGCGGCTGCAGCGGCCCGCTGGTGCTCTTGAATTCTTCACCCAGGAAACCGATAAATACTGGCACGCGCTGGCGGAATCCGAAAGCCAATTGGTAAAGTTCAGCAAAACGGAGGGAATAGC
>Ga0126381_100008858_pt1 | contig 11271 bp, 14 predicted proteins | sample PanSoiMetPlot_28_FD_96465 | JGI IMG/M metagenome (GOLD analysis project Ga0126381, IMG submission 96465) | Tropical forest soil microbial communities from Panama - MetaG Plot_28 | ecosystem: Environmental > Terrestrial > Soil > Tropical forest > Bulk soil | place: Panama | collected 2016-02-17 | reverse complement strand
CTCGACCGCGTCCAGCACGGCGTCCTGGAACAGCAGATCGTCGATCGCATAGGCCGAGAGGCCCAGCTCCGGAAACACCATCAGCGCGACGCGGGCATTGTCGCCGGCCGCGAGCAGTTCCAGGACATTTTCGGCATTCTGCCGCGGATCGGCGACCGCGACGTGGGGTACGCACGCTCCGAGACGGACGAACTCGTGGCTATATGGGGAAAAGAACGAGGGCAATCCCGACTCCCTCACGATCTCGACCTGCCGGACTTGACCATAGCCCACACCACAGCGGCGACGCCGAACACGGTCAAACCGGCAAAGACGAGCAATACCGTATTGGCCGATCCGATCACGCGGTCCCCAATATCACCGACCGCATCGCCGGCAAAAAGCAGCATCGGCGCCCAGACGATCGCCGAGGTGACGTTGGCGAACCAGAACCGGCCGCGCGGCATTCGCATGATACCCGCGGCAAGCGGTATCACCGCCCGCACCGGACCGAAAAAGCGGCCGATGAAGACGCTTTTCCCCCCGTGCTTCTCGAAAAACCGGATGCCGTTCGGCAGCAGGTCCGGATTTCGCGTAAACGGCCAGACCCGCCCGATCCCGCCGCCAAAGCGCTGACCGAGCCAAAACGAGATCGAGTCGCCGAGCACCGCCCCGATCACCGCCCCGGCGAGAACCGGCCAATAAGGCAGCGACCCGGCCGACATCAATGTTCCGGCAACGATCAGGATCGAGGTGCCGGGAAACAGCAGGCTCACGAAGGCGAACGACTCGCCGAACGAGGTGATGAACATGACCGGGAAGGCCCAGCTCGAATGCGCCGAGATGAATCCGAGCGTCGGCTCTATGAGAGATTCCATCGCGTCCGGTATATGGAGAGCCGGCCCGCGCATTCACCCTGCGAGTAGCGCTTGACAGCGAGTGGCAATCGCCTCATGTGAATGTGACAAACATTTACATGAGGGCTGCCGCCATGCATGCGCTCGTGGCGCAACTGGACGACATCGGCAAACCGGCCTGGATCGCGCTGACGATCGTCAGCTTCATCCTATTCCCGCCGGTAGGGTTCTTGGTTCTGGGGTTGTTGATAGGGAGTGGACGGATGGCGTGCGGGACACACGGCAACGGGGATCGTTGGCGGCGCCGCATGGAACGCCTGCAGCGGCGAATGGAGCGGATGCAGTCGGCTGCCGAGCGTTGGGGCCGGTACGGCAGCTATCGGGCCTCCAGCGGCAATCGCGCGTTTGACGAGTACCGCGCCGAGACTTTGCGCCGGCTCGAAGAAGAGCAGCGCGATTTCCGGGCATTTCTCGACCGTCTGCGTCACGCCAAGGACAAGGCGGAATTCGACCAGTTCATGGCCGAGCGGCGCCGGCCCCCGGAGGGTCCCGGGGCGCAACCGCAGAGCGTCTGAACGTATTCAATCGCTATGTAGCCGTCCGCTGTCTTTACCCACCAAGCCTTGCGGTTTGGTGGGTCCTGCCTTCCAGGCAATTGCGATCATGGCGCCCGCTGCGTCATACAAAGGGCGAGCGGGGCTCGCGGAGGGCGGAGGCAGGAGAACGGCATGCGAACAGGGGCGGAATACCGGCAGGCATTGCGCGACGGGCGACGCGTCTGGGTGATGGGCGAGGGTTTCGTCGAGGATGTGACGAACCATCCCGCGACCCGGGCGATGGTCGACGAGTATGTCACCTGGTACGACCTGCATTTCGATCCGGAGTGGCAGGAGATTGCGATCCGCCCCGCCGATGCGGAGCGCGAACCCACCCCCTGGGCCTATGTCGTCCCGAAGACGGCCGACGACCTCACGGGGATGGGGAAGTTCTTCTCCGCGACGACGTTCCTCAGCGCCGGCAACATCACGCACACCCCGTGCTACGGGCACATGATCGCGCTCGGCGTGCAAGCCTCGGTCGAGGAACGCAACGTCTCGCCCGAGCAGATCGCCAACGCGGCGCGATACCGGGCCATGATCGCCGATACGCAGCGCTTTCTGACTTTCTGCGGCGGCGCCCCGACGATCGGTGCCCGCATGCGCCCGGAGCCGGCCGACCGCGCTGCGCTGCGGCTCGTCCGTGAGACCGATAGCGGCATCGTCATTAGCGGCAAGATCGGCATGCACACGAGCCCCGCTTTCGCCGAGGACGTCTATATCGGGAGCCTGTCCGGGATCGAGATCGACGGGCATCGCGCGACCTTCATCGTCGCGGTCAACGCGCCCGGGGTCACCACAGTCTGCCGCAAGATCGCGGTACGCGACCGGAACCCCTTCGTAGCCCCGCTCAGCAGCCGCTACGACGAGCTCGATGGCCAGATGTGGCTCGACGACGTCTTCATCCCGTGGGAGCACGTCTTCCTGCTCGGTGAATCGCCCGAGCCGGTCGTCCGCTGGCTGATCTGGCACCACCTCTATGGCTGGCTGTCGAAGGCGGAGTTCACGCTCGGACTGGCGCTGGCATTGACCCATGCGATGGGCCTGCAAAAGCACGACCAGACGATCGAGCACCTCGTCGATCTGGCAATCGAAGTGCAGACTGTCCGCAGCTGCGTCACCGCCTGCGAGCGCGATCCGAGGTTCACCGAGACCGGTTATTGCGTACCCAACCACGCCCATCTCGCAGTCGGCGGCATTGCGATCTTGAAGGCGCGGCAGCGCATGGCCGAGATCCTGCGCATCGTGCCCGGCTCTTCATTGGTGGTCTGCCCGTCGGACAAGGATCTTGCCGCGCCCGAAATGGCCGCGGGGCTCGAGGAATCCTTCGGCGGCGGAGGTTACACGGCACTGCAGCGCTCGGCATTGCTGCAGATGGCGTGGGACCACGTCTCCTCGGCGCTCGACGGCCGCGAGTCCGCCTTCGAATTGCACGCCAGCGGCGGCATCCCGGCCTGGCGCGGCCGGCTGCGCCGAAATTTCGAGCAATATAACGCGCTCGCCAATGCCGTCGCCAGTCGGGTGGGTATGCCGATGCCGGAGATCGACCTCAGCAGCCTGCGCGAGGTGCCCTGGGCGCCCCGCCGCGCCGTCACGCCTCCGGCCGGCGCGCGGTAAAGGCCCTCACCCGCCTTGCTCTGCTCGGCACCGTCTCCCCAAGCCCCTCGCATCCCCCGCAAGCGGGGGCTAGAGTGGGGCTTAGCGGCACAAACCCGCACGTTTGCCGGACGGGTGGCGCTCGGCCTTGTTGGCGGTGTCGAGGCTCCACTGTATTGTCGCCTCTACGGCGCGCGCTTCTTCCCGGCCCTTTCTCGACAATTCCCGCCCTCTCGCCGATTGGCGCCGGGCGATCTCGATGAGACGGTGCGCCTCCAGAGCCTGCTGGTGGACGCGTTCCGCCGTCTCTCGCACCTGTTCGGCGAGTTCCCGCGTCTTCTCCAGCATGCGGCCATAGTGCTGTCGCACATCGGATGAAAGGCCTGCCATCGACGCCTCCCGAACATCTCTAGACAAACCCGATTGTGCCACTTTCGTTCCGGGCCGATTCCCCTTGAAACTTGGGATGCCTCAGCGCTTCTTTTGTTCTCAAGAGTGAAGCCAACCCCAAACGCCCGGCAAGGTGAGATAAGATACTGGCGCCTACTCTTCCAATTGTCGCCATCGGCGCTTCCGCGGGTGGGATCGAGGCGCTGGAGGAGTTCTTCAAGGCCGTCCCGGCCGATAACGGCTTGGCCTTTGTCGTCGTCACCCACCTGCCGCCCGATCGCGAGAGCATGCTGGCAGAGATCCTCGGGCGCGCCACCCGGATGCCGGTTGTCGACGCCAAGGATGGCGAGAGGGTCGAGGCGGAGCACGTCTATGTCCTGCCGCCCGGCGCCATTCTGACCATACGCGGCGCGCGGCTGCATCTGCGCCGCACCGGACGCAGCGACCGAGAGCGAGCGCCGATCGATGTTTTTTTCAATGCGCTTGCCGAGGACCAAGGCGAGCACGCGATTGGCATCGTGCTTTCCGGGGGTGGCCACGACGGCACCGTGGGGATCAAGGCGATCAAGGAGAACGGCGGTCTGACGATCGCCCAGGGCTCAAACGTGTCGCGGCCGCGTTTTGCCGAGATGCCGTCAAGCGCAGTCGCGGCCGGCTTTGTTGATCTGGAGCTGCCGGTCGAGGAAATCCCGGGGCGTATCATCGCTTACGTCCGAAATTGGGGCGCCTTCGATCCGGAAAAGCCCGGCGACGCTTTGGCCAAGATTTACGGTCTGTTGCGCAGCCGCACCGGGCATGATTTCAGTGACTATAAGGAGCGGACCTTTCAGCGCCGCATTCAGCGGCGTATGCAGGTGGTGCAAACCACAAAGCTCGATGAATACGCCGAGCGGCTGCAAAAGGACCCGGACGAGGTGCATTCATTATTTCGGGATCTCTTGATCGGCGTCACCGATTTCTTTCGCGACGTGACAGCCTTTCAGGCGCTCGAGACATTGGTGATCCCAAAACTTTTCGAGGGCAGAGGCGCCGACGACGAGGTCCGCGTCTGGGTCGCCGGCTGCTCTACGGGCGAGGAGGCGTATTCGATCGCGATCCTGCTGCGGGAGCAGGCTGAAAGATTGGTGGCGCCCCCCAAGGTTCAGGGTCTTCGCCACCGATATCGACGAGGCGGCTATGGGGGTCGCCCGAGCGGCGCGGGTATCCGGCGAACCTCGTCAAGGAAGTCTCGCCTGAACGGCTCACCCGCTTCTTTGTCAACGAAGCCGGTATGTATCAGGTGGTAAAGGAGCTGCGCGACATGTGCATCTTCTCGACCCACAGCGTCATCCGCGATCCGCCCTTCTCCCGCCTCGATCTGATCTCTTGCCGAAATCTCCTAATTTATTTGAAACCCACACTGCAGGCGCAAATCATTCCGCTGTTCCATTACTCGCTGCGATCGGGAGGCTATTTGTTTCTCGGAGGTTCGGAAAACCTCTCCCGCTACGGCGAATTATTCGTGACACTTGATAGAAAGAGCCGCATCTTCCGCCGTCGAGACTTGGCGTCACGCCCTCCCCTCCCTTTACGGCAATTTCTGCCGACCTCGCGGCGCGGGACGGCTGGGATGGAGGAGAGCCAGGGCGGGTTGCTGCAGCGCTCGGACATGCTGCGCGGGATCGCTGCGACGGTCGTCGAGCGTTTTGCCCCCACTTACGTGATCGTCGACGAATCCGGTCAGACGCTGTTTTTCTCATCTGGAACCGGCAAATATCTCCAGCCGGCAGTCGGGCCCCCCAATCGCGACATCGTCGCGATGGCCCGCCCGGGGTTGCGCGCGGATTTGCGGGCGGCACTCCATTGCGCCAAGGAAACCGGCAGGCGGTTCGTGCGCGACCGCATCGCGGTGCAGATCAATGGTGGCACTCAGACGGTGAGCCTTGCAGTCGAGCCGGTCACCGAAGGAAACGAGACAGTTTACGGCATCGTATTTATCGACCGCGGCCCGATCAGAACGGTTGAAGAAACCGCCGGGGTGGCGCATCCAGACAGCGAGGATACAACCGTCAGGCAGATCGAGCAGGAGCTGCAGGAAACCAAGGAGCGACTGCAATCGACAATAGAAGAGCTCGAAACGGCGAATGAGGAGTTTCGCTCCTCGAATGAAGAATTGCTCTCGGTCAATGAGGAACTGCAATCAACAAACGAAGAGCTCGAAACCTCGAAGGAGGAGTTGCAATCGGTAAATGAGGAATTACAGACCGTAAATAACGAGCTCAGCATCAAGATTGAGGAGCTAGACCGGGCCAATGCCGATCTCAACAATTTGTTTCAAAGCACGCAGATCGCGACGATCTTCCTGGACAGGCGCTTGGTTATTCGTTCATTTACGCCAGCTGTTTCCAAGTTATTCAATTTGTTGCCGGGCGACCAGGGCCGTCCGCTGACCGATCTCTCCAGCCGTCTTGACTATCCAGATCTCGAAAGTGATATCCGGACGGTATTCGGCGGCGAGGCGATCGAGCGCGCGTTGAGCCTGTCGGAGGGGACTGAACATTACCTTGCGCGGCTCCTACCCTATAGAATCTCAAGCGATATCATCGATGGCGTGCTCCTGACTTTTGTCGATGTTACCAGCATTATCGCCGCCGAGGAGCAGCAGAAGGTACTCGCGGCCGAGCTCAGCCATAGGGTCAAGAATACACTTGCGGTCGTCTCGTCGATTACCGAGCGGACCCTGCCGGACGGAGGAGCTAAAACGGATCTGCTGGGCCGGTTCCATGCTCTCGGGCACACCCATGACTTGCTGTCGAACGCCGGCTGGACCGAGGCGCCGTTACGCGAATTAATCTCGACGGAGCTCGCCCCTTACGGCGCCCATATTACTGTGAACGGGCCGCCGGTCAGCCTGAAACCCCAAGCGGCGCTTCTTCTGGCCTTGGTTGTTCACGAGCTCGCGACAAATGCCCCTAAATACGGTTCTCTCTCCACCCCCCGCGGCCGGGTCGAAATCGGCTGGACGACCGCGGGCGACCGCCAGAGGCGTCTGGAGTTCACGTGGACGGAGCGTGGCGGGCCGAAGATCGACGGACTTCCGGTGCGCGGTTTTGGCACGGAACTCATCGAACGGGGCGTTCGTTTCGAATTACAGGGTGAAGCGACTCTCGGTGCGGTCGATGGAGGGCTCCAATGTAGGATCGTAATTCCGGAAAACCCGCAATACGTAACCTTTGGATCGCCCCCAGACGAACCGGTGATAGGGGAAGCTGCGTCATGACGGCGGAACTCGAAGGCGTCAGAGTACTGGTCGTCGAAGACGAATTTCTTGTGGCGACGTTGATCGAAGACATGCTGCACGCGGCAGGGTGCATCGTGTCAGGGCCGATCCCTCGAATTGGGGAAGCGCTCGAGGCAGCCGGCCGAGGGACCTACGATGCCGCGATCCTCGACGTCAATCTAGGGGGCGACCGTATCGATCCAGTGGCTAAAGCGCTGTCGTATCGCAACGTCCCATTCGCGTTTGTCACTGGTTACGGGACCGCCGGTTTGCCGGGCGATTATGCAGAGCGGCCGCACCTTCGCAAGCCCTTCAGGATGACGGATCTGATCAATACAATATCCGGCCTCGTGCATACTTCGCGCCCGAAAGTCGTCTGAGAATGGCGGAGGGTGCGTTTCATTCATCCAGCATTGCAGAGGGCGGTTTCTCGGATCGCGGCCGCATCCCGTACCACCAAAGGATAAAATCGCGATCGGCGGTGAGATGATGAGCTTCGTCGATAGCTCGCCGCGCCCTCTGATAGAGTTGCGTCAATTGGATATGGAGCGATACAGCGGGCGGCTCTTGCGGCATCGTTTCTTCCGAATGAACTGCACAAAACCCGTAAAATGCCGTCAATATCGCGTCCAGATTCAAGAAGTACCTCATGCTGAGGGCGCCCGGAGAGCGCGTCTCGAAGCGTGCACAGCCGCGATGCAGCCGATTTCCCTACAACCCCCTTTGCCGATGTGATGTGATTTGTGGGCCGCCGCTCCGCGCTGCGATGATGGTGCTGCGAGTTGCAAGCCAAGGGTGGAGAGCTTATCTGTTTACCGTCGACTTCCCGTGGTTCGGCTGCTCTCCCAAGCTCCTGATCGAGTACCGGACCTGCTCCCCGCACCGTGCAGAAGCTTGACCCTCCGCTTACTTCCGAGCGGTGGCAATGTGTTTTTGAAGGAAAATCCATGACTATTGGAACCGTGAAGTGGTTCAACCCGACAAAGGGGTACGGCTTCATTCAACCCGACGACGGTTCGAAGGATGTGTTCGTTCATATCTCAGCGGTCGAGCGCTCTGGTATGGGCAATCTGCACGAAGGGCAGAAGGTGAGCTTCGAGCTCGAGCGCGGCGATCGAGGAAAGACCTCGGCCATCAACTTGAAGCAGGGCTAGCTCGGGCGGGGAGCGGCGCCGGTTCGCCGCGGCTCCCCGCCTCAGCCGGTACAACGCGAACCTAACAAACCAGAGATAGCTGGCCATGCAAGTTTTTGTACGCGACAACGACGTCAATTCGGCACTCCGGGTCCTGAAGAAAAAGATGCAGCGGGAGGGCACCTTCCGCGAGATGAAGCGGCGGCGGGCCTATGAAAAGCCGTCGGAGCGCAGGGCGCGCGAAAAGGGCGAGGCAATCCGCCGGCATCGCAAAATGCTGCGCAAGCGGCTCGAGCGCGAGGGATACTGATTTGAGCCGCACGAGCTCACCGTAGGAGGAGGAGCATCCCTTTGGCGTTCAGGACGAATTACCGCTTTGAGCGAGCAGAGCGCGATCGGTTGAAGAAGGCCAAAAAAGACGAGAAATTGCGGCGGCAGCAGGAACGTGCCGAGTCGCGCCGCGACGGCAGCTCGACGCAGGAGACCGAGCAGCGCGAGCAGACCGAAAAGAAAGAGGCGCCCGAGATCTAGTGTAGGTTGGTAGCCGTGCTATAAGCGGGCAATCGGGCTCGGGAGCGCGCAATTGCCTGCAATTTACATCCTCAACGGTCCCAACCTCAATCTGCTCGGGGTGCGCGACCCTTCGATCTATGGCCGCGACACCTTGGCCGATATCGAGGAGCGATGCCTCGCCCGCGCCGCATCGCTCGACCTGCAGATCGAGTTTCGCCAGACCAATCACGAGGGGCAGCTCGTCGACTGGATCCAGGAGGCGCGAGAATCGGCCGACGGCATCATTCTGAACGCTGGGGCGTTGACCCACACCTCGGTGGCTGTGCTCGATGCGCTTCTCGCCGCCCACTTGCCGGTCATCGAGGTGCATTTGTCGAACATCTTCCGCCGCGAGAGTTTTCGCCACCGCTCCTATGTCAGCCTCGCGGCGACCGGAGTGATCTGCGGGTTGGGCGCGCAAGGCTACGAGCGGGCGCTCGAGGCGCTCGCCCATATCATCGAGCGGGAGCCGGGCGAGGCCAATCGCTAACGACCGGTGTTCACCCTCCCGCTGTGTGGTGAACCATACTGAGTGCGCCCGACCACTGCCGTTTATTCCTCAAGCCCTGCGCGATTTGAATTTGGTCCCCATCTCTTAGCATCAACAGCGCGGGGATAGCGCGAGCATGAGAGCCCCTATGGAGCGCCGCCTGGCGGCCGTCCTCGTGGCCGATGTCGCCGGTTATTCGCGCCTGGTCGGCGCCGATGAAGAGGGTACGCTCAGCCGCTTAAAGGCGGTCCGGGCGGATCTGTTCGACCGCAAGATAGCCGAGCATCGGGGCCGGATCGTGCATACGGCCGGGGACGGGCTCTTGGTCGAGTTCTCGAGTGTTGTCGATGCGCTGCGCTGCGCGACCGAGGTACAGGCGGGAATGAGCGAGCGAAACGCCGCGATCCACACCGATTGCAGATCCACTGGCGAATCGGGATCAATGTTGGGGACGTCGTCGTCGAGGACGGCGACATCTTTGGCGAAGGCGTCAATATTGCGGCCCGGTTCGAGGCACTCGCCCCGCCCGGCGGGATCTGTGTTTCGGCTCGTGTGCAGGAGGACGCTGCCGGGAAAGTGGACGTCGCCTTCGAAGATCTGGGCGAGCAGCAGCTGCACAACATCAGCCGGCCAATTCGGGTTTATCGGATCGGCGCCGGAGTTGCTCCTCCCGCGTCGTTGCCGCTGCCCGACAAGCCGTCGATCGCAGTTTTGGCGTTCACCAATATGAGCGACGATGCGGAGCAGGAGTTCTTCGCCGACGGCATCGCCGAAGACATCATTACCGTATTGTCGAAGTCGCGGCTGTTGTTTGTGATCGCGCGCAACTCCAGCTTCATCTACAAGGGCAAGGCGGTCGCAATCAAAGACGTCGGACGCGAGCTCGGCGTGCGATATGTCCTAGAAGGAAGTGTGCGCAAGGTCGGGAACCGCGCGAGGGTGACCGCACAGCTCATCGATGCCACGTCGGGAGGGCACTTGTGGGCAGAGCGGTTCGACCGCGACCTTGCCGATATTTTTTCCGTGCAGGACGAGATCACCGCCAGCGTCTCCGGGGCGATCCTGCCGGCGGTCGAGCGCAGCGAGCGCGAGCGTGCGGCGCGTAAGTCTCCCCAGAGCCTCGACGCGTGGGAAAGCTACCACCGCGGCATGTGGCATCTCGCGAATGTCGAGGCGGAAGAGAACGAGAAAGCCCGCAGCTTTTTCCGGCGCGCGACCGAGCTCGATCCGCGGTTTGCGCCGGCCGAAGCTGCCCTCGCGGTGACCGACCTGAACGAAATTACGCTGTTCCAGCCTCGTTCGCGAGAGGCGAACATTTCGCATGCACTGGAACATGCAGGCCGTGCGATCAAGATCGACTCGACAGAAGCAGCGGCCCACGCCGCGATGGGGCGGGCTTTGTGGATGTCGGGCCGGCATGCGGAAAGTCTGGCCGAGGCAGATCTCGCAGTCAGTCTCGATCCCAACTCGGCCGTAGCGCATGGCGCCAGAGGCGGCGCCCGCCTTTGGGGGGGCCGGCCGCGTGAGGCGATCGAGCCGTTGCAGACCGCGATACGCCTCAGCCCGTTCGATCCTCTTGTTCCACTGTGGTTGCATTTTACTGCCCGGGCGCATTACTGGGCGGAGGACTATGTCGCCTCGGTCGCAGTGGCGCGCCAATTGCGCCATTCATTTCCGAATTTTCGCCAACCCTACAACACGCTGATCGCCGCTCTCGGTCAAACGGGGCAAGCCGACGAGGCGCACGCCGTGATGGCGGAGGGGTTGGAGCGCTTTGGCGAAGGTTTCCGCCATTACATGTCGCTGCCTTTGGCCGAACTTCGCGAACTGCGCCCCGAAGACCGCCAGCATCTGATCGAAGGCTTCCGCAAGGCGGGGATCGATTGGTGAAATTCGGCGGCCGCCCCCCGCCTTTCCCAGATGCCGACCTGATCCGCACGCTGGCTGCGCTGCTGACCGAGACGGGTCTGAGCGAAATCGAATACGCGATCGGCGATCGCCGCATCCGGGTCGCCCGGGTCGCGGCAGGCCCGGGCCTGGGCTCTTCCCCGACGGCAAATCCGCCCTCTCCAGCCGCGACCCGAGCTACCGCCGTCGAGCATCCGGGCGCGGTCAAGGCGCCGATGGTCGGGACCGCCTATCTGGCGCCGCAGCCGGGCGAGCCGCCCTTTGTGCGGCTCGGCGATTCGGTCGCCGAGGGGGAGCCCTTCTGATCATCGAGGCGATGAAGGTGATGAATCAGATCCGGGCGCACCGCCCGGGGCGCATCGCGCAGATCCTGATTGCCGACGCGCAGCCGGTCGAGTATGGCGCGATCCTGATGCTGATCGAGTGAGGGTTCGTAAAAGGACGATACTCGCCCGGCGGCTGAGGCGAGACATGACGGAGGCCGAGAGGCGCTTGTGGCACGATCTACGTG
>Ga0126381_100008857_pt1 | contig 11274 bp, 7 predicted proteins | sample PanSoiMetPlot_28_FD_96465 | JGI IMG/M metagenome (GOLD analysis project Ga0126381, IMG submission 96465) | Tropical forest soil microbial communities from Panama - MetaG Plot_28 | ecosystem: Environmental > Terrestrial > Soil > Tropical forest > Bulk soil | place: Panama | collected 2016-02-17 | reverse complement strand
TTGTACATGCGCGACCACGGATACGATTTGAGTTACACCGTGCGAACGAAGTGGGCCACGCTGGGACCGAAGCTACGCGGGAAAATTCATGTTTATGTTGGGGACATGGATAACTTTTATTTGAACTTGGCTGTGTACAAGCTGGAAGAGGCGATGAAGGCGCTGCAGGATCCGCTGTGCGATTGCGAGTTTCAGTACGGGCGCCCGATGAAGGGGCACGGATGGCAGCCAACGACGACCGCGAATCTGGTTCGATGGATGGCAGAGCATGTTGTGAGGAATGCGCCCGCTGGAGAAAAAACGGCGGCTTGGCACTACTAGAAGCCCGTTAGGCGGCCCGCCCTCTAAAGAGGACTGCTACAACCTTTGCGAGATTTGCCAGTTTGCGAATAGATTGGTTGGCGATTATTCATACCGGAGGGCGGCCATGGGATCGACGCAGGTGGCGCGGCGTGCCGGGACGTAGCTTGCGGCCAAGGCAACGAAGATCAGGGCTAGCGCGGAGCCGCCAAACGACACAGAATCGTAGGTACTGACGCCGTAGAGGACACCTTGAATGGCGCGCGTCAGGAGAAGCCCGGCGACGATACCCGTGCCAGCCCCAATGAACCCAATTCGGGCGCTCTCGCGTAGCACCATCCCCAGAATATCGGCGCGGTTCGCGCCCAGCGCCATTCGGATACCCATCTCGTTCGTGCGCTGCGTGACGCTGTAGCTGACGAGCCCGTAGAGTCCGACAGCCGAAAGCATAGTCGCCAGGATGGCGAACACGGCGAGCAGGCTTGCGGCGAAGCGCTGCGGGCCGAGAGAATCCGCGATGCGCGCGTCCATGCTCTTCATCTCGGACACGGGCTGTTTCGCGTCGACGTCGCGCACCGCCTGCCGGATCAGACCGCTAAGCGCCGCGGGATTTCCGCTGGTTTTCGCGATCAGAAACCCGAAGGGCGCTTCGGTCTGATAGATCGGGAAGTAGTAGACGCCGCTAGAAGAAGATTGCGACCCTTCGGTGGAGGAATCATCGCCCGCGAGCTGCGTGAATCGAATGTGGCCCACGATGCCGACGATCACGGCCCAGGGGTCACGGTCGTTGCGGCGAAGCTGTTTGCCGAGCGGGTTGTCGTGCGGCCAGTACTGGCGCGCCATGTTCTCGTCGATGATGGCGACGTTTTGCGAGCCGGTGCGGTCGACGTCGGTGAAAAGGCGTCCTTTGAGCAGCGGAATGCCGAGGGCCGTAAAATAACCGGGCGTGACGTAGCGCACGTCGCCCCAAGGGCCTGGATCGCCGGTCGCGACGGGGCGGCCTGCAATGCGAAATGACGCGGAGTAGTTGCTTCCCGTAAACGGCAGCGGATAGCCCGCTCCGGCGGAGCCGACGCCTGGAGCGCTCAAGAGCCGGTCCAAAACGTCGCGGAAGAAGGCGATTTGCTTTTCGGGCGTGTTGTACTGAATTTGCGGAAGCGCGAGGCCGGCGGTCATCACACCGTGCGGCTGAAAACCCGGATTCACCTGGCTGATGCGCGAGAGGCTTTTCAGGAGAAGGCCAGTGCTCGCAAGGAGGACGAGACCGAGCGCGAGTTCTCCCGCGACGAGAAACGAACGGAAGCGATGGTGCACGCGGCTGGCTGTAGCCGAGCGGCCGGATTCGCGGAGCGCGTCGTACGGATCAGATTTTGACATGTGCCAGGCAGGTGCGGCCGCGAAAATCAGCAAGGCCAGCAGGCCGAGAATTACAGTGAACGTCAGAACGTAGACGTCGAGAGGAAAGGCTAGCGCGCCAGCGTCGAGATTCGCGGGCGCGACGAGCAACAATTTGTGGATTCCGATGCGCGCGAGGACCAACGCGATAACGATGCCGAGCAGGCCGAGGACGACGTTTTCACTAACCGTTTGCGCGATCAGGCGAGTGCGCGACGCGCCGAGGGCTGCCCGCACAGCGAGTTCCTTCGAGCGACCTACGGCCTTCGCGAGCAGAAGCCCAGCAATGTTGGCGCAAGCGATCAGGAGGACGAAAGCGACGGCGCTCCCGAGAATCAGGATGGGCGTCTGCAGGTCGCCGAAGACGAAGGTGGTGAGCGGGACGAGGAACATACCCCACTGCGAATCCCTCGCATAGGAGGAAATGGGGTTATCGATAACGCGTCGCGAGAGGACGTTCATGTAAGCGCTGGCCTGCGCGAATGGGACGTTCGGCTGCAAGCGCGCGACCGCAAGAAAGTTTTCGTTGAAGGTGTTGTCGATTGCGAATTCGCTCTGCGCAAGGCCCAGCGGCGCCCAGAGGTCAATCTGCGGATTGGGCCAACCGAATCCCTGGGCCATGACGCCTATGACGCGGTAGTCCTGCTCGTTTAGACGGATGCTGCGGCCGACGATGTTCGGGTCTCCGCCGAACCATCGCTGCCAAGTTGGATACGCGAGGACCACTTCGCGGTTCGCGTTCGGCTGGTCCTCTTCCGGAGCGAAGACGCGGCCCAGAATTGGGCGCGCGCCGAAAACATCGAACCATTGCCAGGACACTTGCGCGCCGCGCAGGCGTTCCGGAAATTCTCCGGTGCTGTAGTTGAAGTCGGAGGTGGCTTCGAGGGCAGCGGATTGGAAGATGTTCTTGCTATCGCGAACCTGCGCGAAATCGGGCGCGGAGATGACAATGCTCTTCAGCCCGAGCTTGCCGTACCGCACGCGCTGGACTACCACGCGGTCCGGCTGCATAACGCCAGGCGGGTGCAGGAAAAGGCCATTGACGACGGAAAAAATTGCGGTGTTAGTGCCAATGCCGAGCGCGAGCGTCAGAATGGCGACGGCGGTGAAGACGGGCGATTTCGCCAGCGCGCGAAGGCCGAAACGAACGTCCTGCCAAAAAGTTCCCATGGCATGCATTCCTCTCACCAGTTTCTACGCAGCTGGCATGCGGAACGTTCCCACATTTTCGGAACCCAGATGGTCTCTCCAGAACTGCTCGCTGATCATAACCACGTGAAGGGCGTTGTGCCAGGGCTCCGGGAGTCGGTGAAGTGGGGCAACGGCTGCTGGCTAAAAGGGCAGCGTGCCTGTGTCCTACGTATACTCGGCTCCGGATTACGTCCAGTTTGGTTTCTTCCGCGGCTCTGCGACCGCGCCGACCAATGTACTTAAGATACCGATCAGGAAGGCTGCAAGCCGTCTTTGCTTTCCCAGTGCTTGAGGAAAGCCTCAGCGTAGGAGTAGCCGCTCTCTGCGCCACGAGTGCGCGTTAGCTCTAACTCCGGCGGATACCAAGTTTCTGGCTGCTGCGAGGCGTGCGCGTAACACGCGGCACGCTTGCGCGGTTCAACCGCTGAAATGTCCACAAACTCGGCCGGAGTGAACATCATCGTGTCTTCGGCAATCCCGTAATAGTAAAACGCTGCTTTTTTGTCCGACTCCATCCATGCGTCGAGCACCAGACTAGAAAGTGCGCGGTGATCGCGATGCTTATCAATAGGCCACTGCGCAAGAACCACGTCTGGATTCTCGGCGTCGTAGAGTTTCCGGAATTCATCGAAGTGCGCGGAATCCACAATCGAGCGTCCATCGTATTGCCCGGCAAACGCCGCGCGGGCTCTCAGAATTTCGCAAGCCTTCTTCGCTTCCGCAGTGCGAATCGCACCGCAATCTTTCTTGCTAGTGTTTTCGCCGCAGTACGCTTGCCCGGTGTTCAAATACATCAACAGCACGTCGTGCCCAGCGTCGCAGTGGCGCGCAATGGTCCCGCCGCAGCCGCATTCCGGGTCGCCCGGATGCCCACCGGTCACCATGACCTTTAGCCGGTTATTTGTGTGAATCGCGGTTGCCCGCAAGCGCAGAATGAGCAGGGCGAGCGTGCCACTAGCGGTTCGTAAGAAACCGCGGCGCGAAAAGCTCGGATGCATGGTCTCGCCCCCGGTCTTGCAGAATCCTCGCAGGAAGAGCGCCGGCTATGCTACACATTTCATGGGCAAAGTGCACCTTCAGCCCATCTGGAAGCAGTGTACAGTCTGGGGCGGTACTCCGAACGCGACAGAGTCATTCCGGAAAACAAGAAGCTTCGTCACCTGCTGTTCGGCAAGACACCGCGCATCGGCCAACATTTGCGTCTCCGCCTGATAATCCGCCGAACGCCCTCGGTCCAGGAAGCATGATTTCGGCATTCGGTTCGGTAAACAGTGTGGACATGTGGGAAGCGATGCTACATCGCAGGGCTTAAACCGTTACGGTGAAACCTTGTCTCACTAGTAGTCGTAGAATAGGACGGGTTGGTGTGAACGGATGAAACGCCGTGTGTTGTTGCGGGAGCCGGTCAGCGTGGCGCTGGAGACGATGCGAGCCCACAAGCTGCGTTCCTTCCTGATGCTCCTGGGGATTATCCTTTCCGTTTCAACGCTGATTGTGGTGATTGCTCTGATTTCGGGTGTGAATCGGTATATTGCCGACCGAGTGGCCAATCTTGGGTCAAACGTATTTCTGCTGACGCGATTCCCCATTATCACGGATGTCGAAGAGTACGTGAAGGCGAACCGGCGCAACAAGAAAGTGACTTGGGACGACTACGAAGCGTTGCGCGCAAACATGAAACTTGCGGAGCGAGTAGGCGTGGAGCTGCGCGCGTCGGGGAAGGTGCGCGTGGGTTCACAAACGCTGGAAGACTGCAACATACGCGGTGTCACCGCGAACATGGTCGATATCGACATCGTTACACCCGCGGATGGCCGATACATTACCGAAGGCGACGATCAGAGCCGCGCGCTGACGACAATGATCGGCCAGGATGTCGCGACCAAACTTTTTCCCAACGTAGACGCCATCGGGCGCGAAATACTCATCGACGGAAGGCCGTTCCAGGTTGTTGGCATTGCGAAACCGATTGGATCCGTGCTCGGCCAGTCCCAGGATAACTTCGCGTACATTCCCATCCAGACGTATTTCAAGATCTACGGCACGCAGGAGACGATCTGGGTGAACATCCAGGCGCGCGGGGCGGAATGGATGGAACGGACGCAGGACGAGGCACGGGCATTGATGCGGGCGCGCCGGCATCTGTCTCCCACCGAGACGGACAACTTCGGCATCTTCGACTCCGCGACGCTCATGGACTTATGGAAGAATCTGACCGGGGTAATCGCCACGGCTATGATTGGAGTGGTCTCGGTGTTCCTGGTGATCGGGGGAGTCGTAATCATGAACGTAATGCTCGCTACGGTCACGGAGAGGACGCGGGAGATTGGGATCCGCAAAGCTCTCGGCGCGCGACATAGCGATATCCTATTGCAATTCCTTGTCGAAGCTGCCGTCATGGCGGCGGCGGGTGGAGCGATCGGCGTGATGACGGCGTACGCGATTTCCGGCCTGACAAGGGCTACAACCTCCGTGCCGATGAGCGTCCCCTTTAGTGCGGTTGTTACCGCTGAGTTGATTTCGGCTGCGGTCGGCATCTTTTTCGGTGTTTACCCTGCGAGGAAAGCCGCAAGCTTGCCGCCCATAGAAGCACTACGCCAGGAAATCTAAGCGAGTGGAGAGATCAGCGTGCGCATAAACATCGGTGAAAATGCGCAAATGGCCATCACGACACTGCGTGAGAACAAGATGCGTTCGTTCCTGACCGTGGTGGGCGTGGTCATCGGCATTACTGCATTGCTCTCGGTCGTCTCCATTCTCGTGGGTGTCTACAGCAATGTGAATGACTACCTGACAGACTACGGTCCGGAAACGCTGTTCATCTTTCGGTTCGATCCCGGAATTCATGCAGGGAGATTGACTCCTGAGGAGCGCGCACGCAAACCGCTTACATTCGAAGATGCCGAAGCCATCAAGCAGCTCTGTCCTGCGGTTCGTGCCGTCACGGTGAGCCTGTATCCACGCTTTGAGGAGGAAGGCCCATCGCGCGGCCCTGTCACGGCGCGCTACCTTAGCAAAGAAGTCTCGGGGATTGATTACAACGGGACACTTCCCGCCACCGAAGAGGTATTCAATTCCAGGCCGCGCACCGGGCGCTTCTTCAGCGACGCTGAAAACACGCACCGCGCGGATGTGGCGGTGATTGGCGCAGACATCGCAAAAACGCTGTATCCGGACATCGAGCCGCTGGGAAAGCCAATCATGATCGGCGGCGTCACCTATGAGGTGATTGGAGTTCTTGAGCCGCGCAAGGGCGGATTCGTCAAGGATCAGTCTGCGGACAAATCAGTGATGGTCCCGTATCGCAGTTACCACAAGCATATTCCGCAAGATGATGAGCACTTCGTTGGGGCCACGGCCTATCCCGGCCAGATGTCGGCGGCTGAGGACCAAATCCGAGGAGTGTTGCGTCGGCGGAGGAACGTGCCTTATAGCAAGCCTGACAGTTTCGGCATCTCCAGTGCACAGCAGATCGCCGACGAATTTCGCCAGATAACGTCCTCGGTAGCGCTCTTGATTTCCGTGATTAGCTCGATCGGACTTCTGGTGGGCGGCGTGGGCGTGATGAATATCATGCTGATGTCGGTGACGCAGCGCACGCGGGAGATCGGAGTGCGCAAAGCTCTCGGCGCACGCCGCCGCGACGTGATATGGCAATTCCTCACGGAAGCAATTGTGCTGACAGGCACCGGCGGCGTCATAGGTGTATTGCTGGGCGGCGGTATTAGCTTGCTCATAAGTGTTCTGATCCCCAGTCTGCCCTCATCGATTCCGCTTTGGGCGATCATGCTTGCTGTGGGGGTCTCGATGAGCGTTGGCCTCTTCTTTGGCATGTATCCCGCCATCAAGGCAGCGCGACTGGATCCCGTAGAGGCCCTGCGGTATGAGTGATCGCTCGCGCGTTCTTGCGGAACTCGCTGGCAGGAAGTCGACTTCTTAAACGCCGAATCGCCGGCTGGGTTCCATAATCCAAACCAAGGGTCAAGTCGATAGGCCACCCAGTGGGTTCGTATGGGCCATTTATCAATGCCCCCCAACCTCCTTTCTTTGGCTCGCAGCGATGAAGCACCTTTGGCCGTCAACGTAGGCGAAAAAAAGATCGACATTTTTGATCTCGCTACAGGTTTCAGACTGTCACTCACAATGCGGGATTCTGAGGTGTTCCGGTCATTGAACGCTGGCTCCCGCTACCCAAGATTGTTCATCCGTATCCTAATTTGCGCTTCGACGCCAAATATCCGCCGCAGGAGCCGCATGCAGGAATGCGGCACGTGCGATCTGTGCCGGGGACGCTGGGTAACCGGCGTTCCTACCGCGACATGGATAAACATTTCAAGACGACATCGCTACGTGCCGGTGATTCCGGCCCAAGCTCTAGGATGAGGCCAGGGAGCCCAGTCCACACCGCGCGGCCGAGTTCCTACTCCTGCAGCGTACACGATCGACTCCTTCACGCCGTCGATCCTTAATTTTCTTTCTACGAGGATCTGATCGAAGGCCATGGTGCAGAAGGGCGCCAAGCCCAACCATGTCGCGACCAAACAAAAAGTCTGGCAGACATGCCCGGCGTCCAGCATGACAGTGCGATAGGCGGCCGAGTCTCTATATTTCCACTGGTTTCGAGGGAAGACGGCGGTCATCAACATCAATGCCGCAGCCGGTCTATACCACCACTGATTTCCAAGGAATGCCATGAGATCGCGAGATGTGGCGTTGCGACTCAGGAGCTCCAGCCGATGATTGTCGGCCGCATAGTGATAGAGTCCACGAGGCAGCCCTCCGACTTTCACCGCTAAGACATAGACTTCGATGGGATGCCGAGCACCGGCCGACGGAGACGTTTTCAGCGCCAGGCGCCCAATTCCAGGAAACTTTACCCATCGTTGCACGCCCCAAGTCAAGCCCAACAAGGAGGCGAGATCCGACAGTAGGAGGGGGCGCTTGGAGAAACGACGCCACGTGCGTCTGGCGAGGAGCACTTCAGGGAACTCACCAGCCTTCTGAGGAAGAGGTAGAGTGATCTGAGGAACGTGCGGATAGTGCTTGGCCGGCGGCGGCGGAGCTATTTCCCTGGCGCGTTGTTGGAATTGTCGCCGGACGACGGCCATGTTCGATTCGTAACGGATATTTCGAGTTGCAAATTGGAGCATGCCGGCTGCGGGAAGCCACGGTGACCATACCTTTTGTACCAGCGCATCTCGCCGGTCCTCAATGGAACCTTCTCGCACGAGGAAATGGCGCAGGCTAAGTTGGCGAAGCACGCGCTCCAGGCTGGGCCACTTATATATGCCAAACCTGGAATAGAACTCTGAAGGGGTGCGCCAGCGACTGAAGAAATCGAGTACCACGATCGCGCGTGGGTCAGCGGTGATGCGATTACCGGTGAAATAGTTCTCAAGAACGAGTAGGTCTTTATTCCAGTGAACCACAACAGTGCTGGCTCGCCGAAGTCGTAGTGCTTGAGAGGTCACGATTCATACCAGCAATGGTTTTGACGAAGAGCGGCCGGTTCAGTAAATGCGAAAATTGGCGCGGTTCGCCTTATCCTTTAAGTCGCGAATCCGCAGTTCCAATTGCTTCACCTGCTTGGTCAGTTGCTTGATGATCTCGCGGAATTCATCTTTCTGTTTAAGGGTCAGATTCTGCGCACGAGTTCTCATTCCACGCGAAGGCATCCATTCCTCCCGGCAGCTGTGAGTCTGCCAAAGCTGGGAATTGGCAAGAATTGCCGTAAAATACGTCCGACATCTTCGCGGACGCTATCGCACACCGCTGCCGAAGTCAATCCCAGTCCGGTATCCTTCATGGAGATCGTGATTTGGCGGCTTAGAGTGGAAGGCCCATTCGACGGATCAGATCGGACAAGCGCGAGTCAGATCGAAGGCTATCCAGCATAGGCTCGATTTTGGCGTCAGGGAGCTCCGCGCTACGATTCCTATAAGCGCGTTCCAACCACTCAAATGCATCGTCCTTTTTCCCGAGCCCAGCCTCGACGATGGCGATGTAATACGCAGGATGATATGTGCTCTCCGGGGGACCTGTCAATTGCTTGAGGATGCTGGCTGCCGCATCGGTCTTGCCCGAAATGGCGTAAGCGTAGCCCAAAGCTGAGATCGATTGGGGATCGCCATGCGAGAGGCCAGCAGCAGTTTTGAATTCGGCGATGGCCGCATCGAATTGGCCCTTTTGCAAGTGAGCAAAGCCCAGGCAATCATGTGCAAGTACAAAACTGGAGTCCATCTCAAGTGCCTTCTGGCACTCCTGGATCGCTTCGTCGTAGCGGCGAGCATTTAGGTAGCGCTCCCCTAAATTAGCCTGGATGATCAGCGAGAGCGGATCTAATTCTAGTGCGCGCTTGGCCTCCGCGATAGCGTCATCAGACCGACGCAGAACAGAAAGGAGAACGGAATACCAGTGTCTCGCCGTCGCATAGTTCGGATTCAGCTGGATTGCTCGTTTGTACTCCTGCTCGGCACCCCTCCAATCCCAATCGTCCTCCAGCGCCCCGCCCAAGGAGGTATGGGCCTCGGGCAGGGAATCGTCCAGTTCGACAGACTTGAGCGCCGCCGCTTTCTGCTTTTCTTTAGCAATTTCCGATGGAAGGCTTAACTCAGGCGAGAACGCATACGTATAGGATAATCCCGCATAGGCGAGAGCGGAGTTTGGGTCTCTATCAATCGCCTGTTGAAAATATTGAAGGGCCTTCTTCAAGCCCTCCGGCGTGCGCTTGTTCCAATAGTACAGCCCCTTCAAATAGGCTTCTTGAGCTGCTGGATTAATGGGACGGGCGCTCGCGATCAGCAGGTGCTCCTGAGGTGTCAACTCGACCTGGATCTGGCTGGCGATTGCCTGCGCCACCTCGCCTTGCAAGGCCAGTATGTCATTGGCGTCACGCTCGTAGCTGTCTCCCCACAAGCGCCGGTCCGACTTGGCTTGGATCAATTGCGCCGTAATCCGTACACGATCGCCGGAACGCAGGACGGAGCCTTCTACGACGGCATCGACGTTCAACTCCTTGGCAATTTCCGGCAATGCCTTCTTGACCTGCTTATATTGCATAGCGGAGGTCCGAGAAATCACACGTAGGGAATGGACTCTTCCGAGGTTAGTAATCAACTCCTCTGTCATGCCATCAGCAAAATACTCTTCCTGCGGGTCGCCGGAGAGGTTAGCAAGCGGCAACACCGCCAGCGATTCGATTCGTGGCGCATCAGCTCGACTGAGGAGACGTCGTCGCACGTTGCCTACGTTGAAAGCGAGCAGAGCGACGATGACAAATGCGAAGACGAGCAGACCGAGTCCCGCTGCCTTCGCAGACCAGCGAGGCGCGACCGCGGCCGTGGGCTGCACGGCGCTCAGCACACCAGACTGCAGACGCCGCAGATCAATGGCAAATTCCTTCGCCGACTGGTAACGGTTCTCAGGTTCCTTCTCCAGACATTTCCCAATAATGCGCGACAGTTCTGGAGACAACCCAGCATTGAGAGTGCTCGGCGGTCGTGGTGAGCTGCGCAGAATGGCACCGATCAGATCGGAACGATTCACTTCAATAAAAGGCCGTTGCCCTGTAGCCATCTCATAGAGCACGGCCCCGGCAGCGTGAATGTCGGTGCGGGCATCGATCTCTCCGCACAGCACTTGCTCCGGGGCCATGTAGGGTACGGTCCCCGCCATTGTCTGCGTCTCGCTGAGAGTCTCTGTCGCCACAGCAGAGGCCCGCAGCTTGGCCAGGCCGAAATCCAGAATCTTCAGCCGTCCGCCGTTGCTCTGTCGCAGGTTACCCGGCTTCAGGTCGCGATGAACGACCCCTTGTTCATGGGCCGCCGATAATCCTTCGGCGAGTTGCGTACCGAGGGCGATGACCTCCTTCTCTGGCACAGACCCTTTCTTCAGTTTCTCGCTCAGCGTCACACCGACGATGTATTCCATCACCAGGAAGTCCAAATCCTTTTGGGTGTCGAAATCGTGAATCGTGGCTATGTTGGGATGGTTCAGCTTGGAGAGGGCCAGCGCTTCTTTGCGGAAATGTCTGCGGCTGGAATCATCCGCGAGAGTTCCACGGCGCAGCACCTTGATGGCGACTTCGCGGTCCAGGTGCTCGTCGTGGGCGCGGTAAACCTCACCCATGCCACCGGCACCAATCTTTTCAACGATGAGGTAGTGGCCTAGCGCTCGGCCGATGAGCGGGTCAGGGTCCGCCATTGTGCCGTCATATTAGCACTAGCCACCCCTTCAGGGTGGTTGTATGACCCGGAAACTCCTCCAGAGAGCCAGCTTCATGAAAGTGTCCTCGTTTTTGGTTCAAATCGCGGCAAAAGCAATCAGAACCAGTCTAGACGTGATCCATAGCGGCGTCCTAATCAGCCTCCTATCCAGGACGGGCTTGCT
>Ga0126381_100008856_pt1 | contig 11274 bp, 5 predicted proteins | sample PanSoiMetPlot_28_FD_96465 | JGI IMG/M metagenome (GOLD analysis project Ga0126381, IMG submission 96465) | Tropical forest soil microbial communities from Panama - MetaG Plot_28 | ecosystem: Environmental > Terrestrial > Soil > Tropical forest > Bulk soil | place: Panama | collected 2016-02-17 | reverse complement strand
CTGCGTAAACGCGAAGGTTGGTCCCAAAAGCACTAGGAAAAAGAGAAGTCCCGGCACAACGGCCGGGACTTCTTTAATATCCAGTTTTCGACGACGATGCACGGCGTTGCCGATTCTGTTCTCGTCTTCCTCGTCCGTCCCCAGTCCGCTCTTCTTCTGACCAGTCTGCTCGCTTTTATTTCCGAACTGATGGCTCTGACCTTGTCCGTGCTGTCCGGATTGGCTTTCCTGTTGCCCGGACTGTCCAGGTTGTTGTCCGCATTTTTTCTCCCTATCGTCTGCCATGAAGTATTCCTCCCCGGGGTGCGCGCCGTGGCGCACCGGACGATTTGAGTAGACTGCCCTTCTTAGTCGCTGTCAGATGCGACGGGGTTGGGATGTCGATGCGGGTCCGAAACAAACCGATCAAGGAACTCAGTGACCTGGATTGAAGGACCTCCCTGAAGCGGCGCGGATCTCAGCCTCTGCAACTGTTCCTGTGTCCGCGCCCACGCGGTCGGTTTTTTCTTCGTGGCGATGGGCGCTTTGTCGTCCCGATAGAAACTGAGCATGTTCTCCCGCAATTCCGGCGTAAGCGGTTGAAAGTTATCGTGCGCGAGATGGTCGAGCAAGTGCGCGTAGGCATCATCGGTCAGCAGATATTCACCGGCTCGTGTTATCCGTCCGGTATCGAAATCCGTATTGGCCAGATGCAGGTCTTTTTTCTTAACCTCCACCAGCTGTTTCCGGTAATCGTCGAGCGTGTGATTGACGCTTGCGACGTATAAATCCTCGGTTTGGCGCGTGGGAATTTTGAAATCAAGTGCCTTGAACGGTCCGACTTTTGGCACAAACTTCAGGAAGAAAGCCAGTACACGCGTGCCGAATCCGGGTTGGCGATATCCTTTGCCCCATTCTCGCTGGTATTCAGCGCGGGACAAGTAGTACCGGAACTTCCGCGAATTGAAGTTCGGTGTTTCCGTCACGAGTTCCTTCTTTCGCGCCACCAGAGCCACTCTCGTCATCTCAGGAATCACCTTGCTGATCGCTCGCCGAAAAGTCCCGATAGCCATATCTTCATTCGAAAGCACTGCGTTCAGAGGAATCCCGTAAGTACGTTGAAAGCCCCGCTCCAATACTGGCTTGGAAATCTCGAATCCAATGAAGTCATGATACCGGTCGGATGTGTACTGGTTCTTGGCAACCTGCGTCATATCAAACCCAAATTCGGTTCGGATGTGAGCCTTCGGATCGTCAGCGTAGGTCACGCTCTTGCCGTACTTGCGGTTAAGCTTCGGAAACAACAGGCCGACCGACTCGTTGATCGCCGGGTGTCCCATGTTGTCGGCCGAATAGTGGGCGAGCGCACCCAATGCGAATGCATACTCGTTCAAGTCGCTCGATTCGTTGATCAGATTGACGATGAAGTCGCCGCTGCGAACGTAATGCGTCAGATCGCTGAAGAACTTGTTTCCAAACGGGTAGTACCCCATGTCCTGAACCAGGCATCCGCCATAGGCAAATGCGTGCGCTTTTCTGAGATCTTCCGGGCTCGCGTCTGGGAATCGCTTCGTAAGCAGCGGTTCGATGTCGTCTTTCCACAACAAGTCCACGACTTCTTCGTGCGTCAGTACGGAATAAGCACTGCAAATACTTGGGAGCAACATCAGGAACGCAAAACCTGCCACGAACCCCAGCGCACGACATGAAAGGTGTGTCATAGAGGAGTCTGAAATCACGTCCTGTCAAAATCGCCTGACTGCTGGAACGACCTCCCGTTGTGACTGGAATGCTGCCTATTTCGATCCCTCTTTAGTTGCTAAGGGTGCTCCAGGGTTGGCAAAGATAAGCACGGAGCCGTCGCCTTTTTGTTCCCTGTAGGCAGCGATACATAGACGATCCCTGCCGGATACAAATTTCTCGTTACTGACAGTATGGCTGGCGAACGCTAGCGTAATGCGAGAACAGCGGTTTCTGTCCGGATGACTGCGATCCCTAAGAATCCGGTGGTGCGCTGCTCATCTCGTTGTGAGGAGGTAAGGAGAGGATTATGAGCGTTTGGACAGTGCTATTCATCATTCTTTTGATCGCATGGCTCGGTGGGTTTACCGTATTTCATGTGGCCAGCGGGTTAATTCACCTGCTACTGGTTTTCGCGGTCATCTCCTTGATTTTGCACTTTGTTCTGGGCAGAAGAACGGTTTGACCGCCTTGCGATAAGGGGAAATCGACCCTTAACCCGCCTTCTCGGACGACGGGCCAAAGAGACTTATTGGCCCGTCCTCGCCCTGTCCCTGCGTAACCGTCTACAGGAATCACCTTAGGGATTCGTATCCGCCCTCGTGGTCCAATCTTTAGAGGCTGGCGTCTGGTGTCTGGCCGTAGCGACCCAATACAAGGCACTTTCTCACGCTGAGCGACACTTTCCGTTAAGACAGAATGTTCGCTGATGCAAATCCGCGTACAGCGCGCGCAGACCTGTATCCAGTTCTGTCCGTTCTTGAGAGAAATTGACGATGAAGAGATCATCCATCAACGAAATTCCGCCGAATCCGGGTGACGCGATGGCGTCTCTCCCCAAGAATAACGGTAAGTCCAAGACTCACGGCGACGCGCTCGATTTGGCGGTCATTCTCTCCAGTCTCCAGAGCATGAGAAATGGAGATTTTACGGTGCGCCTGCCAGGTAATTGGACTGGCTTGGCTGGGAAAGTTGCCGATACATTCAATGACATCGTAGCTGCCAATCAGCACATGGCGGAGGAATTGAAACGGGTCGGGCATGGCGTCGGCAAGGAGGGTAAGACTCGCGAACGGACACGCTTCCATGAATCACGTGGTGCTTGGGGCGAGATGGAAGTCTCCGTCAATACGCTGGTCGAAGACCTGTTGCGGCCCACCGCGGAAGTCACTCGCGCGATTGCCGCCGTTGCACAAGGCGATCTCACGCAGACGGTTCGATTGGACGTGGATGGCAGACCTTTGGAAGGCGAATTTCTCCGGTCTGCCAATCTGGTGAACACCATGATTCAACAGCTCGGCGTCTTTACGGCCGAGGTCACGCGCGTGGCCCGCGAAGTGGGTACGGAAGGCAAGCTGGGTGGTCAGGCACAGGTTCCCGACGTTGCTGGTACTTGGAAGGATCTTACGGACAACGTGAACTTGATGGCCAGCAACCTCACGGGGCAAGTCCGTAATATCGCCGAGGTTGCAACCGCCGTCGCCAGTGGGGATCTGTCACGCAAGATCACCGTCGACGTGCGTGGCGAGATTTTGCAGCTCAAGGAAGCCATCAACACTATGGTCGATCAGTTGCGATCGTTCGCATCGGAAGTAACGCGCGTGGCTCGTGAAGTCGGTACAGACGGCAAACTCGGTGGACAGGCAGTCGTGCCCGGTGTTGCCGGCACGTGGAAAGACCTTACCGACTCCGTCAACGCGATGGCCGGGAACCTGACAGCCCAGGTTCGAAACATTGCCGAAGTAACCACGGCGGTGGCGCGCGGCGACTTGTCGCGCAAGATCACCGTTGACGTAAAGGGCGAAATTCTCGAATTGAAGGACACCATCAATACGATGGTGGACCAACTCAATGCCTTCGCGGGCGAAGTGACCCGCGTGGCCCGAGAAGTTGGAACGGAGGGTAAACTCGGCGGCCAAGCGCAGGTGTTCGGAGTCGGTGGCACGTGGAAGGATCTCACCGATAACGTGAACTTTATAGCCAGCAACCTGACCGGTCAGGTGCGAAACATTGCCGAAGTTGCAACCGCTATCGCAAATGGCGACTTATCGAAAAAGATCACCGTAGACGTGCGTGGCGAAATCCTGCAACTCAAAGAAACGCTGAATACGATGGTCGATCAGCTCAACCGATTCGCCGGCGAAGTAACGCGTGTAGCTCGCGAAGTCGGTACCGAAGGTCGTCTTGGCGGTCAGGCGAACGTGCCCGGGGTGGCTGGTACTTGGAAGGATCTCACAGACTCGGTCAACTCCATGGCGGGAAACCTCACGAGCCAGGTCCGAAATATCGCCGAAGTAACGACAGCCGTGGCCCGCGGAGATTTGTCCCGTAAGATCACGGTCGACGTCAAGGGAGAAATTCTCGAACTGAAGAACACCATCAATACGATGGTGGACCAGCTCAATGCATTCGCCGGCGAAGTAACGCGTGTAGCCCGCGAAGTCGGTACCGAAGGCAAACTTGGTGGCCAGGCGCAAGTGCCCGGAGTTGACGGCACCTGGAAAGATCTCACCGATAACGTGAACTTCATGGCCAGCAACCTGACGGGCCAAGTGCGAAATATCGCGGAGGTTGCCACCGCTGTGGCTCGCGGTGACTTGTCGCGAAAGATTACGGTCGACGTCAGGGGCGAAATTCTCGAGCTGAAAGACACCCTCAACACGATGGTGGACCAATTGCGCTCGTTCGCATCGGAAGTCACACGTGTGGCCCGCGAAGTTGGAACCGACGGCAAGCTCGGTGGTCAGGCGCTCGTGCCTGGCGTAGCCGGCACTTGGAAAGATCTCACCGACTCGGTGAACTCCATGGCCAGCAATCTGACTGGGCAGGTGCGCAATATCGCCGAGGTCTCCACGGCTATTGCAAGCGGGGACCTCTCGAAGAAGATCACCGTCAACGTCAGCGGTGAAATTCTTCTGCTGAAGGAAACCATCAACACGATGGTGGACCAGCTGAACGCGTTCGCTGCGGAAGTCACGCGGGTGGCGCGCGAGGTCGGTACGGAAGGAAAACTCGGCGGCCAGGCACAGGTGCCTGGGGTCGCAGGTACGTGGAAAGATCTCACTGATAACGTGAACTTTATGGCCAGCAACCTCACTGGCCAGGTCCGAAACATCGCCGAGGTGACCACGGCCGTCGCGCGTGGCGACTTGTCGCGCAAGATCACGGTCGATGTGAAAGGCGAAATTCTTGAACTGAAGAACACCATCAACACGATGGTGGACCAGCTCAACGCGTTCGCCGGCGAAGTCACGCGGGTAGCTCGCGAGGTGGGAACTGAAGGACGACTTGGTGGTCAGGCCAACGTGCCCGGAGTAGCCGGAACCTGGAAAGACTTGACCGATAACGTGAATTTCATGGCCAGCAACCTGACTGGCCAGGTGCGAAATATTGCCGAGGTCGCAACCGCGATCGCTAGCGGTGACTTGTCGCGCAAGATCACGGTCGATGTCCGCGGCGAGATTCTGCAGTTAAAAGAAACCCTGAACACCATGGTCGAGCAGTTGCGGTCGTTCGCCGCTGAAGTGACTCGCGTCGCCCGCGAAGTGGGATCTGAAGGCCGCCTCGGAGGTCAGGCCAACGTGCCCGGCGTCGCCGGCACCTGGAAGGACCTCACCGACTCCGTGAACGCGATGGCCGGGAATCTCACTGCGCAAGTTCGAAACATCGCCGAGGTGACGACAGCCGTGGCCCGGGGCGATCTGTCCCGTAAGATCACGGTGGACGTCAAGGGCGAAATTCTTGAACTCAAGAACACCATTAACACCATGGTGGACCAGCTCAACGCATTCGCCGCCGAAGTGACTCGCGTCGGCCGCGAGGTGGGTACCGATGGCAAGCTCGGTGGCCAGGCACAGGTGCCGGGAGTCGCCGGCATTTGGAAAGACCTCACCGACAACGTCAACGTGATGGCGGTGAACCTCACCGAGCAGGTTCGTGGTATCGCCAAGGTGGTTACGGCTGTTGCGAACGGAGACCTTACTCAGAAACTGACCGTGAATGCAAAAGGCGAGATAGCCGCTCTCGCGGAAACGATCAACAATATGACCGGCACACTTGCAACGTTTGCCGATCAGGTGACCACGGTGGCTCGCGAGGTCGGTGTCGAAGGCCGTCTGGGCGGTCAGGCGAACGTGCCGGGTGCCGCTGGCACTTGGAAAGACCTTACCGGAAACGTGAACCTGCTTGCGGACAACCTGACCAACCAGGTCCGCGCCATTGCTGAAGTTGCTACCGCTGTAACCAAAGGCGATCTGACGCGATCGATTCAAGTCGAAGCCAGTGGCGAAGTCGCAGAGTTGAAAGACAACATCAATACGATGATCGACAACCTGCGCCTCACGACGGAGCGCAACACAGAGCAAGACTGGCTGAAAACGAATCTCGCCCGCTTCACCGGCATGTTGCAGGGGCAGCGCGATCTTGCAACGGTGGGACGCATGCTGCTGTCCGAGTTAGCGCCGCTCGTCAACGCCCAACAGGGCGTCATGTATCAGATGGAAACAGAGGAATCCGGAGGCTTGGCCCTGCTCTCGGCCTTCGCCGACGATGGCGAAAACGGCCACCTCCGCCGATTGAGGACCGGTGACGGATTGGTCGGTCAGGTCGCGGCCGAAAAGCGCCGGATGCTGATCACCAATCTCCCGGAGGGCACGGTTCCCATCCGGTCCGGGTTGTTCCAGGCCAGGCCGAGGAATGTGATCGTGCTTCCGGTCTTGTTCGAAGATCGGGTCAAGGCCGTCATCGAACTGGCCTCTCTGAGCACATTCACCGCTTCGCATCTCGCCTTCCTCGAACAACTGACCGCCAGCATCGGCATCGTGCTGAACAGTATCGAGGCGACGATGCAGACGGAAGGATTGCTCAAACAGTCGCAGCAACTGGCGGCGGAGTTGCAGACGCAGCAGAAGGAACTGCAGCAAACGAATGAGCAGCTCGCGCAAAAGGCGCAGCAGCTTGCCGAACAGAACGTCGAAGTCGAACGCAAGAACCAGGAAATTGAGCAGGCCCGGCGCGCGTTGGAGGAGAAAGCGAAAGAACTCGCCCTCACTTCCAAGTACAAGTCCGAGTTCCTGGCCAACATGTCGCACGAATTACGGACACCTCTAAACTCAATTCTCGTGCTCGGCCAGCAGCTCAGCGAGAACCCGGACCACAATCTCACGCCAAAGCAAGTCGAATTTGCGCGTACCATTCACGGCGCAGGAACCGATTTGCTGAACCTGATCAGCGATATCCTCGATCTCTCGAAGATTGAATCCGGCACGGTTTCTGTCGAGGCCGAAGAAGTCTTCTTTTCGAACCTGCTCGAAATGGTCGCGCGTCCCTTCCGTCACGAAGCCGAAAATCGTAGGCTCGCGTTTGAAGTGCACTCCGATACCGCGCTTCCGCGCAGTCTGGTTACCGATTCGAAGCGCTTGCAACAGGTGCTCAAGAATCTTCTCTCGAATGCGTTTAAATTCACCGAGCACGGTTCGGTGCGTCTTGCCGTCTCGGTTGCGGAGAGAGGATGGAGTGACGATCATCCTATTTTGAGCAACGCCGCTTCGGTGGTTTCGTTCGAAGTTGCGGACTCGGGCATTGGAATTGCACCCGATAAACAACGCATCATCTTCGAGGCCTTCCAGCAGGCAGACGCCGGCACCAGCCGCAAGTACGGCGGAACCGGCCTCGGACTCGCGATCAGCCGCGAGCTGGCAAGCCTGCTCGGCGGAGAAATTCAACTAAAGAGTATCCCCGGCCAAGGCAGCACATTCACGCTCTTGCTACCTCTAACCTATGTGGGCCCGTCAGCCTCCAGGCTAAGCCAAGCCGACGTGAAGGCGCCAACCGCGCCGTTGAAGTTGTCGAACATTGTCGTTGCCGAACACCCGGTCGAAGAGATCGCCGACGACCGCCACAATTTGCAGCCTGAGGACGCGGTTTTGCTCATTGTGGAGGATGATCCTCACTATGCCCGGGTACTTTGCGATCTGGCGCGGGACAAAGGATTCAAAGTGCTCGCCGCCTTGCGCGGCGCCGAGGCTCTGGCGCTTGCTCGCGAATTCCATCCCGCCGCCATTTCGCTCGATGTGTTCCTGCCCGACATGCTGGGATGGACCGTCCTAAACCATCTGAAACAGGATCCGGCCACGCGCCACATCCCCGTTCAAATGTTGACGCTCGATGAAGACCGGCAGCATGGGCTGGCCCGCGGCGCTTTTGCGTTCGTTACTAAGCCAACCAATGCGCAAGATCTCGAGATCGCTCTGTCCCGAATCAAACAATACTCCACACCTCGAAGAAAACGATTGTTGATCGTGGAAGACAACCCGGCGGAGCAGTTGAGCATTCGCGAACTCCTCGGGCATGACGATATCGATGTGATCGTCGCAGCCACTGGCTCCGAGGCGCTGCAACTGGTCGAAAAAGAAATGTTCGATTGTGCGGTCCTGGATCTCCGGCTGCCTGATATGAGCGGCTTCGACATCCTGGAGCGTATGCGGGATATCCCGGGCGCTCGCGACCTGCCCGTTGTCGTATTCACCGGCAAAGAACTTTCTCCGGATGAAGATGCGCGGTTGCATACGCTCGCTCGCAGCGTGGTTGTCAAAGGGGTGGAGTCGCCCGAGAGGTTGCTCGACGAAACTGCATTGTTCTTACATCGTGTGGTCGCCGATCTACCGCAGGAAAAACAAAAAATGCTCGACCGCTTGCATCGCTCCGATGAGGCCCTGCTAGGGAAGAAAGTCCTTGTTGTTGACGATGACATGCGGAATATTTTTGCGCTGAGCAGCGTACTTGAGCGCCGTGGGATGGCGGTACTGACCGCGGGCACTGGCCGGGAAGCCATCTCGATTCTCGAGTCCACTTCCGACGTCGCCATTGTTCTGATGGACATCATGATGCCTGAAATGGACGGATACGCAACTATGCAGGTCATCCGGCAAAATGCGTTGTTTCGGCGTCTACCCATCATTGCCCTGACGGCAAAGGCGATGAAAGGCGACCGCGAGAAATGTTTGGAGGCGGGTGCGTCAGAGTATCTCGCCAAGCCCGTCAACACGGAACAGTTACTTTCTGCATTACGTATGTGGCTGCATCGATGAGCATGGGTCCGAGCGCTGAAATCAAATCACACACGGTTTCTGAATCATCAGAGAACGCAAGTTCCAGCGACCGCGTGAATATCTTGATGGTTGACGATCAGCCCGGCAAATTGCTGACCTACGAGGCAATTTTGTCGGACTTGGGCGAAAACCTGATCAAGACAACTTCTGCCAAGGAAGCTTTGGAGAAGTTGCTTAAGATCGACGTCGCCGTTGTGCTGATGGACGTCAGCATGCCGGAGATCGACGGTTTTGAGCTCGCCGAGATTATCCGACAGCATCCTCGATTTCAGAAAACCGCCATCATTTTCATTTCAGCGGTTCATCTTACTGATCTTGACCGTCTTAAAGGCTATCAGCATGGAGCCGTGGATTACCTTTCCGTGCCAATCGTGCCGGAAGTGCTCCGAGCCAAGGTCAGAGTCTTCACCGAGCTCCATCGCAAGAATCAGCAGCTCGAGAGACTGAATGCCGAGCTTGAACAACGCGTCGCCGATCGAACTTCCGAGTTGCAACAGAAGGCTGTCGCGCTCCACAAGTTAAATCGGGAGTTGGCGCAGCGGAACCAGCAACTGGACGCGATTGTGCAGACTGCCCCTGATATTATCTTTAGCCGAAATCCCGATGGAAGCCGCGAATACCTCAGCAGCCGCTTTTATGAATACACCGGGGCCGCGCCCAATAGCGCAATCGGGTTCGGCTGGCTGGATTACTTGCATCCCGACGACAAAGAGCAGAGTCACCAACGGTGGATGTATTCGGTCGAGTCGGGCGAGACCTATGACTGCACCTACCGGATGCGCGCTGCCGATTCGCAGTACCGCTGGTTCCGTGCGCGGGCGGTGCCTTTGCGAGACAGCCACGGCACCATCGTGAAATGGTATGGCACTTGTTCTGACATTCACGACAGCAAATTGCTGGAGCAATCCATTCGTGAAAATGCGATCGAGCTCGAAAGAATGGTCGAGAATCGAACCGCTGCGCTCAGACGCCTCTCCAATCGCATGATGACGATGCAAGATGAGGAGCGGCGCCGCATCGCGCGCGAGATCCACGATGGTCTCGGCCAGGAACTCGCCGCCGCCAAGATGATTCTTGACGGCATTCTCGCAAAAGACTCCTCCCCCTCGCTGCGGCAAGCGTCGTTGGAAGCGAGCCAATTAATCGATCGGGCCATCCAACAAGTTCGAACCATCTCTCATTTGTTGCATCCGCCGCTGCTGGATGAAGTTGGGTTGGTTTCCGCCCTGCGTTGGTATCTCGAAGGCCTCTCGGAACGAAGCGGCATCCTCGTTGTATTGGAAGTGGATCCCCCAGACTTGGGGCGTCTTAAGTCGGAGCTTGAGACTGCGATCTTTCGCATCGTTCAAGAAGCGCTTACCAATATGTTCCGGCACTCGGGTGCGCGTAACGGCAGGGTCACGATAATCCAGAAAGGCGGGAACATCGTGGTCTCAGTGGCCGATGACGGCAAAGGTATCGATGAGCAGGTCATTCAGTTGCGCCCGGAAAGTGTGGGCGTCGGAATTGGCGGCATGAGGCAGCGGGTGACAGAACTCGGCGGTACTCTTCGTCTGGCAAACACAAATCCCGGGACCCTGCTTGAGGTAATTATTCCCGCCGTCCGGCACGATACGGCGAGTGTCGCAATTACAGTTTGAAGTTCTCCTCGGTTCGGCCCAGTTCAGGCAGCTTTGCGTTGTTCGACGACCCGCTCGTCCGCCTTGATTTCCCCTTGCTCATGCTTAATATCGAGTCGCAAACGATTGTAGATGCTCATATATTGATTGGCGACCCAAACTAGTGCGAAGAATGCCAGAACGTAGCCTCTCCAATCGCCGAACCGAAGCTTGAAACGCGTGACCAGCAACGCTGCGGCCGCCACATAATGGCTGAAGCAATACTCACACGTGAAAAGATAGAAGAACGTGCGACGAAAAACGCCCTGGCCGCGTGTACTCTGCTTGTGACAATACTGTCGCGGTTCGCGGAACACCTCTTCGTGGGTCACGGTCCAAGCCACGCAAGCAACGGGGACTGCCAGGAGAAACATCCACCCGACTTGAAGAGCAAGTGTCACAGGTCATAGTTGGATGCAAGGCAGAACCGATCGACTGCGCTGTGTCCGATAATCCCCGCCGGATTTCGCGAACTGTGAAACGGCGGCTCTCTGCCTCGGCTCTCGCGGGTAATTGGGTACAGTTCTGGAGTCGTTCTCATGCCGTCAGATGGAGAGTTGGAAAGTGCAAGAACGCCGGGAACGCGACCCTTATAGGCGACGATACTTAAACCTCATATCTGTTTAGCTATAACGGCCTCGATAGATAAAGGGCGGCCCTTGGGCCGCCCTAACCTTGACCGCGAGGATCATGCGTTCAAGCTCGCCCTCTGGCGAGATGCGTGACAAGCGAAACCAAGAACAGTATCAGGAAGATGATGAATAGCACCTTCGCGATACCAGCTGAGG
>Ga0126381_100008855_pt1 | contig 11274 bp, 9 predicted proteins | sample PanSoiMetPlot_28_FD_96465 | JGI IMG/M metagenome (GOLD analysis project Ga0126381, IMG submission 96465) | Tropical forest soil microbial communities from Panama - MetaG Plot_28 | ecosystem: Environmental > Terrestrial > Soil > Tropical forest > Bulk soil | place: Panama | collected 2016-02-17 | reverse complement strand
GAGGACGGCGGATACATCCGCGTGCGCGCCGCGCCCGAGGTGCTTCTCGAGATCACTGCCGACGTACAAACTCTATTGCGCATCGCCTGGCATCTCGGCAATCGACATCTGGCAATTCAAGCCACGCGCGAACGTCTACGCATCCGGGAAGACCACGTAATAGAGCAAATGGTGATCGGACTGGGCGGCGAACTACGTAGGATCGAAGCTCCTTTTGATCCCGAAATCGGTGCTTACTCCAGCCCAGCACATCACAATCACGATGGCGATGAAACCCGGCACGGATAGCGCGTTCCCAATGGCTGGCCTCTATCGGATGCTGACTTGGCTCTCGCCCGGCTTTCCAATCGGCGCATTCAGTTATTCGCATGGGCTCGAAGCCGCCGTTGATTGCGAGACGATATGCGATCGGGATTCACTGCAAAACTGGATCACTGCGGTTGTGAGGTGGGGCAATGGGCGCATCGATGCTGACATCCTGCACGATGCGTATCGCGCCGCGGCGTCGGGTGATATGGCCGAGCTCACAGCTGCAAACCGACGCGGCATTGCGTTTCGCGCCACTGCGGAGACCCGGCTTGAGACGACGGCGCAGGGCGAAGCTTTTCTCGCGACTTGCTGCGCTGCATGGCCCGAACCGTTTCTCGTGGGTTGGGCCGCGGAAACTGTCAGTACGGGCGCTGCCGTGTGCCACGCCGCGGCGATCGGAGCAGCAATGGCTAGGGCCGGGATACCGCTCGACAGCGCGCTGACCGGATACCTGCACGCAATGGCGGGAAATTTGGTCTCCGCCGGTCTGCGTTTGGGTATTGTCGGGCAGACGGATGGCCAGCGCATCTTGGCTGCATTGGAGCCCGCTGTTACGGTGGCAGTCAGCAATACGTTAGATCGCACAGACCGGTTTGGCAGTGCGACCTTCGCCGTAGAGCTCGCCTCGATGGCTCACGAAACCCAATATACGAGGCTCTTTCGATCATGAGCGCGAGAGGAGACGGCGATCCGCTGCGCGTGGGGATTGGCGGCCCAGTTGGATCCGGCAAGACCGCATTGATGGATTGGCTCTGTAAAAGTATGCGTGGCCGCTATGAAATCGCCGCGATCACGAACGACATTTACACCCGCGAGGACGCGGAATTCCTGACCCGCAGCGGCGCATTGCCGCCCGAACGGATCCGCGGCGTTGAGACGGGCGGGTGCCCGCATACCGCAATCCGCGAGGATGCCTCGATCAATCTCGCTGCCGTGGCGGAGCTGAACCGCATATATCCTAATCTCGACCTGATACTGATTGAGTCAGGCGGCGACAACCTTGCGGCGACGTTCTCCCCCGAACTCGTCGATCTGACGATCTACGTAATCGACGTCGCTGCGGGCGACAAAATCCCGCGCAAGGGCGGCCCCGGTATCACCCGCTCCGACCTCCTCGTCATCAACAAAGTCGATCTCGCCCCAATGGTCGGCGCCAGCCTCGAAATCATGGAGCGCGACACACGCCGCGTGCGCGTCGACCGCCCGTTCGTGTTCACGAATCTCAAGACCGGCGACGGAGTCGACTGCATCGCAAACTTTGTTACGACCCAGGGCGGGCTCTGATAGGGACCGGCGAGTCAGACGCCACTCGAATAATGATGCTCCAATGATGATGCTTATGCGGCAGTTGATCCTGGCCCCAGCCGAGCGCTGAATTCACGCTACCCGGCAAGCGAAGGCTATCAAGCGATCCTACGGACCCGACCTGCCGATCGCGGCGTTTTAGCCCCGCGCCTCCGCTTCCAGTAGCTTCAGCGCCGTCTTTAACGCGGCCTGCCGCACCGCCGCGCGGTCGCCAGTAAAGACCCGGCGTTCGGTCCGGCATGTGCCGTCGCGCCGCGCCAAGCCAAACAGCACAAGGCCGACCGGCTTGGTTGGCGTCGCGCCGCCCGGCCCGGCTATCCCGGCAATCGAAATCGCGAGGTCGACTCGTGAATTTCTAATGGCGCCTCGCGCCATCGCCGCCGTGGTTTCGGCGCTTACCGCGCCGTGCGCGGCAATTGTCTCCGCTGGAACGCCGACCAGCTCCGCTTTTGCTTCGTTGGAGTAAGTCACAAACCCTCGTTCGACGACGTCGGAGGAGCCGGCAATCGCGGTAAGAGCGCCCGTGACGAGGCCACCGGTGCAGGATTCGGCGGTCGCCACTCGCCAATTGCGGGTGCGGCAAGCGTCGAGAACGGATCGCGCGAGGGACAGGATTTCAGCGTCGAACACCGAAGGGCTCCAGCAATCACCGTTTATGCGTGGCTAGCAAATAGGGTAGGCCAATGGTTGCAGCGCGTCGAGCTGGCCCCCGGGCCCAACAGATGCGCCAAGCCGGGCGTAGTCGTCAAAGCGGTAGACGAACGGTGGCGACAGCCTGCGCCGCGATCCCCTCAGCACGACCCGTAAAGCCGAGCTTTTCCGTTGTTGTCGCCTTGACACTGACGCGGTCGGTTGCGATGCCAAGGATCGCGGCGACCCGCTCGACCATCGCTGTACGGTGCGGGCCAATCTCCGGCCGTTCACAGATGATTGTGACATCGACGGCGGCGATGGCTCCGCTTCGCTCTCGGACGAGAGCCGCGGCATGGCTCAAAAAACAATCGGAAGCTGCGCCACGCCATTGCGGGTCGCTTGACGGAAAATGCACGCCAATATCGCCGGCACCGATTGCGCCGAGCACCGCGTCGGTCAATGCGTGCAGTCCGACGTCGGCATCGGAATGGCCGGCGAGGCTCATCACGTGCGGGACCTTGACGCCACAAATCCAAACGTGATCGCCCGGCGAGAAGGGGTGCACATCAAACCCCTGCCCGACGCGGACATCGCCTTGTCGAGCGGCAATTAGCCGCTCAGCCGCGGTGAGATCCTGCGGTGTTGTAATCTTCAGATTGTCTTCGCTGCCCTCAACTACCAACGGCATCAGACCGGCTGCCTCGGCGATTGCGGAATCATCGGTCATCTCGCGACCGATGGCCGCACGATGAGCGGCGAGGATCTTCTCAAAGTGAAAACCCTGCGGCGTTTGGGCCCGCCACAGTGCGGATCGATCGACTGTTTCGCAGATCGTCCCGTTGCTGACGCGCTTGATCGTATCACGCAGCGGCAGACAAGGGATCGCCGCTGTCGCCTGGTCAAGAGCATCGATGACCCGGTCGAGCAACTCGCGATCGGGGAAAGGCCTGGCGCCGTCATGGATCAGCACTCGATCTGGACGGTAGGCCGTCAATGCCTCGAGACCTAAACTCACCGATTCCTGCCGAGTCGCCCCTCCAAATACCGGTGGGGCGACTCGGAGACCAGCGACCGAACGCTCGAACAACACGGTGTCTTCGGGACGGATTGCTACGATCACGTCTGCAACCCGCGGATGACCGACGAACGCCGATACTGCGTGGCGCAGGATATGGGCACCGCCAAGCGGGAGGTACTGTTTGGGGACGGAACCACCAAAGCGGCTGCCCTGGCCGGCAGCGACCACGAGAGCGCAGAGTGTCAACATGTCCAAATCTTAACCGAATAAGGCGGTTCGGTCTTGCCAATTGTACTTTCGCCGATGATGTTGCGCCGCAAAAAGAAAAGGTCTAATATCTGCCTAATCTATAGGCAACTCTGTTCTTTGCGCAATCTATGGGCATTTCGGTCGGTTCCGTAGCGCTTAACGATCCGGTCCTTCTGGCTCCAATGTCAGGGGTCAGCGATCTGCCATTCCGGCGCTTGGTGAAACGCCTTGGCGCTGGGCTAGTCGTCTCCGAGATGATCGCGAGCGAGGCGATGATCCGGGAAACCCGGCAGTCGCTGACAATGGCGAAGAGCTGCGCGGACGAGCAGCCTATGGCAGTGCAGCTCGCCGGCTGCGAGCCGCGGGTCATGGCGGAGGCGGCAAAGCTCAATGCCGATCGCGGCGCGCGACTCATCGATATCAACTTCGGCTGTCCAGTCAAGAAAGTGGTCAACGGGCAGGCTGGTTCGGCGCTGATGCGCGACGAAACCCACGCCGCCCGCATCCTGGAAGCCGCAGTTGCGGCTGTAGATCTGCCGGTTACGTTGAAGATGCGCACCGGCTGGGACGATCGCAACCGCAACGCACCTCGGCTAGCCCGAATCGCCGAAGCTTGCGGCATCCGCATGATCACCGTGCATGGTCGCACCCGGTGCCAGCTATATGCCGGGTCCGCGGACTGGAAATTCATCCGTCAGGTCAAGGAAGCTGTCACGATCCCCGTTATCGCTAATGGCGATATCGTGACGCTCGACGACGCCGATCGGGCATTACAGGAATCCGGCGCCGACGGGTTGATGATCGGCCGAGGGTGCTACGGTCGACCGTGGTTCGTCAGACAAGTCATCGAATGGCTCAAGAACCGCAGGCGGCTCGCTGACCCGCCGCTCGGGACGCAGCTCGATATCGTGCTTACCCACTACGAAGAGATGCTCGGCCATTACGGGACGGGGACCGGCACGCGGATTGCTCGCAAGCACGTTGCTTGGTATTCAAAGGGGCTGCCGGGCTCGGCGGAATTTCGCGCGGCCGTCAACGAGACGATCGACAGTGTCCGCGTACGACGCCTGATCCGATCCTTCTACGAGTCGGTTCTGGCTCGCGGGATCGTATGATCAAAATCCCACTCCGGGCTCGCGGGGAGACGTCTGCGTCGAGCACAAGACAGCGCTCGCAAATTGCCCCCCAGTTGGAGGCGGGGCCAATTCTGGCAGCTCTCCCTCTGCCGGTGATAGTCATCGATCGCAGTGGGATCGTTAGATTTGTGAATCCAGCAGCCGAGCAGTTTCTCGGCTCAAGCACTGCTGCGCTATACGGCGCTGCGCTTACGGATTTCGTGGCGCCCCACAGCCCCCTCCTGACATTGGTCGATTCGGTCTGGCGGATCGGCAACACGATATCCGAACACGACATTCTCCTCGAAGGCCCGCGGTTCGCCAGCCGTTCCGTGACCATCCAGGGGGCGTTGCTCGGCGAAGGAGCAGACACGCTCGTGTTGACACTGCACGAGCGCTCGATGGCGGAGATGATGGACCGTCATCTGACACACCGGAGTGCAGCCCGGTCCATCACCGGCATGGCGGCGATGCTCGCACACGAGGTCAAGAACCCGCTTTCCGGGATCCGCGGTGCCGCGCAGCTGCTCGAACAGGATGCCGATTCGGCGGGGCGTGAGCTCACTCAACTAATCTGCGACGAGACCGATCGTATCGTCGCTCTGGTCGACCGAATGGAGGCGTTCTCTGATCATCGCCCGATCGAGCGGCAACCAGTGAACATACACGAAGTACTCGAACGAGTACGGAAAGCGGCGCAATCAGGCTTTGCCCGCCATGTCCGTCTTGTTGAAGAGTATGATCCGTCTCTGCCTGCGGTGCACGGCAACTACGACCTGCTCGTCCAGGTCTTTCTCAATCTCGTCAAGAATGCGGCAGAGGCGGTACTTGCGACCGACGGCGAAATTATTCTCGCGACAGCCTATCGACACGGGCTGCGCCTTGCGCGACCAGGCGGGGAAGGTCGCCAGCACCTTCCACTGATGGTGTCGGTGACCGACAACGGCGGCGGCATCCCCGAGGATCTCCGCGCTCATCTCTTCGAGCCATTTGTTACGACCAAACGGAACGGCAGTGGCCTCGGTCTTGCACTCGTCGCGAAGGTAATCGATGACCACGGCGGCGTCATCGAATGCGAGAGCCAACCCTGGCGAACCACGTTCCGGGTGTTCTTGCCCGTGGTCGCGCAAGATGGTGCTGGGTGATGGTTGCGAAGATTCTGGTCGCAGATGATGATCGCGCAATCCGGATGGTGCTGAACCAAGCATTGATCCGGTTAGGCCACGAAGTGCGGATGACGGGCAATGCGGCGACCCTGTGGCGATGGGTGGCAGATGGGGAGGGTGACCTTGTCATCACCGACGTCATCATGCCGGACGAGAACGGTCTCGATCTGATCCCGCGCATTAAAAAGATCCGCCCGGAGTTGCGCGTTATCGTGATGAGTGCGCAGAACACGCTGCTGACGGCGGTCAAGGCTACCGAGCGGGGCGCCTTCGAATATCTTCCCAAACCGTTCGACCTGCGCGAACTAGTCGGTGTCGTCGAGAGGGCCCTCACGGCTCCGCGGGCGAGCCCGGCGCCGTCCACCGAAGAGGATGTCGAGGACCAGCTCCCCCTGATCGGGCGCTCGCCGGCAATGCAGGAAATCTATCGCGTTCTCGCGCGCCTGATGGGAACCGACCTGACGGTGATGATTATGGGTGAGAGCGGCACCGGCAAGGAACTCGTCGCTCGTGCTCTGCACAACTACGGCAAGCGGCGGAGCGGCCCGTTCGTTGCGATTAACATGGCCGCCATTCCGCGAGAACTCATCGAAAGTGAGCTTTTCGGCCACGAAAAGGGTGCATTTACCGGCGCTACATCGCGCGGCGTAGGGCGGTTCGAGCAAGCGCAAGGGGGTACGTTATTCCTGGACGAGATCGGCGACATGCCGATCGAAGCGCAAACCCGGCTCCTGCGGGTCCTTCAGGAGGGAGAATTTACGGCAGTCGGCGGGCGTGTTCCGATCCGCGCCGATGTGCGAATCGTCGCTGCTACCCACCACGATCTGCGCCAGCTCATTCGGCAGGGCTTGTTCCGCGAAGATCTTTTTTACCGCCTGAATGTGGCGCCGATAAGGTTGCCGCCATTGCGCGAACGAACCTCAGACATACCTGCGCTCGTTAGACACTTTGCCGCGGTCGCAGTGCGCGAGGGCTTACCGACGAAGCGGCTCGATGACGCTGCAATGGAGCGGCTACGTGAGTACCGTTGGCCCGGGAATGTCCGCGAATTGGAGAATCTAGTCCGACGTTTGGCGGCGCTCTATTCGCAGGAGACCATCGGGATCGGAATAATCGAGGCGGAGCTCGGTGAGATGCCGGTGTCGCATGACCCCGCCGAGCCGTCGAGCGGCGAAGGGCTCGCCGCGGCGGTCGAACACCACATCAAGGGCTATTTTGCGGCCCATAAGGGAGGCCTGCCCGCTGCCGGGCTCTATGATCGGGTGCTGCGCGAGGTGGAGCGGCCGCTGATCGTGCTAACCCTCGGGGCCACCCGCGGCAATCAAATCAGGGCTGCACACCTCCTCGGCCTTAATCGCAACACATTGCGCAAGAAGATCCGCGAATTGGACATCCCGGTGGTCCGCGGTCTAAAATAAGGGCATAATTATTTCCACCCGGGACTTCCACTGAGTCTTTTAGGATGCCGGGAAAGGTGGTGACGGTGCCAAAGAACACTCGAAGGAGTGTTCCTCAGAGGTTGTGAATGAACCCGATGCGGAGGGTGCGCGTCTGGGCCGGCCTTACCGGCCTCGGTCGTAAAATCGCGATTGCGCTCGCGATCCCGGCACTCGGTTCGGGTATTGCGACCTATCTTGCGCTTACCGGGGCACCGCCTTTCGGTCCGCATCCGAGTGCGGTCCTTTCGCTTTTAAACCTCGATCTGATACTGCTGCTAGCCCTCGGCGCCGTGATCGCAAAACGGCTGATCGAGGTTTGGGCAGAACGACGCCGCGGCCTCGCCGGTTCGCGACTGCAGGTTCGGCTCGTCGTGTTGTTCAGCTTGATCGCGGTGATGCCAACGATCATCGTCGCGGGCTTTTCTTATCTGTTCTTAAGTTTTGGAATGGAGTCCTGGTTCAGCGACAAAGTGCGGACCGCCATCACAGAATCGCTCGCGGTTGCCGAAGCCTATTTGCACGAACATCAGCAGGCAATACGAGCGGATGTCTTGGCGATGGCAAACGACCTCAATCGCGACGCTCTCAAACTGGCGCTCAATCCGGAGCATTTGGAGCAGGTGGTTTCGGTGCAAGCCGCTCTCCGCGGACTCGCTGAGGCGATGGTTTTCGATCGCGACGGCCACACACTGGCACGGTCGAGTCTATCCTTTACCCTTGGTTTCGAGCCAATTCCCGAAGACGCGATCCGCCTCGCCGATACGGGAGATGTGGCCATAATGACCAATGACAGCGACGATCGCGTGCGGGCCCTGGTTCGGCTCAACCAGTTTGGCGATGTCTATCTTTATGTTGGGCGGTTTATCGAGCCACGGGTGCTGAATCACATGGAAGAGACCCAGCGCGCCGCCGCTCAATACGAACAAATGGAGGGCCAGCGCTCCGGGTTTCAGATCACGTTCGCGCTGATTTTTATCATGGTCGCGATGCTCTTTCTGGTGGCGGCGGTGGCGATTGGGATCCACTTTGCCACCCAGTTCGCGGGCCCGATCAGCCACCTCATAGCGGCGGCCGAGCAAGTGCGTAGCGGCGATCTGGCAACGCGCGTCCCCGAAGGAGAGAAGGACGACGAGCTGGCTTCGCTCAGCCGCGCATTCAATCGTATGACTTACCAAATTGAGAGCCAACAGCGCGAGCTCAGGGAGGCGAATCGCCAACTCGACGAGCGCCGGCGCTTTACCGAGACCGTCTTGACCGGCGTCTCCGCCGGGGTGATTGGGCTCGACGCCCTCGGTCGGATCAACTTGCCGAATCGCTCTGCGTCATCGCTCCTCGGCACCGATCTCGAACAGATGCTTGGTCAGGATCTCGCGGAGGTCGCGCCGGAGATGGCCGCACTGTTGGGCGAAGCGGAACGGCGGCCGGACCGACTCGCCCAGTCGCAGGTGCAGTTGGTATGCGGGAATAGCACCCGCACATTGCTCGTGCGCATAGCGGCCGAGCATAATGGTCGGGATATGAGTGGTTTTGTTGTCACCTTCGACGATATCACTGAGTTGTTGTCCGCCCAGCGGAAGGCGGCCTGGGCCGATATCGCCCGACGCATTGCGCACGAAATCAAGAACCCGTTGACGCCGATCCAACTCGCCGCGGAGCGTCTGCGCCGCCGATATTTGAAAGAGATCCAAAACGACGCCGAAACCTTTACAACCTGTACAGACACGATCATTCGACACGTCGGCGATATTGGCCGAATGATCGATGAGTTCTCGTCATTCGCGCGAATGCCTGCGCCGGTGCTCAGGCCCGAAAATCTGACAGGGATCGTGCAGGAGGCGGTGTTCCTTCAGCACACCGCGCACCCCGAGATTAGCTTCGAAGCGGCCTATTCACCTCATGCCGTGATGGTCCGCTGCGATGCACGTCTCGTTGGCCAGGCGCTGATGAATATCGTCAAGAACGCGATTGAATCGATCCAGGCGCGCAGCAGCGAGGACGAGGCGAGCCCACCCGGCCGCATTCGAGTGTCGGTCGGGGATGAGGAGAACCAAGCCTCGGTAGTGGTCGAAGACAATGGCAAAGGCTTGCCGCAGCAGGGTCGCGAGCGGCTAACCGAGCCATACGTTACCACGAGGACCAAGGGGACCGGGTTGGGCCTCGCCATCGTCAAAAAGATCATGGAAGATCATGGGGGGGAGCTTGTGCTGGAAGACGGGGAGCCAGATGGTGCTCGGGTCAGCCTCCTCTTCGCCGCCTCCGAAATTCGTACCGTGCCGCGTTCGGATGGATCCGGCGAGCCGATGGAATTAAGCGCGGTCGGCCATGGCGCATGACATTCTCATCGTAGATGATGAAGCCGACATCCGCATGTTGATTGCGGGTGTGCTCCGGGACGAGGGTTATTCCACCCGCGAAGCAGCCGACACAGCGCAAACCTTGAGCGCGATGCAGGCACGGCAGCCGACGCTTGTCATCCTCGACATTTGGCTACAAGCAGGTGGTCTCGAGGGAATTGAGATCCTGAAACAGCTTCGGGCCGAGATGCCGGGGGTGCCCGTCGTGATGATCAGCGGCCACGGGACCATCGAGACGGCGGTCGAGGCCATCAAATTGGGGGCTTATGATTTTCTTGAAAAGCCCTTCAAATCCGACCGGCTGCTGTTGGTTGTCGAACGCGCGATCGAGGCTGCTCAGTTGCGCCGCGAGAACGAGGAGTTGCGGCTGCGGGTGGGAGGTGATCTCGATCTTGTCGGTGTCTCTTCCGCAGCTAACCAATTACGCCAGCAGATCGATCGAGTAGCGCCGACGGGTAGCCGTGTTCTCATTACCGGTCCGCCAGGTTCCGGCAAGGAAGTCGTCGCACGTTTGCTGCACGCGCGGTCGCGGCGCGCGAAGGGGCCGTTTGTTCCTGTCAACTGTGCGACGATGCGTCCAGAACGGCTCGAAATCGAGTTATTCGGAACTGAGACCCGTATCGACGGCACACCGCGCAAAGTCGGCACGTTCGAGCGCGCGCACGGCGGTACCTTATTCCTCGACGAAGTAGCCGACATGCCGCTCGAGACACAGGGCAAGATCGTGCGCGTATTGCAGGAGCAGACTTTTGAAAGGGTAGGGGGGTCGAGCCGCGTGGAGGTCGATGTTCGAGTCGTCGCATCCTCAAACCGAGAGCTGGGAGCGGAAATCAGTGCGGCTCGGTTCCGGGAGGATCTATTTTATCGCTTGAGCGTGGTGCCGATTCGCATACCACCGCTGCGCGAGCGGCGCGAGGATATTCCGCTGCTTGCGCGTCACTTTATGGACCGGGCATCCGAGGCTGCGCGGCTTACCCCCCGCGAGTTTGGTGAAGATGCGATGGCGGCCCTGCAGGCTTATTCTTGGCCAGGAAACGTGCGCCAGCTGCGCAATGTTATTGACTGGCTCCTCATCATGGCGCCGGGCGACGCGCGCGATCCGGTTCGCGCGGATATGCTTCCGAACGAGATCACGGCGATCGCTCCGACTGTCGTAAAGTGGGACAAGGGCAGTGAAATCATGACCTTGCCGCTGCGCGACGCACGGGAGGTCTTCGAACGGGAATACCTTATCGCGCAGGTTACTCGGTTTGGCGGCAATATCTCTCGCACCGCGGCCTTTGTCGGCATGGAGCGGTCAGCCCTGCACCGCAAGTTGAAATCTTTGGGCGTTTTCGGCAATGATCGGGCGTTGAAGATTGGGGCTTGAACATTCGCCTCAGCCTTTGGGAGGAAGGGTGACAGCGAGTGAGGGGGATGCGGATCGATGTCGCGGGTTGCTTACGTCGACAGACAATATGTGCCGCACCGCTTTGCGGCTGTGCATATCGAGGATCGCGGGTGCCAATTTGCCGATGGCGTGTATGAGGTATTGGCGGTCGTTGCAGGCCGCATTGTTGACGAAGGCCCGCATCTCGTCAGGTTGAAGCGCTCGCTCGCCGATCTACGCATTGCGGCGCCGATGTCGGATGCCGCATTGAACATCGTGATGCGCGAGGTGGTGCGGCGCAACCGCGTCCAATACGG
>Ga0126381_100008854_pt1 | contig 11275 bp, 6 predicted proteins | sample PanSoiMetPlot_28_FD_96465 | JGI IMG/M metagenome (GOLD analysis project Ga0126381, IMG submission 96465) | Tropical forest soil microbial communities from Panama - MetaG Plot_28 | ecosystem: Environmental > Terrestrial > Soil > Tropical forest > Bulk soil | place: Panama | collected 2016-02-17 | reverse complement strand
CTGGCGAGCGGCGTGCCGTTCGCCGAGGGCGGCTTCGTGCGCGCCGCCTACGCGGACGGCGGCGACCCGGAGGACCTCTACAGGCCGCCGGGCGCCGGGCTCGACATCCCCGACCAGTCGCAGCAGCAGCCGCGCCAGCTGGCGGTGGCGTCCCCGCCGAAGCAGGGCGGCGGCGACAACACGCTCGGCGACATCGCGAACATCGCCAAGCTGGCGATGATGTTCATCCCGGCCCGCAGCGGCGGCCGGATCGGACGCCAGGCTGGCGGCGATCTGCTGGGCGCCCCCGACGACCTCATCACGGCGCGCGACCCCGATACTGAGGCGCCCGCGCCCAAGCCGCCGCCCCCGCCGCCGCGACCACCTCCCGGCGACCAATTCGGCGAGAGTCTCTTCTTGCAGAACCCGGCGGCGGGCTTTGGCTATGAGGCGGCCCGAGGCGCGATGGGCCCCCATCCCACCCTCGACGCCATCGACCGCCAGATGCAGGCGAACGTCGCAGCGGGGATGAAAGAAGCGCCGCCGCTGCGGGCCGGCTTCAGCGGCGCCCAGACGGGCCAGGCGGCCGGCGCCGGACTCGGCGCGCTCGCTCCCCGTCCAAATGCCCCGCCAAGGCCCGCAGGACAGCCGCCAGGGGGCGCGGGGCGTCTGCGGCGTCCATCCTACCCTCCGGCGACGCAAGGGCCTCCAGCGGCCTCTGTAGCGCCGGCTGCGACCATCACGCCGGCCACGGCTGAGCAGCCGCCGACCGCCGCGCCTGGCGACTTCTCCGTCGACACGCCGCTGCAGGGCGGCTTCGACCCCGGCAGGCTGCGCGACACCTCTGGCGGCGGCTTCCTGCCGGCGGTCGGGCATGTGCTGGGCGGCGTCGGTCAGGGCGCGGAGGCGCTCGCCGGCTACGATCCGAAGACCGGCAAGTTCGACCCCGACCAGCTGATGCGCCTCTTCTCCGGCATCGCCGCGATGGGCGCGACGCCGACCGTGCACCCGCTCTTCGCGCTCTCGCAGGGGCTGGGCGGCTACGCCAACGCCTACTACCAGCAGCAGCAGGCCAAGGCGGACATCCAGCGCACGCAGGCCGAGACCGGCCAGCTGCAGCAGTCGATCTACAACGAGATGCAGAACGCCGTGCCGCCCGCTCTGCGGCAGGCCGGGGTCATCGCATCCCCCGGCGCGGGCAGGGCCGGGCAGAGGACGATCTACGACCACACCGGGGCGCCCTGGCACTACGACGAAGCCGCCGAGGCGCTGCCAGGCGGCGCGCCTGGCGAGCCAGCCGGGGCCCCGAGCGCCGCAGCGGCGGCAGCGCCAGCGGCTGCAGCAGCAGGCGCGCCCGCCGCCGCAGCTGCAGCGCCGCCGCCCGTCGCCGCAACGGCGCATCGCGACCCGATCAGCGTCGACTACAGGACCGGCGTCTACACGGTCGGCCCGGGGTCGGACGCGGACGACTACGTGCAGAGGAACTACGGGCTGCAGGCCGCGCCGGCCGGCATGAGCCCGGTGGCCGCGCGCCAGTGGGGTCAACAGCAGATCGCCGGCAACACCGCCCTGCAGGCCCAGGACAGGCGCGAGCAGGCCACGATCGACACGCTGCCATCGCTGGACGAGACGATGAACACGCAGCGCCAGTACATGCAGATCGGCGACATGCTTTCGCGGCTGCCCTCGACCGGCCTCGGCGCGCCAGGCGCCGGCTTCCAGCAGCGGCAGGACGCCGCCAACCTCTACGTGACCTTGCGCCAGGAGCTGAAGGGCCTGGGCTTCAACATCCCCGACTCCGACTCCGCCGACCAGGTCGTCCAGTCGGGCCAGGTGCTCGACAAGCTGCGGGCGCTCGCCGGCCCGCAGATCGCCAACTCCAACAACCAGCACGCCCACTCGATCGCCGAGCTGATCTCGTCGGTGCTGCCCGGCGGCCAGTACCAGCCGGAGTCGGCGCGCCGGGTGCTCGCGACGATGATGCTGCAGAACCAGCAGGCGGCCGATCATCGGCAGTACGCCACCACGTGGGTCGCCAAGCACGGCAACGCGGTCGGCATGAACGAGGCCTTCCAGCAGGAGTTCGGGCCGCGCTACCAGGCTGAAGAGGCGGCGATCCCCGCCATGATGGCGAAGGGCCCCGGCGGCCAGAGCGCGGTCGATCTGCTGCGCTCCAACCCGCAGAAGTACCGCCAGTTCTTCGAGCAGGGCGGCAGGCTGCCGAACGGCCAGGTCGTCCCCGGCTACGGCGTGGGGTCTTCTCGGCTGTGGATCGGATGACATGGCCGCAGACGATGACGGCTCCGACATCCTGAGCGCGATGGCGGCGAGCCCGGCGCCAAGCGGCGCGCCAGCTGGTGGCGGCGATGACGGCAGCGACATCCTGAACACGATGGCGGCGACGCAGGGCGCGCACGACACCGCGCCACCGCCCACGCCGCCGGCGCCCCGCACCGCCGGGCCCCCGCGCCTGCACGTGCAGCAGCACCAGCCGCGCCCACCCCCGGCCGCGCCCGCGCCTGAGCCGCCGGCGCCGTCCTGGAGCCAGGTCCCCGGCCTCTTCGCGCAGAACATCCTGCCCAGCACCGGCCAGGTGCTCAGCGACACGCTGGAGAGCCTGAAGCCGACCAACTGGGGCAAGGACATCAAGGGCCTCAACGACCTCGCTGTCGGCGCGCTGTCGAAGGCCGGCGTCTACGGCGGCAGCCCAGCCGAGAAGAAGCACGACCAGGCGGTGCTCGACGCCTTCCTCGCCGCCAAGCAGCAGCAGTGGTGGGGCCAGCATGGCGAGGGCCTGCGCCGATCGCTGGCGTATCACCCGGCCGAGAACCTGGCGGACGTCGCCAGCATCGCCGCCCCGCTGGCGGGCGGCGCCGAGGTGGCGGCGGCCAGGCTGCCCGGGCTCGCGGGCGATATCGCGGGAACGGCGGCGCGGGTGGCGGGCGGCGTCGAGGCCGCCACCAACCCGCTCGGCTATCCGGCGCGCGCCCTCGGCGTGGCGCGCGGGCTGACCAGGACAGCGAGCGCAGCCACCGACGCGACCGACGCGGTGGACGCGCTGCGCCGCGTTCACCCGACCGAGGACATCCCCAACGAGATGGTGACCGGCGAGGCTGCGCCGCCCGAGGCGAGCGCGCAGGTGGCCAGTGCGCGCACGCGCTGGCGCAAGCACGTCGGCGACGCGGCCACCGAGTTGGCGGGCGGCCAGGACGCGCCAGACCCGGCGGCGCTCGGGTCAGCACTCGAAGATCGCCAGATCGCCGCGCACAACGCCGGGGTCGACGCCCAGGACGTCGTGGCGGCCCACCCGGGCCAGTTCTACCCGTCCTTCGCGCCGACGCTCCGCAACACCATCGAGACGACGCTGGCCGCGCGCCGGCTGCCGCCGACCACCGGCCCCGCCAGCCTGGAGGCGCTCAACAACTACCCGCGCACCGTCGAGGCGATGAACTATCTCAACGACCGGGTGGCGGACCTGGCCAACAACGGCGCGCTCACCCCGAAGAACCTGATGGCGGTGCGCCAGGGCCTCGGGCAGTTCTACCAGGGCGCCTACAGCTCCGACTTCAAGGGCGTGCGCACCATCGCCGAGTCGCTCGACAACCACATCGTCGGCCAGGGCGAGGCCGGGGTCTATCAGGGCGGCGATGGCGCGGCGGTGGCCGCCGACATGAAGCGGGCGGTCAACGCGCGCCGGCAGTACGCGGCCGACTTCGAGAACGGCCCGGCCGCCAAGGCGGTGCAGGTGCTGCGCAACGCCCAGACCGTGGACGCGACCGGCCGCCTCTCGGCGTCCCCGGCGGGCACGACCGACACGGCCGGCGCCATCCTTGGCAAAGGGCTGATCCACCCCACCAACCTCTCGGCGCCCGCCGGCGCCGCGCAGCTCTACAACCACCTCGACGGGCTGATGGGCGGGGCCGGCTCGCCGGGCTCGCAGGCGGTCGACGACTTCGTCCGCCAGTCGGTGCTGAAGACCAACCCCGAGACGGGGAACCTCGCGGCCAGGCCCGAGCAGGTGCACGGGTTCCTGCGATCGGACATGAGCCGGTCAGTGTTCCCGAACCCGGACGAGCACGCCAGAGTCGCCGATCTCGCCAACGTCGACCGGATGGCGCGGGCGCCGACGGCGAAGGGCACCCGCGCCGCCGGCACGATGGGCGCACTGATCGGCCGCGCCGCCCGGCACGGCGTCGCGATCGGCGTCGGCTCTCACTTCGGCCCGTGGGGGCCGTTCGTCGGCGAAGGGATCGCCAGCCACATCATCGACCCCTGGCTCGCCAGGCGCGCCGCGCAGGCGCAGTTCAGGCTGCCTCGCGCGATGCGCGCCAGGCGGCTGCCGGGGCGCCTCGGCCCGCTCAGCAAGGCCGCCACCCGCGCCGCGCTCGCCGCCCACGCCGGCTGGGGCGCGAGCTACCAGACGCCCGCGGAGCAGCAGCGCGAGGCCGAGCAGGACGACCGCGCGATCGTCGCCGCCGCGCCCGCCGTCGGCAGCGTCGTGAAGGACTCCCAGATGGGCCGCGCGCCGCCGGTGACGCCGACCGACGTCGACACCGTCGTCCGCATGGCCAACGCCGAGGGCGACCAGACGCCCGAGGGCTGGAAGGCGGTCGCCGCCGTGATGCGCAACCGCGCCCTCGAAAGCGGCCACTCGCTGACCGACCTGGCCGCCGAGCCCAACCAGTTCGAAGCCTACGGCAACCGCAACTACACCGGCCTGCGGGCCGGCACGCCCGAGTACGCCAGGGTCCTGGCCGCCATCGCCCCGGTGCTGGCCGGCAAGGAGGACCCGACCGGCGGCGCCGACAGCTACTACGCGCCAGGTCTGCAGGCCCGCCTCGGGCGCAAGAAGCCGTCCTGGGACGACGGCTCGGGCCAGATGCTGGGCTCGCAGCTGTTCTTCAAGAACAAGTACCGGCGCGCCCACGCCGCAGGCGGCGAGGTGGTCGATCTGACCGAGCGCCTGATGCGGCGCGCGGAGACCGCCCAGAAGGCCGCCAAGACGGCGACCAAGCCCATGCTGGGGCTGAGCGACGACGTCGTGGCCAAGGCGCTCAAGGTGGCGGGGGCGGCGATCTGATGGACAGGCGCGACTTGACACCGCCAGCAAGCGCCCGGCCAAATGACGCGGTCTGGGCAGGCCTTGGCTCGGCTTGGCCAGGCACGGCCAGGCTTGGCCGGGCAGGACCGGGTGCGGCATGGCAAGCCTCGGCACGGGCAGGCATGGCTCGGCGCGGCGGCCCCGGGCGCGGTGTGGCTCGGCTTGGCTTGGCAGGGCGGGCCCTGGCTCGGCCAGGCGTGGTCCGGCACGGCTCGGCCTGGTCCGGTTTGGCATGGGGGCGGTCAGGGCGCGAGCCTTGGCCGCCCAGCCCCACAGTAGCAGCTAGCGGAGGTCGACGTGCCGACGCCGAATAAAGGTCTCATCACCCCAAGTAACGGATCGGACGTCGGCTCGTGGGACGCGCCGATGAACGGCAACAGTAACGCCATCGACCTCGCCCTCGGCGGCGTGACGACCATCAACTGCGCCGGCCTCTCAGGGCTGCAGCCGCTGAGCCCCGCCCAGTACAGCTCGCCCTCCCTCATCCTCAGCGGCGCGCTGGCCGCGAGTGTGAACTTCCAGCTGCCCAGCGGGGTCGGCGGCTTCTTCTTCGTCGACAACCAGGCCGGCGGCGGCACGGTGACGTTCAGCTCCGGCAGCGGCGCCTCGACCTGCGTGGTGCCCACCGGCAAGAGCGCCACCGTCGTCATCGACCAGACCTACGGGGCCCGCCTCGCCGAGACGACCGTGGCGCCTGCGCCGGGCGCGTCCGGGACGCTGCTGTACAACAACAGCGGCGCCGTCGATTCCGCCGGGGGCCTCATCTACATCACCGCCGCCCAGGCGCTGCAGGTGGGCGGCTCGCTCACCACCGGCGGCAACTTCGGGATCAGCGGCTATGTGGTGAACCCGCTGCAGGTGCGCGGCGCGGCCTACACGCCGAGCAACGCGGTCGCCTTCAGCTCTTCGGCGATGACGGTCAACTGCGCGCTGGGCAACGTCTTCTCGACCACCCTCAGCGCCAACGTGACGACCGCGCCGGCCTTCTCCAACCCGAGCGACGGGCAGACCGTCAACTGGCGCCTCACCCAGGACGGATCAGGCGGCCGGACCATGACCTGGCCCACCTCGTTCAGATGGGTCGGCGGCACGCCCGGCGTGCTCTCGACGCCGCCCGGCTCGGTGGACCTGATGGTGGCGACCTACTTCGGCGACAACGGCACGTGGCTGTCGAGCTTGTTGAAAGCGTTCGCGTGAGCTTCGCCGTCCGCACCCAGGCCAGCCCGGTCGCCGGAGGTGGCGGCGGCGGGGGCTTCACGCCCGTCACCCACAACGTCACCGCGCAGGGCGTCACCGTCGAGACGGTCCCGCTCGGGGCGACGCTCTGCACGGTCACCGACCAGGCGCCAGGCGGCGGCGGCACCTACTCGGGCGGGCTTGAGCCGACCGCCGTCGGCGGCTCGGCCGGCGGCATGGCGCGGCGCACGATCGCGGTCGTCGGCGGCAACACCTTCACGGTCAACATGGGCGCGCCCGGCTTCAGCGGCGCCAACGCCGGCAACGCCACTGTCGCCGGCACGGTGGCGGGCGGCGCCATCAACCTGGTGGCCAACGGCGGCATCACACCCGGCTTCACGGGCTGGCCGAGCGGCGGCACGGCGTCGGGCGGGACCACCAACATCTCGGGCGGCCCCGGCAGCAGCAGCGGCGGCGGCGCCTCGCCGTTCGGGCCCGGCTTCGGCAACGGGGCCGACGGCACCGTCGTCTCGACCACCGGCGATCCGGGGATCGTCCAGTTCGCCTATACGTGAGGATCAGCCGATGCTCTCGCCCGCCGCCACGCTGCCGCCGCCGCTCACCGACATCCTGCCCGTGCTGCAGACGTCGGGCTCAGGCTACGTGCCGCGCACGCGCCCGCTGGCGCTGATCGGCCAGCCGGTGCTGACCCCGGAGATGTGCGGCGCAGCCGGCAACGGCGCCGGCGACGACACCGCCGCGTTCCGCACCTGGGCGAGCTTCGGCGGCCAGCGCGTGCTCGGGCTCAACCCCGTCACCTACGCGCTCGCCAGCGCCAGCCTGGCTGGCGGCGGCATCACCCTGCCCAGCGGGACCTACATCGAGGGCGCGGGCAAGGGCGCCACCAAGCTGCAGGTCACGGGGACCTCGGCCTGCAACATCTTCCGCACCGCCAACGCCTCCAACATCACGATCAGCGGGCTGAGCGCGCGCGGCAACAACAGCGCCGGCGCCGACTACGACGACACCGGCCACTTCATCCTCTTCGAGATGACGTCGGCGGCGACCACCAACCAGGAAGGCCTCACGATCGACGACTGCCGCTTCGACGACTTCCCCGGCAACTACTGGGTCAACTTCCGCAACCTGTCCGGTCCGCAGCTGTCCACCCCCGGGCCGCCGCCCGCGCCCAACCTCACGCTGAGCCGCCTGCGCCTGCGCGGCTGCGACTTCTTCAGCTACCTGGGCAACGCCCGCAACCCGGGGAACATCGGGGCCAACTACTACATGGTCTCGATCAGCAACCACGACTGGCCGGCGGTCGTGCAGGACGTCTGGGTCGAGGACTGCTACTTCGACTGCCACTACGTCAGGGGCGCTATCGCGCAGTGGTCGAACTCCTGGCACACGACCTACCGCAACAACATCGTCGACAGCCCCGGCCAGGGGCTCATCGATCCCGGCACCGGCCTGCCCTACACCAACGTCGGCGAGTACGGCATCCTGGTCTACTACGGCGTCAGCGGGGCTGGCGCGCCGGTCCCGCCGAACATCCTGCAGGGCCACGCCCGCGACGTCACCGTCATCGGCAACAAGGTGATCAGCCCCGTCGACAACGGCGTCTACATGGCCGACGTCGGCACCGACATCATCGTCCTGGCCAACACGATCACCGGCCAGAGCGGCACCAACGACGCGCCGAGCGGCCTGCCCAGGGGCGCGATCACGCTCAACGGCGCTGAGCCCAACTGCTACGCGCGGATCGCCAACAACGTGCTCAGGGACAACTACGGCGGCGTCACCGTCGAGACCGACGCCGGCATGGTGTGCGACGTCGAGGGCAACACCATCGTCTCCAATTTCACCGCCTCGGGCGTGAACCCCTACGGCATCCGGGTGCTGGGCGGCGTCACGCCCGGCGTGCCGCCGAACGCGGTGATCAACCTCGATCACAACACCGCCCTGATGAGCGGGGCCGGCTCGATGGGCCTGGAGGTGTGGAGCAACGGCACGGCGCCGCTCGGCGGCCAGGTCAACGTGCGCGGCGGCGTCTACAGCGGCGCGCAGCTGAGCTTCCGGTCCGTCGACCTCACCAGCGGCTTCGGGGCGGTCGGCGGCTCGATCTACCTCGGCGACGGCGTCAAGTTCGTCGGGCCCACGACCCCGGCCACGCCGGCCGGGTTCGGGATCACGCACACCTCGCCGCCGACGGGCAACTTCGCCGCCACCTTCACCGGGTCCATCGCCAGCAACACCCTGACGGTGACCGCCGTGGCCTCGGGCACGCTGGCGGTCGGCCAGATCATCAGCGGCGCGGGCGTCCAGAACGTGCCCATCACCGCGCTGGGCACCGGCACGGGCGGGAACGGGACCTACATCCTTGCCGGCCCGCAGCAGTCGGTCGCCAGCGAGGCGATGAACGCCTCGGCGGTCTGTCCCATCGTGCTCGACGGCGTCACCCTCGACATGGCCCAGATGGCGGCCGGCGCCGGCCTCAACATCCAGAACAACCCCGATCTCACCATCCTCGACCTCACCGTCGCCAACGTCACCGCCGCCTGGGTCGGGGTCGCCTTCGCCCTGACCCTCACCGGCTCGCGCGGGCGCATGCCGGTCGGCGCGGTCAAGTTCAGGAACGTCTTCGACAGCCAGCGCATCAACAGCGGCGACTTCGGTACGCCGACCCCGGCTTACTTCGCCGATCGCGGCACGGTGGTGCAGAACCTGCTGACCCCCGCCCCCGGCCTGCAGGGCTGGCTGCAGAGCGCCGCCACGCCTGGCGCGACCTGGGGCGCGATCTGACACAAGCAAAAGGCCCCGGGGGTGAGCCGGGGCCTTCAGCTTCAGCGCGGGTGGGCCGCTTCAGAGGGCCAGCGCTTCGAGCGCCCGCTGCGCGGCGTGATCCAGCAGGTGCCCGTAGTGGTCCTGGATCATCTTGACGCTGGTGCCGGCGATCTGGGCGACCGTCAGGGTGGCGACGCCCGCCGTCACCAGGTCGGTGATCACCGAGTGACGCAGCGTGTAGGCGCTGGTCTCGGAGTCGAGCTTGGCGGCAGCCGCCGCCGCGCGGATCGGCGCCTTCCAGCTGTCGCGATCCCAGGCCTTGCCGTTCTCGCGGGTGAACAGCGGCGCGGCCGGCGTCTTGTTGCGCGCCTGCCCGGCGAACAGCGCCAGCGCCGTGCCGGAGAGCGGGATGCGGCGCTCGCCGTGGCCCTTGTCGATGCCGGCCGGGATGGTCAGCTCGCCCGTGCGCTTGTTGAAGTTGGCGACGGTCAGCTGCGCCAGCGCGCCGGGGCGCACCGGCGTCAGGCAGAGGGCGCGCGCGAAGGGCTCGGCGTCGGCGCTGATGTTGGCGAGCAGCTTCTGGCGCTCCAGGCGCTCCAGGTAGAGCGTCCGGCGGCGCGTGGCGATCTTGGCCGAGATCGGGCGGATGGCTTCCTGCCAGGCCGCCTCGGTGTTCGGCTGGCCCGGGGGCAGCACCTTGCGCAGCGCGGCGCGCAGCGGGGCCATCTCGCGGTTGACCGAGGCCGGCGCCAGGACGCCTTCGCCCACGGCCCGGGTCGCGAGGCGCAGGCGCCACTCGACGAGGTGCTGGCGGCGCAGCTTCTCCAGCTTGATCGCGCCGATCTCGTCCTCGTAGACGCTGCGCACGAAGTAGCCCTCGGCGCTGGCGTGGGTCTTGGCGTAGTCGCGGGCCGCGTCGGCGACGGTGACGAGCAGGGCCTGCGTCCGGCCGCCGGCTTCCTCCAGCGCCATGAACGCCTCGGCCGCCGCCTTGGCCTTCTGGAAGCGCTCGTTGGCGGGCAGCTCGCCGAACGCGCCCAGCTTGTGCTCGCGCTCCTTGCCATCGACGTAGGCCTTGGCGGCCCAGGTGCCGGCGCTGCCGTCCGACGCGGGACGGAAGCCGACGAAGCAGCCCGGGTGCAGGCGCTGCCAGTAGGGGGTCCGGTTGGACTTGGGCTTCAGCGTCTCGCGCTGGCCCACCTTGCTCAGATCGATCTTGGCCATCTCTTCGTTCTTCCTTAGAGGCTGTCGGGCGCATCTGGGTGCACCAGAAGCGCACCTGGTATGAGGGGACTTACCATGACTGTCAAGTGGATAGTCGCAGAGGGTTTTCCCTGCAAAAACAATGTCAGACGCTGTCAGGTTGGACCATTTCCCTCCCCCTTGCGGGGAGGGTTTGGGGTCGTCAAAGCCAGTCATTTCAATAGCTTAGAGGCGACGCACTCGCGGCGCACCAGAAGGCAGGGGTTCGGTTCGTTCACGGGCTGTCCCACGCATGCATGCGACATCACATGCAGCAGCGCTTGTATCCCGACCTGGGGGTCGGCGGCTAGAGGTTGGCTGAGTCGGCCAGGAAGCGCCGCAGCTCGGCTTCGAGGATCACCACGCGCCCGCGCACCTTCTTGGCCTTCAGGCGGCCGGCGCGGACCTCGCGGACGATGGTGCTGACGCCCAGGCCGGTGGCCTTGGCGGCGCTGCGGTAGGTGTAGGAGAGCGGCGGCGGCTCGGGCGCCTTGGCGGCCTGCGCAGCGCGCTCGGCGGCGATCATGGCGGCGATGCGATCGGCCAGGGCTTGGTCGTCAAGGTCAGGCACGGTCATGGGCAGCCTGCTGCGTTGCGTATGCAGTCACGCACTGTACGCCTAAGCGGTAGCCACTTGACACCCATGTCAAGTTAGCCTTGTCTCCGATTCGGCCATGCATAGCGACGTAGCGACAAGGAGTCGTCCTATGAGAAAAGCAGCAAAGCCGAAACTGGTCGCGGTCGACCAGGTCAGCAACGATGGCGAAGAGCTGTACGACACCAGGCTGCCGTACATCGCCCGGGTCACCATCAAGGGCGTCTGCCCGATGCTGTTCCACCGCTGGAGCAACGAGGCGGTCGAGGCCAAGGCCAAGGCCACCAAGGGCTCGGCGGCGAAGAAGACCGACGACATCGAGTCCTACGTCTGGCGCGACGAGCACGACAACATCAGCCTGCCCGGCGAGTACGTGCGGCAGAGCATCATCGGCGCCG
>Ga0126381_100008853_pt1 | contig 11275 bp, 9 predicted proteins | sample PanSoiMetPlot_28_FD_96465 | JGI IMG/M metagenome (GOLD analysis project Ga0126381, IMG submission 96465) | Tropical forest soil microbial communities from Panama - MetaG Plot_28 | ecosystem: Environmental > Terrestrial > Soil > Tropical forest > Bulk soil | place: Panama | collected 2016-02-17 | reverse complement strand
CGGGGGTGAGCGGGCCAATTCATCCGGTGAGCAAGCCCGTTGTGCCGGAGCTTGTCGCCGCGACTGCGGGCCAGGGACTGCAGGTGCGGACCGTCGTCGTCAGCTCATCCGGCGGTCGCGTGTCGTACCTGCTGCTCCGCGGTCCAAGTCCGTCGATGGCCGACACGGCGCTCACTCCTCACGTCGATGCTCAGCGCGCGCTCAGCGGGGCAGTCGCCGCACTCACCACGCCGGGCGGCGGGCAAGCGGCCGATCAGGCGCGGCTGCTTGCCGAACTCGACATCGGCTACGTGTTGGTCCAGGCACCGGTCGGCAACCTGTTGGCCAGCGCGCTGAGCAACGTCAGCGGCCTGCGGCTGTACAGCACCACATCGAGCTACACGCTGTGGCAACTTGACACGCCGCCCGCACGAGTCATGGTCCGTGAGCCAGGCGGCGCGGTCGTGGCTATTCCTTCCGGCCAAGTGGGCGTGTCCGGTGCCGCGGTGCCCGCGGCGGGCGGAACGCTGCTGCTGTCCGAACCCGCCGGCGGCTGGACCGCCTCGCTCAACGGCCATCGACTTGTCGAGGTGCCTTCGCCCGCTGGCAGCTGGGCGCAGGCGTTCAGGCTGCCCAAGGGCGGCGGAAAGCTGAGCATCGGGTACTCCGGTTTCACGCGCGACCTGATGCTTGTCGTCGAACTGCTGGCGTTCCTTGTTGTCGTTGGTCTCGCACTGCCCGGCATCCACGTGGCCGAGCAGGAGGCTCCGTCAGGGAGGCGGGCAGCGGACGCGCACATGCCACGCGCGGCAGGCTCCCGGCACGCAGTCACCGGCGAGCTTGCCGAAAGCGGCGAGCCACCAGCCGTCCCGGCCGCCGGTCGGCGGACCGGCCTGGCCGGGGCGGCCGTCGCGGCCGGGGCACTGCAGTCGCGGTCGCAACGCCTCGCGCGCAGTACGAGGAACCGGGCAGGCCGCGGCCGGCTGGCTGCCCGCGAGAGAGCTCGCAGGGCGGGCAGGAGCATGGCCGGCCGGGAAATGCCGGCCGATGGCCAGCCAGGTGACGCGCACCCGAGCGCGCCTAGGCTGGCGGACGCCTGGCCGTACGCGGATCAGGGCGACGCGCCACCCGATACGCGGCTCGCCGATGCCTGGCCGCATGCGGCCGGCGAGTCGCGCCAGACACCTCGCAGCGACCTCCTGCGTTCCGAACCTTTGGTCTCGCGGGATGGCGGCGACCACTTGGACACCGGGCCGCGCCGCGGTCGGCTGACTGGCCAGCCAGGACGGGCAATGTCCTACTCCGACGAGCCAGATCGTGACCTGGGACGTCGTCTAGATAGTTCCGCAACGGACCCCGGCGGGGAACTGCACGACGGCTACGCCGAGGAGTCACCCGGCCGTCGGGCTCGGGCCGCGGGTCGACCTCCGTCAGGCCGCTCGGCGTCGGGTGAGTGGCCCTACGCCGACCTGGACGCGGGCGCGGCCGGCGATCGCGGCGCCGGTTACGGCCGTTCTCCGTCGGGCCGGTCGCCAAGCGGTCAGTGGCCGTCCTTGGATCCAGGCGATCGCGGCGATGGAGGGGAGCGGGCCGACGCTGACAGGTCGACCTGGGGTCAGGAGCAGGGCACCCGGGCGTATGGCCGCGCCGACGAAACGCGGGCGATGTCAGGCCAGCGTCCCTACGACGAGCCGGAACTCGCCCACGGTGCCGCGCGACCAGTTCGGCCGGACTGGCAGCCCGACCCTGATCTTGGCTACCGCGAGCAACGCGAGCAGCGCCGCGGCCGCCTCGGCAGCTGGCGGCAGGCTCGGCACAGAAGCGGCAGGCCCGGCCGGGACCGGTCAGCGGTTGAGCCGCCACCGGCGTGGCCGGGCGCCGATCAGGCACTTGAGCCGTTGCCGCCCGTCGATGGCTCGAGCCGGAGGCAGACCGCCCGTAGCGCATGGCAGCCGGCGGAAGGCGGCCGAAGCTGGGCCGACGGCGGTGACCAGGACTGGGACGATAACCAATGGTCCGCGCCGCGTACTGACCATGAGGCAGGCTATGGGCCCGACTACGAGGGGGATAGCTGGTGAGGGCTCGTAAGGTCAGGCAGAGCAGGAGCCGCCAGCTGGCGAACCGGCTCATCCTGGCCTTCCTCGTGCTGTTCGCGCTGGCTGGCCTGTATGGGCTTGCCGGGCTCAGCCGCGCTGTCGTGCTGACGACGAGCGCGTCGGCCGGCCCTACCGGTCGCTTGGTCGTGACATCCGCGCTTGTTGGGTGCCCGGCCCCGGGATCGGCCGGTGTCACCGGCGGGGGCATCGCCGAGGCCAGCGCTCCCGCCACCAGCGTCACCGGTCAGGTGGCGCTGACGGCGCTGAATCCCGCCGTGTCACAGCCCTCGGCCGCGAGCGCACCGGCGCGCGCCGGTCAGCTGACGCTGCGGACCATCCGTGCCGCCCCCGCGGTGCCGAAGAAGCTGGCGATCGTGAAAAGCAAGGCTGGCGGCCTTGTGCCGACGAGCCGGGCCAGGGGCGGGCTGGTTGTCGCGGCCACCGGTTCGGACGCCCAGGGCTTCGATGTCGAGCAGCTGAGCCCGGGCGGGATCCCGACGCTGCGATGCCAGGCTCCGGGCTCGGACTTCTGGTTCCTCACCCCGGAGACGACCTCGACCCGCACCGAGCTTTACCTGATCAACACCGACAGCACGCCCGCGGATGTGCACGTTGGCGTCCAGACCGACAGCGGTCCTCGGCTCGGCGCCCAGGACTCGGGCATCATCGTGCCGCCGCACGCCATGATCACGCAGAGCCTGGACAAGCTCGTACGCTCGGCCAAGGCAGCCGCGTTCCAAGTGACCGCGAGCGCGGGCCGGATCGTCGCCGCCGTCCGCGTGACCGGCAAGGCCGCGAAGGCAGGAGCCTGGCTGCCCGTGGCGCAGGAGCCGGCAACCGCGCAGGTGCTGACGGGCCTGCCCGCCACGGGGGGGACGCGCGAGCTTTTCATCGCTGTGCCGGGTGCCGCGGCGGCCAGGGTCAAGGTGACCGCGGTGACTCCTCGCGGTTCGTACCAGCCAACCGGCGGCAGCGACATCCCCTTGCTCGGTCACTCGACGACCGGGATATCCCTCCCATCGCTCAGTGGACACCCAGGCTCAATCAAGATCTCCGCCAACGTCCCTGTCACGGCGGTGCTCGAACTCTCCGGCGGCCCGCCGGGTGCGCCCGGCGCCTTCGTTGGCGGATCCAACCCCATCATCGAGCAGGGCGTCATCGCGGCGAGCCCGGTCGGCTCGGCAGGAAAGTCTCAGGTTGTGCTGTCCGCACCCGGACACGCCGCCGAGGTGAGGATCTCACAGGCGGTCGCCGGCGTTCCGCTGACCGGACAGGCCTCCACGTTGATCCATATCGCCGCCAAGTCGGCCACCAAAGTGCGGATCGGTGTGTCCAAGCACTCCGGGCGCGGGGCCAAGCTGGTGGCGCTCCTGCTGACCCCGGTGCCGGGCTCGGGACCCGTCTACGCGGCCCGCCTCGCTGCCGTCGGCGGCACCCTGCAGACGGTGCTGCCGGTCGTCTCGTCGCCGACCAAGATCGTCCTGCCGGACGTGTGGCAGTCATTGGCGCGGGTGCTCGGCTCCTAGCCATCCTCCGGGTAGTCGGGGTCTATCACCTGCGGATCGAGCCCGAGCAGCCGGGCGAACTCCTCGATGACCACGTCGAGCACGAGCTCGCCCAACTCGTCTTCGCCATCCGCCCTGGCCAGCAACGGTCTTCGGTAGAGAACGATCCTTGCGGGCCTGCCGGGCGTGGCCGGATTGCCCGGATCGGTCCAAGCCGGGTCGAGCCTGGCCAGCGGTACCGGGTCCGAGTCATCGGACATCAGGTCCGAAGCAGGCGGATCGGCGGTTGGCACTTCCTCGACGGCGAACTCAATGCCCGCCAACTGGCTCTCCCAGCGAGGCTCAAGCTGGGCGACCGCCTGCAGCACCAGGTCGTCGAAACGCTCAGCGCGGCTGCGCTGCAGCGGCGACCCGGCAGGCGCCAGCGTGCCCCGCAGGCCACGCCCGTGCCGGTCGCGGCGCCTGATCCGCGGGGTTGCCGGAGGTCGGCTGTCGGCCGGTCGCACAATTCGCACCCTAACGCAGACGACGCGGCGAGGGCGCGGCGACGGCGCGCCGCAGGGACCCGCCGAGCGATTCCGCGACACGTTCCCGGCGGGACCAGCGGCCGTCCCCCTGAGCGCCAAGACACGATCGCGCAGTGTGCCCCAGGTGATGGCGTTACCGCCATGCGTACCGATACCGTCAGCGGTTGTGAGCGAACGACGCGGTCCCGGCCTTGACGGGGCGCGACGGCGTTCGAATCGTCCAGTCCACTGCCGCGGTCTGCGTGCGTCGTGGAGACACAGCGAGGTGGGTCGTTGAGTTCTCGCCGCTGCTCCCGGCCGGCTTGCAAGCGGGACGCCGTGTGCACGCTCACATACGTTTACCGCGATTCCACCGCGGTGCTTGGCCCGCTCGCCACCTACGTCGAGCCGCACTGCTACGACCTGTGCGGCGCGCACGCCGACCGGCTCACGGCACCGCGGGGCTGGGACATCGTGAGACTGCCGCTCGCTCCGAGCCAGCAGGCCGTCGCCGACGACCTGGAGGCGCTTGCCAACGCGGTCCGCGAGGCGGCCGCACCCCGCGGTGAAGCCGAGCCCGTGGGCCAGGGGATTGAAGTCAGCAGGCGCGGTCACCTCAGAGTGCTTCGATCGGCACCGCCTGAGCGCGGTCGCCCTGGTTAGCCACCTGCGGAGGGCCAAGGCGCCGACGAGCGCGGCAAGGTGCGCCACAGCCGGGGAAAGAGCGTGGCAGGACCGGTAGTCTTGCGGCCTGGAAGTCCGGCGGCCGCCGGCGGCGGGGGCGACAATCACCGGGATGGTCGGGAGAGGCAAGCCGAAAGTGGCCGACTACGCGAAGATCTTCAAGCCGTATGACATCAGGGGCGTGGTTCCTGACGAGCTCGACGAGGACGTCGCAGAGGCGGTCGGAACCGCGTTCGCGACGATGACGGGTGCGCGAGCGGTGGTAACCGTTCATGACATGCGGACATCTTCGCGGCCGCTCGCCGCTGCCTTCGCCCGCGGGGTCACCGCCGCGGGATCCGACGTTGTCGACGGCGGCCTTGGATCGACCGACATGCTGTACTACGCAAGCGGTTGCCTGGACCTGCCGGGAGCGATGCTCACAGCCAGCCACAACCCGGCGAAGTACAACGGCATCAAGCTTTGCCGGGCGGGGGCCAAGCCGATCGGTCAGGACACGGGTCTGGCCGAGTTGCGCGACCTGGCGAGCGCCGGAACCCAGGCCGCGGCGGCCACGCCTGGCGCGGTCCGCAGCCAAGACCTGCTCTCGGGGTACGTGGACTACCTGCGCAAGCTGGTCGACCTGGCCAGCATACGGCCGCTAAAGGTGGCCGTCGACGCGGGCAACGGGATGGCCGGGTACACGGTGCCCAGGGTGTTTGAGAGGCTGCCGATCGACCTTGTGCCGCTCTACTTCGAACTCGACGGCACCTTCCCCAACCACGAGCCGAACCCTCTCGAGCCTGCGAACCTCGCTGACCTGCGGCGCGCGGTCGTGGCGACATCCGCCGACATCGGGCTGGCGTTCGACGGGGATGCCGACCGGTGCTTCGTGGTCGACGAGCGAGGCGAGATTGTCTCGCCCTCGGTGCTGACCGCGCTGATCGCAGTCCGCGAACTCGAGCGTGAGCCGGGAGCGACGATCATTCACAACCTCATCACTTCCAGGGCGGTGCCCGAATTCGTGGCCGAGCACGGCGGCACGGCTGTACGGACCCGGGTGGGTCACTCGTTCATCAAGGCCGTGATGTCCGAACGCGACGCGATCTTCGGCGGCGAGCACTCTGGCCACTTCTATTTCAGGGACTTCTGGTTCGCCGACTCGGGCATGCTAGCGGCGCTGCACGTCCTGGCGGCCCTCGGCGGCCAGGATAAGCCGCTATCCGAGCTGGTGCGCCACTACTCCAGGCACGCGGCGTCAGGTGAGATCAACAGCCAGGTCGCCGATCAGGTCGCCGCGATGGCCAAGGTGCGGGAGGCATTCATTGACCGGCCTGGGGTGAGCGCGGACCAACTGGATGGGCTCACGATCACTGGTCCGCTCTGGTGGTTCAACCTGCGCCCGTCGAACACCGAGCCGCTGCTCCGCCTGAACGTGGAGGCCGCCGACGAGGCGACGCTGGCCAGGGTGACCGACGAGGTATTGCACATCGTGCGCGATGATGCGTACTAGCGCCCGGCGCCCGCGATCAACAGGAGATCCCGTGAACATCGACGACTGGCTGCTTGAGATCCTCGCCTGCCCGAAATGCCATGCGCCGCTGCGCGCTGACGACGCGGCCAGCGAACTTGTGTGTACCGGAGAGGACTGCGGGCTTGCCTACCCGGTCCGCGACGACATCCCGGTGCTGCTGGTCAGCGAGGCACGCGACCCGGCCGCTGGCTAGCCGCCTGCGCGCCCAATGAGCTCGAAGGACAGCCCGCGGGCCGTCCTCGCCGCGCTCGGCGCCAACCTCGGGATCGCAGCGACGAAGTTTATCGCCTTCGTGGTCACCGGATCGGCGTCACTGCTTGCCGAATCGGTGCACTCGGTCGCCGACTCGGGTAATCAGGTACTCCTGCTGATCGGGAGGACCAGGGCCAGACGGGCTGAGACGGAGCAGCACCAGTTCGGGTTCGGCGCAGAACGCTACGTGTACGCGTTCATCGTGGCGGTCGTGCTGTTCGTGGTCGGCGCGGTCTTCTCGCTTTACGAGGGGATCAGCCGGATTTTGCATCCCGAGGCCGTGTTGTCGCCTGGTGTCGCGTTCGCCGTGCTCGCAGTAGCCATCGCGCTCGAGGCCTTCTCATTCCGCACGGCGGTGAATGAGTCGAACCGATCGCGCGGGCGGGCCGGCTGGCGCGCATTCATCAGGCACGCCAAGGCCCCTGAGCTTCCCGCTGTGCTGCTGGAAGATACGGCGGCGTTGATCGGACTCGGGTTTGCCTTGATCGCCGTGATCCTGTCTGCGGTTACCCACAACGGCGCGTGGGATGGTGCGGGCTCGATCGCGATCGGCGCACTGCTCGGGTGCGTAGCGGCGGTATTCGCCGTCGAGATGAAGAGCCTGCTGATCGGGGAGTCGGCCAGCGCGGAGATCCAGCGTGCGATCGTCGCGGCGATCGAGGACTGCCCGCCGATCGTGCGAGTGATCCACCTGCGGACGCTGCACGTCGGACCAGACTCGCTGCTCGTGGCCGCCAAGGTGGCGGTTCGCGCGGGGGAAATGGCCGAAGCCATCGCGGCCGGAATCGACGCGGCAGAAGCCAGGATCAGGGCAGCAGTCCCAATCGCCGGCCTCATCTACCTCGAGCCCGACCTCTACGAGGCAGCCCGCCATGACCCGACCGACCCCGCAGTCAGGTCCGCCACAGCCGCCCGCACCCGGCCGGGCTCGCAGGCCCCGAGCGCGAAACAGGCGCCCGGCGAGCAGCAGTAGGCCGGGCCACCGGCCAGCGCCGTCATCCCCACCCGAGATGGCGGCTATCGGTAACTTGCCCATCGGCTGAATAGCTGCTGGGTCACGGGTTCGTCCGGCTAGCCGTTGAGGCAGGCGGGCGAGCCCGTGACCCAGTCTGCGTCCCCCCGGCCGAAGGTGTTCCAAGCAACCGCAATGCGCGTTCCTTCTCGAAATCAAGCGCCATCGCCGGCAGTGGCCTGATCCTTCCGATCCGGCGGCCAAGCTCGGCGACCTGGGCCCGCGCGGCCGGGTCGGTCAGCACCCGCAGCCCGAACGCGAGTGCTGCCGGGCTGACGTCATAGCGCTGCTCGATCGCCAGGCCGAGCGCGACGGCGTCCATTTCCGCCGCGTCGAACTGGCGGTGGCGTGCGGATCCGCCGTGTCCCCTGACGGCAGGCAGCAGCCCAAGCGCCTCCCTGTAGCGCAGCATCCGCGGCGAGATTCCCAGTCGTGCGCAGGCGTCGGTGATACGCATGTAGCCTATTTTAACAAATTCCTGTCAAGAATGGCCGTCCGAGGATGCGGTCTGGAGATCAGGTCCCGTAACGTCAGACGTACAGACGTCTGATACTGCCCGACGACGAGGAGCGCAGATGGCCACCGAGCCCCTACCGTTCAAGGTCGCCGATCTCTCACTGGCCGAGTTCGGCCGGAAGGAGATCAGGCTCGCCCAGCATGAGATGCCCGGCCTGATGGCGCTTCGCGAAGAGTACGCGGGCACGAGGCCGCTGGCCAACGCGCGGATCACCGGATCCCTGCACATGACCGTGCAGACCGCCGTGCTGATCGAGACCCTGGTCGCTCTCGGCGCTCAGGTCAGGTGGGCAAGCTGCAACATCTTCTCCACCCAGGACCACGCGGCCGCCGCGGTCGCGGTCGGGCCTGACGGCTCCCCAGACGACCCGCGCGGGATTGCGGTATTCGCCTGGAAGGGCGAGACGCTTCAGGACTACTGGTGGTGCACCGATCAGGCGCTGACCTGGCCGGACGGGCTCGGACCCAACATGCTGCTCGATGACGGCGGAGATGCCACCCTGCTCGTGCACCGAGGCGCTGACTTCGAGGCCGCAGGCGAGGTTCCAGCCCCGGCCGACGATGATCCCGAGGAGTGGCACGTCGTCCTCGGGCTGCTCAAGGACACTCTGGCGGCCGATCCGCTCAAGTGGACCAGGATCGCCGGCCAGATCCTCGGCGTGACCGAAGAGACGACGACCGGTGTGCACAGGCTGTACGAGATGGCGAAGGCGGGAACCCTGCGGTTCCCCGCGATCAACGTCAACGACTCGGTCACCAAGTCCAAGTTCGACAACAAGTACGGCTGCCGCCACTCACTGATCGACGGCATCAACCGGGCAACGGACACGCTGATCGGCGGCAAGGTCGCTGTGGTGTGCGGCTACGGCGACGTCGGCAAGGGCTGCGCCGAGTCGCTGCGCGGCCAGCGCGCCCGCGTGATCATCACAGAGATCGACCCGATCTGCGCCCTGCAGGCAGCAATGGACGGCTACCAGGTCGCTAGGCTCGACGACGTGGTGCCCAGCGCGGACATCTTCGTGACCGCGACCGGCAACCTGCACATCATCACGGCCGAGCACATGAGCTTGATGAAGCACCAGGCTATCGTCGGAAATATCGGGCACTTCGACAACGAGATCGACATCGCGGGGCTGGCCAGGCTGCCAGGCATCAAGCGGAACACGATCAAGCCGCAGGTCGACGAGTGGGTGTTCCCCGACGAGCACTCGATCATCGTGCTTTCCGAGGGCAGGCTGCTGAACCTCGGCAACGCGACCGGCCACCCGAGCTTCGTGATGTCGTCGAGCTTCACCAATCAGGTGCTCGCCCAGATCGAACTGTTCACCAGAACCGACCAGTTCCCGCTCGGCGTTCACGTGCTGCCCAAGCTCCTCGACGAGCGGGTCGCCAGGCTCCACCTGGACGCGCTCGGCATCCGCCTGACCGAGCTGAGCAAAGAGCAGGCCGACTATATCGGCGTCCCGGTCGAAGGTCCGTACAAATCGGACCACTACCGCTATTGAGAGCGAGGAGCCGAGCAGCATCGGCGGGCTGTTGATGTCGCTATAGCGACATCAACGGTCCAGCGATGTCGGTGCCTACGGGTTCGCCTCGAGCGAGTTGGTTGCTTGGGGGGCCAATGTGGCAAATGGGGCTGGTGAGAGTGAGCACGACGGGCAGGTTCTCATCCGACGTCGCCGACCCCGCGCTGGCCGAGAGCGGGGCGGCCAGGGTCGCGTGGGCGGAACGCGCGATGCCGGTGCTCGGCCTGCTGAAGCAGGACTACGCGACGAAGCGGCCATTCGAGGGCCATACAGTCGCGGCCTGCCTGCACATCACCGCTGAGACCGCCGTTCTGGTCGGGGTGATCACGGCGGGCGGTGGGCGCGTCCACCTCGCCGCGTCGAACCCGCTGAGCACCCAGGACGACATCGCGGCGGCGCTGGCGAGTCGGCCCGACGTGTTCGTTTACGCCAAAATGGGAGTGGACAGGCAAACGTATTACGCCCATCTGCACCGCGCATTGGACGGCGCACCAGACCTCGTCGTGGACGACGGCTGTGACCTGGTGAACACGTTGCACGCCGAGCGCCTTGAACTGCTTCCCGGGGTGATCGGGGGCTGCGAGTCAACGTCGACCGGGGTCTTGCGGCTGCGGAGGATGGCAGCCGCCGGGACGCTGGCGTTCCCCGTCGTGGCCGCCGACGCCTCGGTGACCAGGCGCATGTTCGACAACGGCTACGGCACGAGCCAGTCGGTCATCGACGGGTTGCTGAGAGCCACAAACGTCTTGCTGGCTGGCAAGACTGTCGTCGTGGCGGGTTTCGGGTCTTGCGGCAGCGCGATCGCCGAGCGGGCGTCTGGCCTCGGCGCCCACGTGATCGTTACCGAGGTCGATCCCGTCCGTGCCCTCGGTGCGATCATGCACGGGTATCGAGTGCTCCCAATGGCGGACGCTGCCCCAGTAGGCGACGTGTTCATCACGGCGACCGGCTCGCGCGACGTCATCACCGGGGCGCACTTGGAAGTCATGCGCGACGGCACCGTGCTCGCGAACGCCGGCCACTTCGATGTCGAGATCGACGTGCGCGCGCTCGCCGATCTTGCGGTCGAGATCAATCGCGGCGTGCGACCGCACGCGGACGAGTACGTGCTCGACAGCGGCACTCGGCTGATTCTCCTTGCCGACGGACGAGTGGTGAACCTGATCGCGGCCGAGGGCAACCCGGCCGCGGTCATGGACCTGTCCTTCGCCGCCCAGGCGCTCGCGCTGACCTGGCTGATAAGCGGAAACAGCGGGCTAGCTGCAGGCGTGCACGCGATGCCAGCGGCCATCGACGCCCAGGTCGCCACGCTGACGCTGGCGGCCGCCGGCACCAGAATCGACGAGCTGACCAGCGCTCAGAAGGAATACCTGGCCTCCTGGCATCAGGGGAGCTAGACGTGCTCATCGCGGCGGCTATCCGTTTCGCGTTTGTCGCTGCCGTGGCCGGAAAGGCCCGGCAGCCGGTTAGGCCGCACAGTTGATGATCGTTTTCGAATCCCGCGTGCTGATGGCACCCTAGAGGCATGACGACCGACAGTCTCGCCGCCGACCCGCTGCTCCCCGGGCTGCGCGCGCCGGGAAACCGGGTCAGCCGGCGCGCGATCAGCTACTGGACGGCGAGGGCCGCGGTCAGCGGTGGCTCCGTCGTGCTCGGCGAGCTCGTGCTCTCGGCACTGAACGGTTT
>Ga0126381_100008852_pt1 | contig 11276 bp, 7 predicted proteins | sample PanSoiMetPlot_28_FD_96465 | JGI IMG/M metagenome (GOLD analysis project Ga0126381, IMG submission 96465) | Tropical forest soil microbial communities from Panama - MetaG Plot_28 | ecosystem: Environmental > Terrestrial > Soil > Tropical forest > Bulk soil | place: Panama | collected 2016-02-17 | reverse complement strand
GTTGTCCTCGGCGCAGGCATTGTGGGCGCTGCTTGCGCGTTCGAATGCGTCGCCCGGGGGCTGCGTACCGCCGTGGTCGAGAGTGGCGGAATCGGTGGAGGCGCCACTGCGGCCGGCATGGGCCACATTGTTGTGATGGACGACTCGCCGGCCCAGCTTGCACTTACTTGCTATTCCCAAAGCCTTTGGAGCGCACTTGCAGACCGTCTTCGCCCCGAGGTTGAATACGACTCAAGCGGCACGTTATGGGTGGCAGCGGACGAAGAAGAGATGCAGGAGGTTCGCCGCAAGCATTCGGTCTACGCCTCCGCGAGAGTACGAACGGAGATCCTCGACCGCCAGGCTCTCGCTGAAGCGGAGCCGCATCTCAAACCCCTGGCAGGGGCCTTGCTCGTCTCTTCCGATGCCGTGCTCTATCCTCCGTGTGCGGCTGGTTGGCTTATTCGCGAAGCTATTCAGGCCGGCGCAGGCCTCATTGCGCCAGCGCGCGTTTTGTCTGCTCACGCAGGCTGCGTGCATCTGGAGGATGGCAGCCAGCTGCGCGCAGCACACATTATCCTTGCCTGCGGAGCCGAATCTGTGAAGCTGCTTCCGCAACTTCCGATCCGGAAGCGTAAAGGGCATCTCGTCATTACCGATCGGTATCCAGGACTGGTGCGCCACCAGCTCGTCGAACTCGGCTATCTGAAGAGCGCGCACTCGCTCACGGAAGATTCGGTTGCGTTCAATGTACAACCGCGCAGGACAGGCCAGATCCTGATCGGCTCCTCCCGTGAGTTTGGAGCTGAAGATTCCGCGATAAACCACGCCATCTTGAAGGCGATGCTCGATCGTGCGCAACTGTACCTTCCAGAGCTAGGCTCATGCGTGGCCATCCGGACCTGGACAGGATTCCGCGCGGCTACGCCGGACAAACTGCCGCTGATTGGCCCATGGCCAGCGGATGAGACGCTTTATCTTGCCACCGGCCATGAAGGTCTTGGTATTACGACCTCACTCGGAACGGCGCGGCTGCTCGTCGGTCAACTGACGGGGTCGCCGACAGAGATTCCATTCGAACCGTATTTGCCCGAACGGTTTGTTACGGGACAATCGAACACCGGCGAAAGCGAACAGGAACGTGCGCATGGTTTGCGCACATCGAAAGGTGCTCATGTCTGACCAAGCACGATCTTTAGTGCTGATAGTGAATGGCTCTGCTGTGGCCGTCCCAGAGGAAAGCACCGTCGCTTCAGCCATTCTGATTGCTGGAGCGCACAGCCGCATATCGGTGGAGGGAGAACCGCGAGGACCACTCTGCGGAATGGGCATCTGCTTCGAGTGCCGGGCGTGGATTGACGGAAGGCCGCATCGTCGGAGCTGTCAGGTTCTTTGCACGCCGGGAATGGATGTACGCACGGCATGAATATGCGCTTCGACGTTCTGGTGGTGGGTGCGGGACCGGCAGGAATTGCTGCTGCAGTAAGCGCAGCCGAAGTTGGGAGGCGTGTTGCGTTGGTCGATGACAACCCTGCACCCGGCGGCCAGATTTGGCGCAAGGGCGCAGCCTTGCCTGCTTCCGCTCGGAGATGGCTCGGAGCGCTCAATGCCTCTTCCGTATCATGTCTTTCCGGATGGTCGGTCTATGACGCCCCCGCGCCCGGTGTGCTCTCCGCGGAACGCAACTCCGAGCACATCAATCTGCATTACAACAAACTGATTCTCGCCACAGGTGCGCGCGAACTCTTCCTACCTTTTCCCGGCTGGGTTCTACCCAATGTTTTCGGCGCCGGCGGACTGGACGCGATGGCGCGCGGCGGCCTTCCGGTTCAAGGGAAGCGCATCGTGATCGCCGGCTCCGGACCTCTCCTGCTAGCCGTGGCCTCTCACCTGGCAGCGCGCGGGGCTCGGATCGTCGCAGTCTGCGAACAAGCTCCGATCCCCCGCCTGGCCCGCTTCGCTGTGCATCTGCTGCCCCAGCCTGCCAAGCTCATTCAGGGTATCGCATATCGATGGGCATTTCGCGAAGCCGCGCTTCACGCGAGGTGTTGGCCCGTTGCGGCCAACGGAACAAAGAAGTTGGAGAGCGTCACGCTGCAGCAAGGGACGAGACAATGGTCCATCTCCTGCGATTACCTAGCCTGCGGCTTTCATCTTGTCCCCAATATCGAACTCGCACAATTGATCGGATGCCGCATCGAAGACGGGTTCGTTGCGACGGATGACTTGCAAACAACATCGCTCGCGGATGTCCTCTGCGCCGGTGAACCAACCGGAATTGGCGGTGTCGAGCTGGCACTTGTGGAAGGGCGGGTCGCCGGGCTGGCTGCTGCCGGCAATCTTGAAGTTGCTCAAAAGCTTGCGCGACGGCGAAGAAAGATGCTTGGCTTCGCTCGATCTTTACGTGAAGCCTACGCGCTCGATCCGCAACTGCGGAAGCTTGCTTCGGACGCGACCATTGTCTGCCGTTGCGAAGATGTCGCCTTCGGAGCTTTGCGGCCACATAACTCCTGGCGCGATGCCAAACTTCACACCCGCTGCGGCATGGGCCCATGTCAGGGACGCGTATGCGGCGCAGCAGCCAGATTTCTCTTTAACTGGAATGTCGACGGCATTCGGCCACCCGTGATTCCGGCACTTGTTTCCAGCTTAGCCGCGACGATCACAATCTCGGACGATACAAAGGAGAACGCATGAAGTGGTACGGCGTAATGCCCGCAATGACGACCTGTTTCGATGAGCGGTTGAACATCGATCACGGCTTTATGACACGCCATGCGCGTTGGATGCTTGCCAACGGCTGTACTGGAATCATCTCCCTTGGCTCTCTAGGCGAGGCCGCGACCCTAGATTTTGCCGAAAAGGAAGCAATCCTGCGCAACATGGTTGCAAGCTCCGATGGCGCTCCGGTGGTCGCTGCGATTTCGGCACTCTCGACCCACGAAGCGGTTGCATTAGCAAAAGTCGCCGAACAAGCGGGCTGCTCCGGACTCATGGTTTTGCCACCCTATGTCTATCTGGGCGACTGGCGCGAGACCAAGGCGCACGTTGCGGCGATCTTCCGCGCCACAGGGCTCTCCTGCATGCTTTACAACAACCCGGTGGCCTATGGCACGGACTTTATTCCCGAGCAGATCGTAGAGCTCGCGGCCGAACACGACAACTTTGCAGCGGTAAAAGAATCAAGCACCGACGTGCGCCGCGTGACCGCCATACGCACGCTCGCCGGAGAGCGGATTCGCATCTTCGTCGGCGTGGACGACGCCCTCGTTGAGGGCATAGCTGCGGGAGCTGTGGGCTGGGTCGCCGGCCTCGTGAATGCATTTCCTGCCGAGTCCGTAGCCTTGTTCAATGATGCAATTACCGGCGGAGGCGAAAAGGCATCTGCGTTATATCGTTGGTTTCTGCCCTTGCTGCGCATGGACACCGTGCCCAAGTTCATCCAGCTCATCAAGCAGGTACAGCGGGAGGTTGGGGTCGGCAATGCCCGTGTTCGACCGCCGCGTCTTGAGGTCATTGGAAGCGAGCTCGAGTCGACACGCGCCGCAGTTGCGGACGCCCTCGCCACGCGTACCGCAGTGCAAAGCACAGCATTCTCTGTCTGATCGGATTTCACGATCCTACATGAGATCGTATATCTCCTCCATTCTTCTCCCGCCGTTCCTGGCCGAATGTTCGATCCACTAGCCGCCCAATTTCAGTACTAATTCCCGCGAACAGGAGCATGCGTCTGGCTGGATTCGCGATCGAGGCCGGATTTCTGCTCTGCCATGCCGGGTAGGGTGACGGGAAGGTGACCGTGAATCGGGATCTCGCCAAAGAGCGCACTTACCAGGCTTTTTGCGGAAGCGGGAGTATCTGAAAAAGTACACACATAGGACTGAATACCGCTGACGCCGATGCCAACATAGGGATTGCCGAATGCGGCGACAATCGTCTTTGCGCCTGCACTAGCAATGATGCTTGAGAGCAGTTGCGATGGCCCAACATCGAGGCCGACAGATCCGCCTTCCTTTCCTTGCGTCGTGCGTCTCGCGTTCGGAACGGACTCGGCAAGAACGATGACCCGGCTGGCCTCTGCAACCGCGCTCAACACGCGATCGGAGATGTAGCCGGCGTTGGAGCCATCGACACGAAGGATCGTGGCGTCGGGCAAGCGGTTGCGAAGTTCGTTGATGAATGCGCGGCTGCCGTCAGTACCGCGCGCGAAATCAGTAAAGATGACGGCGACTATGCGACTGTCGTGAGCGGGGGACTGTTGGGCGGGATGCGCAGCTGCTGTGGTGGCGTGCGGCAGAGGCACAAGATTCTTATTATCGGTGACGAGCGTGACTGCCCGGTCTGCGATTGACTGTGCGATAGCCAGGTTCTCCGGCCGCGCAATTTCGCCGGCAACGGATGGCATATCGACATAGCGGTTGCGATTGAGGCCGACAGACGCTTTCATCCGGAGAATCTTGAGAACACTTTCGTCGATGCGTTGTTCGGAGATCCTTCCCTGCTTCACTGCCTGGAGCAGTCCGTTGTAGGCGCCATCGAGATCTGCAGGAATGATGACCATGTCATTGCCAGCGAGTACGGCGGCGACCGCTTCCTGACCCGCGATTTCGGACTCTGTTCCGGAGAAGACTCGCTTCAGGCCGTTCATGTCGATCGCGTCAGTGACAACCAATCCGTGGAATCCAAGCTGATCTTTGAGCAATCCGGTGATGACGCGCGGGGAGATGCTTGCGGGACGATTGGGATCAGGCTCAACGGCGGGAACCGTGATATGGCCGACCATCACCGAGTCGACGCCGGTTTTGATGGCGCTGCGAAACGGCACCAGTTCCAGGCTGTTCAGCCGGTCGGTGCTCGCTGTGACGCGCGCGAGCGCAAGGTGCGAATCGGTATCGGTGTCGCCGTGGCCCGGGAAGTGCTTGACGGTGGTGAGCAGGCCAGCGCTGTGTGCGCCCTCAATATAGGCGTCGACCATTGCGCTTACCTGTGCGGGGTCTTGCCCGAAGGATCGGGTGTTGATGATAGGGTTTGCGGGATTGGAGTTGATGTCGGCGACGGGAAACCAGTTCCACTGGATTCCGACTGCACGCGATTCCATTCCCGAGACTCTTCCGAACTCGCGAGCAAGAGTTGCGTCCCCCGCTGCGCCGAATGCCATCGCTGAGGGGAAGTCCGTAGCGCCGGAGAGCCGCATGGCGAGACCGCGTTCGAAGTCCGCCGCTAAGAGAAGCGGATATTTTGAGTGCTTCTGCAGGGAGTTGGTGAGGAATGCAGCTTCGAATGGCTGACTTCTGACAAGCCCGGTCTCGTCGACTTCGACGGTAACGCCGAATCCGCCGAGATGATATTTGCTCATTTCATCGAGGAGGCGAAGGTAATCGGGGCTCTGGACATTGAGAAACTGCACATGTGCCCAGACCATGATCATCTGCCCGACCTTCTCTTCGAGGGTCATCTTGTGGACCGTTGAGGCGGCCCATCGCTCTCCCTTGCGATCAAGATGGACAGCAGGCGCGGCCGCGGCAACGAGCGCATACAAAAATACCAGAGATGTCAGCAGGCAGATTCCCAATGCATGGACTTTCGTTTTCACAGGAGACTCCTCGTCAATCCAACCCATAATAGACTTCGGTTAATAGAGCAGGTATTTCGCGCGAATTGCCTGAAAGCTCTCGAGCGCTTCCTGCCAGTCGGCAGCGATGCGCCGCGGATCCTGGCCCCCGGCCAACGCATCTAGCGTCGCCTTGTTTCGCACCAGGCCATCTAGTTCAGCGGTTTTGAAATCGGCCGGGTAAAGATGCTGTAGCGCAGCGGCAATTTCGAGCCCCAGCTCGGGGCTGTCAAGTTCGTTTCGGTCGATGAGAACGACATTCACGCCGCTGCACTTCTGATCGGCGTAGACGGATGCGTTTGGAACAAATGCGACTGGGACGAATCGCACGCCACCTATCGCGCGGGCATTCAGATACTGCGCAAGTGCAACGGGGTCGATCCAGGGCGCGCCGACCAATTCGAATGGAGTGTCGGTTCCACGGCCGACGGAGATGTTCGTGCCTTCGATCATGCCGAGTCCCGGATAGAGCGTGGCCTCGGTGAGGCTGCGCAGGTTGGGAGACGGATTGATCCAGAGTTGCGACGTTGAATCGAACCAGTCGCCGCGCATCCAGCCCTTCATGGGAATGACGATGAGATTGGCGCCGATGCGGCGTTCTGTATTGAACATCCGGGCCAGTTCGCCAACGGTCATACCGTGGCGAACCGGTGTTTGCCAGTAGCTGACGAAGGACTCCTTTCCGGCGTCCGCAATCGGTCCCTGCACGTAGGCGCCGCCAATCGGATTAGGGCGATCAAGCACATAAATTGGTTTACCCGCCTTCGCCGCTGCCTCGAGAAAATATCCGAGCGTGGTTTCGTAGGTATAGAACCGCACGCCTGCATCCTGAATGTCGTAGACGATCCCGTCGAGTCCAGCGAGCTGATCCTGCGTTGGCCGCCGCTTCTCGTCGCTGTTGCCATAGACGCTATAAACAGGAGCGCTGGTTGCGGCATCCTGCGAGTTGCCAATTTCGGTTGTATCGAGTTTCCCAGCGACGCCATGTTCGGGGCTGAAGATCGCCGCTAGTCGTATGCCAAGGGCGTGAGCAAGAACATCGGTGGTGCGCTGGCCGTGCGCATCGATACCGGTCTGGTTGGTCACCAGGCCGACTCTCACGGGATGTTCGGGATTGGCATGAAGTTCGCGAAAGAGATCGCTTTCGAGGACATCGATTCCCGACATGACGTCACCGTTACGGATAGTGACGCGCCGCGCGGCCATCATGGACTCGTTGTATCCGGTGATGCGCGCAAGGCGGTATTTCTCGCTTTGGCTGACGGTCAGGTCCAGCGCCTGGACGACAGCGGTGGCGATACGATCGCGTAAGGGCACTGCCGTGCCGCCTCCGCGAGGATGCACGGCATTCGTAAGGATGATGATGTACGTGTCTGTGGTGGGATCAATCCAGAGCGACGTGCCGGTGAATCCTGTATGGCCAAACGAGCCGACGGGAAGAAGCACGCCGCGATTGCTGGAGAAGGGAGAATCGACGTCCCATCCGAGGCCGCGAAGGCTGGTTGCGGTTGCGGGCTGCTGTGGCGTCGACATCTTTTCCACTGCCGGGCGGCTGAGGACCTTTGATCCGTTCAGCAGTTCCTGTGCGAAGATCGCAAGATCGCCTGCAGTCGAGAAGAGACCGGCGTGCCCGGCGACACCGCCCATGCGCCTCGCGGTGGGGTCGTGGACAACTCCGCGCAGCATCGCATTGTGTTCGTCATATTGCGTAGGCGCGATGCGGGGCAGCCAATCGTGCGGCGGAAGGAAGCGAGTGTTCTTCATGCCCAGCGGAGTGAAGATGTTTTTGGAGGCGTACTCATCGAGCGACCTGCCTGTGACTTTCTCGACTAGGAAGCCCAGAGTCTCAAAATTGATATCGCTATAGACGAAGCGGCTTCCGGGTGGGAGAGTGGGTCTCTCCTTCATCACCATTGAATATGCGGTGTCACGGCCTTCCCAGGGATTCTTGAGATCGAGGTCGGGAGCGAGTCCCGAGAAGTGGGTCAGCAGTTCGCGAACGGTGATGTCGTCCTTTCCACTTTGCCCGAATTCGGGCAGATATGTGGAGACCGGAGCATTGAGTCGAATGCGACCGTCTTCGACAAGCTGCATCACGGATGTCGTCGTGGCGACGCACTTGGTGAGCGATGCAAGATCGAAGATCGTATCGAGCGTCATCGGTTCCCGCGTGGGTTCGAGTGAGCGCGATCCGAAAGCTTCGCGATAGACGATCTTGCCATTGTGTCCGACGACGACAACGCCGCCGGGAATGTTTCCGGCGCTGACGGCTTCATGCATGATCGCACCGATGGCCGCAAAGCCTCTTTGCCGGCTTGTGCCGCGCTCGGGCGAAGCTTTCGATGTCGTGGCGACTGTTTGCCCGGCCCCGGCGACCGCACACAACGCCAGCAGCAAAAACGCGATTGGCCGGAGAGAGTGAACTGCTTTGTGGCTACTCTGCATGTCATCCTTTGATTGCTTTGCGTACGTTTCCCTTCGCTTTGCGCAGGCGTTGTGCTGCATCGCGCTTGTCGGTAGCCGCCATCAGCATCACGAGAGCAAGCGGAAGGCTCATTCCTGCGGTCTTCAGTGTGGCGACCGCAGTTTCACGATCGACATGGGCCAGCAGTTGCACGATGACGATTCCGCGCTCGAGGAGCTTTCTGTTTTTCAGGTGAAGATTAACCATCAGGTTGCTGTAGACATAGCCTAGCCGCGCCATCGTGCCGGTCGTGAGCATATTGCAAATCATTTTCTGCGCGGTACCAGCCTTCAGCCGGGATGAGCCCGTTAGCACCTCGGGGCCGACGTCCACTTCGATCCGGACCTTCGCGGCCTTTCCAATTTCCGATCCTTCGTTGCAGGCGATGGCGATCGTAGTGGCCCCCTTACTTGCCGCATATTCCATTGCACGGATGGTGTAAGGCGTGCGGCCGCTTGCAGCGATCCCTACCACGACGTCGAGCTTGCCGGGTCTCTTGCGCGCCATGTCTCGGAGGCCCAGCTCGGCGGAGTCCTCGCTGATTTCGGAGGAATGTGCAAGGGCGTGCTCTCCGCCTGCCATCAGAAATTGAACGACTCGTGGACTGACGCCAAAGGTCGGCGGGCACTCGGATGCATCGAGCGCGCCGATGCGTCCGCTCGTTCCGGTGCCTACGTAGATCAACCGTCCGCCCCTGGCGAGCGCATCGGTAATTGCATCGAGCGCCTCAGCGATCTGCGGCATCGCTCTCCGGATCGCTCGCGTAACACTCGCATCCTCGCGGTTCATCACATCTACAATTTCAAGAGATGTCATCGCATCGAGATTCTCGGTGGCTCGATTGCGAAGTTCGGTTGTCAGCTTCTGTAATTTCATTTCACTTCCTCAAGGCAACAGGATGGTGCTGCTCCGCGGGGATTGCCGCGCTGACAGACCAGCCGATAACAATTGTCACAATACTTCCGAAGACCACGTACCACGGGAATGACACATCGGTGCAGAGCCAAAGATAGAGATTCACGGCAAAGCCTGCGACCATGCCCGCGATTGCACCGCGCTCAGAGACCGTCCTGGTGAGTGCGCCAAGTAGGAACACGCCTAGTAAGGATCCGTACGCGACGGACGCGATTGAGAGGCCCGCTTCGATTACTTTGCCGCCATGGCGCGCAAGGATCGCCAGGCCAAAGAGCACAACGGCCCAAAGCACGGTTGCAATTCGCGAGAGCTGCACACGCTGCGATTCGCTCGACTGCGGGCGAATGCGCCCATAGAAATCCACGATCGATGTGGAGGAAAGCGAGTTGAGAGCCGCGCTCAGGTTGCACATGGCAGCAGCGAGAATCGCCGAGATCAACAGGCCGCTCACTCCGTGAGGCAGCCGGGAGACGATAAACGTGGGATAGATGAGATCGGTTCGCGCGAAACCGCCAGCCGGCGGAAAGAACCGGTAGTACACAAAAAGCATCGCGCCAATCAGCAGGAACAGGGAGAACTGGAAGAAGACAATGACGCCGCTGGTCATGAGCGCAATCTTGGACTGACGCTCCGTTCGTGCGGCCAGGAGGCGCTGCACGATCAACTGATCGGTTCCGTGGCTGGCTGTCGTCAGAAAAGTTCCGCCGATGATTCCAGACCAGAAGGTATAGGTGTCCGTCAGGCGCCACGACCAGTCAAAGACGCGGAATTTTCCCGCATTGCCGGCGATAGACTGTACGGTTGGCCAGCCGCCTGGAATGAGGTGCAGGATTGTAAAGAAGGCGACAACAGTTCCGGTCACGTAGATTGCGAGTTGCGACACGTCGGTCCAGATCACGGCAGCCATACCACCCTCAAAGGTGTAAACGAGAGTGAGAACGGTAACGACTGCGATTGCGCAGACGTCGCGCTGTAGGTCACTCATGCCGGTGAGCAGGCCACCGAGCGCGACACGGACCACGATCGCGACAGCAAATACACGAATACCTTCGGCTGCTGATCGGGTTACAAGAAACATTCCCGCGGTGAGCGTGTGCAGCTTTTGTCCGAAGCGCCTTTCGATGAGCTGGTAGGCAGTCACCAGGTCTCCGCGAAAGTAGTGCGGGATGAGTAGGAAGCTGACCAGGACACGCCCGATGAGATAACCGAATATCAATTGCAGAAAGCCGAAGTTCTTGTCGTAGGCGAGGCCGGGGACGCTGATTACCGTGAGCGTGCTTGTCTCCGCGGCTACAATGGACAGCGCGATCGCCCACCAGGGGATCTGCCGGTCGGCGAGGAAGTAGTCCTTCAGGGTGCGCCGGTGTTTGCGATAGCGCAATCCGAAGAGGGTCACGCCGGCCAGGTAGGCAGCAATGATACCCAGATCCAACGTATTTAATCCCATGGCCATCCTGAAGCTGGTGCTGCTTCACATTATGCACGGCGCGGTTGCGGTCGCGTCGGAATGCGCCAAGAGTGGCCGTTCTTGCCTCCCCGATTTGGGTCTAGGACTTGGCCTGTGCGACGAAGGCTTTGCGGCGTTCTGCGAGCTGGAATGCGATGTCGCGGCTGACTTCCCGTGTGATGCGATAGAAGGACAGAGAAGCTGCAGCAGCGAAGAATGCCAGCCCTGCAAAGACGCTTGCCGTCAGTCGAATTCCCGTTTGCGCCTGCGCTGTTTGCATCGTCGCCTCGGAGACAAAACCATAGTAGGACAGCAGCCATCCTGCGACGGCGCCACCGAGGGCGAGACCAGCCCAAAGTGCAAACACGACTGCAGCGGTGACCGTGCCGCTCGCTCGGCGGCCAGTCTTCCATTCGCCATAATCGGCGACGTCGCCCATCATCGACCAGATAATCGGTCCGGAGAGGCCAAAGGAGAACTGACGAAGCACTTCCACACCGATAATGACGGCGGTAGCGTGCGGCGGTATGGCAATTAGCGCGACGTTGAAGATGCCCGTCAGGATCATGCTGGCAACGAAGAGCTGGCGTTTGCCGACGCGGATAGATACCCAGGTGGAACAGGCAACACCGACGAGGAGCGCCGCGAGGCCGAATCCGTTGAGCCAGGCGAACAGATTCGCATTGCCCGCCACGAATCGGAAATAGGGAAGCATCACGTTGCCGCGTATCACAATTGCGGCAAAGTAGAAGAGCGTGGCGAGAAACAGGAAGATCCAGGGGCGGTTCTGAAAAAGGTCGGAGAGATCCTGCCCGAGCGAGGACTTCTGTTGCGGATTGGGCTGAATTCGCTCCTTCGTG
>Ga0126381_100008851_pt1 | contig 11277 bp, 10 predicted proteins | sample PanSoiMetPlot_28_FD_96465 | JGI IMG/M metagenome (GOLD analysis project Ga0126381, IMG submission 96465) | Tropical forest soil microbial communities from Panama - MetaG Plot_28 | ecosystem: Environmental > Terrestrial > Soil > Tropical forest > Bulk soil | place: Panama | collected 2016-02-17 | reverse complement strand
TCGGTTTCGCTCGGTCCCGACAAATCAAATCGGGCCAAGATGATTCCATAGATAACGGCGCATCCGATCAACAACACCGCTAACATTAGGACACGACCACGCAATAGTGGAGAAAGCCGCGCGTGCGGGCGTTTTTCACCGATCACATCGGGGGGTTGTTGATCCGCCCCTTTATCCCCGGCTCGTAAGGTAGCAGTCGAGATAACCTAACAATAGACCGCCGGCGCGGCTTGATTTGTGACGATGTCCGCTTTCGGCCCAAAGCGGACATCACGGCATTTTGTTCAATCATCATCTGACCAGTTTGGATTCCGCCAAAAGCGCCAGCGGCCGTCCTGCTCGCGACGCCAAGCGCCGCCTCGAACCTGCGCCACGCCCTTGGAAGTTAGGTCGGCGAAGCTCTTATCATCCTCGTCGTCCAGCATCTCCCGCAACTCTGCCACTGTGATCACTTGCTCGGTGCGTTGAAGCGTCTCGCTCATTCTGGTCGCTCCTTCATTTCGACCTCATTGCACACGCGCTTCCTTTTAGAAATTCGATTTTCGTGATGGACCCAAGCGGATGTCGAGTTGGCCAATGGTCCCATGTCTCGGCTCAGCCGACCGATGTCAGAATGCCGGATATTGGCCCTCAATCGCATGGCATTTGTCTTCACGAATGGGCGAACAATACGGATAACGAGAGCGTGGACTTAATTGACGCGTGGCACGATCTCTACGTAATGCTGGGCAGCTCGTCAGCCGCGCTCATTGGCCTGCTTTTCGTTGCTGCATCGATTCATCTCGGTGAGATCATGAGCAATCCCGGATTTCGCGTTCGCAACTACAACCAAACGCTTTATCTTCTTACATTACTTGTGGAAGCAGTTCTTATTCTCGTTCCTCAGCCGGTACCGTTTCTCGGCGCTGAGATAGTGGCCCTTAACTTTGTGGGATTATGGTTTGCGGTCAGCACCACTTACATTTTCATATACAAACACCGGGACGATATTCATCGCGGCGGCATGAAGATGTCCCGCGCGATTCCATTAACTGTGGCCTATCTCCTCGGTGTAGCTGGAGGCATCGCCCTCATCCGGAGTTCTCGCTGGGGGATGTACATTGTAACTGTTTCGTACACCACGCTTCTCGTCACGGTCGTTTTGGGTGCTTGGTCGGCCATGTTAGGCATGGAGCGTAGGCTATGGGAGGTCGAGCAAAGGGAAAGGGCAGGCAGATGACCTGTGTCCGTTTCGATCAATACGAGATGAAATTTCGTCGAATCTCTGCCAATAAATGAAGTGGCTATTGTGCAAATCCCGCGAACGTAAGTGAAACAAGTCCGGGGTTGTATAGATATTCGTGTAAGGCGCGCTCCGCGTTGCTTTCCTTGAGATATTCAATAAGGGCGTCCATGCCTCCCTCCATACTGAACAGTCGTTGAGGCTTCTGCGACTATCTTCGTCCTCAAATCGAACAGCTTCTGCGAAGTAAATCATCCTGATTTCGCGAGTGCCCAGATTGGGTCGTTTAACTCTGATGCGCGCAAGAGCTTTATAAAACCGCCGCTCCACCGAAGAGCGAACACGACATTATATTGAGATTACTAGAGATTCGCAGAAACTGGGATTGGATAAACACTATTTTGAGATTCCCGAAGATATCACTTCACGGGAAAACCTGCCGCCAATATCAGGGCCGGCCGAGTACATGACACCAATTATGGCCGCTACCAAGAGCGCACCAAAAGAGCAATCGCTATCGGCCGAGGCACTCGCGATTGCCCGTGCACCGACACCCACGCCCATTTCGCCGATTGTGCTTGCCGGATTCATTCGGGCGACCGAATTCACGCTTATCACTGTGATTGGACTTGCACTGGCCACCGTCTGCCTGTCGCCCGTCGACGGCTCGATCCAACGCGACCTCGTCATAATTGTCGCAATTGCGACGTTGTCGACTTGTGCCTTTCAGACGGCCGGCATCTATGAGCTGCAGGCTTTCCGCAGCTGCTGGAAGCAGTACGCGCTGCTCGCCTCGGCCTGGTCGGTTGTTTTCTTGATTATTATCGGCGCGGCGTTCTTCGCCAAGGCTGGCGAGTTGTTCTCGCACCTCTGGTTCGCTGGATTCTACATCAGTGGTCTTGCGGTACTTGGCAGCTTCCGTACCATGCTGTGCGATCTCGTACGCAGATGGACCCGCGATGGCCGCCTAATACGGCGGGCAGCCATCGTCGGCGGCGGCGAACCCGGCGCGCGTATAATCGAGGAATTACGCAAGCAAAAGGATTCCGACGTCGAGATCATCGGTCTGTTCGACGATCGTGGCGACGACCGCAGTGACACTGACTGCGCCGGCGACCGCAAACTTGGTAGCGTCGACGATCTGCTGGAGTTCTGCCGGCGTACACGTGTTGATCTCGTGATCTTTTCGCTGCCGATCTCTGCGGAAGCCCGAATTCTGCAAATGTTAAAGAAATTGTGGGTGTTGCCGCTTGACATCCGGCTCGCCGCTCACACCAACAAGCTCAAATTTCGCCCTCAATCCTACTCCTATATCGGCAATGTTCCGCTCATTGACATGCACGATCGGCCTATCGCCCATTGGGACGTGGTCGTAAAATGGCTGTTCGATAAAATTATTGGCAGCATCATGCTTGTACTTGCGCTGCCCATGCTCGCCACCATCGCAATTGCCATCAAGCTCGATAGCCGAGGACCGGTCCTTTTCAAGCAACGGCGCTATGGGTTCAACAACGACCTTATCGAGGTTTACAAGTTTCGCTCGATGTACGCCGATGCGGCTGACGCCACTGCAGACCAACAGGTGACCAAGGAAGATCCACGCGTCACCAACGTTGGGCGCCTCATCCGCAAGGCCAGCCTCGACGAGCTGCCACAGCTATTCAATGTAGTGTTTAAAGGCGACCTGTCGTTGGTTGGCCCGCGCCCGCATGCGGTGAACACTAAAGCTGAAGCGCGCCTGTTTGCCGACGTGGTAGACGGCTATTTTGCACGTCATCGGGTGAAGCCCGGCATCACCGGATGGGCGCAGATAAACGGCTGGCGTGGCGAAACCGATACCGAGGAAAAGATCCAGCGGCGCGTCGAGCACGATCTCGACTACATTGAGAACTGGTCGCTATTGTTCGACCTCTTGATCCTGGCGCGAACACCATTTGCACTGTTCAAGAGCGTGAACGCATACTGATTGCCGCCCAGGCTCTATACTGTGCCATGGACTGCGACTGAAGAACGAACGTCAATCGCGAACGAACGTCAACGGTCCATCGTGTTGCGAGGCGGCCAGAGCGCCGTGAGAGCTTGAACTGAGGCGGTCTCGCCAAAGAAGCGCTCAATATTTGTTAGTGTCATGTCATGGTCGGCCTGTACGTAAGCCGCTGTGCCGTCGCTCGCCACTACAACATAGTAGTCACGCACAAAGGCTTCGCGCGCGCTGGTTTCAACGCAAACATTGGTAACAACACCGGTAAGCACAACCGTGCGGATACCGTTCGCGCGCAGTATAGTATCGAGGTCGGTGTTGTAGAACGCACTATAGCGGTGCTTCGTCACAATTGGATCGTGCGGTTCGGGCTTTACCTCGCCGTAGAAATCACCACCCCAAGAACCGGCCGCACATACCGGAATCCGCGTATAGCCGCCGGCCCGCTTACGCGCCGCCTGCTCCAACCAGACATCGGACAAGTAGAAATTCTGGTCGGTTGTATAGACATTGCGCACAAACACCACGAAGACGCCAGCGGCTCTCGCGGTTTTGATTAGTTGCGGCAGACGTTTGGCCATTTCTTTAGCCTGACTGACGTCGCGACCTTCACGTGCAATCAGACCTTCGTCGGCAATAAAGTCATTCTGCATATCGATTATTACTAGCGCCGTATGGCGTGGATCGACTTTCTCGCGCAGCCCCTTGACCGGCTGCACGTGGGCGATCCGCGATGCGACCTCAAAGTCGGCCTCGAAGGACGAGGAACTCATAATGGGAACTCCACTGTCATGAAAACGATCGCTTTTTTTGTTCTCGCCTGGCAGCCATCGCTAACCTTCATTCAGTAGCTGTGGGCTTTCATCAGATCGCGCCAGTCTGCACTTTCGCAGTAGCCGGCAACTTGAGGAGCGCACGCGCGTTGCCTGAGAAAATCCGTTCGCGCTCATCTGCGGTGATTTCGAGTGCCGCGACAGCATCGATTGTACCGCGGATGAGGCCGCGGCCACCCTCGGTATCGAAAGGAGCATCCGTCGCGAATAGGCAGAAAGGGGTGCCGAAAAAATCGTGCCCGCAACGAGTGGACGCTTTGGCGCCGTTAAGCGCCGTATCAGCATAAAGTAGCTTGAAATAGTCGAGCGGTGATCGCTTGAGGTCACGTTCCTCTGCCACCGGATTGCGCGTGGGCGTGCCCTCGAAAATTTGGCGAAAGCCGAGCGTGATCTTGCCTGAAAAATAAGGGATCATGCCGCCCATGTGATGCGTGATGATCTTGAGGCGTGGCAATTCGTCGAACAAGCCCGAATAGATTAACCGCGTCATGCAGGCTGTGGTCTCGTACGGCCAACCGAAACTAAACCAGATCTCATCTTCGGACGTCTTCTCGCTGGCATAATCAGAAAATTGCGGACCACGCATGGGATGAACCCAGACCGGCAGGTCGTGCTCCACCATCCGGGCGAAAACCGGCCTGAACTCGGGCTGGCTGAGCGGCTTGCCGACAATATTCGTGAATACCTGGATGCCGCGTGCACCCAACGCTCCGATGGCACGATCGATTTCAGACAGGGTCGCATCGATGTTATTCATGGGCAATGCAGCAACAAAGGTCGGAAAGTGGTCGGGATGTTTTGCACAAAGGTCGGCCATCGCGTCATTCGCAATGCGGGCGAGTTCGGGCGTCGCGTCCGGCGGACCGACCATTTCAAGCGGCGGATTGGCGAGCGAAATCACGTGTTGCATGCCATCAAATTCGTCGATTAAGCGCAACCGCGCCTCGACATCAACCAGCGTCTCAACCTTTGGAAAAGCGGACACGACGGCATGGCCGGGAATACGCGCAGCAAGTCGCTCAAAGTACGCCTTGGGCATAAAGTGATTGAATATGTCGATTATCATCCGAAAATCCTGCCAGCGCGGATTCAACTCAATTAACCCGAAACCAGGCGTCCAGTGTGGAGGCGCCCGAATCCCTCGGCTGATAGTCAGCTAGGCAGATACCGGCTTGGCCTGTGTGATCTCCTCGAGCACACGTCCTTTGGTTTCAATGCCAATCGCAATCAGAGCGAGCGATGCGATCAGATAGCTGACCGCAAACATATACAGGGTATACCCGCCGAGCCCATAGGCAATCATGATGCCAACCACAGTCGGGACCAGGAACGAACCAATGCGCCCGATGCCGAAGAACCAGCCAACCGCCGTCGCGCGGATGTGGGTTGGATGCAGTTCGCCGACATAGACGCCCGTTGAGCCATAGGCACCGGGATTGACCCAACCGACAAGGAATGCCGCAACGAAGGTCATCATGCCCGTGGAGATCGCAAACCATAGATGGAAAAAAGCGCCGATGAAATAGTAGAGGAAGAGCACAGGCCTTCGTCCATAACGATCAATCCAGAAACTGCAAGCAGCATAGCCGAACACGCCGCCGACCGCTTGAACAAGCTGATAGGTAATCGCCCGCGACAAAGGGATGCCCTGCTGCGTGAGAATTGTGGGGAGCATGAAGAGGATGCCGTTCGACGACCAAAAGAATCCGAAGGACACGATCCAGATCAGGATTGTCCGCCTGGCGCGCCCCTCTTTAAACAATTCCAGCACGGTGACGCCGGCTTTGACTGCGACTTCGGGGTGGACCTTTGGTACGGCCTTGAGCTCATCAGCTGTGCGTTCGCGACCGAGCGCCTGCCTCTCGATTTCGGCGACCGTCTGCTCGGCTTCGGCAATGCGGCCCTTGCTAAGCAGGTAACGCACCGATTCCGGCATATAGCGGCGCACGAAGAACAAGAGCACCGCCGGGACGACACCAACCGCAAACAACGCGCGCCAGCCAAAGGTCGGAAGAATGCTTAGGCTCAATGCCGCCGCTACAATCAACCCCACGGGAAAAGCGGTGAGGAGATTGCCCGCCATAGCCCCGCGGATGCGACTCGGGCTGAATTCCTGGCCAAGCGTCGATGTAACCGGCACCTCGCCGCCAAGACCAAAATTGGAAAGGAAGCGGAAAACGGCAAGTGACGCGACGTTCCAAGACGTCGCGACAAGGCCAGTGAACAGCGCGAAAATGCCGATGGTTGCCGAAAACGAGGTCCGGCGGCCAACGTAGTCAGAAACCGTCCCCCAGAATAATGCGCCGACGAAGGCGCCAACCAATCCGACCGTCGCCATCAGTCCCGCTTGCGCCGGGCCAAGCCCAAACTCACGCGATATAGGCGGCAGCGCGGCTCCAAAAAGCGCAAAATCGGCGGCATCGAACATCACTCCGATAAATCCGAGGATGAAAAAATTTCGGTGCCATTTCGAAAATGGTAACGTCTCTAGCCTGGCTACCAATTCCGCAGATTTTGCATCATTGATTTGCATCATTTCCTCCCCCGACGCTCGGTATGCCGCCCAGGCTGGTTACTCTTTGGCAAAGAAGGCATCAGTCAGTTTGATCACATCGCAGGCGCCAACTCCAACGCCCAAAGAGAGCGAAGTTGACTGTCAAACAGAACCCCGATGCCTGCGAGAATGTCTAGGTTAAATTTCGAGCGGGAAAATGGAAGCTCTTCGAGCCGTGCGATGAGCTCCACCGGTCTTACCTTAATGGCGCGCACGATTTCCCCACATTGGCAGGTCTGACGCCCGCCCTGGTCACTTGAAGCAGAAAATACTTTGTATGACAAGCGTCTTGCCTTGGATCGCTCTTATGTTTTAATGGAGCCGCGAGATTTACTTGTCGGTGTGGAGCAACGACGGGGATTTGGCTGCGCGCGTAGATCGTCGCTCACCGAACAGGCGGGATTCCAATCGCCTCGATCGAATTTTCGGTCGGTCGCCACAAGGGACGAAAGCCATCTTCGAACCAACGCGTGGCCTTAGACTGGATGACATGGGAAACTAGGCGATGAAGACGAGCAAGATTAAAGTGCCTCTGCGCAATGGCGCCATGATGTCCGCCTATCTCGCCATCCCCGAGCGCACACCGACTGGCGCAATCATCGCCATCATGGAGATCTGGGGTGTCAACGAGACGATGCGTTATCACGCGCACGAGTTTGCTCAGGCGGGCTATGTCTGTCTGGTGCCTGACCTTTTCTGGCGGCAGGAACCGGATGTCGAACTCTCGGACGGCAACGCCGCCGACGTCGCGAAGGCGTTCGATCTCTACTACGATTTCGATTACGACCTCAGCGTCCAGGATATGGAGGACATCCGCAACTACCTGAAGAGGCTGCCTGAGTGCAACGGCAAGGTAGGCGCCGTCGGCTATTGCCTCGGTGGCAAGCTTTGCTACCTGATGTGCTGCCGCACTGAGATTGATTGCGCGGTCGCCTATTACGGTACTTATATAGAACACAACATCCGCGAGGCGCCGAAGCTGCATCGTCCGTTCATGCTTCATATGGCGATGAAAGACCGCTGGGTGCAGGCGGAAGTCAATGATCTTCTGATGCGCCGACTGTCGCCCAACCCGTTCGTCGAAATTCACCAATATCCCGGCGCAGACCATGCCTTTGCTCGGCACGGCGGGAAGACCTATAGCAAGCCAGAAGCCGATCGGGCGCTGGCGCTCTCACTCAATTTCTTCAAGAAGCATCTCTGCTGAGTTGGTGACAATGCCGATCGACGTTCACGCTCATTATGTTCCTCCACATCTGCTCGACGCTCTGGAAGGGCGCGCCCAAGATTTCGCGATGTCACTGCATCATGGCCCAAACTGCCAATGCGCAATCCATTTCGACAGCGGACCGAAAATCCGACCATTCTTCTCGGAACTTATCGAGCCCGTAGAGGTGCGGCTAAACGCGATGGACGCAACCGGAATCACGCGCCAGGTGCTGTCAAGCTGGTGTGATATTTTCGGTCCGCATCTCGATCGGGTGTCCGCTTCGCGATGGCATCGCTTTCTGAACGAGCAACTCGCGCGTCTGTGCGAGCAGCACCGTGATCGCTTTTCGATGCTTGCATCTGTACCTCTCCAGGACGCCGAGGATTCGGCGGCCGAACTTGAACATGCGGTCCGGTCGCTTGGAGCGATCGGAGCTGTCATCCCTGCGAACGTTTCCGACATCAATCTCGGTGATCTTGACCTCGATCCATTCTGGCAAAAGGCAGTCGAGCTCGACGTTGGTGTTTTCATCCATCCTGTGCAGGCGGTGCCGCTCAAACGCAGCGCGAAATATGGTCTTACCCAGATTGCCCAATACACCTCCGACACGACTATGACGGTCGGTTCGATTATCATGTCAGGCGTGCTTGATCGCTTTCCCGCTTTGCGATTGCTTTTGTCGCACGGTGGCGGCGGCGTACCTTACCTCGTCGGTCGGTTCGACTGCATGCACGAACGCATGGATAAGACCGCTCAAGGCGACGTTGCGAAAGCGCCGCCCTCGGCGTATCTCAAGCGCTTCTACTACGACACGGTTTTGCATGATCCGGGGATCTTGCGGTGGTTGGCGGACCGCGTCTCGTTCGAACGTGTCGTGCTTGGCAGCGATTATTCGTTTCCCCCAGCGGACCGTGATCCCGTCTCGACGGTCCGGAGAGCTGGGTTCACGCCGTCGGAGGAACGCGCCATCCTGGACATTAATGCTTTCTCTCTTTTTCCGACGCTGCCGCGGGACGGCGCGCGAATTCAATTAGGGCGATGAAACCATGGTTCGGGCCGGGAGAATTTCGCGGGGCTATCTCTACAGTGACATTGCGCGGGAATTGCGCAAACGCATTGAGGAGCGCGTCTACACGCCCGGCGGTAAGCTTCCCAGCGTGAGCGAACTTTGCTCGAGCTTTGGTGTCAGCGCGATCACCGTTCGCAACGCTCTGCGTGAACTTACGCAAGAAGGACTTGTCAGCGGTCACCAGGGGCTCGGCGTTTTTGTCAAGGAACAAGGCCAAATTCACCGCGTACTCGCTGGTAGCCCGCAGCGCTCAATTGGCGACGAGATTGCGCGGGCTGGCTTTCGCCCACGGCTCGAGGAACTGTCTTATCGGGAGTTCAAGGCGGACGAGGAGACCGCGAAAAATCTCCGCGTTAGGCGCGGCACGCGAATGTTCCGCCATGAAAAGATGACTTATGCCGATGATGAACCTGTAGCGCTGCATGTTGTTACGCTGACGGCTGATCTCGCGCGCAAGCTTCGTCCTGAGATTGGCAAGACATTCCTTTTCCCGCTACTTGCGGAGTACGGCATCCCCATTGCCAATCTGCGCTGTGAATTCGGTGCAATCCTGCTGAGTGAGGAACACGCGCGCTGGTTCAACCTATCGGCGGGGTTTCCCATGCTCCAGGTTCGTTACCTTCCGATTGATCGCAAAGGTTTACCGATCCTGGGTGGTGTGACGATCGCGCGTTCCGACCGTTTCGTGTTCGAAGTCAATCTTCCGCAAAAAAGCACAGGCTGAACGCCGTGCCAGCTTTTCGGCAACAAACGACAATCAACGAGGGTGGCAAGCGTTGCGATCCGCTCCATCGGATCGAAAAACGTGATGGGATGATTGTCGAGTGGGATGTGCCGATCAACGCCAATGACGGACTCGTGCTGCGTGCCGATATCTTTCGTCCGGACGGTGACGCTCGTTTTCCGGTGATCCTGACCTATGGGCCATACGGTAAGGGACTGGCATTCCAGGATGGCAATGCGAGCGCGTGGACACGTATGACGCAAGCCTTTCCGGATACGGCGGCTGGTTCATCAAACCTCTATCAGATCTGGGAAGTGCCGGACCCTGAGAAATGGGTTCCCGACGACTACGTCATCATCCGCGTCGATTCGCGTGGCGCGGGCCGTTCGCCGGGCTTTCTCGACCCGTGGTCGCCGCGAGAGGCGCAGGACATTTACGACTGCATCGAATGGGCAGCTGCGCAACCTTGGAGCAACGGTAAAGTCGGGATGAATGGCATCTCGTATTTTGCGATGAACCAATGGTACGCCGCCGCCCTGCAGCCGCGGCATCTCGCTGCGATCTGCGTTTGGGAGGGTGCGGCCGACTATTATCGGGATGTTTTCCGGCACGGTGGCATCTACAGTCAGTTCTTTGAAAACCTGTATCCCCGCGCAATCTTGCGCGTGCAGCATGGGCTCGGCGAACGAGGACTGCGCAGCAGAGTGACCGGCGATTTGGTCTCGGGTCCTGAGACGTTAAGCGACGCGGAGCTTGCAGCGAATCGTGTCGCGGTGGATGAGTGGGCGCTAAAGCGGCCGCTCGATAGCCAAGACTATCGCGACCGCTCGCCGGATTGGTCGAGGGTGACGGTGCCCGTGCTCAGTGCCGCAAATTGGGGCGGTCAGGGCTTGCACACGCGAGGCAATTTCGAGGGATATTTGGAATGCGCGTCTCAGGAGAAATGGCTCGAAGTGCATGGCGAGGCGCACTGGGTGCACTTCTATACAGACTACGGCGTAAGCCTGCAGAAGCGGTTTCTCGGCCATTTTCTCAAAGGCGAGGATACGGGCTGGTCCGCACAGCCTAAAGTTCTCCTGCAAGTACGACACGTCGATAGGTTTGTGCCGCGAGCCGAGCGGGAATGGCCGCTTGCTCGCACGCTCTGGACAAAATTTTATCTGCATCCAGACGGCAAGACGCTTGGTGCCGACGAACCGAAGCGAACGGGCCGCCTGACCTATGAGGCGATGGGCGAGAACCTCCTCTTCCTCACCGCTCCCTTCACGCAAGAGACTGAGATCACCGGTCCGATCTCCGCCAAAATCATGCTCTCGTCGTCCACGACCGATGCCGATCTTTTCCTGGTGCTGCGAGTTTTCGATCTGGGGGGCAAGGAGGTCACCTTCCATGGCTCGAACGATCCACGCACGCCCGTCGGCATCGGCTGGCTGCGCGCTTCGCACCGCAAGCTTGATCCATCGCTAACGACACCTTACCGGCCGTATCACACGCATGATGAAGTCCAGCCTCTGATCCCGGGCGAGCCGGTCGAACTCGACGTTGAGATCTGGCCGACCAGCATCGTTGTGCCGGTTGGTTTTCGACTCGGGCTAGCGGTGCGCGGCAAGGACTATCACTGCGACGGGCCCCCGCTTGCTATTCCTGGCGTCAAGTACACTCTGACCGGTGTGGGTCCGTTTTT
>Ga0126381_100008850_pt1 | contig 11277 bp, 14 predicted proteins | sample PanSoiMetPlot_28_FD_96465 | JGI IMG/M metagenome (GOLD analysis project Ga0126381, IMG submission 96465) | Tropical forest soil microbial communities from Panama - MetaG Plot_28 | ecosystem: Environmental > Terrestrial > Soil > Tropical forest > Bulk soil | place: Panama | collected 2016-02-17 | reverse complement strand
CGGCCGGCTGAATATTCGAGGGGGACGTCGAGGGGACTTGGCCGGGCATGGGGGCGAGCAGCGTGCCGTCTTCGTGTATCAGATCGAATCGCATCGCTATTGGCAGGAGCAGTTGAAAAGGACTGATTTCGTCCACGGTCAGTTCGGCGAGAACTTCACGATCGAGGGATTGCCCGACGATGCCGTGTGCATCGGCGATCGCTATCAGATCGGTAGCGCAGTGTTCGAAGTCACGCAGCCTAGTGTCACCTGCTATCGGGTAGGCATTCGGATGAATGAACCCCGTATGCCTGCATTGCTGACCTCCAGCGGACGGCCAGGGTTCTACTTGCGAGTCCTGCAGGAAGGCGAAGTGGGAGCTGGTCACGAGATCGGGAAAGTGGGAGAAGCAGACGAGCAAATGACAGTCGCAGAGATCAACGCACTCCTCTATTCGCCAAATCATCCCCGTGATCGACTGGAGCGTGCATTGCGGATCGAAGCCCTTTCACCCGGCTGGTGGGGCTCGTTTGAAGCGTTACTCCAGAGCCAAAAAACGGCGGCGATGACTAGTGGGAACGCGGGGCTGATGACGGCCGCGGCTGCTCATCCGGTCGCACCAGGACTTCACCAGCTCACCGTGACGACGATCGATCAGGAGTCTGCAGACGTCATCTCGCTAACAATGCAGAGCGCGGACGGTCGGCCCCTGTCAACGGCCCTGCCAGGCCAGTACGTGGTCTTGCGCCTTCAACAGAGCGCCGGCACCTCGCCTCTTTTTCGCAGCTACTCACTCTCGGGTCCGCCTGCAAGCGAGCGCTATCGAATCAGCGTGAAGATTGAGCCGAATGGTGTGGCTGGAAGGTACCTGCAGGAGCATGTCCGGGTGGGCGACGCTCTCGATGTCAGTGCGCCGCGGGGAACCTTCATTCTAAAGTCCGGAGAGGGACCGGTAGTGCTGCTCAGCGCGGGAATCGGAGTTACACCTGTTCTCGCTATGTTGCACGCGCTCGCGGTGGCTCACTCGACACGGCAAGTATTGTGGATCCACGCGGCACGCGATCGACAGCATCATCCATTCGCCATCGAAGTCCGCAACCTCATGCTTACGCTCGCTAATGGACGGAGCTTTCTTTGTTACAGCAGGCACGACAAGAGGGGCGAGGACTTCCATGCGAATGGTCACCTCTCGCGATCGGTTTTCGATGAAGTCGGATTGCCACAAGATGCCGATGTCGCGGACATGAAAGAAGCCCTCGCGAACCTGGGCACAGTGCCGGAGCGGATTCACGTCGAAATCTTCAATGGCAGCGAGTCAATGACCCCCGGTGTCGTTAGCGCAGCGACGCGCGCTCCACATTTGCCCAAGGGCGACGCCCATACCGGTCCGCTTGTTTCGTTCGTGCGCAGCGGAATCGCGGCACACTGGAAAGCGTCCGAATACCAGAGCATCTTGGAGCTCGCCGAGGCGTGTGACGTCCCGGTCCGTTGGTCGTGCCGGAGCGGTGTTTGTCACAACTGTGAGAGTGGTTTGGTTTCGGGCGCGGTCGTATACGGACCGGAGCCGCTCGACAAGCCGGCCGACGGCAACGTTCTCGTTTGCTGCTCACAACTGATTGGCGAAGTCGCCATTGATTTGTGAGCATAGATCAGCGTGAGGCTGGAATCACAACCAGAATGAATGGCCTTGAGTGCGGCAGGCGCGGCATGCAACCATGAGTACGCCGACGCTTTCGGTCGAAGTGATCACGCTGCCAGTGAGTGATGTCGAGCGAGCGTTGCGGTTCTACGTCGATGAGGTCGGTTTCGCGCTCGACGTCGACTACTCGCCAAACGACGCCTTCCGCGTCGTGCAGCTCACCCCGCCGGGCTCCAGCTGTTCGATTCAGATTGGTAACGGAATCACAGACGCGCCCGCTGGCTCAATCCGCAACATCTATCTCGTCGTCACGGACCTCGAAGCCGCGCGGCGCCACCTGCTCGAACGTGGGGTCGAGGTCAGTGAGATCCGGCACAAGACGCCCATTGAGCCTGGGACGGAGGTTTCGCACCCGGGCTCGACCCAGCGCGCGGAGACTATGCCAGTTTCGCCAGCTTCACCGATCCGGATGGCAACAGCTGGGTGCTACAGGAACGGGGCTACCGCAATGTGTGACGTAGTGTGGAAGTTTAGTGATGGCGGCCATGCGCGTCGCGGTAGGAACTCCCAGGAGGAGATCGGCGCGGATAAGCTTTTCTTGGATCATGGCAGAACGATTACGCCCGAATGGGCCACACCCACAAGGATCTGAGCGAACGGTGTAGCACGTCCATAGCGATTCAGAGACACACGCGGCCCAAAGAGATAAGTTGAAACCGCCCTGCTCCCGAATGCCGGAGAGGTAGATCTGGCATACGCACCGATGTCAGCGACCCCGCTGAGCCAGCTCTTGATGTTGACAGCCACCGATCCAGTCCCGCCGTTCATGCTGAAGCTGTTGGTGCCGGAGGTGGCGGGGTTATATCGAACGTATGAATAAGTAAGGCCAATATCGATGACTTGGCGCTCCGGAGCTTGCCCTGCTCGGCCGAAAAAGAATGCGAGACTAACCAAAGACAATACAACTCTTAATTTAATAAAAGCTCCGTAAAGTCAATTTTTCCGCGCGAGCCGGCACCGGCGGCTCGGCATTTTTCTTGCGGCGTGCCTTAGGCAGGAAGGCAATCCGCATCCTTGTTACAAGTCGGGTATGAGTATGCAAATTGAACACCACAGTCGCGATGACACTAAACGTCTTAGAGCTATCCGAACTTGGGCTCGCAGTCGCTCGGAAGACATGAGTCGAGACCTCGTCATCGCGGGCGTTCCAGCGTCATGAAGTCTGTTCTCGACTTTGATTGGTGCGGGGATTTATCCGTCTAGAAATTCATCGGATAATCTACGACAGGAAAGTAGTCAAACCTTTTCGAGAAAAAGCGAGAGGGCAGAGGGGGACGTAACCAAGGATGGAAGCTAATGGCTCGGAGCGTAGTAACCGGTCCTGGAATAAACCTTCAACGGTGGAAGGCCTTTAGGCGGGCGCAGCTTGATTTTGATTTTTCTCCACTTTGCATCGTGTGCCTTGTTGCTTGGCCGATATCCCAGAATGTATTGATTTCGCAGCTCCAAGCCGGTTTTTGCTGCGGTATCCGGAATCTCATTCGGATTCTCGATTGTGAAGAGACGACCACCAGTCATCTCCGTGATTTCAGCAAGGAGCGACGGCCCGTTGAGTTCCTCTAGCGTTCGGCTGCGGTATTGTGGGGGATCAAAGATCCCGATAGCATAGAGCTGAGTGTCGGCTTCCTTCACGAGACGCTTTACGTCGCTCTCGTTGTAGCGACTATGGTTGTCACCTCCATCGGACAGAATGAGGAGCGCCCGCCTGCTGTTGTGTGCCCCACGCATCTGGCTGAGTCCAAAGCAGATGGCGTCAAGAAGCGCTGTGCGACCCCTCGGCCCAGTTAGCATAATGTGAGTCTGGAGCTCTTCAATACTGTTTGTAAACGCGCTCTCGAGTTCGGCACGTTCGTTGAGGCTCACAAAAAAGAATTCATCTTCAGGATTGGAAGATTTAAAGAATTCGATAACCCCTTCGCGGGCGCTGCTGATTTTGTTCGCCATGCCGCCGCTGTTATCAAAGACGACGCCGACTGAAATGGGAGTATCTTCGATAGAAAACGTAAGGAGCTCTTGCTCGACATTGTCTTCAAACACCCGGAAGTTGCTGGGATGGAGACCTGTCACTACGCGGTCGTAGGGGTCAGTAACGGTCACGTTCACCAACGCAAGATCTACATCTAAGTGAATGGCGGGGGCCTTGACCGAGACACCAGTGTCCTTCGTTGTCCCTGAGGATTGTAAGTCGGCTGGCGCTGGGGTCCTTCCGGGCGCGGCCGTCCCCTGCGCGACAGCGGACGCGGCAAGCAAGGCTACAGAGAAAAACCAGCAAGGTAGCACTCGACAAGAAATGCCCGCTGCTGAATAACGGCCATCATCGCCTACGCTCCTGGGAAACACCGGAAACGAGCTAGAATTCCTAATAAATGCAAGTCGGAATTCGCGAAAGATCATGTTGAGACCTGTCTAGCGCATGAGCCAAAGCGCATATCGAACCGATTGGAACACGGTCCACTGGTGGTGTGCCCGTAGGATGCGATACCACTGGATGAAAGTTAGTGATTTCATGATCGATACCTCCTTCGCTGTCTGTTTCGCCGATATTGGCAGCGGCGCGACGCCAGTTCGTTCGAGCTTCCTAAACCGGGGGTTCCTATTTCAACGAGCCGCCGATTCGTTCCGAAGGAATGCTTGGTCCGATCGCGACGATTCTGTGGCAGGGAGCGAAACTCTCTTGACGTCTTCACGCAGCAAATAGAATGAAACGGCCAAAAGGACCAGGTCCTTCATGAGGAAAGCAACGTGTTCGGTCATTGCCGGGAATCCGCCAGCAGAAGCAGCCCAGCCGTCCGGGAAAAAGGGAATGATCGTAATCGTGGTGAGAAATGTGAAACATGAACCGAGCGCGCCAAGAATTCCCGCTTTTTTATTCCAGAATCCCCAGAACAGGAGTGAGCCAAACAGCCACTCGGAAACTCCCAAAAACCAAGTGGCGCCCCGGGTGTCAAAAACCTGGTACATCCAGAAGATCAGAGGGCCATGGCTTATGTAAGGAATCAGCCCCTGAGCCTCATACTGAAACCACTTCTGGTAGCCGAAGAACAAAAAGATGATCACCATCGTGGCAAGCGCAAAATGGTAATCCAGGTCTTTCCTGAGGAGACCGAGCCTAATCAAAATGCCGATGATCGGTTTCATCGTGCAGTCCTTTTGTTGATGCTGCGCTTTCCAGCGGCGGACTCACAGGTGCACGTGACGTTCCAAGAATTCCTCTATCATCCATGCGGAAGTCCAACGTAATTTCTCTCATCCTGCTGCGGAATGAAGGTCTCAATGTCAGCGAATGACCGTACTTCGACCGGGGATGACGAATGTGTCGACGCAAAGACGGTCCCTTCCTCTTAAGAGAAGCCGATGTCGGTGTCGCCCGACGAGGCGACGGAGAGCGACGACGAGGACAGTAAGCCCGAAATCGGAGGCCCCGACACGCCTCCGGCACTGGGGTCAAGCGTGACCTGCGGAAGGCATATACGTTATTCACGCTCGCCGGCAAAACGTTAGATGTAACCCAGCAGCTCACCTTCCAGCTGCCGCACGTCCAGCCCGCGCATGAGAAGCCTCATCACTGCTCGCGCGCGAAGGCGCGAGTCAACTGTCCGGACCACACGAATAAGTCACAGGCCGAAAGCCACTGCCTCGCAGCACAAATGAGGATCCTTTCGACAATCAGCGCCCTTGCTCCAGTCGAGCGAGATCACATTCTCCGCGCGCTGGACGCGAGCAATCGGAGCGTCGCCGAACGTTGGGTATACAGCGAACCTCATTGGTATTCAGGATGCGCAACCTTCGCGTCAGTTGGCCACTCGGTCCACTCAGCGAGGGTGCCCTTACCAGTCCCGCAAACCATGACTCATTTTTGTCAATCTTGCTTCTGCTCGTGACATTTCTCGCGACGAGAACCCGTCAGTGGCAGAGATTCAACACAATTTCGTCGGAGGCGGCGAAATTAGGTTGCTGTGATTAGCTGGGCATCTTCAACTATCAAGACAGTTTAAGTCTGATATCTGCTTTTGGGTCCGTCTCAATCTTCCGTGGCGCGTCGATTGCCTCAAGAATGGTGCCTGACATCGACGTGAAGAAACTGTTGCGTGTTGCCAGGCGACTTCTGCTGGTCCGCAGTAGTGACGTAGTGTGACGGAAGAAGGGACATCATGTCTATTCTCGCAGCGAAAGTATTGGCCTGGACGGATGTGCGAGCGAAATTTGCGCCTTACGCGGCGATCCCACTCCGATCGATTGTTGGTTATGGATTTGTTGCTCACGGCTTTGCGAAATGGCATAGGGGACCAGAAGCCTTCGCTGAGACCCTTCGCGCCATCGGCGTTCCGTCCCCGCAATTGACGGCTTGGCTCACAATCAGTATTGAAATTCTGACTGGAATTGCCATTCTAATTGGAGCCTTCGTTTCGCTAGTCAGCATTCCGGCCATCGTCCTGCTCGCTGTCGCAGTGTTCACGGTTCACCTTCCATATGGCTTCACTTCGATCAAACTGCTGGGCTTCAGCGAGGGAAGGGCACAGTTCGGACCACCCGGATACGAATGCGACCTCCTCTACATTGCATGCATTCTGGCGCTTGTCCTGATTGGTCCAAGTCCTTGGTCAGTCGACAGCTATCGATCCCGCGCGCCTCTGTCCTAAGCGCCCGGCGTAAAAGAGAGTATCGCGGCTGCGAAATAGTTTGCTCAGCTCGAAGTATCGAACACAACTCATACATCAGAAAGGGAAAGAGGAGCAAATGAATTGAAAATCAGCAGTGGCAGTGAACTCAAATCGCATGGGTGGACTCGCTGGTCAGGGGAGGCCAAAGTAGACGTTCAGACCAATTGTGAGGACGCGTGCGAAAGAAGGTGCGAGGCGGCAGAGTTTGTGGACAGGACTTCTGGCTGAATTCGGACACCGACCTGCAATGGAGTTCAAGAGCAGCCGGAGCAGCCGAATTGGGATCGGCTGCTCGCACGTCCGGGGAAAACGAGGGATTGTAGAAGTGCCTGCCAGCAAGATCTAATTCCACGCGAAAACGTGTGAACCCAAGAGCTTGCGAGAGGGTTCCGAGAAGGCTAGAATCAATCTGCGGATGTTTCTTCGACTGACGTCAGTAACACATTGGTGAAACACGGGCCTGAACAACGCAAACTTGACGCAAGTCTCTAGAAGGCGAGGGGATAAGTCGTTTAGTTACAATCGGGCCGAGGTAGCTCAGTGGTAGAGCAGCCGATTCGTAATCGGCAGGTCGCGGGTTCAAGTCCCGCCCTCGGCTCCAATGTTTTCAACATCTTAGTTCACCTTCCTTTGGGATCCGTTGCACACTCATTGCACAATTCGATCAGTTTTGGAAAATTTTTCGCTCAGTGCGTTCAGCGCGTCTACTTGGGATTTATCTACGGATTGAATGTAGATGTTCTGAGTCAGCCGCACGTCGCTGTGCCGTAAAATCGCCTGAATTTCTTTGTCATCTGTTCCAAGCTCATGCAGATTGGTTGCGAGCCCGCGTCTGAAAGCGTGCCAGCCGTGCCAGCGGGGAAGGGAATTGTCGCGCTCGAAGAGATGGCCTTCGGGCTTGTGTTCTTCTTGCGCCTTCCGGCAGATCGTGCAGTGGGACAGCGCGGGAGCGATAACGCGGCGCGCAAGATTGTCTAGGTTGAGGGGTTTTCCGTTTCCCGCTTGGAAGATCGGCAGGTTCGGCTGCGAGAGGTCATGTGTATTTCGGGGTAATTTTGTTACATGGCTGGCAATAGAAGAACAGCTTTAGAGAATCTCAAGCGTGCGAAAGCGAAATGGCCGGGGATGCCGCGTTCACAGCGTTCTCTCGGCGAAGCAAGCCTAATCCAGCGGCTTATCTGGCAATGGGCGCACTATGCCGAAAGGCACCAGATCCCCAGGGACTGCAGCATCCGACAGAAGGCGCGGCAGCTTTTTTGCTCGCACACGCATGTCAGGCGGCAGATCGCGCTATTAAGAGCGCATCCAGAGCTGTTGCAGCGCATCACGTTCAGGCTTGGCCTGGCGACGATGCTGGAATGGGCAGAAGAGCACGAGCGCAGCAACGAGCAGCGCGCAATGGGGATGTTGCGGCCGCGGCGAGTGACATGCCGATAGCTTAACGAGCAGTCAGCCGCAAGTGATTGAATTGCAAGGATTAAAATGCCGCATTGCACAGGCGTTGCACGGAAAATGAGCAAAACAGATGGGATCCTGGGGCTTTAAGCCAAGCCTCCCAATAGCTTGTCGGATGGTGCATCGCTGCATTGCGCGGTGGCGCGGGGTTTAAAGGGCATTTTGACGGGTTTTAGAAAGGAGCGCGGGGAATGGCAAACGATGGCGGGCGCAGGCTCGAGATAACGGGGGACATGGCGCAACCCCGGGAAGTACGGATTATTGAGGGAAGCTCCGAGGACGACGGGCCGCATAGCTACAGCGTGCATGTGGTTAGCCCGGAAGAGAACATCTTGCGGGTAACGCATTACAAGCACGTCGTCAACGCGGACGGCGAAGAGGAAGCCATTCCTTACGAGCATCATGATTTTGACGGCGGCAATGCTTTTATCCATCACGTCAGGCAGATCACGCATTTGCCCAGTAGCAAGCTCAGGAGGTGAGGCGTGGGAGGGTATCCAGCGTTATCAATCAGGCCACCAGAGAATCCAATGGACATGTTTGTCCGCGCAATGCAACTCCGCGGGCTCATGCTCGGACAGCAGCTATCTGCAGAAGAAATACAGCGGCAACACCTGGCCAACCAGCAGCAGCAAATTACCTTGCAGGGGCAGCAATCGGTGCTCCAGGCGCAGCAAGACCCTGACTGGGATCCGACCGACCCACAGAAAGCCCTAAAGGTACTCCAGAAGCATTCTGTCCCTGTCGACGCGCAGCGCAACGTTCTGACGGGCATAAACGAGTACAAGAATTTGTTAAACGCGCAGTCACAAGACACGCTGGCGGAGGTAGCCAAGGCGCATGAGTTTTTCGATAACCAATTCCAGGCGGTCAAGGATGCGTCGGAATCCCGCAAGCAAGCTGTTTACGACTTGGGCAAGCGGAACATTCAGGAGTACGTAAACAACCTCCCGGACAATGCGGGCAAGCAGCACCTAGCCACTGAATTGAGCAACGCACCAGCGGCTTACGACGAGCAATGGGTAAACGAGCAGCATTCCTTGCTACTTACTGCCAAGGCCATTCAGGAAGAGCAGCTAAGGAAGGCTCAGACTGCTGCGGAGCACGGCAAGGCCGGCCAAGCTAGAGCGGAGACGCAAAAGGTAACTCAGGAGGCAGCCAATCTGCCGACACCCCAGGAGGCCGCGGCGCAGCGAGTGGCAACGCTTCAGTCGACTCGGGCGCAGACCGGCAGGGCTCAAGTCGAGACTGCCAAGGCGGCCGAGGAGCTATCGCAACTCAAACGTCAGGCGGCCAGCATAGGCGCACCGGATCCCACCGGATTCTCGAGCAGTCTTCCCGTCGCAGAGTACAACAAGCTGTACGATGCGTTTGCCAAGTCTAAGGGCTTTCAGCAGCTCCAAACCTTGCAGGGCTCCTACTCTCAATTTCAGTCCGTTTTGAGTGACTTGGATGCCAACAAACCGATGACTGGCGCGGCCAGCGTAGTCGCGCTCTTCAACGCGATCGGCATATCAGCGGAGCCCCTGGCCGGAAAAGGCTTCCGGATCAACTCGAACACGATTCAAGAGCACGTTGGCGCTCGAGGGCTGGACCAGTCTCTTTACCAAAAGCTTTTGTCCCTCAAAAACGGAGACATCATCACGCCCCAGCAGGTTAAGGATTATGCGTCCATTGCCGCGGACGTCTACAAGAACGCTTACGTGCAAACTGCAAACGAGGCGCACCGGCAGGGATTGCCGGCAGACTTTCTGCCGCAAGGGGGAGGCACCAAGCTTGACTCAACCACGGCTGAGATATTCGCCCGGGCCGTCTTGCAAACCAACCCCGGGCTCGCACAGAATCCCGCGCAACTTAGGGCCGCGGTAGCACAAGCGGCGCAGCGCAACGGCTGGCAGGTGCAATAAATGGCGACTACTCCCAGCGTATTAGATCAGGCGATCGGCAGGGCTTTACAGAATCCCACCAGCACGCAAAGCCAGCCCGGGGGTGTCTTGGATGCGGCAATCGCTCGAGCCCTTGGCCAGAATCCTCCACCGGCACCGCGAGAACTAACACCATCAGAGCAGGCATTCAGGCCAATGACTGGAAACCAACCCAGCCCGGCAGCTAGAGGGGGGTATTTTCTCCCGCGGTATGAATCGCCAGCGGAGGCGCAAGGGGGAGCAACACAGGCAGCCCTTGGGACGGCTAGCGCGGCCGTGGCGGGTAGCTTGGCGGCTCTGGCGGCTCCCAGCGTCACTACGGCGCGGGTAGGAACTGGCGTCTTGAATCCCGCGGGCGAAGAGATTCTCAAGGACGTTACGCAGTACGGGCCGTCTCTTTTGCGGCAGGCGCTAAGCAATCCGGTCACTCAGCACATCTTGGCGCGGGCCGTAGGCTACGGCACGCTTGGCTACATACTGCGGAGAACTTTTTCGGGGGGACAACCCTAGAAAAAGAAAGGCAGGTTTTACCATGGCAGACAACGATAAATACCCAAAGCACTACCCGACCTCTTCGCGGGATCCTGTAAAGCAGGAGACTGGCGTCGAGGACTTGGCGCGCATGAACGTAAACAAGCACGTTCTTGATTCTCCGAAGGACGGGCCGCACACAAGAAACCCAGAGGACCTGGGGCGATACGTGCGGAAAGATAACCGCACGCCAGAAGAGAGGAAGCGCCATGTACCTAACCCGTGAGGAAGCTTGTCACAACGAAGTCGGCGTGTGGTTTGGAGAATGCAAATAGGCAGGTCATCGCGCCATTCGGGAAAACGAGCGTCAGCACGTCGTCCGAATTAAGCAGGCTGAAAGGGGACGGAGATTCTAGTTTGGCGGTGCACCAGGTCGGCGGTAAAATGGATGGGACAGCCCGGGAGGAAACCAGATGATGGACCCGGAAACCAGCCGCGCCTGGCGCCGGCTGCAGAAAGAAGTTAAGGAAAACGCACCGATCGTGCTGCGGGGGTTGGCCAGTTCAGGAAAACGCATCCCGCGCAGACTCTATTCTGCTGTAGTTCGCGGCTGCAAGTCCTTGGTCAACCGCGCCAAAGAGTGGAACGCATCGCCTGACGGCAGAAAAGCGCTAGTCTCTCAGCTCTCCCGCGTGCGGCTGCGCTCGCCGATTTACAAAGTGTAAGGCTCCCTGCCCAGCCCCATTTTTCAAGCTCCGCACCGCAGGAATCAGCGCAGGTTCACCCGGAAACTCTTTTAGAACACAGTTAATTAATTGAAACGCAAAGTTCTTTGCCTCATTGTTTGCTTTACGTCGAAACGGAAGTGGTAGAATCGCCCCCAAAATTGAGAGGCCCGTATCCCGCTTACTGCTTACTTGGCTTGATCTTTGACCGGCAGATATGCGGAGGCTTGTGACCGAACGGCAAGGTGCAAGGTGCAATCGTTGGCGAGTTGGGTTGGTAACCACAAGCTTGTTGAGAACCTTCCCCCGGAAACAAAGCCATTCCTTCTTCGACTGTCAGTACCGCATCTGTCGAGGGCGAT
>Ga0126381_100008849_pt1 | contig 11278 bp, 15 predicted proteins | sample PanSoiMetPlot_28_FD_96465 | JGI IMG/M metagenome (GOLD analysis project Ga0126381, IMG submission 96465) | Tropical forest soil microbial communities from Panama - MetaG Plot_28 | ecosystem: Environmental > Terrestrial > Soil > Tropical forest > Bulk soil | place: Panama | collected 2016-02-17 | reverse complement strand
TCGGCCGATGCCAGCAACGACGTCTGGGCCGTGGGCACTGGGAGCACAATCTTCGGGGCTCCCTTCTCGGGGCCGGCGGTCCTGCATTTCAACGGCACGGGTTGGAGCCTTATAACCCCCAACACGCAACTCGACTTCACGGCGGTCACGGCGCTCTCCCCGACCAATGTCTGGGCTGTGGGGACCGTAGGTGTATTCTTCAATCACCGGACGCACAGGCAAGCAGCTATCGAGCACTGGGACGGGACGAACTGGAGCATCGTCTCCAGCCCGGACCCAACCCACAGTCCGGGCCTGGACAGCTCTCTGCGTGGGATCGCGGCTATCTCGGCCAGCGACATCTGGGCGGTCGGGTTTAACTTCACCAACCTCGGTGGCTGGGACACCCTGACCGAGCACTGGGACGGCACGAGCTGGAAGATCATCGGCAGTGCAAACCCGGGCAATTTCAGGAACGCGCTTTTCGGAGTGTCAACCCTGAGCGATGGGACTGTCGCGGCGGTCGGTTTCCAGCAAGACCGAGGGTTCGATGCGATCCCCCTCATCATGGAGAAGTGAGGCGCTATGTCGAGCAGCGAAAGTGCGTTGCTTCGCGCCAATCGGTTTCCGAAACCGAGCAACTGCGATCTCCGATGCACTGCCATTCCGTGGCCTGTGGTATGCCGACCCAAACGCAGCGGCGAACGCAGTCAGTTACGCGAAGTTCTACAGCCGGTCAAATCAGGCTCTGATTCGCGTTTATGATGCCGCTGGCAACTGATCGCGACGCACGAGCACAAAGGCGACTTCAAAGAGCCGTAGCGACGTTAGCATCCATGTCATTAAAAGTAGCAGCACCATTCGTGCGCTACAGCGTGTAGAGTATTATTAAAAGCATCTGTCGCTCCTCGGGTCGATTGCTGTCACTAGACAGATACGTCCTCAAACGCGCCTTAATCGCATTTTAGAGCGTCTTTTTTTTAATGGAGTCGCTGCGATCTCGAGCAGGCAGCCAGTTATCGCTTTCTATTCCTCTAACAGCGCGCCTTCAAAGATCGACCTCGAACCAAAGCCGGCGTGATCGGGCCGCCAGAGGCACCATCGGTCTCCATCTTCCTCGATTGGCAGGTGAATGAGTAAATGAGTTCTGCTTTCCTCCCGCCTCCGCAAAGCCTACGGCCGGCAGGCCGTCTTCGACTTGGTAGCAATGCAACGCCGGTTTTAAGCGCGAGTGCAACGCCCGAGGTTTTATGCATCCAAAACTCCATGACGGTGAAGAAACGGTCGGGCTTGTCGTTTGAGAAGAGAGTTAGTCGAGTGCCGGCGGGCAAAGCTTCGCCGAAGGTTAATCGCCTCTTGGCCCACTACAAAAGCAGCGGGTGACTCGACACATCATCTCACAGAGACGGAGCTCTCGTCACCGCTCCACTGTTTTGCTTTCTGGACTGCGAGTCGGACGGACCGGAACCTGCCCTCTATATAGATATCAACGGTGCAGCCGGTACGTTTAACAAAAACCTCTTGACCGCCTCCTTTAACGTCCCAGCTACCTCTAATTGCGTCACAAATCTGAATGGATCCTTCGTCGTCGACGAGTTCGAACACAATCCACTGATCGTATTCTTGAGCGACAAGCCAGGTGCCGCGCTTTGAAACAAACACCACCGTTGCCCAGGTCATAACTTCAACCGTTCAGGGCCTACCGAAGTTCGCAATGCAGGGCGATAGCGGCTGTCAGTCTGCGATATTTATTCGAGGTTCTTCGCACCGGGGTCGTGAGTCCAAGCGCGTACACCAGGAATGGAAAGAGCCTCTTTTTTTGGTCGAACGAGGGCGTTCAGCGGATAGCGGACGCCTTCTCAAACGCGCTCTAATCGAATTTTAGAGCGTTTTTCTTTTGGGTCGAACGATCCTCGGAAACGCCTAAGTGTAGTGTGTTTTCCATTTCCTGAGCTGACTCGATTAAAAAGCGATTCAAGTCACTAATGACTCTCACCTACGAATTGCGACTCGGCCGAAATTGGCATCAACGATCTCTATGGCGTTGGCGTGAACACTACCTCTTTTCGCAAGGTAATATCAAAACTCCATGAGTTCGCACTGGGCAAAGCTAACATTTCGAGATTTAGAAATGGCTATCAGACTTCATAGAAGCTGTCGGCGTCGAATCAAACCGGCAGGTAATTAACAGAACCATATTTGGTTTAAATAGTATAAGGTGTTTTTGCAGCCAGCATTTGAGAAAGGTCCAACTAGCGATTGATTGACGGAAACGTGAGTACTGCTGCATTTCGCGAACGTCCAACATTTTTGTAAGAAACGATTCCCGAATGCATCCCTTCAACCAGGGGATTCTCGCTGAGGATCTCGTTCGAATCCGGCGTCCGGAACCAACGGGAGCGCTACGCGGTTGCTCAGCGCCAAGCGCGGCTTGATCCCGACGCCATCAGATTGCCTAGAGTAGAAAGATCGGTCAATGATGTGCTCATGTTGGTAGGCGAAATGGATCATTGTAACTACCCACCTGCGATACCGTTTCGAAAACAGCGATTTACAAATCCATCCGACAATACACACGCGAACCTACGGTAGGGGAGATTCCGTGCAAGGCCTCCGGCGCGGCGGGGGAGTTTTAGTTTAGGACGTTAGCAATGAATAAAATGAAGTGTGTTTTCGCGGTCGCGGGACTTGGTCTTTTTTTATGTGCGGCCACGCAAGCAAGAGAAGAAAAAGTGGTGCAATTCACCACGGTGCCCCAGGTTGTTCGGACAACGGTTTTTCATCATTACAATATCGTGAGTCCGGAGAAGGTTACCCGGGTAGTCGAGTACCCGGATAATATCTATCAAATCACGGTTCTCACCGATAGCGGCGACCAGATAATCTACGTGAACGCCGAGGGAACAATCGTTGAGCGGCCGAGCACCGTCGTGGGCGAAACTGAACAGGGGGGATCAGCAGGAGTAACGGTCACAATGGACGAAATACAGAGCGGTGGTGATCGTTACGAGTTCGTGCAAGACCAAGGTCCCGATGCCATCTACATCGATCAACAGACAAACAAAAGAGTCATCGTTAAGGGTGGAGCAGGCAAAGGCAACCAAGGGAGCGTTCGAACCAAGGAAGAAAATCAATTCAATGTTCGCACCAACGAAAAGAGTAAGAGCGAAGTTCGTACGAACGAAAAAGAAGGCGCACCTGCTGGGCAGGAAAAAACTGACCAGGGTACCAGAAATCAACGCGAGAAGGGCATGAACCAAGAGCGCAAGACCCAAAAGCAAGGTGCCCGCAGCGAACAACAAGAGCAGGGTAACCGAGGTGCTATCGGGAATGGGCAACAGGAACAGAATCGCGACACTTCCGGGAATCCGCGGGCTGGGGAAAAGAACGCCGCCGGCGAAAGGAATATGAACGATAAAAGCCAGGAGACGAACGCTACTGAGCAGCGCAATCCGAATGCTAAAACTCAGGAAAAGACTCCTGGTCAAGGGGATATGAACGAGAATCAGGGCCAGAAAGAGAAGCAAGAAATGAATCGAACTCCAGGTGAGCAGCACGAGCAGCAATCCCAGGAAAACACGAAGGGAAAAGGCAAGGCCTCTCCTACGCCCTAACGTCTAGAGGAATCGCTCTAAAGGGGAGCCGTTTGTGGTACATCCACCGGCCACCCAAACACGAATAACAATCACGGATAACCTCGCGCCCGGCCCAAAACCTGGCGCGAGATACTCGAACGAAAGGAAAAGACTGCTAATGAAAAACCTAACCCTTCTTATCGCCGTTGCCGGGGTGAGCGTATCGCTCGTTGCCCTGGCGAAAGCCGACGAGCTTCGATTCGCTACACTGCCCCCTGCGGTCCAAACCTCGGTGATAAAAGAGACTAGAATAACTTCCCCAACTAAGATTGTACGCGTCGTCCAGGATACTGGAGGATTATATGCAGTGACTGTGATGACCGATACCGGTCAGCAAGTGGTGTATGTACAGCCGACTGGAGTGATCGTCCAGGCGCCAGCATCCACAGTCCAGGAAACTACGGCGACCACCACTGAAGTTCCCCCAGGGGTCATTACAACCGAAGTTATCCAACAATATCCGAGCCGTTTTGAATTGCTCGAGAGAAAAGGGGATAAGGAAATTTATCTCGACCATCAGACCGGCCGCAGAATTAAAGTGGACAAAGGTAAAGTGGAGCGTGAATAGCGCAATCTAAGTTTAACAATTAACCTCAGATAGCCTTATAGGTGGTTTTGCTTCGTGCAAGACCACCTCTTTGTTTAGCGGGCACTAACAAGCTGTTGCCGGTGCGGGTGCAGCTTCATCACCGGACTTGTTGAGCCGACTCGAATGACTCGGGATTTAGGTCAAACGGCTCGTGCAGGATCAAACCCGATTAAGAGCATGCGATATTCACTCTCCCGCTGCGAGGCGTTGGTAGTAGAACTCTCTGCCGGCGGGGTGGAGCCGCGCTTAAGTAGGCGGAAAGAGAAAAGTCGTGAACGCTGTTCGCTCCAACGCTGCATTCCTCATAGGCGAAGGTAGTCGGTGCTAGAGAAGAAAATCATTTCGCGCAAGCGCGACTTGTGCTTACAACGCGAACTCTAAAGGAGGCAAGAAGCAATGCTTTCGTATGCAATTATATTCTTGATCATTGCGATCATTGCGGCAATTTTCGGTTTCAGTGGCGTCGCAGGGACCGCGGCTTGGATTGCTCAGATCTTGTTTGTGATTTTTCTTATCCTGTTTGTGGTGTCACTAATTACGGGTCGGCGTCCACCCACATCATAGAAGTTCGAGATCTTCGAGACGATGCCACAGTAAACGGAGCAGAGGCTTCGAAATCCGCTTTGATTCGCACTCGATAAATACTCTGGGGCGTTCCGCCGGTGGTGCGGGGCTATTTTCCGAAATGGTCCAAGCGGCCGTCCGGATCAATCAATCGAATAAATCACGCAGCTACTTCCATGAGAACTTCAGATAAAAAAACCACCACACTCATGAGGTTCTTTCTGTTTAGCTCGCTGATCGCGCTGGCGTGGCTCGCTGTTGCCAACCTCCCAGAAAGCTTTGCCGCACCCAATCCGGACAAATCGGGCAAATCCAATTTCAGCGGCACCTGGACTTTAGACCTTCAAGCATCAACTTCACTCGAACCGCTGATGAACCAGATTGGAGCCGGTCTTCTCGATCGAAAATACGCCTCGCAGACCGAGCTCAAAGCTACGTTGGAGCAAACTGACGCCGAACTGAAGGTCGCTACCCGTGGCCCCGGCTTCGCCTTAGATGAAACCCTTTATCTCGACGGACACAATGACCAAAACAAAATCGTGCTTCTGGGAGCGACTTCCATCAGCGCCAGAACGGCCTGGTCCAAGGACTACAAGCAGCTCGTCGAGACTCGTCAGATTAAAACCAAACAGGGAAAAGAGGGGCAATTGATCATCAAAAGGTCATTGATGGACGAAGGGAAGACCTTAGTGATTTCTTTCATCTTAAAGCTCAACGGAGAACCCGACCAAACCTCTCCCCGCCAAATCTGGCGCAGAGAAAGTTGAGCAGTCAGCGCGTTTACGTTTCCTTCGGCGACGGCAGTCAGCTTTTCATCCGCAGCGGCTTCCTCTTCAAGCGTCTAGCCTTTTAACCCAAGATTTGCTTCAGACGCCAAGCGGTACCAAAACCGCGAGGCTAGGAACCTGGAAGGACGTAGAGTTGATCGATCCAGTCGGGGAACGTTAATTCGTGTGCTCTTTGGCTTGCAATCGCGTTCGCCGTGATGACTGGGTCTCTGGTGTTTCGCTGCCAATTGTGCTGATCCTGATCAGAACCGGTGCCTTTTCATTCTGGAGATCAAACCAATTGCGCAAATTCAGAAATAAACGCCGGCAACAGCCAGCTTGTCTAAGTTCTATGGATCGGAGGATTGCTCAATGTGTGTTTTGCCGGGTTTTCGAAGGCAGCGGTTGGCGGCGAGCAACCGGTCGTTCGGCACCAAAGAGTGTTGTAAGCTATTAATCTTTTTCTCTTTGATTTTGGCTTCACCGACATGCGCGTTGAGCCAATGGATCGATGAGGGTGAGTTTTCTCCAGCGATGTTGGCTCACAAACTGGGGCAACTGAAAAGCCAGTTTGAACAAGTGGAAGCCGAGTTGTTAATGCGAGGCGGAGCAGACTCGAAGCTAAAGAAGCTGGAGCTAGAGGACGTCTATAGCAGGATAAAACGTCTCGAGGCCGAATTTCGGCGCGGCGGGTATTACCCTGATCTGCTCGATGAGCAGATAGTCATCGTCCGGGAAGGTCTTCGAATGATCCTCGCGGACCCAGGCCAGATAGGAAATTGGTCTTGGCTTGAATCTTCTCGTCTGTGATCAACATGTTTATGATGATTCCGATGCTCAGACGACCACCAGAGGCGGAACTCTCAAATGCCGGCTCCAAAGACGACTGTAAAAAAACGCACAAGCCAATGAGCCTGGAAGTTAGATGCGAGAATAGTCGATGGTACCCTCTAGGGTGATAGAAAATCCGCAGGCAAAAAACATGAACAAAAACAAAACAACTTGAAACCCGTCGATTCCGAAGAAATAGAGGTATAACGGTACGGCGGTGACTGAAAGAAACAGCGTGCCAATTAGAAATGAGCTAACGAGCAAATTAACTCGTTTAAACGAGAATTGAGAACATATTGCGTTAGCTTGAGTCCGACCCAAAAGAGACTCCTTGCGACGGGCCATGAAGGATGGAGCCCTGGCGTCACACGACTAAAGTATCTTCTTTCGAAAAGAAGCGTTTTATTCTGTGACCGCGCCAACTAACCAAACTCGCGCGCCGTCTTTTTCCGCGTCCGGGTGGCTTTCAGTGATATCATTCGCCATTCTGGGCAACGAATGGAAGGAGATCCGCATTTCATCTTCGCCTGGCTGATGAGCTTCACCTGTCATGGCCATGCACGTCAGGTTGGCCGCCAGCCTTTCCGCCGTTTTATAGACGTCTTTATCGTCGTCCGGGGCTTCCGAGGCCACCTTTGCAGTGCTTACTGGGACTTCAGCTAGGAAAAGGATCTTTCTTCCCGTCGCCAGACCTGAATGTTTGAAATGGGGTTCCAGCGTAATTTGAAAATAGAGCGCCTGAGGCATCGGGTTAACCCGGTAGCGGGTGGAATGAGGGTTTAACTCGTACGTCATGTACATGGAACTGAGACATGACTTCCTGAAAAATACGGCTTTTGCTTAGGCCCTCATCGGGACCAGCCGTACGTTCCCATCCGGTATCACTTACGATCAGAATGGTACCGCTGGACTTGTAAAGAGTAAAAGTCCGCTCCTGGTCAGTGTTATCATCGATGCCCATTAATTCGCCCCATAGCTCCTGAGCGCTCCCGTTTGCCTCGTTGGAATTATTTTCTCCTGATTTCATGGAAGAAACAAAAGCCACTTCTAAAACCCAACTAGCGACGCCGAGGCCGAAAGTCACCGCCCGTTCGGTCATCATTCTTCGGACGAGCCTCACTAACGGCTAGATTGCGGCCGTCGATGGAATGACCTTCCAGCGCATTGATAGCAGCTTGGCCTTCGTTACGATTTCCCATGGTGACGAATGCAAAACCACGAGATTTGCCGCTCATGCGATCAGTGACAATGTGGACGTCAGTGACGGTGCCGTGTGCTGAGAACAAATCGCGCAATGCGCTTTCGCTTGTGGAGAAGGAGAGATTACCTACGTATAGTTTCATAACATTTTCGAAGGTAGTCATAGAACCGTTTCCCGGGCGTCGGGTTTCGAATCAACAATAAGGAGCCTCCCATTGAGAATCCGCCGGCAATCAACTAAGAAACAATCGAAAGCCTCAGCCTCGGACCAGATTTAACGAATAGCAAGAGAAGCTTGTCCGAGAGCCAAGGCACCTAGGCCAGGCAATTTTTTCTGGGTCCGGGCACCGGCAAACAGTAAGTCCGATCGCGAAAGCGAACCCCGCGGCCGTAAGGGAGCGCCGGAGCTCGTTCTACAAATATCCGGCGCGTCTCAGGAAGCCGGCTAGCCTAGCTAGCGCCCCTTTTTGGGGTCGGGTTCTGCCGCTCAGCCAATCCCCTAAAATTGAACACCTGACACCGAGTTTGGTCGCCGTTTCGCGATCTACGTCCTTGCAATCTTTCGTGTAGCGACCCAACGCATTTAAAACCTCGTCTGTGGTCATAGTGCGATTTGTTTGTAGGAAAAATTCTCAGATTGTCGATGGTTGTGTTTACAGACAAGCGAATCGCTGAACTCTTGACCGTTTTTAGCTCGAGTCCCACGTTCGCGGACTGGGCAACTGCATCAAAAAGACGCTGGGTCGCATTTCTTTCAGTCCTTAGAGCCCCCCATCTTTTTATGTTGATTACCGGCCTCTATGATTGAGCTCCTGGAGTGGAGATGGCCTTTTTATGATCCAAGCGCGGCACGCGTCTTGGGCGAGCAAACTAGGTTCACCTAGCGACTCAAGATTTTTGACCTTTCCTTTGGTACAAGAAATCAAGCCCATGTGATACTCGGGCTTGTTCGAGCGATCGGCGTGGGTGGTTTCTAATGCTACTTCGTAGGCTTTCGTTTCGAGACTTAATTTTCTGGCCCTTAGATTGGCAGCCACACCGTCCGGGATTTCGATCATCAAGACGAAACGCGGCGAATCAGGACGGATACCTCTTGAGAATTCGACCCGCATAAGAGTGGCCATACTGAATCAACCGTCGTTCAGTGCCGCCTCTGACACAAATCGTGAAAAACCGGGTTTTAAATGCCGATCAGCAGCAAGACAATCAGAGAAGCCTGAACGAATTACCACATTTCTAGATGCTTTACCGACAGAGAATGGATCAGGCATCGCTCCGACAGGATACGAATATCGCGAATACAAGAACTGGCGCGGTATCCCGAAGCCTCTCCGTTGTCCGTTCTGCAAGCAGGCGAAGGGCGAGATTCGAAGAAAGAGCGGCGGTTTTTTAGGCGTTTGTCCAAATTGCCATACGAGTGGGCCGAAGCGGGAGAGTTACGAGGAGGCGTTGCGGGCGTGGAACGGGAAGGGAGGTTGAATAACTTAGAGAATCCCCGCAACACCATGTTTAGGGCCGGCCAAGCCAACCAAGGAAATTATCTGCAAAACGACCGCGGTTAGGTATCTTAAATCAACGCTTTCTGCTTGTATGGATGAAGCTAAGACCCGCGAACATTTGGTAGAAGTCGATAAGAGAATTGCGGACGCCCAAGCGCACATAGTAAAGCAGCGGAAGAGAGTGGCGAAGTTGGCAACGTATGGAAACGCGGCCGATGAGGCCGAAAAATTATTGCGCAATTATGAGGGGCTGCTGGCCACGTTGGTGCAGCTGAGAAAAACGATCATCAGGGAATTAGAAAGTGACGAGCGCATGAATTGGAGCTGGTTCAGGGACCGATTGGAAGCGCCACCCCGAGCTGCCGCCGGCTTTTAGGTTAGTCCCAGGCAGCGAGTGAAATTAGACGATAGTTTGGGACCTTAGTCCACCTAGGGTAGAGACTGTTTCTCTGTGCGGGTTAACCAATTTAGGCTGACAAGCTGATTTCGTTAGCAACGCAGGGGTTTATTCCTGCAACGGACTTTCTTGGCCAAGCGTTTCAGGAGCACCAGGGGATCAAACTGGGAAGCTTCGCCTCTGGCGTGCTAAATCGCCCAAAGAACAGCCCCTCCCGCTGCCGGATCAAGGTCAGTCAGATGGTTTCATCAATTCTAAGCCATTCACGCTTAATCGATGATTTCAGCTCCCCTGGGGCAAAGCGGGCCAATCAAGGTGATTCCGATACGCACTTTGGTGTGAGGACTAATTTCTTCAGTCGTTTTGAAGTAAAACGCACCACGAATCAGGAAAATCTTTTTGCCTCGGAACACCGCCTTGACCACGTCGGCCGGACCGATGACCTCCACGAGATAGAGCTCAGAGGCGTACCGGTTTTTCGAAGGCCAAACCTCGGCTCCGACGTCAAAAGACTCGACCACCTCCTTTTCAAGATTTAATGCGGTCGGCTGACAGCGAGTGATTTCAGCCGTAATGCCCTTCATCCTGCCTACACGCTAAGGCCGTCATCGACGCAAGTCACCTGAAATCGGCCAGTTAAGACGAAGGATTCCGTTCCTTCATTTCTACGGGTCGACCGGTCTAAAGACGGTCGCTCAGCGTTTAAACTCTTCGAATTCTGGGCAGGGTCATCATGAAACGATGCCTCCCTTTTTGAAACTAGAGTAGCTAGTGCGCCAGGAAGCAGGCAGGCGGCTATGGCGACTCTCCGAGACGCTCTTGAAGCCGGGGGATTTATTTAGATTTATCTGAAGTACAAAATCATCCCCAGATGATTACCGATCGGCTGGCAGTAGAAACAGTTGCTGCCGGAGGCTTAGCCCCTAAGGCTCATACCGCGCCGTACCGGACATTCGTAAATTGTATTGTAATCATAAGATTAGTTTTTTGAGTGCGAGCAATTATATCTGTGTAGTCGATGATGACATTTCAGTTTTGCGTTCGCTTCAGGAGGTGCTTGCTTCGGAAGGATTCGAGGCTCAGACGTTCGACGATCCAGAGAAATTCCTGGACTACGCTCGTACACATACCGTCGAACTTGCGGTGATGGGGTGGAGATGCATGGACGAGTGCACGTTTGGTGTCCTCTTGCCATGTTCGACGGCAAGCCGCTCTTCGCCAAAGGTAATCGGTCTGTTAATGTGGGTTCATTCTCGCGCAATGTGGTTTTGAGCGGCTGGCTATTCTCATCTAATGTGGTTTGGAAATGAGCGATGTTATCGGTTTGAGCCGATTATGTTCTCGGTTCGCTATACCTAGCCTCCGCGCGCTAACCATGTCCTGGAAGGCGTTTTGTAGGGCGGGCCGCCAACATTTCGCGCACTGCCAGCCAAACTTCACGAGAAATCAGGGAGGGAATGTCCTATCTCAATCGCCCGTCATATGATCGAATCGAAAACCCGGTCGACCGGCTAATCGGCCATAAAGAAAGGCAAACATGAGTACGCAGACAATAGATACCGAAGGAAGCACATATCGCGTCAAGGCGGTTCCGGATGGCTACCACACGTTGACTCCTCACCTAGTCGTCAAAGGGGCCAGTGAGGCCATCGAATTCTACAAGAAGGCTTTTGGGGCTGAGGAAATCTGGCGCATGCCGGGACCGGATGGCAAAACTCTCATGCATGCTGAGCTCAAAATCGGGGACTCCCGGCTCTTTCTCGTCGATGAGTGGCTCTTTTTCGTCGATGAGTTTCCGGAGATGCAATGCCGGGGAC
>Ga0126381_100008847_pt1 | contig 11280 bp, 9 predicted proteins | sample PanSoiMetPlot_28_FD_96465 | JGI IMG/M metagenome (GOLD analysis project Ga0126381, IMG submission 96465) | Tropical forest soil microbial communities from Panama - MetaG Plot_28 | ecosystem: Environmental > Terrestrial > Soil > Tropical forest > Bulk soil | place: Panama | collected 2016-02-17 | reverse complement strand
GGCGATGGCGCAGGTATTGCGTCTGATCGCCAGTGCGGCGGCCTCGTCGATTCCGGTGCTGATCGAGGGAGAAACCGGGACTGGCAAGGAACTCGTCGCACGGGCCATCCACCGCGGCAGCGATCGGGCTAGCGGGCCGTTCATCGCCGTGAACTGTGCCGCGTTTACGGAGACATTGCTGGAAAGCGAACTGTTCGGTCATCGGCGCGGTGCTTTCACCGGCGCGGCCAGCGACGAGCCTGGCGTGTTCAGGGCAGCCAACGGCGGGGTGATCCTGCTCGATGAGGTCGGCGAGATGCCGCTTCCGATGCAGGCCAAGCTGCTACGTGTCCTGCAGGAGGGCGAGATCACGCCCGTCGGTGAGTCGCGCCCGCAGAAGGTGGATGTGCGAGTACTATCTGCGACTAACCGCGATCTCGGTGCGACGGTGAAGGCCAAGATGTTCCGAGCAGATCTGTACTACAGACTCGCGGTGTTTCCGATTCGCTTGCCGCCTCTGCGTGACCGTCGCGAGGACATTCCGTTGCTCGCCAGCCGTTTTTTGGCGAGGAGCTCGCATGGCAGCGGCAAGCACGTCGCCGGGATCGACGCGGACGCACTCGATGCACTAGTGCGTTTCCACTGGCCAGGCAACGTGCGCGAGCTGCAAAACGAGATCGAGCGTGCGGTCGCGCTCGCCACCAGCGGCCAGAGCATTGACCGCGCGCACCTGTGGGCAGCGGTAGGCGCAAGCGCTGAGAAAATCGCTCCGCCCGACTCGGGTGGAGCTTCCCCCTTGATGGACGACCTTGCTGCTCAGTCGCAGCCGCTCGCCAAGGCGCGCGCGGATTTCGAGGCGCGCTATATTGCCAGCGTGCTCGCCCGTACCGGGGGCAAGGTGACGCAAGCCGCCCGCCTGCTTGGCATCTCGCGCGTCGCGCTCCACAAGAGAATCAAACAACACTCGGCAGGCTAAGCCCCCGTCCCCACGTCATCGAGCGAAGGATTTCCGCTTCAGGGAGGTGAGCGGCATGAGCGGTGCCACGAAGAATCGCCCGCGAGGGACAGCGAAACCAAGTCGAGGTCGCGCACAGCGAAGGCCGCGCCAAAGCCAGTCCATCTGGCGGTCGTCCTCAGAGGATGATTTGCGCGAACAACCAATTCCCAGCGAAATTCCGCGCTTGGCCCATTCACTCTACTCGATGGGCGCGCTGAACTTGTCCAGCCAATTTTAACTCAACTTGCGTTCGCGTGGGCGTGGACAGCAGAGTGAAACGAGGCGTTCTGTTCTGGTTTGGCCGCGCCGGAAACTAGCCAGGACCATAGGCCGATGGCCTATTGTTGAATGTTGCCCATCGTCCTTGCGAAATTGCCGCCTCCCGCCGCGGCGCACCCGCCGGACTTTTCACATCGTTCCGCCGCTACGGCCCGGGGCGCTGCTCCAGCTAAGCCCGCCGTCCTGCGTGGTAAATTGTCTACCATCGCCCGCGAAGACCGTAGCGGAAAGCTCGTCGCTGGCCGCGACCCTGACCAAGTCAGCGTCGGTGGGCGACGCGATCGCCTGCCATTGCTCGCCGTCCGTGGTGCGCAAGACCGTGCCACCGCGGCCAACCACCCAGCAGATCTCCGCAGAGGGCGCAGCGCCGGCAAACAGGTCGTTCGTGGTGCCGCTGTTAAGCGGCTGCCAGTGAACGCCATCGGTCGAGCGAGCGATGACCCCCCCGGGCGTCAACCTCCAGAAAGTCAGATTTCCCGCCGACGCAATCGTGACCGGCTTATTGGGTTCGGTACTGTGAACCGCCTTAGACGAGGACCGCGGTTGCAAATCGACCCGGGTCGAAGGTTCTACCGGCGCGGGTGGGACGGCAGCCACGGTGGTTGGAGGTGATGGAACGGTCGAGGCACTCGTCGGGTGGTCGGTCGCCGGCGTACGCTGGCTGAGGTGAGGGGCATCGCGACGACCCGCTGTTGGAGTGGCCAGCTTATGGCCTTTTTGATTCCGCGGCTCGGTAGATGCCCGGAGGCCGGCTGAATCGCCCTTTTGCGGCTGTGAGGACAAATGTCCTTCCGAGCGCGTTTTCTTCAGTCGTGGATCGTCGGAGGCGATGCACAGCGACCTCTCCGCGACGGCTTGAGCGGCCGCCGCTTGGAGGGCGGCGCGATTCACCTGCGAATTGTCCCTTTGTTGGCGCCAGGCGGTTATCTCCCTCCGCGTGTCCTGTTCGAAGGAAGCTCGGAGAGCACTAAGCGCTTTCTGGCAATTGTCCGACGAATCAAAAGTGCCGAGATTTCGCCACTGAGAAAGTGGTGTCTTGGGTGGCAGGACCCCCGGTTTTGCGGGGTCCCCGATTGGCGAAATCAGACGCCAACCGACCCCCAGCGCCAGCACGGAATGAAGGCGGAGTTTCATGGTCGCGTTGCTCCTCCGAGCGTAGTCCCCACAACCGAAGGACGAAAAAGACTTCGGCCTGGTTGCTGTCCTTAGTCGAGCGTCTAAAAATCTACGCACCTACGTGGGTACCTGCCAGTCGAAGAGGAGTAGCGAATGCGTGCTGGCCGGCCGAGAGGGTTTCGGGGAAGCAGGTCGAGGTGGCTTGAATCGGTGTGCCCGATTTTATTCCCGAAGTAAGAAAGCCGCACCCGAACCTGCGTCGTTCTGGCAGCCAAATTGTAGGTCGAGAACCGGGGTCTTTGCAAAGGGAATAAATCTGTGAGAGAGGCTGCTGGCCGTGTTGGGTGAAGACACGAAAATTGGTTTGTGGGCGAGGAGTTAGGCGGGGAAGGCCGGTGACCATTTCATTAGAGCCCCGCGAAGCGGGCCCACGGTGTAAAGGCGTCGCCTGACAGCGTAGGCTTTCAGAGGATCTACAAATTCACCGGTGACCCGCGGTGCGCTAGGTCACCGGCGCTAGGGCGACGGATTGATGGCTGTATCAAATTCCACTTTGTCGCCTTCGGACGTGCCATTGGGGAGGGGTTGGAAGTAAAAATCAGATGTCACTTGCTCTGTATAGGTCCGCGCTAGAGGAACGCAGCCATTGCCGTAGATAGCGTCACCGCGATAGCAGCGGTAGATTTCATCGGTCGCACCGAGATAGACCTGCCCGCCCGTTCCCGCTGCCGCGGGAGTACACAGGGGCTGATAGGAAAAGGCGTTGGCCGTTGAGGCAGTGATCGGAAATGATCCCCTGTAGCATTGATCACTGCCGTCAGAGACACCATAAACGTAGGGAGTACTGGTACCGCTGCCTTGTTGGTTGGCAGGTACAATCCAATTGTTCGGGAGATTGCCCGAGGCCAGGGTGCAGGTAGCTATTCCCGTCGGGGCGATGCCCGAGTAGCTACACCCCGACAGACTCAGAGCCGGATACTGCGATACATTGTTGTAGGCGAATCCCGAATAAAAAAAGTCAGTAACCGTACCGCCATTGAGCGGGGAACCCCAAGGCCAAAAGCTGTGAGCGGTCTGGGCGCTTAGCTGGTTGACGGCCTCAAAGTTCGTCACATCATCAGTTCCGTCGAGGCCAATCGAATGGATTTCCCACTGGTTACCATCCCCAACCTTGCCCCCCGCCCCAGGGCTCACATTCACGCCTATATTCCAGGAAAAACTCGTACTAGTAAGCGCCGTAATGGCCCAGCGTCCGTTATACCTTGGCACCGAGTTGCCCTGGACGAGCACCGTCGTTCCCAGCGGCCACGCGGGAAGAAGACCGCCCGAGGTTGTGCAGGTCGCAGTGTTCGATACCGCCACGCAACCACTCAAGGCGTAACGGGTGCCACCGTCCGTATGGTTGTATACGAGATACCCACCCCCCGGAGCGTTCGCAATATAAGGGCTCCACGTCTCATGACCCCCACCATTGAACCAGGGTGCGTTCAAATCCTGGGCAATAAACCCATACTGACTTGGAGTTGCGCTCGAATCGTCGATGATCTGCATCGCGACTGTCTGACCGGTCGGGCAACTCGGAGACCCCGAACCTCGAAAGCCGGCAGCCTGGACCAGAAATCGATTTCCAATGTAACGCGTGTTCTGGACCCCTCTGGTCGAATAACAGTAGCCTGTCGGAAAATTGCTCGTTAGATCAAATGTATGGAGGCTACCGGGCGAGACGCTATTACTACTGGCGAGCCTTACTGATGACCAGTAGTAATGGCTCGAGGAATACCCACTGGATCGCGTGACTATACCGATTCGTGTTCCATCTTCACTTAAACTGGGACCACTAGGTTCATCAGTGGAGATGAGGTTCGCGCCCGTCGAGTTCGAGAGCGTGAATTGATATAATGGGGTAACTACCATCGTACTATCAGCTCCGCAGACTGCATCGTTCGTACCCGTCAGACTGGCCGCGCATGGGTGAATCACGTAGATACTATTAGGACTCAGATGGTTAATCCCCGCCCACGGTCCGCCAACTCCAGTTGTGTAAAATATGTTAGGATCAGTCCGAGACCAATTCGCACGCCAGTTGAATGAAGGCGTATCGGTGGGTGCCCCCGCGGCGACGTAGAGTGGCTTTAAAAAGCAGCCGTTTCCATCAAACAAAACCACTGTCCACGGTTTCGTGGTGCCGTTGGATGACAGGGGACTCTGAATCCCGAGCATCAACGTGCCATTGGCGTTGAACGAGTTGCGCCAGTAGTAGAAATTGTGATCGTTCGATCCACCCGGAACGTTGCGAATCATCTCCTGGTAAACGCCGCCCCACTGCGGGTCGGTAAACAACACATCATTGTAAGGTGGGATGTAGCCGAACGCGTTCTGGCCCGCGTTCGGACAGGGACTCGGTGGGGCGTTGTTATTCGCGAAAAGGACGCTCTCGATGATCTGTGTGCCCTGAGCGAGAGCCGATTCATGCGCAGCTGTGCTGACAAGTGCGATAAGAGCGCTAGTCAACCAAAGGATCTTTTTCATGGTCACCCCTTTTTATACCTCGCTTAAGAGTGACACCTACCAAACTACCACGTATCAACTCCGACGCGAGCGTCATGTGTCGCACCGCGACTCTTTCCTCTAATCCGGGCCGCTTCAATGTCAAACTGTCGCTGCATCACGACCCATGCAGAGGTTCCCTAGGGTTCGCTCGCTGAAGTTCGCTGGCTGGAGGCCGCCTTGACCTGCGCGCTCGCTCCGGCTTTGCGGCGACTAGGGCGCGAGCGTCAGCGTTAAACGCTCGCCGCCAGAGAAACCTGACAGCAACGAAAAAGCCTCCGGGAATTCCTCTTGACTGCCTGCCTTCATGGGCAGGGCAAGTCCAGACGCCCTTGCGCTTTGCTAGTGCTCGACGCGGCCTGCTCGCACAGAGCACTTTCACCTCTGAGTCGCGTGTCATGCTGGGCGCAATATGCAAGAAGAGCCAGCGCAGGCATCCGCACTGGCTCTCCGAGGTGGAGCCTTGGTAAGTCCTCAAGACGACTTCCGGGAAATCGCCGACTCCCGGAAGAAGCTCGTGTTAACTACGGAGTCGCACGGAGGTTGGGTCCGTAGATGAGGCCTGTGGGGGCGTTGAGGGTGGTAGGCGGACCGACCAGGAAGGTCCCCGGATTTACCGGGCCGCCTCCTATGAGCTGCCTCGCCTTGAAGATCGAGATGCTATTATTGGCATCGTTGGCGACGGCCAGATTGCCTAAATTATCCATGCTGACTCCTTGCGGGTCGGCGATGGTGACGCCAGCTCTCCTCGTCAATGGAGTGAATTGAATCACAGGTGTCGGTGTGCCGCTCACAGTCAGGGAGCTGGCCGAAAACTCGACCACCGAGGGTCCGCTGTTAAGAACAATGCCCTCGTTCGAAAACCACAGGTCACCGGCCGAGTCGAAGACCAGACCCCACGGCCCGTCGATGCTCGCGAAGGTAGTGTTGTTGTTGGAACTCAGCGTCACGTCCGCAGAGACCAGCGTCGCGCTTCCCACAGTACCCCCGGAGGTCGGAATATGGGCGCTGTTAACCACGAATATCTGCGCGTCACCGTTATCTGCCAAGTACAGATTCCCACTGTTGAACGCCAAGCCCAGGATCCCTGTGGAACCGCTGATCTGGAACACCGCTGCAGGCACTAATCCGGCACCGCTTCCCGAGGTCAATTGGGCCGCGGTGAAAATGAAGATAACATTCACACCCGGGTCGGCGACGTACAGGTTGCCCACCCTGTCAAATACGCTGAACTGAGGAAACACGAAGCCGGGCACGCCGCCGGAATTCGTAATCGCGAAGGTCGGGGTCGGCGTATTGTTCGTGCCGAGAGATCTCAATTGGGTGTTGGTGAACATGAAGACCCCTTCGGTGGCATCTCCCGTGCCATCGCCGCCGTCGACGACCCACAGATTGTTGCGACTGTCAAAGACCGTATCTTGCGGAGAAAAGAACGAGCCACTCATATTGACCAACGTGGGCTTCGGGCTGCTAACGCTCCCTTTCGAAGTTTGCCCAGCGGAGAACTGCGGAACGTTCCGACCACCGCCGTTTGCCACCCACAGGCCCTCGGTCACATGCTGGGCCAGAGTCGGGCGAGCGGTCGACGCGAGCAGCAATCCGCCAATCAATACGGCCACACCAATGCGCCAGATTCCATGCATGCTGACCATTCGATCACCCATGTCACGATCCTCCGTTGAAATTTGCACGGCTTTCCCCTTGGAGCCGTCTTACTCGGCGCTGAAAGAGTCAGAAGTCGCCCGGAGCGGGATCTTCGTGGCGGTGCCCTCGCCTCACTTTGTTTTCGCAGCGCCGCTCCTTGAACCGAGAGGCGATGGTTCTGTCGACCAGCCGGGCCTTCGAGTGGGGCCAGTCGTAGTTCAGTTAAAAACATGATCGTGGGTTACCAGGTTCTCTCGACAAGAACCTAGCGCTACGCGGCCAAGCTCCGTTGATCAGTTACGTCATCGGTTGGAGAGCAAGGCAGCAATTTGCTATCGAATTGATCCTTCCTGCGTCTCTAGTACATTCTCGAGAGTCCGCCCCTCGACCTGTTTAATGATCTCGAACTTCCCCGAGACGGATTGGTGTTGGTTTGCGCTTAATCTGGGATGTCCCCATACGAGTACTTTCATGCATACGTCGTCGCATAGGTCGAAAGTCGTGTAGTCTTTACCTTGGTGAGTGGTTTCCGCGAAGACGTGCTGCGCTCTCCCGGACACGGTCAGGCGCTTGCCGTCGTAAGACTGGGGATGTCTGAGGATCTGAGCCGGGTCGAACGCTTGCGCGAACACCCCCGGATTCGCGGTCAAGAGGAATATTAGGCTCACGAGCACGATTAAGCTCGATTTAGCCCGGATTTTCATAGCTCCTTTTTCTGCGATCCTAGTGACTGGTTGATTTGTTCGAAACAAATTTGCAGTTGCCGGCGTGAGGTTTGCTCACGAGTCAAAGTGCCACGGCTCGTTTGCGGCCTACAGGAGTTTGTGTCAGCGTGATGAGGGTCGAATTAGGTGACCGCGTAGTGCGCAAGGAACACCGTTGGCTCTCACCTGTGCTCAAGGTGGCACCTCACATCTTCTATTTCATGGGATTTGGGCTAGACTAACTAAGTTATCAAAACGGACAGAGGGAATTCAAATGAACCGTCGTGTGCTCAACGGCTTCGCTGTGCTGATACTTTCTGCGGGAGTCGCTTTCTTCCAGGGAAGCGCTAGCGCGGGCCACCTCCCTGGTGCTTCGGTCCAGGTCATACCGCGGGTCTCGAAGCCGGCACCCTATTCTTCGCGACCAGGCTCAAACACTACTCGCTACGAGAGTCGCGCCGCTGACACGGCGCGCGAGCAAAACCATACGAGCCAAACGCGCCATGGGACGCATGACCAATCGAGACCTAGACCGCAACAGCGAGCCGAGGACGCTTCCGCCACAGGCGATCGACATGAGGATGCCGTATGCACTAGTGGGAATCCGAAACTCATCGGAGTGCGTTGCTCGGAAAATTCACAGTGCAGTTGGGGCGCACGATGTGTGGGACAGCCAGCCAGATGTGCTAACACCGGCGCTCCATGCCTCAGCAACACACAGTGTATGGTGCCAGGCGTCTGTTCGTCCGGTGGCTTAAGCAGCGTTTCAAATCGACGTGGAGGTACGTCTGCACGTCCCGTCCCAGGTTCGCACGGCGGTGTAGCGAGCCGAATTCCCACCACAGCAAGTGGCGGACGAGGTGTCCACCCCGGCGTCCCGTCTCGATGATGACGTAACGGTGCGTAATTGAAGGTCTGGTCCTGGGAGTCGATATCGAAATCCCACGAGCCGGCGGGATCGTTTCCCAGCCTCGGCGCTGACACTGGGGCAGTTTCCGCGACAACGAACTTCCTTCTATGGCCGCCCTGCTATCATCCGTTCATATAACACATTAAGTCACGAACCTAGCACTCTCCGATAACCAACACTGGTTCACGGATAACAATGGCCTCTCTCATTTTCGAAAGATCTATGCCTCCGTATTGATTCTTCAATGCACGATCTGGCCTTACAGCGTACCTGAATCCATTCTACAATGAGCCGACGGATTGTCTCACATTTCATAAAGGCTCTTTTTTGAGCGCCTTCCGGCTTTATTCTACTTCACGTGTCGTATATCTCAACCAGACTATTCTAGATAGACTATATACGCAGTCCGCTCTACGCTTCCTCCCTTATCAGTTTTCACATGCTTTAACGGCTCATCTTCTTATGAATACGCGATCGCGGCTAATTCCGTGCTGCGTTCGGGTGTATGGATGTTGTCACCATATGTGTTCAGAGGAGATTTATTTCACATTGCAACAGTTCAAGCACACCATAAGCAGAACATTCGTTGAATTGTGTTCCATCTGCAGGTAATCTTTCAAATCGCAGCAGTTGCGGAGCAGCCGGTTCTAATAACTTCTGATGTTGGCAATGTCAGAAAGTCCGCCCCATTACTGACTGTGGTAATAGCGAAATTCGCAGATTGTTCCGAACACGGAGTTTTCCGCCATCCGACAAACGAGAGCTTAAGCTTCGATCGCAATTGCGATGCATACGCGGTCAGATGAGGTGGTCGAAGCTCGAATTGGCCAATCAAAAATCGCGGCGCTAAGGTTCCAAGAGCTCTCGTCGCGCCCGGCAGAGTGTTCACCACGATGGCGAGGATAGTTCAACGTCACATGTCAACGCATATAGTTGGCACATTCGAACACATTATGCAGCTGGGCAGGAGCACAACAGGATGATCGAAGCGTTGAGTCGTACCAAAAGCAAGGACCAGAGCGGGCAGACCGAAACCACCAGATCGGATCGTGCCTGGGAGCAGATGGGTGCCGTCGAACCGTACTACGGGGTGCAGCCTGAACGCAGGTATTTAAGGGACAACCTTGACGCCACGTCACGGGTTGAATTTTTTCGCACCGGCGAACACCAGCTGGAACAGACCCTGAGAATTATCCGTCAACGGTTCGATGAGAACTTCAATCCTACGCGGGCACTCGATTATGGTTGCGGCGTAGGACGGGTACTGATACCCCTCGCCCGCCGCGTGAGACAGGTGGTAGGCTGCGATGTAGCTTCGTCGATGCTCGACGAAGCGAGGACCAATTGCGACCGGTCCGCAGTGACCAATGTTTCATTTGTGCGAGCCGACGATCGGTTGTCCGCTGTCCCCGGGAGTTTCGATTTAATCTTTTCAGATGGGGTCTTTCAACACATCCATCCCCAGCGCGTCGACCTGATTTTTAGAGCCCTGCTTGACCGGCTCGATGAGGGAGGTATCTGTGTCGCGGGCTGCGTGATCGATACTCCCTCTGTCCAAAGGTTCGCCCGCTGGATCAATCGAACCCTCCCGTTCGTGAACCGCTTGGTGACCCGTGTCCGCGGATACCACGGCGGCGGCACGGCACTGGAGAGTCACGTATACCCGCTTGAGCGCCTGGTCGCGCGATTGATGGAAGCATCCTACGAAGAAATGTACGTTCAGTTCTTCCGCGGTCCTCATGTTACCCGCGCGCGGGTTTTTGTCCGACGCGGAACGGCCGCAGCGCGGATCAGCGAGAACCGCGCGTAGGCTCTGATGCGGCGGCGAGTTCGCCATTAGCGGCCGTTAATAGCCATCACTCGCGTCAGGCTATGACATACCGGCAAATTTTTTCCGCAGTTTGATCAATGCCCGAACCCCAAGCGGAGTTCGACGGGTCGTGAGGCGCGCTTGCTTAAGGTTGACCCTGAATTCATCAGGTCCGGAAAAGGCTTTCATCTCCAACCAGGAACGGCCGACCTCCTGAGAGATGTGGGCATCGCTGCCGACCGTGCGAAGAAGGGAATGTGACTCTGCGAAAGCGGATGCCCTATGATTGGCGTCGGCAAACAGGTTACGAGAATTGAATACCTCCACCATATCGAAGCGATTAGCCAATTCCTCCAGTTCACCCGGACTCATATAGCCAGAGCGTACCCGGTCGAAGGGGTGAGGAAGATACACCAGGCCTCCTTGGTCGTGAATACGATCGATCGTTTCGGCGACTGACAGGCCCGGAGGTATCCAGTGCTTAAGAAATAAACCTATGAGGTGACCCGAAGCGGTAGTGACCTCTTCACCCACGATAACCTGGAGGGGCAGCGACTTCTTACATAACAGAGCCGCTTCCAAGGAGTCGTGGTCGGTGATCGCTAACCCGTTGATTCCTCGCAGCTGACAGACAGCGCTCAGTTGCTCAATGGTGGTAAATCCGTCGTAGGAATACGCGGTGTGAACGTGTAGGTCAATACGTAGTCGATCGTTGTCCTGATGCTTCAATCAGTTCGTCCGTGCGGATGGCGAAGCTCCATATGAATCCCCGTCCATCGCAGTTCTTAGCTGCCTCCGCTTGTCGAGTTGCTGATACAAGTCTGACAATTGTCGCGCCATCCGTTCAACGCAAAAACGTTCCTCCACGAGCCGGCGCCCCGCGTTCCCCATTTTTCTGGCACGGTCAGGTTCCCGCACTAGCGTGGCCAGGTTGATGCCAAACTGGCCGATATCCTCGGCCGGCGAGATCAAGCCGGTCCGCCCATGTTGAACAGCTTCAACGTTACCGTCGACCGCCGTTGCCACCACTGGGCGTTCGGCTGCCATCGCTTCCAAAATGGTCAGCGGGAGCCCCTCCCAGCGCGAGAACAGCGCGAAGATATCTGCTGCCCGAAGGATCAGAGGTACATCGTCGCGGAAGCCCAGGAATTGTACACTTCGGGCGATTCCGAGACGCTCGGCCATGCTTTGCAGCTGCGACTTCAGCGGACCGTCGCCGACAACCAGAAATCGAACGCCGGGGACTTCTTGAATGACCGACGCGGCCGCCTGCAGGAAATTCTCCGGTGCCTTT
>Ga0126381_100008846_pt1 | contig 11280 bp, 11 predicted proteins | sample PanSoiMetPlot_28_FD_96465 | JGI IMG/M metagenome (GOLD analysis project Ga0126381, IMG submission 96465) | Tropical forest soil microbial communities from Panama - MetaG Plot_28 | ecosystem: Environmental > Terrestrial > Soil > Tropical forest > Bulk soil | place: Panama | collected 2016-02-17 | reverse complement strand
CAGGATGTTGAAGAAGACGACGCCGAGGCCAAGGGGACTCACAGCAGGGATCTTGCCCCGCCTGTACCGCGGCGTACAAGGATGCCTTGCAGAGCTCCGAGGCCGCCTGGCAGAACTCCTGGGCCGCTCGGCGTAACTCCGGGCTCACTCGCCGCTGCGGCGGCTCAGCCCGCGTATGGATACTTGGCGAACAGGGCTGCGACGGCGGCGTCGATACGCTTCTGGGCCTCGGCGCCGCTCACCCCGTACAGGCTCTGGTCCACGGAAGCATGCCAGAGCGGCTGGCGGGTCCGTGCATCGTACAGGTCGATCGCGATGATGCCCTCACGGTACACGTACGGTCCGGGCCAGCCCCAACCGCCGTACCAGCCCCAGCCCGGCCCCCAGCCCGGCCCCCAGCCGTAGCCGTAATAGGGACCGCCCGGATCCACGACATAAGTCGAGCCGATCCCGTAGCCGACCAGACAGTCGGCCGCGCCGGGTGCTTCCTGGATGTAGCCCGTCCCCAGATGAGCCGCGATCGCCGCGCGCAGCCGGCTCTCGTTCAGCGGGCTGGCGACTGTGCCGCGCAACGGACTGTTGCCGTGGAATGAGCCCGCCCAGGCAAACGTGTTACAGCGGACGCTGCCAACGAGCGGGGTATTGACGTCCGACTTGACATTGAGTGTCGAGCAGCCAGCGAGCGTACCCGCCACGACGGGAACGGCGAGGACTGTGCGCAACAGCTGTCTGAGCATGAACATTCACCTCAATCGCGGAACGATGCCTGGGCTCCTGGCAGGAATTTCAACGGCATCGCCAGTCTACGGTTGACGCCCCGGGACTAGAAGGGCTCACCGAGCACCAGTCGCCAGCCCGACAGTACGCCGGCTTCGCGGTACCCAAGACCGAGTCGTGGAAGCGGCACACCGAGGATTTCCCAATTCGGGGTCACGTTCAGCATGAGGCCGACTTCGAACTGCAGCGTGCGGGCGGCGATGCCCGACGCCGGACCCTCTGGCGCATTGAAGTAGATGTCGGTGACCAGGTATGGCGAGACCTGCATGGCGCGGCTGCGAAAGACCACGCCAGTGTTGTGACGCAGCTCGGCGCTGTTACGCAGCCTCGTGAACGACTCGTTGGGCAGGTCGCCGTGGTAATGCACTCCCGCATAGTTGAGCTCCGCCCGCCACAGGCCCCAGCCGCCGAGGGCATCGTAGCGATAGTCGCTGCGCACCCCGGTCCCGTAGATCACGGCATTGATCGCGGTGGAAGAAGCGAAGGTCCCGCCCGCTTTGACGTAGGGGTACACGTCCCAGGCATCGTTGATCCAGTAGTCGAGCTGGACGCCCGGCTCGAGACTCAACGTGCCGATCGAGCTCGGCAGCTTCAGATGCACCAGGTCGCTGGTCTGGAAATTGAAGAAACCGACGGTCGTCGGCAGCAGTAGCCGGATGCCGGGGCGGCCGCCGCGAGGCGCCGCGGAGCGCAGCTGCCAGCCGGGCTCGAATGTGTAGACTGTGATCACGCTGCCGGAGATCTCGTAGACTCCGGAGCCGAGCTCGCTTGCAAACGCGTAGCTCGCGAAGCGCGTGTCGGTGGAGGTCGGGGTGCTGGTCTGAGCGCAGCTCGTGCGGGCCACCATGACCGCCAGAGCACACCACCATGTGGCCTTCACCGCACGCACGTCACCATCCGTGGTTGTCAGTCTACAGCTTCCGGTCTTCACGCAAGGAGTCGCGCGATGAGTCAACACACGCCAGGGACGTCGCAGACGCACTGGAACGCACCACGCGGTGCGACGTATCTCGGCCCACGCACCGATTCAACGCCGCTCGAGGTAACTCTGGTGCTGCGTCGCCGGCAGGGTGCGGCGTTACAACCTGCCCTCTGGCCGCGGCGGCCGCAGTGGCGGCGGGCAGACTTCGGCCAGCATGCCGGCGGCGACCCCGCCGACCTCGTCAGTCTGCGCGCGTTTGCGGCCCGCTACGGCCTGCGCGAGCTCGGTGCGGATCTGTCGCGGCGCGTGCTGCATCTGGCCGGTACGTCGCAGGCGCTGGAGCGTGCCTTTGGCGTAACCCTCGGGCGCTACCAGCTCGCGGATGGACGCGGCCCTTACGTGGGTGTAGGTCAAGCGCCGAGGTTGCCGCCGGAAGTGATCGCAGTGCTCGGACTCGATCGCCGCCCGGTGGCCCGCGCGCAGTCGCGCCGACCGAAGACCGCACCGACCGTCACCTACACGCCCGTGCAGCTCGGGCAGTTGTACGATTTTCCTGCAGGCACAGACGGCACCGGGGAAACCGTCGCCATCATCGAGCTCGGCGGGGGGTTCCGCAGCAGCGATCTGGCGCAGTACTTCAGTAACCTCGGTATTGCCAGGCCGCCCACGGTCACCGCCGTGTCGGTCGCCGGGGGCGCCAACCGACCCGGCGGTGATGCCGACGGCGAGGTCATGCTCGACATCGAGGTGATCGGCGCGCTCGCGTCCGGCGCAGCCATTGTCGTTTACTTCGCGCCCAACACCGATCAGGGCTTCTACGAAGCGATCTCGCAGGCTGTGCACGACAGCAGCCACGAGCCCTCCGTCATGTCGATCAGCTGGGGTGGTCCGGAGGACAGTTGGACGGGACCGTCGCGCGATGCCATGCAGAGCGCGCTCGAGGACGCGGCGGCACTCGGGGTGACCGTGATCGTCGCAGCGGGAGACGCCGGTTCCTCGGACGGCGAGAGCGACGGGCAGCCGCACGTCGACTTCCCGGCCTCGAGTCCGTACGCGCTCGCTTGCGGCGGGACAAAGCTCAGCGCACACGGCGGCACGATCAGCAGCGAGGTGGTGTGGAACGAGACGGCAGCGGGTGAGGGTGCCACGGGCGGCGGCGTCAGTAGCGCATTTGCGCTGCCGGCCTGGCAGCAACACAGCTCCGTACCGCCCGCCCCGAACGGCAGCGCCGGGCGCGGGGTGCCGGATGTTGCGGGCAACGCCGATCCGCTCACCGGCTATCAGGTACTGGTGGACGGGCAGGCACAGGTAATCGGCGGCACGAGCGCCGTGGCGCCGTTGTGGGCGGCGCTGATCGCGCGCTGCAACCAGAAGCTCGGCGCGCCGCTTGGTGATGTGCACGCGGCGCTATATCGGATCGGCGAGCAGGCGTTCCGCGATGTCACACAAGGCAACAACGGCGCGTATCGGGCCGCGGCCGGCTGGGATCCGTGCACCGGCCTCGGCTCTCCGCGCGGGCAGGCGATGCTGACAGCGCTCGCGGCTCTGCGCTGACATACGCGCAAGGAGCAGACCGCACAGTGAAATCAGCGTGAGAATTTCCACGGCGCCCCCGCCGCCTCCGGAGCTCGGCTGCTGTGTTGGCGGATCCTGCACGGTGAGCACCGCTGAGCTCGTTTTGGAGCCGGCCGCAGTGGTGCAGGTCAGTGTGTAGGTAAGGGTGCCGGCGCTCGTCGGAGTGACCGCGAGCGTGCCGCTCGACGACTGCGCACCGTTCCAGCTGTCCGAGGCGCTGCACGCGGTGGCATTGACGGCCAGCCAGCTCAACGTGGTCGATGAGCCTGCAGTGATCGTGCTGCTGGTGAGCCGGATGACGGGTGGCCCGGGCGGCAGCAGCGCGATCGCCGCATCCACCTGCAGAAAGCCGTAGCCGGAGTCGTAATCAGGTGCATTGCCGCCCATTGGCAGCGCGCTGCTGCGCAGGTTCTGCAGTATCTGCGCCGCGCTGACGGTCGGGTTCGCCTGCAACATCAGCGCCGCGGCGCCCGCGGCGTGCGGTGCCGCCGCTGACGTACCGAAGAAGTTCAGGTAACTCGCGTCGTTCTGGCAGCCCGCGACGCTCGAACTGTCTGTTCGGTCCGTCTTGGCGAGGAAGACTCCGAAAAACGAGGTGTTACCTCCGTCCGGGCCGGTGAAATGCGGCTTCTGCCGGACCTCAGGTGTTGCCAGCCGTGTGCCGTTAGTGCCGAACAGAATCGGCTCGCCGCCCTCGGCGGAGAACGATTCCAGCAGCGCAGGGCTCGTGCCGCAGCGCGGGGTCTGCGGGAAGAATGCTGCCGCTACGGCCGCCGCCCCCGTTGCGCTCGGGTGGCCCTGCAGGGTAGGGCTGTTGGTGGCGAGACCGGGGTCAATGGCAGCACCGGCACCGTCGTCCGCGACGACGAGTTTGATGCGTCCGGGCGGCGGCGTGCCGTTGGCGAGTCCGATAACCACGCTTATCGTCGTGGCAGCACTGTCGCCTGCGGCGTTCGCCGGATTGCCGAGGATCAGCACCTGCTCGACATCGCCGTTGTTCGTCTGGCTGGTATCGGTGCCGGTGGTGTTGGGCCCGGTGCAGGTCTTCGGCGCGCCGTCGAGATTGATCACGGTGTAGCCGGAAGCGCTCACGCACAAGTCGATGCTGCTGGCACTGCCCGGACTGTCAGGCGCGCCGGTGAGGTACGGCTGGTCCCATTGCACGATCAGCGCGATGAACTCGCCCGGAATGAGCTTCGGAATCGCCACCTGCAGCGCCGTGGTGGTGGCGGCGCCAGAGGCGTCGAAATTCAGCAGCATCTCGCCGGCGTTCGCGCCAGTGCCCGCAATGCTGAAGCTCGGCGCGGTGTTCTCGTAGGAGTTCTGCCCGTCGTTGCCGGCCGCGGAAAAGTAGACGACGCCTTTGCGTGCAACGGTATCGATTGCCTGCGCCACGATGCCGTCCTGGAAAAACGGCTCGTCGAAGTAGCCGACATCGTCGACTATGACGGTCGCGCCGGCGTCGGCGAGTGCGATGATGCCGTTGGCGAAGTCGGCCTCACTGTTGATGGCGGTGTGAAAGGCGAGCGCCGCACCCGGGGCGACGTCGTGAACGATCTGCATCATGGCCCGGCCTTCGTCCGCGAACGGCAGCCGCTGCGGCGACCCGTACTGCATGCAGCTCGCTTCCTCCAGAACGTTGACGGCAGCGGGCAGATAGCCGTTCGACTCATCGAAGGGCGCGTCATCGCTTGCGAAGCCGGCGCGTAGCCCTGCGTTCCGGAGGCCGGGACACCGCTGCCGGGCTGGTCGTAGACCCCGTAGCAGTTGAAGCTGTCCGAGAGAATGCCGACGGTCACCCCGGCGCCATTCAGGGTCGGGTAGGTGGTGCGCAACGCAGCGCTGCCCTGGGCAAAGTCACCCTGCGAGGTGACCGCGACCGCGCGTACGCGCGACAGTGAGGCGCGCAGGGAGTGCACCTCGGCGAGTGCCGCGGCGGACTCGATCTGGCTGACCGGCAGCCAGCCGCCAACGTCGTTGGAATACACCGACCCCTGCTGCAGCCCGAGCCGCTCGAGTGCGGCGCGCAACCGCTGCGGGTCGCCGCGTGTCACTGCATCGATCGCCACTAGGGGCGGCAGATTGCCGCTACCGTGCCGCGCGAATCGGGCAGCCGGATTCAGGGCGTGCGAGGACGCCTGCACCCAGGCGACCGAAACTCGTCCGCTTCATCCCGACCCCCTGAAGCTGCCAACCCTGTGGCGCGTGCGGCTTTGCGCCGTGCGGCGGGAGTCGTTCCCGCCGTCGCCGCTGTCATCTCGTCGCGGTCATCGTCGCCGCGTTCATATTAGAGAGCAAGTCGCCAGCCGTCGCGCGGCGCACTCGTGAGGCCGGGTAACCGATGGACGGGGTTACGCCGGCACACTCGTACGGGTCGGACGGGCATGCAGCGCCATGAGGATCAGCGCCCAACCACCGAAGAGCAGGTTCAATCCGAGCAGCAGGCCGAGTGCCCACAACGCCGTACCCGGCAAGCCGAGTAACAACAGCACGCCCAGCACCACATCGAGGATACCGCTGGCGAGCATCCAGCCCCACCGTCCTGAAAGGCCGGTGCGATGCTCGAGCGCGTACATGATCGACAAGACCCCTTCGATCAACAGGAAGGCGATCAGCACCGCGGTGAGGGACAGCGTGCCCTGGCGCGGCCACACGAGCAACAGGATGCCGGCGACGATACCGAGCAGCGCCGACAACAATGACCACCAGAACCCGGGAGCGTGGCGGGCACGGAAGGTAGTAACGAGCCCAATGATGCCACTGAACAGGAGGATCCAGCCGAAGAAGACCGTGGCCGCCAGGGAAGCAATCACAGGAGCCAGCAGCGCCAGTATGCCGAGGACGACCAACAGAATGCCTTCGATCAGAAACAGCACCCAGTGCTCATGTAGTGCGCCGGCGAAACGGCGGCGAAGGTCCTGTGCCCGATCGGAGGGTGTGGCGCTCATGGCGGTTACTTTCGGTGCTGCCGGACACGGCAAATCCTGATGGTGATTATACGCCGCGTGCCTGCCGCGGCCGGGCGGCGCCGGCGCTTCGCGCCGCGACGGGGATGGATCAGGCGGGCGGCAGATCGGCGCGGTGCTGACTCACGGCGCTGCCGTCGGTGCGGCGCAGACCGTGAAACACCACGCTGGAGATCACCGTTGCGACACCGAGCACTACGAACGCCTGGTGGAGGCCATGGATCATCTGTGGTGCGGCAGTGTGAAAGCGGTCGGGCACGAACACCGCGGCCACCAGTGAGGCCACCGCAACGCCAAAGCTCATGGACAGTTGCTGTGCGGTGCTCGCGATGGTGCTGGCGCTGCCAGTGGCGGCGGCGCTCACGTCGGCGTACACGAGCGTGTTCATGCTGGTGAACTGCAGCGACTGGAAGAGCCCGTAAGCGAAAGATTGCATGACGATCAGCCACACCGGTGTGCCGACTCCGATCGTGGCAAACAGCACGATGAGCAGACCGAGGATCGCCGTGTTGGTCACGAGCACGGCGCGGTAACCAAAGCGCGCCAGAATCGCCGGCGTGGTGAGCTTCAGGCTCATTGCGGCGGCCGCCTGCGGCATCATCAGCAGACCCGACTGCACCGGGTCGTAGCCGAGCCCCACCTGGTACAGCAGCGGCAGCAGAAACGGAATGCCACCGATCCCGATGCGCGTGAAGAAGCTGCCGGACACCGCAGCGCGGAAGGTGCGCAGGCGGAACAGGCTCAGGCTCAACAGCGGGTACCGGACGCGGGCGGCGTGCAGGCCGTAGCCACTCAGCAGCAACGCCGACGCCACCAGAAGACCCGCGGTCGCGCGGCCCCCCAGGCGGTGCTCGCCGAATATCTCGAGCACATACGACAACAGCGCAATACCGGTGCTGAACAGCAGCAGTCCGGAGATGTCCAGCGGCGGCGTGCGCGCCTCGCGGAAATCGGGCAGGTAGCGATACACCAGGTACAGGCCGGCGAGGCCGATGGGAAGGTTGAGGAAGAAAATTACGCTCCAGTGGGAATAGTGAGTGATCAAGCCGCCCGCAAACGGCCCGATCATCGGACCGACGAGCGCCGGAATGGCGACGAAACTCATGGCGCGGATCAGCTCCGATTTGGCGAACGCCCGCACCAGCGTGAGCCGTCCGACCGGCACGAGCATCGCTCCGCCACAGCCCTGCAGGACGCGGAACGCCACCAGCAGGTGAATGTTGCGGGCGAGACCGCACAGCAGCGAGCCGAGCGCGAACAGTCCGATCGCGCCGGCGAATATCCGCCGCGTACCGAAGCGGTTTGCCATCCAGCCGCTCACCGGAATGAACACCGCGAGGCTCAGGGTGTAACTCGAGAGCACGGACTTCATGCTGAGCGGCGCGACCTGGAGCGCGCTGGCGATGCTGGGCACCGCGGTGTTGAGGATCGTGGTGTCGAGCGACTGCATGAAGAACGCGACCGCCACCAGCCACGGCAACAGCCGTCCCCGGTCTGCTGCCGGCGTCGGGTCCGCGTCAGCGCTGCTCATGACGCAGGAGCAAGGGTGGTCTCCGCGGGGTGGTGGGCCGGCTGCACCGGCCGACCAAGTATAGGCGTTGCAGCAGGCGCTCCGGCCGGGGACGCTCGCGGCGCAGATGGTGCTGGTGTGCGAGAATCCCGCGCTGCTTCGGGATCAGCTGCCGCCGGGCCGTATGATGCAGACACTCGCACGTGGCCCGGGAGTTGCGCGACGACTTCCGCTGGCTGTCGGCATCGCCGTCGCCGCATTCGCGGTCGGCGGATGTGGCGGCGGTAGCGGCCCCACCGCGGATTTCGGCGCCTACGGCATCACGAGCGAGGCCGATGCCATCCTCCACATGGATCAGGTGCGGGCAGCCGGCTTCACCGGCCAGGGCGTGCGCGTTGGCGTCATCAGCACCGGAGTGGAGTATCTGCAGTCGTATCAGGCTGCCGGAGTGTTACCGAAGGATCTCTACGTCAGCCAGAACACTCCCGGGACCCTCGACGAGGGGAGCTGGATGCTCGAGCTCGTCCACCAGCACGCGCCGGACGCCGTGCTCGGCTTCTGCGACGGGCTCGATCTCGACTTCGACGGTTGCATCCGGGATCTGGCCAACAACTTTCACGCCGACATCATCGTCGATGACATCCTGTTCGCCGGACAGTTCTACCCCGACGCGACTGCCGCCGTGGTGGAGCAGCTCGAGGCGGCCAACGGCCGGCTGGTGTTCGTGCACCTCTCCGGCAACGAGCAGGCGGGTGGCTACTGGCACCGCCTACCTGCTCGATGCCAACTCGCGGGTGCTGTTACAGGGGAGCGCAACGGCGGAGCCGAGCGTGGAGCTCAACTACACCAATTCCACCGCTGCGGATCAGGTGGTGCGTCTTGCAGTCACGCTCGACAGTGGCAGCGTCGCAGGCCTCGCACTGCAGGTCACGGAAGGCGCCGCCGCCTGCAACATGCAGTGCCAGGCGCTCGCTCACGCGACCTCCGGACTTGCAGGTGGCACCGTCGGCGACTTCGAGGACGCACTGGTCGTGGGTGCGACCATGGCGTCCTCGCCGCATACCCTCGAGCCGTGGTCCAACCACGGGCCCTTCCGCATCGATTTCGCAGCCGTCGCGGACACGGCCTCCCCGGATGGTTATGACTACACGCGCCTGGCGGTGCCGCTTACGGTAAGGAAGCCCGACCTCGTGGCGCCCGATTGCGTGACCGTGCCTTTCAGCAACGGCGCGACGCTCGCCAACAATACATTTTGTGGCACCTCGGCCGCCGTGCCTGCCATTGCCGCCGCCGCGGCGCTGCTCGAGAGTGCCGGTTTCGACCGGCCGCGGGTGCTGAAGGCGCTGCGTACCACCGCCGTGCCACTCGGAGGCTCACCCTGGGATCCGGCGACCGGGTTCGGGCTGGCGGACATAGCCGCCGCGTGGCGCTCAGGCGGTTTGTAGCCCTGGTACGGGTGCGGCCCGGTCAGCCGCCGGGCGCGGCCCGGTCAGCCGCCGGGCGCGGCCAGTCTCGCGACTGGGGTTGACTTGCCGTCGCGGGGAGAGCCGAAGGATTCACCGATCGTGAGGCGGGCGCGCGCCAGACGACTCATGACGGTGCCGATGGGCACATCGAGCACGCTGGCTGCCTCGCGGTAGCTGAGACCTTCGACCGCGACCAGCAACATGACCGCACGTTGCGCATCCGGAAGCTTCTCCACCGCGTTGATGATCTGGCGGTGCAGCGTGTAGGCCTCGGGGTCCGGTGCAGCCGGGTCCGCCACCGTGTCGGACAGTTCCTCACTCCACTGCATGGCGCCGTGATTACGGATCTGTCGCGCGCGCACTTCGTTCATCCATATCGAATGTACGATCGAGAACAGCCAACTGAGCGTTGAGGTTCCGGGCTGCAATTGATGACGTCGCTCGAGAGCGCGGACGCAGGCTCGCTGCACCAGGTCTTCCGCGTCGTGTCGATCGCCCGCGAGCCGCAGCGCGAAGCGCCACAGCCGCGGCAGCAACTCCGGCAGCTCCGTCGACAATCCATCCACCATCGCACCCTTCTCCCGAGCGAGAATTCCGTGTGCCGAAGTCGGCTGCCCTGGCTCCGCCGACGCCCACGTGCGCGGGCGGCGGGCAGAAAGTTGCCTGAGGACGGCCGTCATCGTCGGGGTCCTGAGCGCTGATCACGAGGACCCGGGAACGAGCGCGAATTAGAGACCGGAATGATGCCCGGGAACAAACGAGTTCCCGGGGGGGTGAGCCATGATCCTGGCTCATGGTGAGGTCTCACGCGCGCGCATCCCGGCGAGCGCCCCGGATCTGCCCGTACAGGTTTCCCGTGTGGTCACTCGCGACCTCGCGTCCGAGGTCGAGCAGCGTTGCCGCAGATGCCCTGCCGAGCAGCACATACCCGAGGTTGTTGCGTCGCCAGGCGACCCCGGTCAATTCCCCGAGTCGCTGCACATGCGGTGCTTCATCCGCGCGCGCATCAACCGTCACGCACAGTGCGATGGGCTCGCCCTGGGTGGGCAGGTACACCATCTGCACGACGGGCCGTTGATTGAAACTCAGCCGCTGTACACGCTTGAAAGCGAGTCCGGCGCTGCGCAGGTCCGGCACCCGGACGCTGATTCCGTCGGCGGTGCGCAGATTGGTGATGACGCGATTGCTCAGCTGCGGATCCTCGGTCACGTTGGCGACCGTCGCGCGCGAATACAGCTGCTGATAGTCCGCGACCGCCTTGATCCAGGGAGAGACATCGGCTGCCGCGGACATCGGCAAGCCGCCGCCCGACAGCAGCAGCTTCAGTGCTACCGCGCAGCACAGCACTCCGGCGGCAAACGCCGCGGCCAGGCGCGGCCAGCCGCGGTGCCGTTGCGGCGTGCGTGTGTCGCTTACGAGAGCGGCAACGTGCGCGCTCAACTGGGCGGGCAGCGGTGGCAACGGCTGGCTCTCGAAGGCAGCGGCGTAAGGCAGCACCGAGGCGCGCAGCGCAGCGAGGCGCGCCGCCAGCTCAGCGTCGCCGGCCACCGCGGCCTCGATATCCTTCCGGCGCTGCGAGGCCACATGGCCGTCGACGTAGGCCAGCAGTTCCGCATCGTCAATGTTCGTCTCGCGCACGCGGGCATCTCCGCTGGGAAGCCAACGTTGAACACCCCGCAGGGCGGGCTTATTCCCGCCGCGGCAGAAAGTCTTCGCCGGGCGCGGCGGGAGTCACGTCCTGGCGCGAGTCACGTCCTCCCCAAGACCGGGTAGCGGGTCAGGTCTGAGAGTCCGCCGTGACGGTCTCGTCGAGGGGTTCGGCGGTCCCCAGCACGTTGAACAGGGGCGTCAGCGCGGCCGCGAGCAGGACATTTAGGATCACGGTGTAAAAGGCGGCGTAGCCTGGAAATGAAAAGTTGCCGAAGGTGAGCGGGTAGGTCGGGGTCAGGTGGGCCGCGACGGCCATCGCAGTCCCGGTGAAAGTTCCGACGGCCCAGCCGGCGAGCAGTGCCCACGAGTTGAACCAGCGTGTGTGAGCTCCGATGAGGACCGCCGGCAGGGTCT
>Ga0126381_100008845_pt1 | contig 11280 bp, 9 predicted proteins | sample PanSoiMetPlot_28_FD_96465 | JGI IMG/M metagenome (GOLD analysis project Ga0126381, IMG submission 96465) | Tropical forest soil microbial communities from Panama - MetaG Plot_28 | ecosystem: Environmental > Terrestrial > Soil > Tropical forest > Bulk soil | place: Panama | collected 2016-02-17 | reverse complement strand
GGCAGGAATGCCTGAGTCACGATATGAGGACCTACCAGATTGACGTCGAGTTGGTATCTGAATTGGTCAGCAGTAAGATGAGACAAGGGACCGGCCACTTCGACTCCCGCGTTATTCACCAGGCCATCCAAAACGCCAGTGCCGAGGTACTCCGCGACCTTGGCCGCTCCCGCCCTCACCGCCGCCTCGTCCGTTACATCGAACAAAAGAGGCACAAATTTTTCCCCGAAGTCCCTCTGCAGGCGCACCGCGTCTTCCTGCTTGCGTACGCTCCCGAAAACACGAAATCCATGGCTGAGCAGCACTTTGGCACAGGCGTTGCCGATGCCTGTCGACGCGCCGGTAATAACAGAATTTTTCATTTGCAACCAGTTTTGCTTTTCAAGGATTCTAGAATGAAATTTGGATTGAAATCAGCAATGTCGAATGCCGCTGGAAAGCAAAACAAGTCCGACAAAATTCTAACGGACACGGTAAAGGGCGACCAAGGAAGCCGGAAGTCACGATTTTTTCACCCCTACCTCCAACTCCTTATTAGCATTATCCTGGCTGCCGCGTCCCAGATCTTTCTTAAGATCGGAGTCGACACGCAGTTTGTGTCTCCTTGGTACACTGCCTCCAACTTCTTTTCTTTTTGGATCTGGTTAGGAATTTTCTCAACTATCGGATCTCTCTTCTCCTGGTTGTACGCGCTCAAGTCCGTTCCACTGATAGTCGCCTATAATCTTGCGGCCATGAACCATATCATGGTGGCCCTTGGGTCGTGGCTTTTTTTAGGTGAGGCAATCTCATATCAGCGCTGGATCGGCATTTTATTGGTAGCGCTCGGTGTTCTTTTCGTAGCTCGGCCGGCGGCTCGCGCGGAGGAGAAACTGTGACATTCTTCATATTCTGTCTGGTCTTGTTTTCCATAGCTTGTTCGGTGACCGGCCAGATTTTTTTTAAACATGCGATGGCCGAACACTCGAAGAGCAGTGCGTCCCGCCGGAAACTCGATCTCGGGCGAGGTGTACTGGCCATGACCGTATCCTTTTTCACCTGGCTAGCGCTCTTGCATAAGTTTGACCTGAGTTACCTGTATCCTTTCGAAGGGCTCGATAGAGTGCTCCTCGCATTCGCTGCATGGCTGATCCTGAAGGAAAAAATGTCGCGCGACCTCTGGATTGGTCTGATCCTGATTTGTCTGGGAGCAATGTTTGTCGCAGGGAGTTGAGCTTGAGCGGTCGAGGACCTGTCAACAGTCCGGCATCCCTGAAGGGAGAACCGTTCTGCGAAGCCTGATTGGCTGGATCGCTTCTCCGAAGGAACCGCCGTCCAGCGCGCACGGTGAACTCGCTCAATCTCCTATCCGCACTTATACCGTAGTCGGCTTCGCGGGTGATGTCTCCGATTTCGCACCGGATGAATACCGCCTCGGAGGCAGGTTCGGATCGAGAAAACCCAGCGCGTGGGGAGGTTTGATGACCCGCACGCCTTCCCTTTTCTGCTCCTCAATGATTTGCTCGTGAAACTGTTTCATTCGGGTCCAATGGAGCTTCGGACGAAAGTGGTGCTCGGCGTGGTAGCCATTATTAAACCAGATCAAATTATACCATTTGTCGTAGGAGCTTACTCCCCAGGCGATCGGCTTATCGGGGTTGCCTCCGTAATGAAGGAAATATCCGTTCAAGTAGGTGCAGCAATGCCCAAGATAGTAAAAAGGGAGAAAGAAGACCCAAAACTTCCAATTCAGCACGAGGCCAATTGCTATCGTTGCTCCAAGCACCACGATCTCCGTGATTCCCCATCGCGCATCGACCGGGTTCTTTCTTTTAATTTCGGCGTAGATGGCTTTTGGATCTTCGCGCAGATAGCTGAGGAAAATATAACTCCATGGGTTTTCCGCCTGGCCGTTGTGTCCGTGTCGATAAATGGAAATCCAGTCGTGCGTATGTCCGTGCTCATCCGGGCGATCGCTATTTCCCATATGGTGCCGGTGATGGACATGTTTATAGAAAGTTTGAGAGATGCCAAGGGTTACTGATTCCATGACGCTGAACAACCGGTTCAGAATTCTCGATTTAAAGAACGGGTTGTGGATGAGGTTGTGCGAAACGCCGTTGATATTCCATGACACGCTCACGGAATAAATCAGGCCCATGCACACCAGGACCCACCAAGGCGCATACGGAAACACGAGGAAGAGCGTCAGGACGTAGGCGAAATGGAGCAGCCCGCACAAAACGCAAACCACATCCCATTTAGAATAGGTAAAAACTTTCATCTCTGTATTTCAATTCTTCTCGACCGAAAGCGAATCTATTGAAAAGCCATCAAAATGCAATTTTCAGATCGCGCGGGTTAGCGATTCTGTAAGCTCCTGGTTGGTCAGAGCAATCGGGTTCGCTTTCATGCTGCTTGCCTTTGCCGCGTCCTCGACGATGATCGCTGCGTCTTTCTCTTGTATTCCGTAGGCCCGCAGACCGGGAATCTTAAGCGTGTGACAGAGATCGCGAACCCACTTGATTCCCTCCTCAACGCCCGCCTTTTCAGATTCCGTAACGAGGGCACCGATTTTTGCATACCGATTCAACGAATCGCTATTCGGGGCTCGCAGACGCAGCGCCCGTATATTGACCTCCATTATATGCGGGAGAAGAGCAGCGCAGACTGCGCCGTGAGGGGCGGAAAACATTCCGCCGATAGGAGCCGCGAAACCATGGACGGCTCCCAAGCCGGAATTCGCGAGCGCCAAGCCCCCGAACAAGCTGGCAAGCGCCATATCCTGGCGGGCGTCGGGATCGTTCCCTTCTTCATAAGCCCGCTGAAGCGATTGGGCCGCCCGGCGGATCCCCTCGAGGCATAAAGCATCCGTTAGTGGATTGGAGCGCACGCTCACGAACGGTTCGATCAACTGCGTAAGCGCATCCAGACCGGTTGATGCAGTCAACGATGGAGGCAAGCCATACGTTAGCTCAGGATCTACCAGCGCGACGCGTGGCAACAGGTGTGGGCTCCTCAAACTTGCCTTCACTCGATGTTGCCGAGACGCGAGCACGGCATTTCGAGTTACCTCGGCTCCGGTTCCCGCCGTGGTAGGTATCGCGATGGATGCCAGCGCTGGAACCAGGAGCGGTTTCCCTCCCCCAATCGTTTCCTGGTAGTCGGAAAGTTCTCCAGGATTTGCTGCGATAGCAGCAATGGCTTTCGCTGAGTCGATTACGCTCCCTCCGCCAAAACCAATGATCAGATCAAAATCGGACTCACGAGCCTTGCGGACTCCTTGGATAATATCTTCGTTTGTGGGTTCCCCGTGAATCTCGAAGGTTGAGAAGTTGATTGCTGCGTCCTCAAGTAGCAAGCGTAACGGCAGGGATCGAGCCGAATTTCCCCCTTGAACGACGAGAACACGTTTACCAAGATTCGCCGCGATCGAACCGATCTGTTTCAATTTTCCCGGCCCAAATAGGATTCGTGTTGCGGTGGCGAATTCAAATTGTGTGGTTACCATCCCGCGTCCTCTGGAAAGAGATTTGCGAATTTCACGCTCGTGCGCGGCTCTGCCATCATGGAAGCGACCGCGTCCCGCCATACCGGGTAATGAGCAGTTTCTTTATGCGCCTTAGCCGCCGCTTCGTCTCTGTAGACTTCAACGAGCACAAAGCGGCTCGGATCATCGAGTTGTTGAATGACATCAAATCGCGCTATTCCTGCTTCCTGAATGCTCGATTGCGCATTCTGGATAGTTGCCTGACGGAACGCCTCAATGAATTCGGGTTTTACGTGGACATGTACATGAACTATTAACATAGGTGAACCTTGTGTCCCCAAACTCCAAACCCCAAACGGCTGGCCTGCTCACTCCCCATATGGCAGCCAAATGTTTTTGATTTGAACGGCGTGACGCAGATATTCCCACCCCTGGGCCTGATGGTCGTCGAACGGGTTGCGGCGCGTGCCGCGATTGACCCAGGTTCCTTTCAAATTTCCTCTGGAGTCGCGTTCGATAGTGGCGCTGCCTTTGGCTGAGCCAATATACCAGACCGCTCCCACGTCATCATGTTGCGCCAGCACCTTTGCCAGGTCATCGGAGTGACCCGTTACGAGATTGATAACACCCGGTGGCACGTCGCTGGAGTCCAGCACCTGACAAAAGTCTGTTGCGGGGATAGGGAATCGCGTGGAAGGAACTGCGACGACGCGATTCCCTACAGCGATTGCAGGGGCGAACAGAGTAACCAACCATAAGAGGGGATGTTCGGCCGGACAGATTTGTCCCATGATGCCCCAGGGCTCGTGCATTGCCAGAGCAACGCGCCTGTATGTTGTCAAATGGACGTGTCCGTCGTATTTGTCAGACCACGCAGCGTAGTAAAAAAGCCTCTCGACAGCCTTGTCCACTTCCCGTTTTGATTCAAATTCGCCTGCTCCAGTAAGCAACTGCAGACGACTCGAAAATTCGGCGGCTCGAATCGAAAGATTTTCAGCGATACGGTAAAGTGTCTGAGCCCTTTCGTGGGCGGTTGTCCGGGACCAGTTGGCGGCGTTTCGCGCCGCTTCCACCGCGTTGCGAATATCCTTTCGATTACCCAAAGCCGCTTCCGAAACAATGCGGTCCTGCGCATCCTTAACGGGATAGCTGTGTCCGCAATCGGGGCGGACCTGTTTGCCCCCGATGTAATGTTTCGCTGCGCGATTAATCAGGCCTTCGCCTCTGGGGTCACGTGGGGAAGAGGCGGCTGCGCGGTGATGAAGGTCAAATTCGTTTTTCTCGTACAACGGAAGCGACCGTTCCCAGCCCGGTATCAAATACTCGTACATTCCCTCGCTCCCGCCTTCGCGAGCGAAACCGCTCCTTCCGCAGCCCCCGAAGCCCGACGCAGCATCAAAAAGGTTCGTCGAGTTGATCCACACCGTTCCTGCTTTGAGCTTTGGCGAAACCTCGAGAGCCATACCGATATTTTCTGTCCACACTGAGGCCGTGAGACCGTAAACTGTGTTGTTGGCCAATTCCACGGCCTCTCTCGCGTGCCGAAAACTCAAGGCTACGACAACGGGGCCAAAAATCTCCTCCTGCGCAAGAGCGGACGAAGGTTCAACATCGCTGAAAAGAATCGGTGGATAATAGAGGTCCTTTCGGGTTTGAGCCCAGCTCGGCTGCCAGAAGGTTGCGCCCTCCTCTTTTGCCTTTTCAACAAGACGGTTAGTTTGTCGCAAATGCTCTGCGGAGACTAAGGTGCCGAGGTCGGTGCTTCTGTCCAGAGGGTCACCAACGCGCAACGTTTCCATCCGATGACGCAGGTTTGCGAGCATTTTCTCGTAGATGCTTTCCTGCAAGAGCAGCCGGCTCCCGGCGCAGCAAGCCTGACCCTGACCAGCCCAGACAGCGTTCACGATCCCTTCAACGGCGCTATCGAGATCTGCATCGTCAAACACGATGAACGGCGACTTGGAACCCAGCGACAAAGAGAGATGTTTTCCGGAACCAGCCGTCTCCATACGAATTTGCCTTCCCACCTCCGTCGTACCCGTGAAGGCAATCTTTTGAATATCACGGTGCCTGAAGAGGATTTCACCGGTTGCGGTGTCTCCGGTGACGATATTGACAACTCCCGGGGGCAATTGAATCTGTTGGAGTAGCTCGGCGAAGAGCAGTGCTGCTAACGAAGTTGCGGCAGCCGGCTTAATAACGACGGTATTTCCGGCGGCGAGAGCCGGAGCAATCTTCCATGCAAGCATGAGCATAGGAAAGCTCCATGGGATGATCTGGCCACAAACGCCGATCGGCTCATAGCCAATAAATGTCTCATTCCGGAGGTGCGCCCAACCAGCGTGATGATAGAAATGCCGTGCGACCAGAGACATCTCAACATTCTGTGACTCATGGATCGGTTGCCCGCTGTCGAGGCTTTCGAGGACTGCAAACAAGCGGCCGTGCTTCTGGATCTCGGATGCAATCGCAAGGAGATAGCGTCCCCGGTCATAGCCCGTCAGAGCCGACCAAGAGGGAAACGCCGACTTTGCGGCTTCGACTGCGGCGTCAACTTCAATCTCACCGCATTCGACGATGCGAGCCAAAGTCAGTCCATTCCGCGGATCGACTGATTCGAAATAGCATTGGTCGATGAACCTGGGAAATCCACCGTTGATGAACGGGTGAAAATTGCGCCGATGCGCGTCCAGCCACTCCATGGCAGCGTCTGTTTCCTCCGGTGAGGCCCCGTATTCCATGGTCTCAAAAATCTCGCGCACGCTTTTCATGAAGGTTGGTTTTCGCCATTTAAAATCCCGTGTACAAGGTGTTTCTTCATCCGGTTGAATGGCTAATAGGCGGGGGAGGATCGATCAACGACGTACTGCGCGAGCGATTGTTCGATGTCGTCCAACAGGGTGGATGCGCCTATTCGGAACAATTCCGGCTCGAGCCACTCTCGTCCTAATTCTTCTTTCAGCAGGATTAACCAATTAAGAGCCTCTCTCGGACGACGAATCCCGCCCGCCGCCTTAAATCCGACACGATATCCGGAACGTCGCTGGTATTCGCGAATCGCCCGGACAATTGCAAGGCCGGTTTCCAAAGTAGCATTCACCGCTTCCTTTCCGGTGGACGTTTTAATAAAGTCAGCGCCGGCCATCATCGCTACGAAGCTCGCTCTCTGCACGTCGCGAAGCGTCGCAAGCTCGCCTGTTGCAAGAATAATCTTGAGCAAAGCGTTTCCGCAGGCCTGGCGAAAGGATACCACTTCCTCGTAGAGTCGTTCCCAACTCCCGGTCAGGGCATGGACCCGGGCGATGACGGCATCGACTTCAGTGGCACCAGCCTCGACTGCGTAGGCGATTTCTTCTAGACGCACTTTGAGCGGACTCAATCCCGTAGGGAATGCAGCGGCAACCGAGGCGACGGGGATCCCGGAGCCTGCCAAAGCGTGAAGTGCGTGTGGTACCATCGTCGGATAAACGCAAGCCGCCGCTACCGTGAGGCCGAGACCGGTGATATCCAAGGCCGCCAGCAGATCATCGCGCAGGGGGTGCTTCGCCTTGGCACAAAGCTGCCGGATCTTTCCCGGTGAATCATCGCCCGCGAGGGTCGTCAGGTCGATGCAGCGAATCGCGCGAAGAAGCCAAGCGGCTTCGCACTCCTCCTTGACTACGCGTCGCCACGCTAAAGTTGTCGCACGCCACTCGACCGCGCCCCTGTTTACTTGCACTTGGTGCACCCAATCCAGATCCAAGGCGATTCCCGCGTTTCGTTTTCGTTCTCCGGTTACCTCTTTGGTCCGCGGGTTTTGGACCGACGTCGCGCTCATAGAAATTTTCTGAGGGATTTCAGCAGATAACTAAATAGTTATCCTCTTTAGCGAAGATAGCTCGCCTTTTTTTGGATCGGGCCCAAGAGCAGTGCGAAGGTCTCTATTTCGTCCGAGGCTGTGTTTGCAGAAGTAAAACGCACACAAGAGAAATGGTGCGCCTACGACTATACCCAGTATGCCGCTGACCCAGGATCCGCCCGCAAATTCTCCCTTCTCGAGGATGAGAATACCGAGAATGCAGAAGCCAAACCCGAGTCCGAATAAACTCAAGGCGATGGCTGTTTTCTCCAATCTGATTTGCCAATTCACTTTAATTTGTCTCCTCTCTTTTCGCGGTCTTTTTCGTGCCACATAGACTATGACGGTTTCGCGGACCGATCGTGACAGGGCTCGATGATTTTTCAGGAAACGGACATTGTTTCCGCATCGAAACCTGATTCACGAATAAGTTCGCGGAGCTTTGCCGCAAGATCAGGCGGCGCAAGAAAGCCGTGATTGCGAAATAGCTCCGCATGTTTCCGGTCAAGTTTCTCCAATTCGTTTAACCGGTGAGGCGCGAGCTGATTAATTGTCGCCAATCGACCTTTTGTAAATTCCAACCTGGTTGGGTCGACATAACCCGCTTCCATGTAGCTGCGGGTCTTTTTTGCACATCGACAAGGGTTAGCCGCATTCACCAAGCCGCATTTGTCGTGCATGAATTGGTAAAGATCGCGGCGCGCTCGCGAGAGTAATTGGCGAAAATTGTCCGGCGACACCTCCATTACCTCGCCCCCAACTTCGCTTGTCACACCGAAGTATTCGCCAAGGATGAACGCCATGCGTTGCCGGCGATCCAGGCACATCAGCATCGCTGTCATGCAGCCTACCCTGGCCTCTTCAACCAACAGCGGCAATTCGACCGGCACGCTTCTCGGATCCGGCAATTCCAGGTCGGGCGTTTCATCGAGCGCACGACCCATGTCGGTGAATGTCACGCTGGGATCTTCAAATTCAGTTTTGCGCACATTAAGCAAGTGATTAAATGCAATCCGATAAAGCCATGTCCGGAATTTGCTCTGGCCTCTGAATGTGCTCAGCTTGGTCACGACTTTAATTAAGATTTCTTGTGTTGCATCCTCCGCGAGGTCTCGTCGCCAGAGCATTCGCAGAGCTATGTTGAACACCCAGGACTGGTGTCGCCTGACCAATGTCTCCAGAGAGTCTTTATTTCCAGCCAGGGCAGAGGAAGCGAGTTCTTCGTCTGTAGGGGCACAATCGTTAGGATCAACCTCCGCAAACGGGTTCGGACTACCGAGCCGCACTTCGCTCGGATGAGAGTTTCCGGGTATATTCATGATTATCCTGGTTAGACAATCCGAAATCAGACTTGTGACAGTTCCGGCTTCAAATTCGCGTTGACCGTGGCTTTTGCAGCTGGCTACCTTCGGCGGGCGGAATTTTAAAAACATTTTTTACGCGAAAGAAATCAATGAGCTGGCTGTTTGAGAGTTGGTATCTGCTTCTTTCCAGGGCACAACAACTGCTGCTCCGGTCTGGATTGTTGCCGCGATGGGGAATGTCCATCGCTTTCCTTTGGGCGCATCGAGGGAGTTGATTAATGCCGGATGCGACTTGGAACACGCGCGCAACCCGGATTCAAATGCGGATTGACGAACTTGCCTCGATAACCGACGAGCCGGGCGTAATAACTCGCACCTTCTTGTCTCCGGGAATGTTGCAGGTAAACAAGATAGTCGCCGAATGGATGCAGGATGCGGGGTTAACTGTGAGCGAAGATTCGGTTGGCAATGTTTTGGGCGAACCGCCGGGAAATACCGACTTGCCGATATTTCTTCTCGGTTCCCACCTCGATACGGTGCGAAATGCGGGGCGATTTGACGGCATATTCGGCGTAGTCCTCGGTATTGAAGTTGTTGATTACCTTCGGACCTGCGGGGTCAGCCTTCCATTTTCGCTCGGAGTCGTAGGATTCAGCGATGAAGAAGGTGTTCGCTTTCAAAACGCCTATATTGGCAGCAAAGCCTTTTGCGGGTTAATCACGCCGAGAGATCTGACGATGCGTGATCGGAAAGGGGTTACATTGCGACAGGTTCTTGAGCGTTGGAAAGAAGGTCGATTTGTCATACCAAAAGCGAGATACACTCGCGAGCGCGTCGCGGGGTTTCTCGAGGTTCACATGGAACAAGGTCCTGTCCTTGAGCATGAAGGTTTGGCTCTTGGAGTCGTGACTGCCATCGCCGGTCAATCCCGCATGCGTCTCACTTGGATGGGAAAGGCGTCCCATGCAGGAACGACCCCGGCGGCGCTTCGTCAAGATGCGTTGGTCGGTGCTGCAGCATTTGTTCTAGGTGTTCAGGAGGCGATGGTCAAATTTCCGGGCCTGGTCGCGACCGTCGGTCAAATTTTCGTTGAACCGAACGTTAGCAATGTTGTGCCGTCGCGCTCGATACATTCCCTTGACGTTCGACACCAGGATGATTCGGCCCGGGATCAAGCATGTACTTGGCTTGAGGCGCGGGCGCGGGAAATCGCCCGAGAACGGCAATTGCAGTTCGAGTGGGAGACGCTGCAGGTCACGAACGCCAAAAAATGCGACGCCACGCTCTCGCGCCGACTCACTGATGCGATGGAATCTGTGACTGGTTCAACATGGCAACTTCCAAGTGGGGCAGGTCACGATACTGTTATTTTATCCCGTTTGTTTCCCGTTGCGATGTTGCTTGTAAGATGCCGGCACGGACTCAGTCATCATCCAGACGAGTTTGTCGCGTTGGCGGATATCGCCGCAGCGCTTGAAGTGACGGTAGAGTTTCTGAGTTCCTGGGAGCCAGCATGATCGAACGCTTCTTTTTGCTGAAAGAGCACCAAACCTCATTTTCTCAGGAGATTGTTGCCGGCCTTACGACGTTTGCGGCTATGGCGTACATCCTTGCCGTGAACCCTTTAATCCTTTCCACAACGGGTATGGACAAAGGCGCTCTTATCACGGCTACAGCTGTGTCTTCTGCAGTTATGACGGCGGTCATGGCGCTTCTCACAAACTATCCGATCGCCTTGGCTCCGGGCATGGGTTTGAACGCCTTTTTTGCGTTCACGATTTGTGGAGCGAAGGGAGTGCCCTGGAACGCCGCGTTGGGATTAGTATTCTACAGCGGGTTGATTTTCATGGCGCTTTCTGTGTCCGGTCTGCGGCAAAAACTTGTTGCGGCAATTCCAATGGAACTCAAGCTTGCCATCACTGCAGGCATTGGTTTCTTCATCGCATTCATAGGGTTGAAAAACGGAGGTGTTATCGTGGCCAATCCTGCGACGTTCGTCGCGCTGGGTGACCTCTCGAAACCCGGACCGCTTTTGGTGATCGCCGGAGTCATCGTCACGGCGATCCTTGTAACGCGCAAAGTGCCGGGCGCCATCGTCCTTGTCATTGCAGCGCTCACACTCCTTGGATTCTTTATCCCGGCTTCGGACGGGAAAGGCATGATAACTTCGGTTCCAAATGGGATCGTGAATCTGCCCGCGTCCCTGATGCCGACTTTCTTGAAATTGGATCTCACCTATCTGTGGTCCCATTTCTTAAGCGCCCTGCCGCTTGTGCTTGCGCTACTTTTTGTCGATTTGTTCGACAACATGGGTACTCTCATCGGAGTAGCGAAGCGCGCAGGCCTGCTCGACGAAAAGGGCAGTTTACCCAAAATCGGACGCGCCTTGATGGCGGATGCCGGTGCCGCAATGTTTGGTTCATGCCTGGGAACCTCAACGGTGACGAGTTACATAGAGAGCGCCGCAGGCGTTGAAGCGGGCGGCCGAACCGGGCTAACTGTGATCACCACTGCCGTTATTTTCCTGTTGTCGCTATTTTTGACGCCTTTGATTCTGATTATTCCCGCCGTTGCTACCGCGCCTGCTCTGGTCGTTGTCGGAGCCTTTATGATGCAGGGACTCGCAGAACTGGACCTCGCAGATTTTGCAAAAGCCGCGCCGGCCTTCG
>Ga0126381_100008844_pt1 | contig 11281 bp, 16 predicted proteins | sample PanSoiMetPlot_28_FD_96465 | JGI IMG/M metagenome (GOLD analysis project Ga0126381, IMG submission 96465) | Tropical forest soil microbial communities from Panama - MetaG Plot_28 | ecosystem: Environmental > Terrestrial > Soil > Tropical forest > Bulk soil | place: Panama | collected 2016-02-17 | reverse complement strand
GGCTCGTGCCGCTTCGGCTCGAACTGAAACCCTCCGCCGCGCTGCGGACGCTCGACGCCCCACCCGGTCAGGATGCGCGCCACCTGCGTCACGTCGGTCTGGGTATAGCCGCCGTTGACGCCGAGTGTGTGCAACTCCATAAGCTCGCGGGCATAGTTCTCGTTCAACCCCTCGCGTCGCTTCTTGTTGTTATTGTTGGGGCGGAACTGGGCGCGTTCCGCGGCAAAGGAATCAGGTCCGATGCTGCTCGCATTATCCAGATACAGCATCATCGCCGGGCTGTGCGCCGTTGCCTCGAGCAGATCCTCAAACTTGCCCAAGGCACGCGGGCGAATCACGTCGCGTTCGAAGCTGACCAGATAGTACGGCGTCTCGTCATTCTTGTGCAGGAAGACGTTGAAGTGATTCATCCAGAAGTCGGTCATCACTTCCTGCAACTGCGCATTCGAATAGATGTCGCGCGTCAGGCGCTGCGCGATGATCTCCTCGTTGACCAGCCGCTGCGGATTCTCGAGATCGACAACCGCTTCTCTCAGATCGGGGCTAAGGTCCTGCAGCAACGCCGCCCGCTGCTGGGGCTTGAGCGACTTGAAAAAGTCGTCGAACGCTGCCGGCTGCATCGCCACAAGGTGCAGCACGCGCTGCTGCGGAGCGAGATCGAGCATGCGACGGAATTGTCCATCGTCCGGAGAAGGCGTATTCGTCGGCGGGGCAGACGCCATGCTGATCTGGCTGACGTCAGCAGGCGATGCCTGCTGCGGATTGCCTGACTGCACGGTCGGAGCCATCTCGCCTGCAGCAACATCTTTGCCTGCGGGCTTCGCGTCGGCGGGATGGTTCTGCTTTGCAGCGGCCCTCTCCTGCCGCTTCTCGCTGACCCGGAACATCTGGTCCTCATAGACAGCGTGCAGCGCACCTCGTTCCGGAACCGGCAATTTGCCGTCGAGGGCCTGCCGGATGATCGCGTTGCTCGGGACGCGGAAGAGCATCTCCTCGGGGCTCCATTGCATGGCGGGAAATTCGGCCAGGCGAGCACGCAGGTCGATATTTTCAATCGATTCCGGATGCAGTTGCTGGTTGAACCACTTGTCCAGTCCCGTTGCGCGCGCGGCTTCGAGATCGCCGGGCCGGGGGCCGAAGGTGAGCCTGTTCAGTGCATGCAGAATCCGCTCATCGCCCTGCAACTGGGTAGAGCGGTATTCGGCGCGGGCGCCATGCTTGGGCGCAGGCTTGTCGGAGCCCGCAAACGCGACGGGCTGCGAAAGAAGACTGAGGCACAGAACTGCGGTCAGCGGTCCCTGAAGAAACTGCATGGCTTATCTCTCACCTCAGAATTGACTTGCGACCAGGGGCGGCACGGGAACTGCCTGAATAGAATGACTCTAATTCAAGAGGGAAGTTGTGGTTGTGGGAAGGGAATTGATCGGCGGTAATCAGTTCCGTAGCTGTCAATCAGGCTTTTGTGGGCAGCAGAAGATCGACGTAATCATATGATTTTAAATGGCTTTTTAGACGTGCATGTGGTGCCGTAGTAGGAGCTTGCGGGAAGGTGTTTCCAGGAGCTGCAAGGGTTCTAAAGCAATGGATGCGTCCGGGACCCGATATTCGAACTCAATCAGGTCGTCGACAACAACCACCGGGCCGCTGTACATCGCGACCTTTAGCTCGACCTTGATCATTTGGTCGTTGCCCGGCTCCAATTTCACGGCATTCTGAAGCCAGCTGGCGAATCCAGGTGCCATCACCTTCACGCTGTAGATTGCCGGATCGAGCGAAAGAACCGCCTTGCCCGATTTGTCGACCTGGGTGTGAAGCACGCTTTGCTTAGCTTCAGAGCGGACCTCAATCCTAGCGCCTGGAATGCGAGCTCCGGTCTGGTCCTGCACCTGGATTCTCAAAGTTCCCTGTCGTGTGGTCTGACCGGCGAGTACCGGGACCACGAGAAGGAAAGCGATGGCAGCAAGCCGTCCGGAAGCCATGCGCAACAGCTTAGCGCAGATTTTGCGGGAGAGGGTAAAAGGTATCCATCTGAGCCAGAAAGGCAGGAAAGCAATTACAGGTTCCTCGATTCGTCGCCAGAGCGACTCGCTCGGAATGACGGGGCTCGGTGAATGAGCGGGGCTGGGTAGACGGGGCTGGGATTCAGCAACCCTTCTTGCAGCGCTCCATGATGGCTTTGTGCAGGCGCTCGCGGAGGCCGGTGGGCATCTCGTAGATCTCGTGCGAGCGATAGATCTCGATGGTCTTGCGTGTGGTATTTAGCGTGACCTCGCAGTGTTCGCAGCCGCGCAGGTGCTCCTGCAGATCGGCGCGCATCTTGGACGAAACTGCGTCGTCGATCAGGTCGTCGAGCATTGCCAGAAACTCAGTGCAGGTCACTTTTCAACTCCCTTTCCCCGGGAAACCTTTCTGCGTTTGAAGTAGCGGCTGAGCCGCTCGCGCAATTGTAGCCGGGCGCGCAGCAGTCGCGACTTTACGGCAGGAACGCTCAAGCCGAGCGTCTCCGCTGTTTCCTCCGTGGAGAGACCGTCGACATCGCGGAGAACGAAGACGACCCGGAATCCAGGAGGAAGGCCGCGGATCGTCTTGCGCAGAATCTCGGCAAGCTCGGATTGCGTGTAGTTCTGCTCGGGATCGGGAGCCCAGTCGGCCAGGTCGCGTGGAACGCTGCCCTCGTCCGTATCGATGTCCTCGTCGATCGAGACCATCTTGCCGGTGCGCCGCTTGCGCAGCCGCATAAGGCTTTCGTTGACTGCAATCCGGACCAACCATGTGTAGAATTTTGAATTCCCCTGGAACTGATCGAGCTTCTCGTACGCCTTGAGGAACGCGTCCTGCATAACGTCTTCAGCGTCTTCCCGGTTCTGCGTAATGTGCTGTGCGATCCGGAAGATCTGACGCTCGTATTTGCGGACCAATTCATCGTATGCCGAGACATCCCCGTTCTTAACCCTTTCAACAAGGGCAATATCGGGATGCTGCTCGTTTTCGCCTGCTATCGGTTGGATGGTCGCCATGGGGGTTGGTTGCGGAAATCTGCACGGCGCCCGAAACGGGGCGCCCTCCACACATCTAAGTGTAATGGACAGCATACGCTGGGCCAAATGAGGATTTCCGCAAGGCGGGACGGGCGATCCCGCCAACCGAAAGAAATGTAACGGCGATGGTTCTCTGCTGTTTATCCAGGATGAAATCGGGCTTACATTGAGAATATGAGTTCAGTTTTTCCCCCTCTTCGGATGCGTCTGCGTGCTCGACTGCTCGCTGGGATGTTTTGCGCGTTTTTGGCAGTCGCTCCGCTGGAGGGGAAACGGCTCGACGAGCCGGCGGGCAAGTCCGCTGACACGACCAATTCCACGAGCCAGAAACCGAAGACCTCGACCAAGAAGCCGGCAGGCTCTGCAGCGGACCAAAGCACGACGTCATCGAAGAAGTCCAGCGCACCAAAATCCGGCGCGTCGGGTGCGAAAAAGAAGACGGCGTCGTCGAAGCGGCCGGCTACTGCACCGCGCGGACGAAAAAAGTATGTGAGCCCTGCAGAACGCCGGCGCCGCAAGGTCAGGGCACACAAGATCAAGCTTGCCTTTGTGGCATCTTCTGAACTGCGGCCGATGGCTCAGCAGCTTGCCACCATGCGCACTCCTGCTGCCTATTCGGGTGTGACAGCGTATGCTCACGCGCATTCCGGCGAAGCCGCGGCTGCCGCGTATCTCGCCCTGGGACACGCGTACATGCTCGACAAGCGCTATGCAGACGCCGTTTCGAGCCTGCATCAGGCCAGCGCGGCAGGCGATTCGCTGGGAGACTATGACGACTTCCTGGCCGCACGGGCTTATCACGAGGCCGGGCAGGAGGCGCAGGCCGAAGCCTTGCTGAAGGGATTCAAGAGCAAGTACCCAGACAGCATCTTCGTCGATGAATTGCCTGAACTTGAGGCCAACGTGCTGCTCGATCTGCACGACCCAGCCGGCGCCAGACACGTTCTCGATGCGGCGGCCAGCGATCCTGCGGCCGGTCGCGCCGATTATCAGCTTGCAGATGGGCTCGTAGCTCAAGCCCAGAATCACAGCGATGAGGCAGCTCGGATATACAAGTCGCTCCTATTAATGTTTCCGCTGACGACAGAGGCGGCGATTGCACGAACGAAGCTGATGTCGCTCGGGGCGGAGAGCTCGCTGACAAGCGACGACTTGCGCACTCTCGGCGACGCCTACTACAAGGCCGGACGATATGAAGACGCCGGCGAGCAGTATCGCATGCTCTCGCAGAAGTTCAATCTCGATCAGCAAGCGCGCAACGGTTTCGCAGTGGCAGCTGCTGCGTGCGATCTGAAGCTCAAGCGGCTTACCGAGAGCCAGGCCAGAGCGCTCGCCGACACGCCGGATGAGAATGGCGCGCGTAGATCGTACCTGCTGATGGAGCTTGCCCGCAATCGGAACGACCTCGATGAGCAGACGAACATCGTCGCGCGCATGCAGAAGGACTTTGCGCAGAGTCAATGGCTCGCGGAGGCATTGTTTTCCAGCGGGAACATGTACCTGTTGCGGAAGGATTATGCGCGGGCGGCAGAGTATTACGCTTATCTCGCGGAGCATTTCCCCTCAAGCAAGAATGCCTCGGCGGCGCATTGGCGTGCGGGCTGGTTGAACTATCGGCTCGGCCAATATCAAGTGGCTGAACGCATCTTCGAGGAGCAGATCCATAATTTCCCGGGTACTCCTGAGACTGCCTCTGCCCTTTATTGGCGCGGCCGGCTCTACGAGTCGCAGGACCATAATCCTGCGCAGGCCGCGGCAAACTATCACACCATTGTGCGCGTTTACCCGCACTTCTTCTATGCGCAGATGGCACGGCAAAGGCTCACGGCACTGGGCAGCACTGAAGTTGCTTCGGCTCCGGAACTCGACGAGATCAAGGCTGCAGAGGTGCCGATTCTCGCTAACAGCTTCCCCGAGGAGAGCCCGCACCTGGCCAAGGCAAAACTGCTTGCCAATGCGGGTTTGAACGACTATATCCCTCGGGAGATCGCAGCGGATCCGGATTCCGGCTCATGGAGCGCTCTCGCCGAAGCGCAGATTTACGCATCCTACGGCGAGTCGTATCGCGCCATGCGTGCTCTGAAGCGGGCGCTGCCTGGCGCTGCGAGCGCATCGATCGAGTCGATTCCGCTCCCCTACTGGCACATCCTGTTTCCCGAGCCCTACTGGTCAACGATCAAGGCGGAGTCAGCGAAGAACAATCTCGATCCATATCTCGTTGCGTCTCTCATCCGGCAGGAATCGGAATTCAATCCTTCGGCGGTCTCCTACGCCAATGCGTGGGGTCTCATGCAGCTTCTACCCTCCAACGGCAAGAGACTGGCTCGAGAAGAGGGAATAGCAAACTTCCAGACGTTCCATTTGCTTGATCCTGAAACAAACATCCGGCTTGGCACGCGCTACCTGAAGCAGACGCTCGACAAATTCGGAGGTGTTCCGGAGTACGCGCTGGCTGCTTACAATGCTGGCGACAACCGCGTTGAGGACTGGCAGGCAGCCGGTCCATACGGCGGCATCGACGAGTTTGTTGAGTCAATTCCTTTCACGCAGACGCGCGATTACGTTCAGGCAATTCTGCGTAATATCGAGATCTATCGCGAGATTGACGCGCGCACAAATTCCGCTGCTTCAACGTCAAGAGCATCGAACGGCAATTAGGAGACATCGCAGGGAACCCGAATTGCAACTAAGCACGAGCGTTTCTCGTTGACGCGATGCGGTGTGGGCATCTTAACTACACATTAACCGGGGAAGCACATTCTCCGACGAACCATTCGCAGCCTGCGGTTGTTGAAGGACGGACCGGCCAGCACCACCGAAGTTGCCTTGCCACGTCAGATTCCCGGAGGGCAGGATGTCTAACGACTTGCAGTTTCTCGAAGAGTGGATCCCCGACAAAATGGACCCTGGAACGGTTTTCCTCCTGGAAAACCAGGCCAAACTCGGTTCCGCGCAGAATCCATTCGTAGCGGTCATGTCGTGCCCGCGTTGCGGGACCATGGGGCTGATTACTCGGCGGCAGTTATGCGAACGGGAGACGATGATCTGCGGAGGCGAAGCCTGCTCCGCAGAGTATCGGCTTGAAGGCGAGAATATTCGTTTCCGTCGGCCGCAGTAACGCCGAATTGAGCGTTGAGCGTGTGTGCGGTTGAGCGTGCCGAGCATGAGCCGGTGCGCCGCGGATCTATGTCTTATGGCGATGGGCAGCGCTTCGGCTCGTTTCCATTTACCATGAATCCAGATCGCATCCTTTTAGCCCGGATGGCGAAATTGGCAGACGCAGCGGACTTAAAATGGGTTCTCGCAGAATGCAAGCAGTCGCCACGTTCTGCCACGCATCGCCAAACGCCAGTATTCATGCAAACGCCCGATGGTTCACGCTGTCGGGCGTTGCCATTTTCTGCTGCCCGTCGCCAACTCAACTGGCACTAGAACTGACACCGGAAAGAGGGGGTGGAAAAAGCTTCTGTACCCTGCGCCACGCAACCTGCAAACAAGATCGCAACAGACTTGCTGACTCTCCGGGGAGTACCGGGGTCACGATCCGAGGCGACAAGGAAACATCCTTAAGGTTCCACGGCGTTTAGAGTACCTAAATCATCGACTGGGGGTGGGGTGGAGATCCCCAGTGGTTATTGGAACCAGCACTGAAGCGGCGAGGCGGTGAAGGGTCCCATCTAGGAGTCCCAACCTCCCGCCCAAGGGAAATGTCCTATGTTTCCCGGTGGGTGTACTCCCGTTTGCCAGTTGACCGGGAACAATTGGGATGCGGCGGTTACAATCGCTGTCTGGAGACGGCTTGTGCTGAAACGTATCGTCGTCCTGCTGGCGGGAGTCCTCATTTCAATCGATGTCCTCGCGGAAGCGTCAAATCCCTACCCGAACGAACTGAAGGGGCTGAAGTTCTATGCGCGATACCTTTCTCCGTTGCGACCACTTCGGTCAGATACGAAGGAGGTGGTGCAGGTTCTAGGATCGGATCAGGGCTTGGAGTTGAAGGACTGGAAAGTTGTTGCCCTTATTCATGCAATGAGGATTTCCTTACCTGCTCCCATGGGTCTCAGAATGATCCTCTGGACATGATCGAGATTACGCCGAAGCATCGCGTTTCTATGCGCCACGCGAGGTTCCCGACAACTTTCTCGGTCAGCTATGGCAACGTTTCAGAGATCAATGTCACTTGCGTTATCTATACAGATGAGTTCGGACTTCAGTACTGGGTAGTATCGGGAGAATCTCCGTTCCACAAGAACGGTGATCTTCTGATGATCCGTTACGGACCCAGCCAGACTGCTGAACATCTAGTCCATCAAAAATCATGGACCACCGCCATGCCTTGTATGATCCAAGGATGCTGAAATGGCTGGTCATTGCTGCCTTGGTAGTGGTGGGTCTGGTTTCGGTTACCGCCGTGATGATCTTCCTGAGCTACATTGGCGGAACGGGCGGCGTGGGCTGGAGACTGTATCCAGCGATACTTCGATCACGTCGCACGATGAGACTTGTATTGAGAGAGCGTGGATACGTCGATTTTCGGGTCTCAAGCTTCGGAGCGACCAGCATAGATCCACAACATCTTTGCATTTGCATAAATGTGAAGTCAGATGAAGTGCGTAACCGCCTCCAAGAAGATCAGGCTCTGATCGATCAACTTCGGCAAGCCTTGCTGACGTGCGGCTATCCAGCGGAATGCGTCCCTCTCGTCGCTTTTAGCATCGAGTCACAAGAAACGGTGGACAGGGACTTTGGGGGGAACTGGTTTTACGCAAGAAAATGAGGACCGGAGTTGGCTCCCGGTGGGTGGCAAGGACTTTGATGAAGAGCGTTCCATGTCCCGGTAGCGGTCAACGAGTCTACGGTCCAGAAACAACCGGAAGCGCGTTCTGCAAGGTCTGCGGAAATACGCTTGCGATGAGAACAACGATCATCGATGGCAAGCGGCAATTTTCAATGCCAGACCACACACGGATTCTTTACGCGAAGCCTCAAAGCAAGGGGCTTCAAACTCAGCCAGTCTATCGACGCAAGAAGTGGCCGAAGGGGCAGTTAGTCGCCCTGAGCGGGTAGTTTCCGGTTTGCGTGTCAAATGCCCACATGCACAGATCCTACTTGAAACTGAAATGGGCTGAGCTACACTTACCCGCCTCGCAAACCTTGATCCTGTAGGTTTCATTCGGCAACAGGAACAAAGCTATTTCCATTTGGTATGAGCATTCTATAGTTCCCACTATAAGGCCGCTGAATGGCGCTAAAATCGTTGGTCCCTGCATGAATCACGAATCGGTGGATCTGAGCGCCGTCTTCGGATGAAGCCTCGAAGACTTTCTCCTCAGGGTGGTTTTCTTTTGTAATGACAATTCGATCAATTTTTGTTGGATAATCCGCAAGCGTTTCTAAATGAACAATAATGTTCTTTCCGGACATCTCAAGCTTGATCGGCGGCCCTCCGCATGACGCGATAAGGATGCAAGCGGCCAAGGGCAACACTCGGAATGCCTTCATCAAAGGGTTCATATGGAACCTCAGAATATACCTGCTTTGGGCATTTTGAGAGTGTTGTCGCTACACCGGAACTTTGACGAATCCTCGCCGTGACTTCCGGTCCTGCGGCAACCGTCAACTACCCGAAAACCTGACCGCAAGTCACTCGGTAGAAACAACGTTCCTTGAAACGGAATGCGGGTTCAAGAATCTTCGCCAATGGAATCTCATCTCGGAAATTCTCTGGGCGTGAGAAGTCCGTGCCGTCGGAAAGCCAGATTCCGTAAAGTTCGACTATTTCCTCGCCACTTTCTCTTAGTAGCCCAACCAGTGCTTCTCGGTTGAAGCGTTCACTCGCTTCCCACTCAGCGTCATCGACTACTACGTCTGAGTATCCGACCCATTCGCCTCTCGTTAAGGTGACGTGCGGAAAATCGCATCCGCAATTCGACGTCGAGCCGATGTATTGAACTTCATGCAGGGTGAAGTGGCTTGCGATATTAGCGTTAGTTTCTTCCAGAGATTTCACCCACAGATCGGGAGCATCTCTGTTCCATTCCTTTCGTGGGAGTGGTCTATTCGTTCCAGCGTAGAGCATGAAGCACATTGGCACATTTTACTGTGCGGGTCGCCGACGTCCCTGTTGCCGCTCGTTCTTGTCAGAGTAGATTGTTGCCAAACCGGGACTCTGACGAATCTGAGCCGTACCTTCCGGTCTGGTGGCAATACACCCAGAAAGTACAGCATTTTCAGTTCTTGGCGTTGCTTAGGCCTGAGGTGGAGAACGAAAATCATAGTCCACCTCCAAATCCGCTAATACCGCCTCTGCACGTCGATTAACCCGATACGGCTTGAAGGTCCACTTCTGAAGGGAATCCAATACCGCCTGACGCGCCATTGGATGACCGTCGATCACTGCGGCTGAGAGAACTCTTCCTTTCTTGCTAACGCAGACCCGTAGTGTGACTCTGCCATGCAGCGACAAGCGTTCCATCAAAGGGGGGAGAACTGGGGATCGGGATACGAGTAGACTCGTTAGTTCCTCTGACGAAATGTGTCGAGTGCTATTGGAACAGGGAGAAACATCGACCTGAGGCTCGATGACTTGCGCGACAAGCGTTGATACATCTAACGCCATGACCAACAGCAAACTGGCGGTGGCAAGTTTCAATGCATTTCTCACAGAGATTCCCAGTTGGCTTGATGGCATACGGATATAGACACCGGGGGGTCGGTTTTTGAGCCTGACCCAACCTTGACGCGAGGAAACCGGTCCCACCTCCCGCCCATGGCAAATGCCCTATGCTTGTTATCAAGCAAGCTGCCATGAAAGCTCTCTCAGTTCTCCTTCTCTTTATCGCAGGGATCGCTAGTCTGGCGATGTCAGGTTTCGGGCTATTTGCTGGAGCATGGGGAGGATTCGGCACTGGCGGCCACGCAGTTCTCGGTCTTCTGTTCTGGTTCCTTCCCGCGATGAGCATCTTTGCGTTCGGGATTTACTTTCTATCGAGGTCTGTTGGTCTCATGTGCTTGTGGGCAATCTCAGTGGGCAGTATGATTACGATCTACGCTGTCAATCTGCAATCCTGTCTTGCGGGTCAATGCACTACGACGAATCCGATTAAGATCGCACTGGGAGTTTTCCTTCTTCCTCACATTTGGATTCTGCTGATCGCTTCCATCACACTTTACGCAGCAGCTAGGATTGAGAACAAAATCGCGCATTTGACTCCCGGCAACGAACCAAAGTAAAGGATTGTCGCTAAACGGGAAGTTACAGGATTCTGGACCGCCCGTGCCGGGAGGGATCCGCGCCAGTCATCGCTCCGCATCGTCATCGCCACGCCAACGGATAATACGGGTGTACAGTTTACTCGCATAGGAACTGTACACAGTGCAGTCATTGATGGGGGGTGTCATGTCAACGCGAACGAGGTTTCTCGGCAAGTTAATTGGGCTTTACCTGATTATCATTTCGCTGGCTATGGCGGCTCACAAACAAGCAACCGTAGAGACGATGAACGCTCTCGTCCGAAATGCCCCTGCGTTGTTTGTGGCTGGGTTGATTGGCGTAATCGCAGGACTTGCGATAGTCCTTTGCCACAATGTGTGGTCTGGTGGTGTGCTTCCGGTCATGGTCACGCTCACTGGGTGGATCGCACTCATCAAGGGTGTGCTTTTGTTGTTTTTATCGCCATCGGAGGTATATCGACTTCTCCTTGAGGGACTGCATTACGAACAATTCTTTGCTCTGTACACCGCCATTCCTATGCTTCTCGGTATCTATCTGGCCTTCTCTGCTCAACAACGCAATTCCTAACGGGTGTACACAGTACACCTTCGCGAGCCGCTTGGTCATGGCTGGAGTGGACATCTACATGGTCAAGGAACTAATGGGACACAAGACCATTCAGGTCACCTTGCGGTACGCGCATCTGGCTCCTCAGCACCAGTTGGAAGCCGTGCAGCGGCTGTGCGACACTAAAAACGCCTATAGCGGTCAGAACGGAGCAACTGACACCAAAACTAGCACCAGTGATTTGGATCGGGTTCAGCCAACCACTGATATTCTTCAGTAAGTTGCTCTGCCGCAGATAGTTGCATTACAAAGCCCGGATGGCGAAATTGGCAGACGCAGCGGACTTAAAATCCGCACCTCCACAAGAGGGTGAGGGTTCAAGTCCCTCTCCGGGCACCATTTAGCGATACCTACTCATCGGGATGTACAGTATCTGTACATTGAGAATCGCTGGAGCGCCCGC
>Ga0126381_100008843_pt1 | contig 11282 bp, 7 predicted proteins | sample PanSoiMetPlot_28_FD_96465 | JGI IMG/M metagenome (GOLD analysis project Ga0126381, IMG submission 96465) | Tropical forest soil microbial communities from Panama - MetaG Plot_28 | ecosystem: Environmental > Terrestrial > Soil > Tropical forest > Bulk soil | place: Panama | collected 2016-02-17 | reverse complement strand
CCTTCGGCGACCACGACGTCCCGAGCACGCTGCTGGGCGTCACCGTCTTGGGCTATCCCGGGCAGCTGGTCGAGATCGAGGCCGTGGCCATCGCCGATCCCTAGCAGCGCAGATCGCACCCCGGGATCATCGGAGGGCTGGACTGGGTCCCAGCAGGACGAGCGTGCTGCCAGGAAGCGGGTCTGGCGTGGGCGAGGCTGCGGCCGGGGTCAGGGTGCCGTCGGGGCTGATGAGGAACAGCACGTCGGCTCCGGCCGGAATCGCGCCATCGGCGGGCTGGGTAGTGATCCGGGCACCGCAGTCGTAACGCTGGGTGACGTCGTAGCGGGTGAGACCGGGGGCGACGACGGCCTGCTCGCCGGTATAGGGAGCAACCACGCCGTGGCTGGGCTGGCGCGGGGCGAGGCGGTAGACCGTGGTCTCGGCGTTGCCCGCGAGGACCGTGGCGGCGAGCGCGTTGAAGTCGTCTTCGTCGGTCAGGAACAGGACCGCGGTGATGCCCTCCAGCTCGGCGCCGCGCGCGGTGGCTGAGGCGAGCAGCTCGCCCGGCGCGAGTTCCAGCCCGGCCTGCCTGATCTGCTCGCGCTGGTCCTCGGACGCGGCCCACATGACCACGTCCAGGCCCGCGTGGCGCAGGCTACAGGCCAGGTCGATGACCCACGGGTCACCTCCCACCAGCAGCGGGCGGGTCCGGGCCGGGCGGGTGACGCCCAGCCGCCGGGCCACCGGGACCGCGGTCAGGCCGTAGACGGCCACGGTGGCCACGATGACCAGGAAGGTGACGGGCAAGATCTTGGCGGCGCCCCCGACGTGATGGGTGGCCAGCGTGGTCCCGAACGTCGAGGCGGTGGCGGCGGCGACGATGCCGCGGGGCGCCATCCAGCCGGTGAACTCGCGTTCGCCCCTGGTCAGGTCGGTCCGGACGGTGGCCAGGAACGCCACCAGCGGGCGGGTCACCAGCACCAGCACGGCCACCAGGCCCGCCGTGGGCAGCACGAGGTGTTTCAGCGATTCCGGCGTCACCGTGGCCGAGATGGACACGAACAGGACGCCGATGATCAGCTGCACCAGCGTCTCGAAGAACGGCCGGCGGGCCGGGGCATCGAAGCCACGCATGTTCGCGACCGCGAGCCCCATCAAGATCGCGGCGATCAGCCCGGCGTCGTCCCGGACGATGTCGCAGACGGCCGCGACCGCCACGACGCACGCGAGCTGGCTGGTGGTGCCGAGCACCTCGCCCAGATCAAGCTTGCGCAGGCAGAGCCACAGCACCGCGACGCCGATCACCGTCCCGGCGAGGCCGATGGCGACGGAGTAGAAGAACTGCCCCAGCTCGTACCCCCGCCCCGGGCGGGTGCCGGCCAGCACGGCGTGGAACACCAGCGCGCCCAGGATGCCGCCGACCGGGTCGATCAGCGAGCCCTCCCAGGCCAGCACCCGGTCGAGGCGCTCGGTCGGCCGGATGAAACGCAGCAGCGGGCCGATCACCGTAGGCCCGGACACCACCAGGATCGTGCCGGTCATCAGCGCCGCGCCGCCCGACATGCCCAGCAGCAGGCCGGCGGACACCGCCGCGAACGCCAGCGTGACCGGCACTCCCCAGAGGATGAGGCGGCGCACCACGCGGCGGGTGTGCCCGCGCAGCTTGCTCACGTCCAGCGCCAGGCCGGCGTCGTAGAGGATCACCGCGACCGCGAGCGAGACCAGCGGCTGGAACGCCGGGCCCAGCAGGTCCTGCGGGTTGACGTCGGTGGTCAGCGCGCCGGCGGTAAAGCCGGCCGGCAGCAGGATGATCAGCGCCGGAATACGCAGACGGCTCGCCAGCACCTGCGAGCCGACGGCGAGCACCAGGATCAGGCCCACGCCGAACAGGACCTGGTCCGTAGTCACCGGCCGCCTCCCCTCTGCGCGGCGTAGGAGAAGCCTACGAGGCCAGCGCCCGGGCGGCCCAGCGCACGCGCTTGATGACCTGGCCGGACTTAGCTCGTTAGGCTATCGAACGTGTTATCGTACTATGATGGCTACCTGGGGAGACTCGGCCAATCGGTATCCCGCAGAGCCGGTTCCGGAGCGGATTCCCACCGGCATAATGATCAAGAGCACCAGGCATGAGCCGCGGTATCGCCGGATCGAGGTGATGTGCACGGATCGCGCCTGGCGGCCGGCAGAGATCCTGGCCTGGGCGAGATGCCCGGCCGGGTGGGCCGCCTTGATCCGGTGGCCGGACGCCTCCGAGGACTGGCGGCTGTACAGCGAAGAGCTCATCCGCCCGCTGGGCTGACCGAGGGCGGGCCGGGCGCGGGCAGGGTCGCCGTTACCAGTTGCGCGCGACGTCGCCGATGGCGGGATCGGCCTGGTCGAGCAGGCGCACCAGCTCCTCGTGGCCGAGGTCCTCGTCCTTGGTGTGCGCGGCCCGCGACAGGAAGGTCTCCGGCAGCCGGCGTGCCGCGCCCGGCCCGGCGCTGTCGTGCACCTGCGCGGCGGCGACGGAGAGCCGGCACTGGTACCAGCCGTAGTTCCACGGGTCCATGTCCCCGGCGTGGGGGTCAAAGTCGGCCAGCCTGCGGTACCAGGTGCCCGGTGGCTCGATGGCGGCGATCGCGGCGGGAAAGGTGGTCAGCACGGGAAGCTGGCCGGGTTCCCCGGCGGCCACGTAGCCGTGCATGAGCAGGTTGCATTCAAACTCGTCCAGCCACCTCCGCGGCAGGCGCAGCGGGCCGTCGTTGACGAACGCGTGCGCCAGTTCATGCACCGGGAGCAGGTCGAAGAAGGGGCTGAGGTCGATCCCGCCTCCCGCCGAGCCGTAAACAGCGGACAGGCCCGGAAGGCGGCCGGGCGCGCCCGCCTTGATCAGGTCCAGGGATTCTTCCCAGAACCTGTTGGTGGTCCCGGCCACGAGCAGGTTGCCCTGCTCGTAGTGGGGCATCCCGTAGACGCCGCGAGGCGACCGGGAGTCCCAGTCCTCCGGGCCGAGCACCAGCAACGCGAAGCGCGGCTCGTAGCCGAACAGCGCCGACAGGTACCGGGAGGCCGCTGCTGTCCGCCGGGCCAGCCTGGCGACCGTGCCGGCCTCAAGACCGCGCGTGGCGAGCACCGGGTAGTCCCAGCCCCGGTGGGACTCCAGCCCCGCGTGCGGGCCGGTGTTGACTGCTCCGGACATCTCGGCCATCGCCATGCGACCCATCTTTATCAGCACGCTCTGCCCGGCCAGGAGAACAACCCGGCGCTAAAACAGGGAAATCCAGCTATTGACCTGGCCTGTCCGATACCCTGTCCGGGATTCCGGCGAAAGGTGACACCGGTGCCAGCATCACCTATGGCGGCCTCCCCATCGGCTTTCGGCGCCGACTGAGGCTGCCGAGCCACCGATGAGTCAGGTCTCCGGGTCAGATCGCCGCATGCCGTCCGGGCCAGGTGTGCCGTGGCTGGAGATAGTCGTTCCGGCCCGGAATGAGGAGGGCCGCCTGCCCGCCGGCCTGGCGCGGCTGTGCGCGAAGGCCGCCGAACTGCCGGGCAGCGTCGCCATTATCGTCGTCGACAGTGCCAGCACCGATGACACCGCCGGCATCGTCAGGAGGTGGCCGCCCGGCCAGATTCCGGTTCGGCTGATCAGCTGCACCTGGCCAGGTAAGGGCGCCGCCGTCCGGGCCGGGTTGCTGGCGAGCACCGCACCCTACGTGGGCTTCTGCGATGCGGACATGGCGGCCGACCTGTCGGCGGTAGACGAGGCCATGGAGCTGCTTCTCGACGGCCGGCCGCTGGTTCTGGGCTCGCGGGCGCACCCGGCGTCGATCGTGGAGGACCGGCACAGCCTGTTCCGGAAGGCAGGCGCGGCCGTGTTCCGCGCAGCGGCGCGGCGGATCGTGCCCGGCGTCACAGATACCCAGTGCGGACTGAAGTTCTTTGCCGGGCCAGTCGCCAGGGCGGCGGCCTACAACCTGCGCGCCCCGGGCTTCGCCTTCGATATCGAGCTGATCGCCCGGTGCCAGCAGCTTGGGGCTGAGCCGACCGAGATCCCGGTCCGCTGGCAGGACGTTCCCGGCTCCACCTTCTCGGTGTGGCGGCATTCGCTGGCAGCCTTCATCGAAGTCGCAGCCATCCGCCAGGCCATTCGCTCCCCCGCTGCCGTGCCGCCCGAGCTGGCGAAAGCCGCTGCCGAGGCGGTAACACCCGGCGGGCCAGGCTACGAGACGGCGGCGAGTCCCAGCCCGCCGGAGCTGCCGATGCCAACCGCGTGATCCCGGCCGGCCGGGCATTAACCTGACCAGGAGCCGGCGGGTATCGCGGGCCGTCATCGCCTGGCACGCAGGGGAGGAGCCCATTCCGCCGATGAGAACCGGGGGTACAGGATGACGCCGCCACCGACCGCTCAGGACACCGAGCCGCTGCGCGGGCGCAGGCTCGCGATCGTGACCTGGCGAGATCCCTGGCATCCGCAGGCCGGCGGCGCCGAGCAGTACGCCTGGGAGATGGCGCGCGGGCTGACCCGCCGCGGCGCACGCGTCAGCTACCTGACGGCGCGGGCGCCCGGGCAGGCGGCCCGCGATCGGCGGGACGATATCGACATCATCAGGCGCGGCGGCAGGCTGACCGTCTACCCGCTGGTACTGGCCTGGATGGCCCGGCACCGCAGGTCTTTTGACGCGGTGCTCGACTGCCAGAACGGCATACCGTTCTTCACCCCGCTGGTGCTGCCACGGAAGGTGCCGGTGCTGTGCATCGTGCACCACGTGCACGATGCACAGTTCGGCGTGCATTTCCCGGCGCCCGTGGCCGCGGTGGGCCGGCTGCTCGAAGGACCGGTCGCGCGCTGGTGCTACCGGCGCCATCAGTGCGTAACCGCATCGCAGTCGACGCTGGCGGCCATGCGCAGCAGGCTGGGCTGGACCGGGCCGATCCACCTCGTGCCGTACGGGCTGTCAGCCGGTACCGCCGGCGAAGCCGCGCCCGCTGGCGGGCCGGCCGGAATCCGGCTGACCTGGGTGGGGCGGCTGGTCGCGCACAAGCGGGCCGACCGGGTCCTGGACATCGCCAGCCGGCTGGCCGCGAGCGACGTCACGATCGAGGTGATCGGCTCCGGGCCGGAGCTGGCGCCCCTGGCGGACAAGGTCGCGGCGCGCGGCCTGGCCGGGCGGGTGGTGCTGCGCGGTTACCTGCCCGAGGAAGAGAAGCACCGGTCGGTGGCGGCCTCGCGGCTGCACCTGAATACCTCCCAGGGCGAGGGCTGGGGGCTGTGCGTGCTGGAAGCCGCGGCGCTCGGGGTGCCGACGGTCGCCTACGACGTGGACGGCCTGCGGGACTCTGTCCGCGATGGTCAGACCGGATGGCTGGTCAAGGCCGGCGAGCACATCGAGGACGTGACGGAGCGCGCGCTGAAGGAACTCGCCGATCCCGCGAGGCGTGCGGAGATCGCCGCGGCCTGCCGTCGCTGGGCTAGCCAGTTCGACTGGGATACCTGCGCGGCGCAGACAGCCGCGCTGATCAGCGCCGCGTTGCGCGGGCAGGCGCCCGCCACGCCTGGAATGCCCGGTTCCACATGATCGAGACGCCGCAGCGCCCAGCGCAGCCGGCCCGGTCGCCGCTTCTGCAGCGGCTGATCACCGCCTGCCGCAGCTGGGCCGCGGCGCCGGCCGGGAGGTGGCGCTGGCTGGTCCTGTCCTGCCTGGCCCTGGCCGTCCTGGCGTTCGTGTCGCATCCCGGCCACATCCTCGCCGACACCAAGCTGGACCTGGCGGTCAACCCGGCGGGCTTCCTCTCCCGGGCCCTGCGGTTGTGGGACCCTTCTCAGTTCGGCCAGTTGCAGGACCAGACCGTCGGCTACATCTTCCCGGTTGGGTTCCTCTTCCTGCTGGCCAAGGCGATCGCCGTGCCAGCCTGGGTGGCGCAGCGGATCTGGATAGCCCTGATGCTGCTGGCCGCGTTCCTGGGGATCGTGCGCCTAGGCGACCGGCTGGGAATCGGCACCGAGGCCACCCGGATCGCGGCTGGATTCGGCTATGCGCTGGCTCCGAGCGCGCTGGGGATGCTGGGGACGCTGTCGAGCGAGTTCCTGCCGATAGCGATGCTGCCGTGGATCCTCATCCCGCTCGTCCGGGCCGCGGCCGCCGGGCCGGCCATGCGCGCGCCGGGGCGGCTGACGGCAGCCGCGCAATCGGCCGTCGCGGTGGCCTTGTGCAGCGGCATCAACGCCGCCGCTACCTGGGCCGTGCTGATTCCGCCGGTGATCTTCCTGCTGACCGTGCCGCGGCCGGCGCCGCGCTGGCGGATCATCGCCTGGTGGGGGCCGGCCGTGCTGCTCGCCATGTCCTGGTGGTTGTACCCGCTGCTGCTGCAGCAGAAGTACGGCGCGTCCGTACTGCCGTACACCGAGAGCGCGGCCTTCACCACACAGCCGACCAGCCTGGTCAATACGCTGCGCGGTACCGAGAACTGGCTCAGCTACCTGGTGCTCAACGGCAAGCCGTGGGAGCCGGTCGCCTACCGGATATCGACCGGGGCGCTGCCGACCCTCCTGACCGGCCTGATCGCCGGTGCGGGCCTGGCGGGCCTGGTCGGCCGGCGCCTGCCCTATCGGCGTTTCCTGCTCTGCACCCTGCTGGCAGGCGTCCTGATCATCGTGGCGGGTTACGCGGGCGCGTTCGGCAGCCCGTTCGCCACCGCGGTCGCCAATCTCATCAACGGGCCGCTCGCACCGCTGCGCAACCTGCGCAAGTTCGATCCGCTGATCCGGCTGCCGATCGCTCTCGGCCTGGCGGCCTTCCTGGCTTCCGTGCGCATCAGGCGCCCCCGGCTGGCCGCAAGCGCCGCCGTGGCCGCGGCGATCGGGCTGCTCGTCGCGCCGGTGTACGTGAGCGGGCTGGGGATGAACGGGTCCTTCACCCGCGTTCCCGGCTACTGGCTGAACGCGGCTAACTGGCTCAACCGGCACGCGGGCGACCAGGGCATTCTCGAGGAGCCTGGCGCCCGGTTCGGCCAGTACGCCTGGGGCAGCCCGATGGACGACGTCCTGCAGCCGTTCCTCACCGGGAACTGGGCCAGCGTGCAGCTGTCGGACCTGGGATCGGTGGGCAACATGCGGCTGCTCGAGGCGGTCGACCGGCAGATCACGGCGGGGGACGGATCGCCCGGTCTTACCGCGGTGCTGGCCGGCATGGGCATCAGGTACCTCGTGGTCCGCAACGACCTGGTCCGCGCGGACCTGTACGGGGCCTGGCCCGCCCGGATACACCAGGCGCTGGCCGAGTCACCCGGCATCGTCGAGGTCGCGCAGTTCGGCTCGCCGCCGACCGGACAGCCTCGCGCTGGCAACGCCATCAGCAGTTTCGGAGCCCCGTACCCGCCGGTCGTGATCTACCGGGTGCAGGCCGCGGACCCGGTCGCGACCGTTCAGCCCGCCGCGGACGCTGTGCGCGTCTTCGGCGCCCCGGAGAGCGTGCTCACGCTGGCGGACGACAAGGTGCTCACCGGTCAGCCGGTGCTGCTCAACAACGATGACCCGGCTGCTCGCGCCCGGCAGGTGATCGTCACTGACTCGCTCCGGCGGGTGCTGCGCAATTTCGGCGAGATCCGGATTGACTACTCGGAGACGCAGACCGCGGCCACGCCACTGACCACCTTCGACGCCGCCGCCGACTTCACCGAGCCCGGCTGGAATCGCTACACGGCCGTGGCCAGGTACACCGGGATAGGGAACATTGCCGCCTCGTCGTCTCAGTCCGGGCTCCTGGCTTCCCCGGCCCGGTTCGGTACCGGCCGGATGCCGTTCTCGGCCATCGACGGCAACCTCGCGACGATGTGGGAATCGTCCAGCCGGACGGCCATCGGCAAGCGGATCAGAATCAGGTTCCCCGCGGCGCTGAACCCGCACACCATCCGGGTCGCGTTCGCTGACACGGCCGCGGTAGGGCCGCCGGTGGCCAGGGTGGTTATCGCCACGGCCGCCGGGCAGGTCACCGACGCTGTCCGGGACACCGGCGATTTCCAGACGCTGCGCGTCCCGGCAGGCCCGACGAGGTGGCTCTGGATCACCATCGCGGCCTTCCGGCCTGAGCCGCGCAAGCCGGCGAGCCTTCAGGCCGGCATCAAGGAGATCGTCATCCCGGGCGTGCGCGCCAGCCGCACGATCGAGGCCCCGAAGGTGAAGCTCGCGGGCGGCGCCGATCCGTCGGCGGTGATCCTGGCCAAGGCCGAGCCGCAGCCGTCAGGCTGCATGCTCACCCCGGCACGCTGGGTGTGTTCGCCCGAACTGATCCGGCCCACCGAGGAGCAGTACGGCTTCGACGAGTCCGTCAGCCTCAGCCGGCCGGAAACCGCCACGCTGTCCGGGGCCGCCGTGCTCACCAGCCCGCGGCTCATACAGGCCTACGCCTTCCCCGGCGCTGGCCAGCCGGACGTCACCGCGTCATCGGCCTACACCGGCGACCCGGAAGACCAGGGCTATTCGGCCTTTGATGACAACCCGCTGACGGCGTGGATCTCCGGCACGACCGACGCTCATCCGGCGCTGACGATCCGCTGGCGCGGCATCCGGCCGGTCGGCACCGTCACGATCACGCGCCCGCCCGGCGTCACGAGCCCGCTGCCGGTCCGGATCACCGGGTCCGGTGGCCAGGTGCGGACCGGCGTGGCCGGCCGGCCAGGTGCGGCTGGCTCTTCGACCGTCACCTTCGCGCCGATGCGGACCTCCAGCCTCACCCTGGCCTTCACGCCGGCGCACCTGCCGGTGCAGGTCACCGACGTAACGATTCCCGGAGTCCGGCCGCTCAGGCCCGGCGGCCCGGGGCCCGTCACGCTGCCGTGCGGCCGCGGGCCCGACATCAGCGTCAACGGCACGCTCATCCCGACCCGGGCGACGGGCCCGGTCGCGGACCTGCTCGACGGCCGGCCGCTGGCGTTCTCGGCCTGCTCAGGCGGGCCAATGGCCCGGGGCCTGAACCGGGTCGTTGAGCCGACGTCGGACGCCTTCAGCGTTCAGTCGGTGGTGCTGCGCGCGGCCGCGGCTCACCTGGCGGCGGCCGGGCCGGCGGTGGCGGGAACCGCGGGAACCGCGCACGTACTGGCCTGGACCTCGTCCCGGCGGGTCGTTCGCGTGTCGGCCACCGCGGCGTCGTATCTGACCGTGGCCGAGAACTTCAACGCCGGCTGGCAGGCCACGCTGCACGGCCGGGTTTTGCGGCCGGTGAGGCTGGACGGCTGGGAGCAAGCGTGGCTGCTCCCGGCCGGGTCCGCCGGGCGCGTGACCCTCAGCTACCTGCCAGCGGGCCCGTTCCGGTGGTCGGTGTTCGCCGGCCTGGCCGCCCTGCTGGTCATCATGATCATCGCCTGGGTGCCGTGGCGCAGGCGGTCGCCGGCCAGCCAGCCCGCAGCGGCCGGGCCGTCCGCCGCGCCCGGGTCGCTGGAGCCGGCGCGCCCAGAGCAGACCGGGCCGTCCATCTGGGGGATCCGGAGGCCCGTCGCGGTGACCGGGCTGGTCCTGGCCGCGCTCGCCGGCCTGTGGGTCGGGGGATATCTCGCCGCCCTGCTCATCCCGGCTGGGACGGCGGTGTTCCTGGCCGCGGCGCGGTCCCGGGCCGGGTCTGGGTTCGCCCGGCTGGCCAGCCCGTGGCTCGCGGCTGGCCTGCTGGTGGCCGCCTCGGCATCCCTCGCCCTTGGCTCGCCGCTCAGTGGCGGGCCGGGCACCTTGCTGTCACTCTCACTGCCGCAACTGCTGTGCCTGGCCGTGGTGGCTCGCCTGATCGCGGCGTTGCTCGGCGAGTCCCGGGCCGCCGACCGAACCGCAGCAGCGCAGGCAACGGAGGCAGTGCAGGCGCGGCGGCCCTCCGGCTAGGCCGAGGGCGCATTCGCGGTGACCGTCGCCGCCGCGGTGGCCGGCGCCGCCACGGCGGCCGGCGCCACGGTGGCCGTCGCCGCCGGCCTCGGCCTGAGGGCCTGGTGGCCTAGCGCGATGCCGACCGCGCCCAGCGCCAGGTCGGTGATCGTGGTACCGACCCGGGTCATTATCGCGATCGCGGAGGCCGAGCCATAGGGCAGCAGCGTCGCGAGCGCCGCGATCAGGATGAGGTCGCGCGCGCCGATCCCGCTGGGCAAGACCACCAGCAAAAGCCCGGCCGAGAACGCGAGCGCGTAGCCGCCGATGCAGAGCAGCAGCATGGGCCCGTGCAGGCCGGCGATCCCGGGCAGCAGGATCCAGACCTGCAAACCGAGCATCAGCCAGCCCGCCAGGGTCCAGGCGACGGCCTTGGCCAGGCCGGGGAAGCTTGGGCGGCGGTCCAGGGGAGCACGGTGCAGCACGGCCAGCAAGCGGTTGAGCAGGGTGCCGAGAACGGGCGGGCACAGCGCGGCGATGACCAGCGGCAGCACGGCCAGCGCCCACCAGTAGCGCCGGGCGATTTCTGGTGACGCAGCCGGCAGCGTCACCAGCGCCAGCCCAAGCCCGACGCTGACGGTGACAGCGAGCGAGACCACGACCGACGCAAAGTTCCGGCGGCGCGGGACCTGGTAGTCGTGGCCCAGCTCAACCTGGGCGGCGAACGCCCACACCGCGCCGGGCACGTACTTGCCGAGCTGGGCGGTGAAGTTGATCCGGCCGGCGATCCGGGCGGGCAGCGGGGAACCCAGGTCAGCCAGGACCGCGCGCCACGCGAGCATCATGCAGGCCGAGCCGGCGATGGCGGCCGCTATCGACAGGCTTATCGAATACCAGTGCATGCGGTCGAGCGCGGACGTAATCTGCGGCCATTGCGCGTGCAGCCGGTAGCCACAGCAGCACAGCACCACAGCGAGCAACGCCAGCCGCACCCAGGGGCGGCCAGCCAGGCGGCTTATCCGAATCAGCATTCGCCCGAGCACCCTCCGTTATGGCAGCCAAACACCGCACACAGCGGCGGAGCCCTTGGCCTGCCCGGTGGGCGGCGGATAGTCGTGCGTGACCGCGGGCAGTTCAGATAAGCCCCAGGCGGGATGGTACTCCCCGATTCGGTCAACGGCAGGCGTATGGCGAGCGTGTTCCGCAGCGGGTGCTACGGCGTCGTCATACGTGCGGCCGCGGCGGCCCGCTGGCGCGCCGGGCCCGGGCCCGGGTCCGGCTTCCGGCGCAGCACGAGCAGCAGGTTCCAGGTAGCGACCTCGCGCAGCCCGGGGATCCGCACCAATCCCCGGCACCAGCGCGGATAGTAGCGCGGCAGCGCCGCGAGCACGCTCACGTCCGGGCGTGACCGTACCGCGTGCAGCACCTGGCCGATGTGGACCGGGAACAACGTCGTTCCGACCTGATGCTTGGGGCT
>Ga0126381_100008842_pt1 | contig 11282 bp, 19 predicted proteins | sample PanSoiMetPlot_28_FD_96465 | JGI IMG/M metagenome (GOLD analysis project Ga0126381, IMG submission 96465) | Tropical forest soil microbial communities from Panama - MetaG Plot_28 | ecosystem: Environmental > Terrestrial > Soil > Tropical forest > Bulk soil | place: Panama | collected 2016-02-17 | reverse complement strand
TAATTGTCGTTGATCACTCAGGCATTCGGTGACGGTCGCGTAGAGATGAGGCGGTCGGCGCAGATGTTGGCGATAAGTTAATCGGCGTCGATCATGCCTCTCCAAGCTCCAGCTCGATCCCGCCGCGTACCGCTTGCGTCGGATGATAGTCAATTGATGTTTCGGGTTCAGAGCTTGAGCTTGACAGAGCCCTCGCATCGCGATAGTTAAGGTGTCACTTAACTGAAGCATAAGCTTAACGAATAACATGGCGAAGGCGCTCACATTAGGGGCCAAACACCGCCCGAAAACGAGCGCGTATAACTCGCAAGAAGGAGCATTCTTATGCCTCTAAAATTGTACTATCATCCCTTTTCGTCTTTCTGTCAGAAAGTTTTGATCGCATTGTACGAGAAGCAGATTCCGTTCGAGGCGCGGCTGGTCGACTTTTCGGACGGGCAATCGGCAGCCGAGTTCAGGAAAATCTGGCCGATCGGCCAGTTTCCCGTGCTGCGCGACGACGCCGCGGATCGGACAATCCCCGAGTCGACCATCATCATCGAGTACCTGTCGCAGCATCACCGCGGCGGCTTCCAGTTGCTGCCTGCCGACCCGGACCTCGCGTTGCAGACGCGCCTGCGCGATCGCTTCTTCGACCTGCATGTTCATGTGCAAATGCAAAAGGTCGTCACCGATCGGCTGCGTCCGGCCGGGCGGAACGACGCGTACGGCGTCGAAATGGCCCGCGCGACGCTACGAACCGCCTACGGACTTATAGAGCGCGAGATGGAAGCGAAGACCTGGGCCGTCGGCGACGCTTTCACAATGGCTGACTGCGCCGCTGCGCCCGCACTGTTTTACGCGGATCTGGTGGAGCCGCTCGGCGAGCAGTATCCGAACACGGCGCGCTACCGGACGCGGCTGATGCAACGGCCCTCGTATGCCCGGGCGCTGGAGGAGGCGCGGCCCTATTTCGGCCTGTTTCCTAAACAACAAGCAGACCATGCTTACTAATAGGCTTGACGAAAGCGCGACCCTCGACCGTATCTTTCAGGCGCTCTCGGACCCAGGTCGCCGTACCATGGTGGAACGGCTGAGTCGTGGGCCGGCTTCGGTCACCGAACTTGCGCAGCCTCTTGGGATGTCACTGCCGGCAGTAATTCAGCATCTCCAGGTGCTGGAGGCGAGCGGTTTGATCCGCTCGGACAAGGTCGGGCGGGTGCGCACCTGCCGGATCAAGCCTGGTCCGCTGCGATCCGCCGAGCAATGGATTGCAAAAAGGCGGGCAGTTTGGGAGCGGCGTTTCGACCGGCTGGGCGAGTACCTTGCCGGTCAAGAACAGTCGAAGCATAGGAGAAGAGGATGAGCACACGATCAACATGTCATGGAACGTTTGTCGTCGAACGGGTTTATCCGGTGCCCCCGGCGCGAGTCTTCGATGCCTGGTCGGATCCCGCGGCTAAGGCCCGCTGGTTCGTAGGTCCGGAGGAATGGTGCCAGGAGGGGCACGAACTTGACTTCCGCGTGGGCGGGCGCGAGCGCCTAAGCGGCGGTCCTGCGGACGGGTCTCTCCATGTATTTGAGGCGCTCTACCACGAGATCGTCTCGCAGCAGCGCATCATCTACGCCTACGACATGTACCTGGATCGGACACGCATATCGGTTTCGCTAGTTACGGTTGAAATGGAGCCATCGGGCAGCGGCACGCGGATGGTTTTCACCGAGCAAGCGGTCTTTCTGGACGGCCACGAAACACCAGAAGGACGCGAGAAGGGTGCCCGCGTCCTGTTGGACCAGTTGAACGTCGAATTGCAGGGCCATCGCCGGGGCGCCTAGCAAGCCATTAAATCTTGGCCTGCACGATCGTGCGGTGTGTCAAAGTTGATCGCGGGTTCCCCCGGAGACGATCCCAGGTCGGATTTTGATTTCTCAAGACAGCGTGTCGAGGGGAGAATTTCAATGAACCGGAAAGTGGTCACAATGATCTTATTAGCGATCTTTGCACAGCTTGTCGGGCTGAGCGCGGCGTGGCAGGCGAATGCACGGGCGCCTAAAGCCCAATATCTTACAATGGCCCCTCTCGACCAATACTTGATCGCAAATCGGGATGCTGAAATAGCCATGGCGCGAAGTGCTGCTCCGAAGTCCATCTCGGGCGGCGCAGAGGTCCTGGTCCTCGGGCAAAAAGGTTACTACACCGCCGTTAAGGGCAAGAACGGCTTCGTGTGCATGGTGGAACGGTCGTGGTCCGCCGGTATCAATGATCCCGATTTTTGGAATCCTAAACTCCATGCCCCGATCTGCTTTAACCTTCCTGCCGTACGATCTTACCTCCCAATCACAATCATGAAGACCGACTTAGCGTTGGCCGGGCGGTCGAAAGCACAGATATTTGGCGCTATCAAGGCTGCCTTGGATAAGAGCGAATTGCCGACATTGGAACCCGGCGCGATTGGCTACATGATGTCAAAGCGGCAGTACTTGGGCTGGTATCCGCATGTGATGGTTTTCGTTCCCCTGACAGAGGCTACGACTTGGGGCGCAGGTTTGCCGGGCTGTCCGATTCTGGCCTCCGAGGATCCTCCCGAGCGACTGACCGAGTTTCTGATTCCCGTCGGCCATTGGTCAGATGGCACCTTAGCTCCCGCATTTTCGGCGAATTCGATCCACACGGACTAACTCTGCCAAAGACCCGCGCTGCGGGCGCGCCCAGGAACGAAGCGCTAGGCAGCTTGCTCACAGTTGATCATCCACGGCACGCCGAATTGATCGACAAGCATGCCAAAACGGACGGTCCAGAAGGTCTTCTGGAGCGGCATCCGCACGATCCAGCTTTGTTGCCAAAGCGTTAAATATCCGTTCTACGTCTGCCGGGTCGTCGACGCTGAGCGACACGGAGAAGCTTTTATTTCTTCATAATGTTCAGGCGGAGCGTCAGAGCCCATCAACACCTTATCGCCGATAGTCAGACGAGCGTGCATGATCTTGTTGCGCCAGACAGGTGAAACCTGTTCCGCCATTGGCGAATCGCCGTGGGTCATCATCATTTCGATTGTGCCGTCAAGACACTGCTCACAGAACTTAAATGCTGCCTCGCATCAGCCGTTGAAAGTAAGATAAGGATTCAGTTGAATAGTGCACTCCTTTGAATAAAGCCAATTAGTAATTGAGAACTCGTTTGCCTGAAATTCTTCTGGGTTCCGGCATCTCGGCCACGCGCTTGTCGCTCGAAGGAAATCTCCGTTCCGGTATTTTCGTTTGGCGGCCCACAGTCCTTCCCTAAGAGTTCCGGCCCTAACCGCCCGCCATAGCTCCGATCACCAGAAAGGCTCGGCTCCTGTCGCGACCGCTTCGGGTAGCGGGGCGTCCAGTGGTTCGTGGGATAGATTCTGCTCACAGGCGAAGAACCTCACGAAGTCTCGAGGCTTTTGCGTGACGGGATCGCGAATCGTCCCGCGCAGCATCGGATAGCGGGCTTCAATTGCGTCGAGCACCGAGCGCTGCGTGGCCCGGCCCTCGACCTCGAGCTTCACCTCGCCGTCGACGGGCGCCAGCTTCCGCAGATGTGCCGGCATTACAACTCGGATCATGGCAGCGTCTGGACCTCGACAGAAAGGACGGCCGGAAGATCTCGGACGATCGGAGCCCACTGCCCCCGGCGTCAACTGCTGCGTAGACCTGCGGCCGGTGGTGCCAAAATACACGCCACACGAGTCAAGCGAGTCGACCGCCATCGCGCGGCGCAACACGTCGACGTAGCAGTCGCTTTGCGGCAGGGCCGTTGGTGAGCGCCTCCCAATCGTTTCCCCCGTGCGGCTGCGGTACACGCGCAGCTTTCCGTCGGGCGGATAATGCTCCGAGTCGCTCTTGATCGGGACGACATAGATGGTATCCGGCTCGTGCGCGTGAACGTCAATCGCGAAGCCGAAATCGGAAGGCAAGTTGCCGCTGATCTCTTGCCACGACTCGCCGGCGTCGTCGCTCCGCATGACGTCCCAATGCTTCTGCACGGACAACACACCAGGACGCGACGGATGCATCGCGATGGGGTGAACGCAATGGCCGACCTCGGCATTCGGCCCTGGGATGTTCTGGGACCGCAGGCCGCGGTTCACTGCCCGCCACATCGTGCCCGAGTCCTCGGTCCGGAACACGCGCGCGGCCGAGATAGCGATGAAGAACCGCTGGGGATCGCTCGGTTCCGGAATATCGTGTGCAGGCACAACCCACCGCCACCGGGCTGCCAAGAGGGCGCCGAGGAATGGCCGGGCAGTCCGGGGGGTTCTTGCCACCTGTGCCCGCCGTCGATCGAGCGGAACAAGGCGGCGTCTTCAATCCCTGCGTAGACCGTGTCCGGATCAGTGAGCGACGGTTCGAGATGCCAGACTCACTTGAACCCCCAGGGGTGCTGCGTGCCGTCTTACCACTGGTGAGTTCCGGGAACGCCGTCGTACGTGAACTGATTACCCACCGGCTCCCATGTCTCGCCGCCGTCGTTGGAGCGCTGGATTAGCTGCCCGAACCAGCCGGTGGACTGGGATGCATACAGCCGATTCGGGTTAGCCGGTGACCCCTTGAGATGGTAGATTTCCCAGCCCCCAAAATGGGGACCATTGATGTCCCACCGGCTACGCTTTGCGTCCGACGTCACGACGAACGCGCCCTTTCGTGTGCCAACCAGTACCCGTATCTTGCTCATCCTTCAATTCTTCCTGAGCTTCGCTCCGTTCTTCGCAGGTAACTTCCTCATGACCAGCACGATCCGCCGCCCGTTGACGTCCACCCAAACGCCGCACCGTGGATCACTACGCAGTATAGTCGCGGCGGCCGGCTCGAGATCGACACACCACAAAATATGCCGCCGCGTCCGTTGTCGATTCTCGCTTGGTGAGCCGAGTGACACCCGCAGCCGAAAAGACCCAGAACGCTGTTTCTAGCTGCGTACAAGGCCCGATCCAATTTAAACAACTCCGTCGGGCGTTAACTCGCGCGTGGTGATGAGGAGGACTAGCTTCCCGTCGGGTTCGCGCAAAATTACGATCGGCACCACTGACCCCAAATTTGGGTATCAGTGGAATCGAGTCCCGTTCTGGCCACCGTCGCCGGACTTCAGCGAGGACTTCCTCGCGATTCTTCGCCATTTTCACGATGAGAGCGGAGGGAGCCCCGGTCTCCTCGTGCCGCGCCCCCCAAATGAGCAACTCCAAAAGTATCGGTGCCAGATCAATCCCTTTCTCGGTCAGCCGGTAGTTCACCCTTCGTCCGTCCGTCTCCTCCACCTCCGCGGTGATGATGCCTGTCGCTTTGAGCTTCTCCAGGCGGAGGCTCGATTTCTGGCAGTCAAATGACGAGCAGAATTCTCCATTGTCATGGAATATAAAAACTCTGGCCCGTAAATTGACGCTCTAAGCATCGTCCCAAATGTAAGCCCCATAAAGAACTGTAAATCTCCGCCTTTTTGCGGGTGGCCCATGGTAAGGCAAGACACCCTGGATTTCTCTGAGAGACCTTAAGTGCGTGCAGAAGATCCGAGAGCTCGGGAAACAGCCGCGAACTGCTGTCACTTCCGAGTGAACGGATTGTTCCGCCGGACTGCACGTTGTGTTCATCGATCTGTAACGCCTTTTTTTAGAGACATGGAGGGAGCTGCCAGGAAGGGTGTGTGTCGAAGATCACTGGTCGGGCGCAGTCGCTTTTCGCTGGCTGCAGTCCGCGGGTGCATCAAGAGCCCTGCATCAAGCACCGCGGTCGCGTGCTAAGGGCTCGGATTCTCTAGCCTCATCGAGGGTCTTCGAACGGCATCAGGCTTGCTCAAAGGTCGAACGAGGTACCACCCATGCGGTTTCCAACGGTGATGGTTAAGGTCACAAAACCCGCCCAAATATCGTCTTGCATTGTGCAGCAACCATCCGTGAAGAGTGCGCTCTGTCCCTCGAATAAAGGCGATCGATCGCGACTCGCGCGCAGCCTGGCGGTGTCGATCCAGGTCCGCTTGGATCGACTATTAAGTAGAAGATGGACCATTAACGGAAGCGGAGGATGGCGGGAATCGGCGGACTGGTACATCTGGGACTCCCGCTACTGGATCTCACAGCAGTGCGCTCCAGAACTCGCCCCGTCATCGGTAGCAGACGGCAAGGGGGCAATTCGTGTGCCGAGCGCCTCTGGTGAGCTGGTTGCAACTCTTGCTCCGCCATCCCCTGAGCGTAACACCGTGTCCCTTCACCCGGTTCAAGGCGGGTATATGGAGGACTGGTCGTAGAGCTGAGGCATCAGAAAAAACAGAGACCTTCGAGAGTAAGGGGAGCCGAAAGCGGGACCTCGCTGGGAGAATTGGCTATTCACCGCTCAGGCCCTCCCAAGCGTTCTGGAGAAACACTCATGTTATCACAATGTTCCAATTTTGCGGGTGGACCGAACAGACCGTACGTATCCGATGAAATCCCAGCGGCTATTCGGACAGAACTCAACGCCGATATGGACCGCGACCTGCTGACCAGGATGCGCGAACTGGCGCGCAAAAAGCGGGCGCTGCAGCCGGACATTACTGATGACGAAATGGCGGACTATTTGGCTCTAGCGGAAAACTTCAAAAACCTCCGGCACTGGTTGGTTGCGCGTCGATCTGCACTTCAAAGTCCGGTTCGCGCCAGCGTCGCCTGGGTGACAGCGACTGTGATTATCCTCGGTTTTCTCACGGCGATGGTGATTGTAGCGATTGCGATTGTGGTTTGATGCCGCAATAGTCGACAAAATGGACTGTGCCAAAGCACTAACGCGGACTCACAACGGAAAAGGGGAAGCTCCTCGACCAGCAGTGCGTACAATAGTCTCGCTGTCGAAGAGATAATCAACGCCAGTGACAATGTCGAAACATCGATATCACCGAGGCTTGGGCTTCGATGTGTGGCCTAGATCCAGCGCTTGGTTCTGGCGGTTGGTCGACCCAGGCCGCAATGGCGGGACGATTGGCGCGGCCGGTTATGAGGCTGAAGCCGTTCAAGAAGCCTGCGCAACGATTGAGGGATTAATAAGTGGCGTCAAAGGATCTGCCGGTCTGGCGGGCTCGCTATTGCTGCTGGCTCCATCGTTGATCCATGAGCAGTAGACCTTGCGAATAGCCCTAAATCGAGAACGGCGCGCATGATGTGAACGGACTGAAATCGAAGGTGGCGAACGCCTGGAGACAGGAGCAAATGCGCGCGAACCCGCGAGGTGGTCATGCCGAGAAATTCGTCGATAAGCCCCTCTCGCCACCCGAGCATGTTGTCGTTGAAGGGAACGCAGCGGTCCAGCAATGGCTTCGATTCCAACCCTCGAGGCGGACCACTTATGCATTTTTAGGTGGGCAGTTAGAGCCTAGTGAACGTTCTTTGCTCCAATCTTTTATTACCTGCGAGTGAAAGAGGAGTCCACAATGAAAAAGCAAACCCTTGCCACCCTGAGCTGGCTCGCCACGGTGTTGTTGGGCTGCGTGCTGGCGCGCAGCGCGTCTGCGGATATGATGTTCGATCCCCAGTACTACCGCGAATTGGTCGACGCTTCCTCGCCTCAAACCATTTCGCCCGGAACCAAGATCACGTTAAAGAACTGGGGGGAGTATAAACACTTCATGCCGATGGCTGCAGGCCGCATACAGCGGAAATTACCACTGGCACATCGGTTCGGGTCCCGAATTCACGATAACCGTAGGACCGACCAGCGATTTTCCCCTGCCCAAACGATTTCGACAAGACACCGAGAAATATAATGGCCAGGACCGACTCGAAAAGACCTCATGGGGCGGCTATACGATAAAAGGATATACGGCAGGAGTCCCTTTTCCCAATCCAGCCGAGCCCGATCTGGCTGCCAAGCTGATGTATAACGCTTGGCTCCCTTTTCGACCGTTTGCGTCCCGTTACTATAGCTGGGATCGGATCGTCGACAAGTACGGCAATGTGAGCAACCAGGATACCGACAACACCTTTTTCGAGATGGCCTATCTCAGCGACGAAGGTTACCCAAATACCACCCTGTATTCCAATGGCTACTTCCAGGCGGGCCACTACTTCATAGCAGCCCCAGAGCAGTCAAGATACACTACCGAGCTACAGCTACAGCCGACGGATCCGACCAAGCTCCAGGAGCTTTACATATTTCTGCCTTCTCTGCGACGGTCCCTCCGCTTATCCAGTGCAGCCCGGTGTACTCCGCTGCTGGGTACCGATTACATCGCGGACGACGGCTCTTGGTTACCCCCGAACTTCGCTCCGACGTTTCTGGGAGAGAAGAAAATCCTGAGCCCGGTGATGGATCCGAGATTTGCTTACGATGCTAAGAGTTACGCTGGTGGGGGATCCGTGCCGTCCGACAGCTTCCCCGGATGGCCGGTAGCGGGAACCAACCATTGGGAACTCCGAGTCTACTACGTTGTCGATCTGCTGGCGCTGCCGATCCTCGGTAACTACTGCTACTCCCATCGAATCTTCTACGTCGACAAGCAGACCTGGCTCGCCGCCGAAGCTGGGATGGAGAACTACGACCGCACCGGCAAGCTCTACAAGATGCTGTGGAACGTGCAGGTACCGATAAACTACCGGGGCGAGATAACCACCTATGTCTATGCGACCGGCATGAGCATGGCAATGGATTTTCAGAACCAGCATGTGACGTGGAACAACGATTCGCCGGTGCAGATCGACAACCAAGTGCCCGCCGAACATCGCGACCCCATAAATGCAACGCCAGCGGGCCTGGCGCGAGTGATGAAATAAAGGCATCGCACAATGGAAATCCTGATACTCGTTTTGCTGGCGTATGCGTGGCACCTGCAATCGTCTAACCTTCTCGAAAATGGAATCATTATTAACGGATGACGATATTTACGGGTGCAGCAGGACGCGCGCCTCCCGTGAAGGAGAGCCGGCGATGGATTGGTCCTCCGAGAAGTACCCAAGCTCGTCCCTCTGGCTTGGTTTTGTGCTGGTATTCATCTGGGGTGCGGTGTCCCTTGCGAACGCTTACGATCGGAGTCTGGTGAAGATAAACGATTCGTACAGTCAGGCTTTAAAGATCGTCGGCCGGCTCGACGCTATCCGCGACGCGCTGGCTCGCCTCAACATCGATGAGGAAGCTTTTTTGTCAACCGGTGATGAGCGCTTCCAGGACGGTGTAATCGAAAGCGTCGAATCCCTCACGATTGGCATGGGTATGCTGAATTCTATGGCGGCCAGCAATGAATTGGAGCGCGCTCTCCTGACTCGCCTATTTCGGTCAATCGAGCAGGTCCTCGGCTCGGTGGCCGAGTCAGACAACGTCAGAGATACACGCGGCCGAGCGGCCGCGGTCGCTTTTTTTGAGTCCAAGCAGGCCACGATCTCTCTGGCAAAGTGGCACGCAGACCAGTTGAGAATCGAGAGCACCGCGTGCGTCTCCGAGCGAATTCGAAGCGGGCGTAGTGCGGCGCTGTTCCGGGCGATCCTCTACGGTGCTTCGGTAGGGCCCGCGGGGTTCGTTAGTACCCAGCCGATTCATCCGACACGACAGAGCAGGCGAGGACGCTGGTAGCCGGAGGCCGCCGGCATCCGCGTCAACCCCGTAGCCCTCACGTCGCTGGTCATCCGGGAATCACCGCGCCTGCGTTCGGGCGGCCGCGAGAACTCGCCCTGTACCCACGGCTTGTTCATGCATCTTAAGTCCTCTTCAACCGCATGACCGTTAAGGCTGTACGGGGGTTACAGTGTCCTTACATGCGATAACCGATTTCGGTCTTCCTGATTTCAACAACATCGGTTTCTACGATGTCGTCGCGTAATTTGACTTCGGTAGCCTCGCCCTCTTCGAACAGTTCAAGCGCTTGATCGGAAGATTCGGCCTCAACGAGATATTCGACCGCGTGGCGTTCGCTAATCGTAATGACAAATTGAGCCATGGTCCTAAGCACCCTTAACAATCTACGGGCCTTAACAACCCTTAGTCGTCCGCCCTCAATTCAGATCGACCCGCGCGTCGCAGGATGACAATCGCAATATGATTGATGCCGGTGCGCACGGAAGGCAGGACCCGGAATTGGACGGGCCGGGGTTAAGGAACAACACGCAGCATCAAACTCTCTCTACTTCTACGCGTTTCCGATGTGTGCATACCGCACAATGTCTAGGATTGCTGGTATTTTCCCATTTCCTGAGCTGTCACTTATCCATTTTATCAGATATCGTCCTGATCTGCTGCCCCTGAGAATGTGACTATTTCATATTACTCAGGACCCCCGCCTCATAGTGGTGTCCAAGTAGAGTCCAAGACGCGGTATTCGGTAGGCAAATCGTACGGTTTTCGCGGCGCTGCTGATGTAATGTCCAACGCGTCAGGCAACGCTGCTATTACCTGCGGACCATTTTGTCATCGGGATGAGCTATGAACGGCGCTCACGGTTGCGGGCCGATTGCAGAGCGAATGGAGGTCGGACGGTTATTGGTCCGCCGGTTGCCAAACTGCTGCGTCGGTTCCTAGTGCTAATTGGCTTGAACGCGCGCATCCAGTGCGCGTTGCCGCGCAGCAGCTGGGCGGCGATCATGGCGCCCGTCAGTTGGTGTTGTTGGTGATCGGTCTGTTGGTAGTGGGTGCGCTCCGGCTGGGCCACCTGTGCTATGTGGCCGACGATCCGCAGTTCGCGCGGCTACTCGGACTGTCGCGCATTCCCAGCGACCGCAGGGTAGTTAACTGGCTTAAGCAGTTTACGCAGCACTCGCTGCGCGCGCTAATGCGGCTTAACAGAGTATTGCTCTATGAGCAGATCGAGAAGTTAAAGCTCCCCAGACTGACTCTTGACCTTGACGGCACGGTAATCTGTACCGGCACTAAAGTGGCTTGGGCGGCGCGCGGCCTCAATCCCAAAACCGCAAGGTCCCCAGTTACTATCCCGCTGCTCGCCCACTTGGCGCAGACTGGACAGATCCTGCGGCTCTAGAATCGTGCGGCAACGCCCACTACTCCAAGGGTGCGGAGGCTTTTGTGCACCAGTTGATCGCCCAACGGCGCGAGCGCTTCGGGCGCTCGGTGGTGCTGGAATTCCGCATGGACGCGGCCTTTGTTCAGCAAGCTCTCCTCAAGCTGCTCGCCCGCCTGGGCTGCTTTTATGCTGTCAAGGCCCCTTCTGTAAGTGGACCGGGGTCCTCATTCTGTCTGGCCGGAGCCCTTGAGGTGCCGGTGCCTGAAAAGTAGCCTCAATATTAGAATCGTGATTCTCACAGTGGAACAGCGATGACAGTAACTGTGTGAGAAAAGGAGCAAACAGATGGCAGTCAAACCGGTTCCCAAAGGCT
>Ga0126381_100008841_pt1 | contig 11284 bp, 11 predicted proteins | sample PanSoiMetPlot_28_FD_96465 | JGI IMG/M metagenome (GOLD analysis project Ga0126381, IMG submission 96465) | Tropical forest soil microbial communities from Panama - MetaG Plot_28 | ecosystem: Environmental > Terrestrial > Soil > Tropical forest > Bulk soil | place: Panama | collected 2016-02-17 | reverse complement strand
GCGGCGATGGCCTGCTCGACCTCGATGCTGGAGATGTTCTCGCCGCCGGAGATGATGACGTCCTTGCCGCGGTCGCGCAGCTCGATGTTGCCGTCGGGATGCCAGACCGCGAGGTCCCCGGAGTGGAACCAGCCACCGGCGAAGGCCCTGCCGGTGGCGGCTTGATCGTGGAAGTAGCCGCTCATGACGTTGTTGCCACGCATGACGACCTCGCCCATCGTCTGCCCGTCCTGGATGACGTCGCGCATCTGCTCGTCAACGACGCGCACCAGATCCGCCGAGATGTACCCCTGGCCCTGCCGGGCCAGATGCTTGGCGCGCTGGGTGACCGAAAGCTCGTGCCACCCCTCCTGCTCGGGGCTGACGGTGATGGGGCCGTAGGTCTCGGTCAGCCCGTACACGTGGACAACCCGCAAGTTCAGCTCGCTCATCCGGCCTAGCAGCGTGGGCGAGGGCGGGGCGGCGGCCACCATCGCCGTGACCGGCCGGTCCAGGCGGTGCGCCCGCGGGTGATTGAGGATCATCAACTGGACCGTCGGCGCGCCGTTGTAGTGGGTCACACCCTCCCCGTCGATCAGCGCCCAGATCAGATCGGGGTCCATCGCGTGCAGGGTCACGTGGCGAGCGGCAACCGCGGTGACCGCCCAGGGGAAGCACCAGCCGTTGCAGTGGAACATCGGCAACGTCCACAGGTACACCGAATCGGCGGACAGGCCGGCGTGGATCACCTCGCCCAGCGCGTTCAGGTAGGCGCCCCGGTAGGTGTACTGCACCCCCTTGGGCCGGCCCGTGGTGCCGGAGGTGTAGTTGATCGAGATCGTCTCTTCCTCGTGCTTAAGCCAGCTCGGCGGCCTCGACGGCGGCGCGCTGGCCAGGAACTGCTCGTAGGAGTCCTCCGGTCCGCCGGTGCCCGTGCAGCGGATCACCGTGACGCCGGCCAGCTCCAGCGGCTTGGTCAGCGCTTCCAGCTCGCTGTCGAGCAGCAGGTAGCGTGCGCCGCTGTGATCGAGGATGTACCCGACCTCGGCGCTGGACAGGCGGTAGTTAACCGCGACCAAGATCCCTCCCGCCGCGGGGACGCCGAAATGCGCCTCCAGCATCGCCGGGGAGTTGAACAGCAGCGTCGCGACGCGGTCTTCCTTGCGCAGGCCGGCCGACCTGAGCGCGTTGGCCAGCCGCCACGACCGCTCGGCGAGCTGCCGGTAGGAATACCGCTGGTGCCCGGCGACCACGGCGGTCTTGTCCGGGTAGATGTATTCCGTCCGGTGCAGGAAGTCGACGGGGTTCAGCTCCGAGCGGAACACCTGCTCAGATACCGCCCCGGGTGCGCCGGTCGCCGCGGAGAGCACATCGCCCATGCCCGTCTCCTTCCGATTGCAGTTCACAGTCGGCTCGTATTGCGTTCGCTGCGCTGACTGATGAAGGTCCCCCCGGGCCTGGCCACGGCCCGAACTCATGATCGGCGGCCCCAGCCGCGTATCACCAATAGCGTGCGCTCATCAACGCCTCCTGGCAACAGCCTCGCCAGAGCGCGTCTGCGACACGATCGTCGCGACGTAGTAGATGCCAGGGTTCTTCGGTCCCACGACCTGCAGCCAGACCCGGTCGCCGGCCGCCATCCGGTCCCGGTACCGCGGCGTGCCCCACCATTGCTCTCGGGACGCGGCCACCGAGGCGTCCAGGTCGTAGTGCCTCGGGTTGCCCTGAAAGATCCAGTCAGCCATGGTTTCGCAGCTTAGATTCACAGCAGGGCCGGGAGAGCCGCTACCTAGGGTGACCCCGATGGGCGCGACGAGGCGCGGCCAGCCAGACGACGGGGCGCGGTGGCAATAATGACCGGGTGGCATTGCGCTTCCGGCCAGCCGGATCACCAGACGTCGCGGCGATCGTAGGTCTGGTCGATTCCGCGTACCGCGGGGATGCCAGCCAGGCGGGCTGGACCACGGAAGCGGACTTGCTCGACGGCCAGCGCACGGACGCCGAGGCGGTCTCAGCGATCGTTCACGCGCGCGGCAGCGCGATGCTCGTGGCCGAAGCCGACGGACACCTGGTTGGTTGCTGTCAGCTGGAGCGCCGCCCGGGCGGCGAGGTCTACTTCGGGTTGTTCGCGGTGCGGCCCGGCTTGCAGGGCCAAGGCCGGGGGCAGGAGATCTTGGCCGAAGCCGAACGACTGGCCCGCGAGGAGTGGGGCGCGGTCATCATGGTCATGACCGTGCTCGCCCAGCGCCGGGACCTGATCGCCTGGTACCAGCGGCGGGGGTACCGCCTGACCGGGCGCACCAGGCCCTTTCCTTATGGCGAGGAGCGGTTCGGGATTCCCAGGCGGCCGGACCTGAACTTCGTCGAGCTCGCCAAGCGCCTGGCCCCGGGACCACCCTGACCGTCCGGCCCGGCTTGGCCGTCGCGCCACCGAGCGCAGAAGATCAGTAACGCGGACGCGGCACCTGGTGATTGTGTGGTAATCAGCTGTCATTTAACTGCGGAGCGCAGCCCTGAACGCTGCCGTCAGTGCCTGATGAGAATGGACGACCACCAGGTGCCGCAGGTACTCCGGGGAGCAGTCTCCCTCTGGCAGCGGCCTGGACGTCAGGGCGACCTGCTCGGCGCAGGCGTTCGCCCGCGCGTCGAAGTTCGCGGAGCCGGCTCCGAGCAAAGACTCGACGGCGTCGGCGGCGATGGGCACCGCGCCCACGGATCCAACGGCGAGGCGGGCTTGGGCTACAAGACCGCGGGTGAGCCGGATCATAGCAGCGACGGTTACCGCTGGCCGCTCGTGCAGCTTCATCCGGACATGCGATACGCCAGTCCCGTTCTGGAGAGGCGGAAGCTCTACGGCAACGAGCAGCTCGCCCGGCTCGAGGAGGGTCTGGTAGGGGCCGGTCACGAATTCCGCGGCGGGAATGCGCCTGGTGTCGTATTCCTTCTGGCACAGCATCGAGGCACCCGCAGCGATCAGAAACGTCGCCGGGTCGGAGTGCGGATCTGCGAAGCAGAGGTTTCCGCCGAGGGTGCCCACCGACCGCACCCTGAGGTTGGCCACCTGCGACGACATGATCGTCATGGCCGGGCACCACGTCCGCAGTACGGAGGAGGACTCAAGCTCGTAGTGGGTGACCGACGCCCCGATGCGCAGGCTGCCTTCCTGCGCGGCGACCCCCCGGAGGCCCTCCACCCGCTTCAGATCTACCAGGTGCGAATAGTCCGCCAGCCCGAGCTTCATGGCCAGAAGCAATTCCGTGCCGCCGCAGTACGCGGCAGCCTCGTCGCCCAGTTCGGCCAGCAGGCGGGATGCCTCCTGGACTGACCGGGGGCGGTGGATGCGGAACGGCGGCAGCCTCATCCGCCCGGTCGATTCGGCATCGAATTGAGTCTCAGTGCCGGGTGTGGCCGCCGTCGGCGACGATCATTGCGCCGGTAACCCAGCCGGCCTCGTCCGAGGCGAGGAAGGCCACGGCCGGGGCGATATCCGCGGGAACCGCCCGGCGCGGGATGGCTTGCAGGGACACGACGAAGTCGAAGGCCTCGGCGTGCGGGCTGGCCAGCACGCCCTCGGTCGCGGTCAGCCCGGGCGCCACGGCGTTCACCGTAATGCCGTAACGGCCGAGCTCAGTGGCAAGCGCCCGCGTGAACGCGAATACGCCGCCCTTCGCGGCTACGTAGTGGGCCAGGTTTGGCGTTCCAGCCACGATCACGTTCGAGGCGATGTTGACGATCCTGCCGTAGCCAGCTTCCTTCATGTGGGGGTAGACCGCCCTGGATGTCAGGTACACGCCGTCGAGGTTGACCGACATGATGCGTCGCCATTCGGCGAAATCAAGATCATCCCAGGGGATGAACGGGACGATTGCCGCGTCGTTGACGAGTATGTCGACCTTGCCGTAGTTACTGATCGTCGCGTTGACCAGTCCGGCGACCTGCTCCTGGTTGCTCACGTCGACCGTGTGGGCGAATCCGCCTATGTCGGCTGCTGTCTTGGTCGCGGTGTCCGTATTGATGTCGGCCACGACGACGCTCGCGCCTTCCTGGCTGAGCTTCTCGGCGATGGCGCGTCCGATGCCCTGGCCGGCTCCGGTGACGATGGCCACCCTGTTCTCCAGTTTCATCCTCTCGTCTCCCTCTGACGGTCGGCGCGTGCTGACGGTAGGCGTGCTGAGCTCGGCGCGGCCGGTCAGCCGCTGTAATAGCTGGGTGCCTTCTTCCAGGCCAGGAACGGCTCCATTTCATGCGAGGGGAAGATCTGTCCGCCGTGGGTCTTCGCCAGCCTCTTCAGCCGCCGAATCGACTCGACCGCGGCGGTCGGATCCAGGTGGAAGCCGCCGACTATCTGTCGCTCGATGTTCTCCTGCGTGTATGCCGCGTCACCGGCGAAGATCATCGTCGGCTGACCGTCCATCTCGACCAGCAGCGAATAGTGGCCTGCCGTGTGCCCGGGCGTCTCATACAGCCAGACCCCGGAGGCGATCTCGATATCACCGGATATCTGCTCGTACTTCGTCCCCGGATAGTCGAAGGATAGATCAGAATAACCCAGGCGCTCGAATGGCTCTGGCACCTTCGCGTGGCGCAGTTCTTCCTTGCTCACCAGGTTCGTGGCATTCGTGAGGTACTTGTTCCCGCCGACATGGTCGAAGTGGAAATGCGAGTTCACCAAGAAGCCGACCTGCTCGGGGTCGAACCCGCACGACTTCAGCTGGGCGGGGACGGTCTGGTCTGTAGTCTGCTGTGGCTGCTCGAAAGGCAGCACATGATTGACGTGCTCGAGGTCGTAGCCGGTGTCATACATGATCAGGCCATCAGGATGCTCGATGAGGACGCTATATACGGGGAACCGCACAGGCGTACCGACATCGATGTGCCACAGAACCTGCGAACGGTCGATGACGAGTGAGCCGCCATCCAGGATGTAGACGTTCTTGGCAGTCATCGGAGTTCCACCTCCTGGGTATCAGAGAGCCGATAGCACCTTGCGGACGGCGACCAGCCCGGCGGCGATCTCTGCTCGCCGGTCACGCACTTGTTCCTCGGTGTACTCGTAGATCCCGCCGAGCGTCTTCATGCCGAGCTGGTTCTTCGCCGTCCGCTCCTTGATGAGCTGTGGGACGTCGGGAGAGCTGGACAGATCGGGATTGAGGTACGAGGCTACGCTCTGATAAATGTCCAGGCCTGCCATGTCGAGCAGGCGCATGGGGCCGATGACCGAGAGTTTGTAGCCAATCCCCCACTTCACGCAGGTGTCCATGTCGGCCTCGCTGATGATCCCCCGCTCCACGAGGGAGAGGCATTCCCGCAGGATCGCGTAGAGGATACGGTTCTCCACGAACCCGGGGACTTCCCGCTCCACCACCGCTTCGTACCCGAACGCGTTAATGATCCCGACCAGGGCATCGCGGACACGATCGTCGGTCCGCTCGCCCGGCACGACCTCGATCATCGGGATCAGGTGCGGCGGGTTGGACCAGTGCATGCCGATCACCCGGCCCGGATGCTTGGCATCCCTGGCGATTTCGGAGATGGGAATCCCGGATGTGTTGCTGGCCAGGATGGTATCCGCCGCTGAATGCTCCTCCAGATAGGCGAAGACCTCCCGCTTGAGCTCAAGCTTCTCCGGTACGGCCTCCAGCACCAGGCCTGCGCCCTCAAGCGCGGTCTTCAGATCTGCCTCGAAAGAGATAGAGCCGCCAGGCTGCGACGGGGCTTCCACCCGGTCCAGGACCTGCGCGGCAAGCTTGGCAGCACCCTCGGCCCGCTGCAGCACTTCAGGGCTGACGTCGTTCAGCGTGACCTTCGAGCCCGCCCGCGCCAGCACCGCCGCCATTCCGGGACCCATCGTCCCAGCACCGACAACCGCCGACACACTCGGTATCGTCATGATCCCTCCTGGTTCGTCCCTCGGTCGAGTTCCTGGATCCGCCGCCAGACCCGTTCCGGCGTCAGCGGCAGCACATTCATGGGTACTCCGGCGTCAGCCAGCGCGTTGACGATGGCCGCCGGGATCGCCGCCAGCACCCCCTCACCGCAGCCCTTAGCCCCGAATGGGCCCGGGCCGTCGCCATTCTCGACGATCGTGCACGTCATGGACGTCGGCACGTCCTCGAAGGAAGGAATCCGGTAGTCGAGCAGGGTGTCGTTCAGCAGCAACCCATCCGGCGTGTATCGCATCTCCTCGAACAGCGCGTTCCCGATCCCCTGCAGGGTGGCCCCCTCATCCTGCCGGGCAACCAGCTGCGGATTGATGGCCCGGCCGACGTCGGCCACGCTGGAGGTCCGCAGGACCGTGACGACGCCGGTCTGCTTGTCCACCCCGACCTCGGCGCCCGCCACGCAGACCTCCCAGAAGACCGGTCCCTCTGCGTACGAGCCGGTCCCGCCTTCCGGCTGGACCCGGCCGTGCCCGACCAGCTCACCGCCGTCGAAACCGAACCGCGTGCGCACGAGTTCCTGGTGTGTCACCGAGCGGGATCCACTGCGGATCGCGCCCTCCTCAAGCTTCAGCAGTTCCGGCGGCGCCTCCAGCACGATCGAGGCCGTCTCCATCAGGGCATCCAGCACGGACTGCGCCGCGCGCTGGACTGCCGTGCCCGCTATGGTCGTAGACCGGCTGGCGCCGGTGGACCGGTCGTAGGGCGTGTACCTGGTGTCGGTTCCGGGGACCAGCACGCGGTCAACCGGTGCCCTGAGTACCTCAGCCGCGATCTGCGCCATTACGGTGCGTGCCCCCTGCCCCACCTCCGTCGTCCCGACCAGGACGGTAACGCCGCCGTCAGAACCCATGCGCACTGTGGCCGTTGAGACTGGGTGAGCCCCCGCGGCCAGCAGCCCGACGGAGACCCCCCGCCCCCGCCCTTCGACGCGTGGCTGGGGCCAGCCGATCGCCGCGGCTGCCTTCTCCACATCGCCCACCAGATCCGCGTCGAGAGGCTTGCCGCCCCGGCGGACCTCTTCGCCGGGGCGCAGCAGGTTGAGCCTGCGGATGTTGAGCCGGTCCAGCGAAAGGCGTCGCGCCACCTCGTCGACCTGCGATTCCCCGATCCACTGAAGGTGGGTTGCGCCGAAGGCCCGGTAGGAACCCGCGGGCCCGGTGTTCGTGTAGACGCAATCCGCGCTGACCCGGACCGCGCGCCAGCGATAGGGCCCGGGGGCGGCGTCCCCTGCGGTCGCGGTGACACGTGGCCCGTTGTCTGCGTACGCGCCGGTGTCGAGCCATATGTCGACCTCCCGGCCCAGCAGCGTGCCGTCGGCCGCGGCCGCCGTTCGCATCCGGCAGCGCATGTTGTGCCGCCGGGTTGTGACCATCGACTCGTCCACGCCGTTGCGGATGCGCACCGGCCGGCCGGCTTTCCTAGCCACCGCCACCGCGATGGGCTCCATCTTCGTGTAGGACTTGCTCCCAAATCCGCCGCCCAGGAACGGCACGATCACTTGCACCCGGTCAAGCGGACACCCGAATAGCGCGGCGAGCTCCTGCCGGACGAGGAACGGGTGCTGGCAAGACGACCAGATTTTGATCTCATCAGCCTGGTAGTCCGCGATCGTCGTGTGCGTCTCCATCGAGTACTGGTACACGGCCGGAAACGAGTACTCGCCCGCCACCACCACCGCGGCCTCGTCGAATGCCCGCTCAAGATCCCCGTTCTCGAAGTCGTAGCGATAGCAGACGTTGCCGTCGCGATCCGGAAGCCGGCCGAGGCCGTGTGCCGATCCCGATCGCGCCGGTTCCTCGTGCACCATCGGGGCATCCGGGGCCAGGGCGGCTTGGAGCGACGTAGCTGCCGGCAGCTCGTCGTATTCCACGTCGATCCGCCTGACGGCGAGATCGGCGGCCGCCTGGGTCTCGGCCGCCACCACGGCGACCGGCTCTCCGGCGAAACGCACCCGGTCGATAGCCACGATCGGGCGGTCCCGGAGCGCGTGCCCGTAGAACGGGTCGAAATCGGCGAGATCACCCGCCGTGAGCACGGCCACGACACCGTCGTGCTTCTCGGCCGCGGAGGTGTCGACCGCCAGTATCCGGGCATGGGCGACTGGGCTGCGCAGGATGGCCCCGTAGAGCATGCCGGGTGGGCGCACGTCCGCGGTGAACTTGGCCTGGCCGGAGAGCTTGACCCGCCCATCGGCCCGCTCGATCCTCCGCCCGACGGCCCCGAACGAGTGCGCCGCCGCGGCATGGCTGCTCACGACGGCGCTCCTCCCGCTGACTCTTGCGGGGCCCGCCCCGACTCCTGCGCTGCCCCCCGGGTCTCACCGAGGATCGCGGTGATCGCGTCGAGTATGGAGCGGTAGCCGGTGCAGCGACATAGGTTGCCGCTCATGGCCCGGCCGATCTGGTCCGGCGATGGATCCACGCCGCGGTCGGCCAGGGCCTTGGCGGTGAGGATCATGCCCGCGCTGCAGAAGCCGCACTGGACGGCCGCGTGGCGCATGAACGCCTCGACCGCGGACCGGTGGAACGGCGTGCCCGCTAGCCCTTCGATGGTCTCCACCCGGCGGCCGTCGATGTCGCAGGCGAGAAAGCAACAGGAGCTGACCGGTGCCCCGTCCACCAGCACCGTACAGGTCCCGCAGACCTCCACCTCGCACGACTGCTTCACGCCCGTCAGCTCGAGTTCGTCGCGAAGGAAGTCGAGCAGCAGCTCATTGGCGGCAACTGTCCCCTCGAAGGGCCTCCCGTTGACAACCGCGGAGATGTTCTCGGTCAAGGCAGATCCCCTGGCCGGGCGACACTCAGCTGACGGCACCAGGCCATCCAGTACTCGTCGGCGAAGTCATCCTGGTACTTGGCGGCGAACAGCTCACCGGCCGCCTCCCGCGGGATGGCTACCGGATCGCCGAGGACTTGGGCGATGAACTGCAGTTGCGCGGCCCGCTCCAGGGTGATCGCGGCCAGGACAGCCCAGCGGATGTCCTCGCCGGCCACCAGGATCCCGTGGTTCCGCAGCAGCACCGCCCTCCCGGCACCGAGCGCCTGCGCCACGGCCTTGCCCTCCGCACGAGAGGTCACCAGGCCGGCGGTCCGGTCGAAAACCGGGACTCCTTGCGGAAACATGAGCCCGTCATGAGAGAGGATCGCGAGTCCGCCCTCCGACGCGCCTACCGCGATCGAGTGCAGCGGGTGGGTATGAATCACGGCCCCGACGTCGGGGCGGGCCAGATACGTCTCGGTGTGCATGACCGCCTCGAGATGCGCGCCTGGCGCCAGGTAACCGTCCGCCTGATCGAGCGAAATCGACATGACGTCCGGCGGGAGGATCTCGCGGAGCGCTTTGCCTTTCCGCTTGATGTAGATCGTGCGCTCGTCGGGCCCCCGGACGCTCGCGTGCCCGAGCGTGAGGTCCTCTTGGCCGAACTTGGCGAGGATCCGGCAGGCCACGGCGACCTGCTGGGCCGCCTCGGCCGGGCTGGCCGGAAGACGCCCGCCGACCTGTCCTAGCGCCCCCTCTTGGTCGATCATTGGCGGGGCTCTCGGCGCTCGGTGGGCGGATAATCCGGCGACGGGAACGAGAAGACCATCACCAGGTCCTCGTCCCCGTCGTTGACGACTGTGTGCCATGCGCGCGCCGGGATGAACAGCGCCTGGCCGGCGTGCACCGCAAGCCGGCCGTCCTCGAGCCGGACGGCTCCGCGGCCGCCGACCACGAAGGCCAGTTCTTCCACCGAATGTGACAGATCAGCGGCGACCAGCCCGGGCTTGAACACCGAGTACCCCATCGTCGAGGCGTTTCCGGTGACCGTGCGCTGCGTAACCAGGAGCCGGGACCAGCTGCCCATCGGGAGCTCGACCGGATCGACGTCATGCAGTGAGATCACCCCTGCCTGACTCACAGTTGCCAGACCCCGTCCTTGACGATGTACTCGCCGGTGTCCACGATCTGCAGCGACACGTTGTGACACACCCCATCCAGGTGCAGGACGCTCTTGTTCTGGCCGCCCGGATAGCAGTTCTGGTTGTCGCCGAGAGCGAAATGAACGGTGCCCTTGCGGCCCTTCTCGGATGGCCCGCCGATGGGAGCGAAATCGCTCGTGCCGAATGCGAACTCGGCCACCACGTCGGTTCCGTCCACGCCCGAGATCACGTCCCGGAGCCGCCGGGCCTCCTCGCGGCCTTCGATGGACCGGTACCGGCCGTCTTCCACGTGCCACGTGATGGGGTGCTCGACGTGGGCGGGCACCCCGATGCCGAGCATGTTGCCGTCGACCACAATCGTCCCGTTTGTCTGGTCCTCCACCGCCGCGTACGCGACTTCGCCCCACAGCGGTGCCGGTCCCATCATCGCGCCCGGCAGCTTGACGGGCACCACTTCCAGGGCAGGACGCCGCTCAATGCTGACTTCAACATCGGTCCCGGCCGGGGAGGTCACCCGGACCCGATCCCTCCCCTCCAGCCGCGCGATCGCCGCCTTGGCGTTGCCGATGGTGCGCTCGATGTCCTCAACGGAGATCGGCCACCGCCCGAACCCTTCCTCGATCGATCCGATCCGGACCTTGTTCGCGACGGATTCCTTGACCGCGGGGACGTGGGCGAAGCGGTTCGCCCATTCGAGGTTGGTCATGATGATGATCTGATCGGACGTGACCATGGCGCGGTGCAGGTTCCGCGGCGGCACCATGGGGAAGTGAGTGTCCTGGAGCGCCCGTTGGACCTGCGTATTGTTATTGGCGACGATCGGCCAGCCGCCCCGCTCGGAGACGACCGCCGCGACCATGTCCGCCTCTTCCTTCCGGCGATTGTCCGTGATGATGGTGACGACGTCTCCTTCTTTGACTGCGAAGCAGACATCGACCACCAGTTCCGCAGACTTGCGCATCCGCTCTTCCGTGCGAGGTTCCTCTGCCATCTGACCGGCCTTCCTACTGGCTATTGCCCGTTTCCTGCTCGCGCGCCCGGAGAACGGGAAGCACGTCCGCAGCAAAACGCTCTACCTGCCTGAACTGATCCAGGTCGCCAAAGCGGCAAATAAAATAGTCGACTCCCGCAGCGTGAAACCGCTGGAACCAATCTACGATAGTGTCAGGAGTTCCGACCGGACCCCAGTTAGAAAGGTCCACGGACTTGCTCAGCTCGGGATAATAGCTGGAGATGTACTGCCCGAAGTCGGCTCTGGCCTGATCCCCCGATTCGCCGATGTTCATCGTCACCTGATAGGAGACGACATAACGGGAGAAGTCCTCGCCAAGATCATCGGCGGTTTTCCGCAGCTGCACGACCTGCTCCTGCACCTCTTCCGGGTGCTCGGCCCGGCAGCAGGTCATCCATCCGTCGCCGTATCGGATCACCCGCGCGCATGAG
>Ga0126381_100008840_pt1 | contig 11284 bp, 7 predicted proteins | sample PanSoiMetPlot_28_FD_96465 | JGI IMG/M metagenome (GOLD analysis project Ga0126381, IMG submission 96465) | Tropical forest soil microbial communities from Panama - MetaG Plot_28 | ecosystem: Environmental > Terrestrial > Soil > Tropical forest > Bulk soil | place: Panama | collected 2016-02-17 | reverse complement strand
GATGCCCATGTTCAGCGCCAGCGCATATTCGTTGGCCTCCGCCATCATCCCGCCGGGTCCTGTCAGAGTGGAGGAGAATCCAGATAAGAGAGCGTCTAGCGCGCCCTTAGCTCCGAGTACACCGAGCGAGAACGCAAGCACGTACAATATTGCGCGCGCACGTTTTTCCGACGTCACAAGGGATGCTGTCAAGAAAGCCATGATAAAGCCGCGGGAGTACTCGGAAAGTTTCGGGTATGCGAGCGAAGGATCTAACGCCTTGACGGAGGTCACGGCCAGCCAAATCCACAAAAGCACGAGGGGTATCATGCCCTTCAGCCGAATAGGGGATCGGTGCATCTCGAAGACCGCGTAGCCAACCAGACAGGCAACAGCAACGATTTCCAAGTAATTGAAAGTGTATTCCGACCAGACGAAATCACCGGCACGCCCAAAAGTAAGCCACAGATAGATCAAGAGGCCGTCAAATGGCCGAAGAAGGGCAATTGGTATGGCCACGACAATAATTGCTCGAAGAAATAACGAACGTAACATCGAAAATAACCTTCTCCGTGTACTCAATTATCGTCAGCACTTGCTCCTAAACTCGCTGCGTTGTTCCGAATGGCTGGGTTGCAGTGCTGCGTCTCATCGTGTATGCCCGCCGTGTGAATAGCCGATGCATGTTCGTTATGACTTCTGGAATCCAAAGCTCGGCGAAGCCTATCTTCCAGCTGGTCCTCCCACTGTAGGGAGCTGTAATATTCGATCAACAGACGTCGCGTGGACATTTCAGAAACTGTTGTCCTTGACTGAAGCTTCTGAACCAGAACGGCAGTGAGGCGCCCCGGATCATCTTCTACGGATACTCCTGACAACAAGCACTCAGGCACCGCCTTGGCAACCCTGCTGCTGATAACGACCGGTACACCCATCGCCATCGCTTCAAAAATCTTGGTCTGAACACCACGGGCAACCCGCAGCGGACCGATAGCAACGGAAGCACCGCGGAGGTAAGGGCGAATGTCCAAGATAGTTCCGGTTACCAGGACAGCCGGGTCAGACCCTAACTGGCGCACCGCACGCGTAGGATTTCTCCCGGCAATGACAAACCGCGCTCGTGGCACGAGAACCCGGATTGCCCTGAAGACCTCCCGGTAAAAAAAAGTGACCGCATCGACGTTGGGGAAATAATCCATCGATCCAGTGAAAATAATGTAAGGCTGCCAAGTCGCAATTTCTGGAGGCACGACAACCGGATTTGGATCGAAGTAGCTGATATCCATTCGGTTTTCCAGCTCTTCAATGTTTGCACCAGCAACGTTGCGTCTGAGGCTTTCGGCCTCCGCGCGTGTACTGAGCAAGGTCATGGAAAACTTGCGTGCCCAGCGCGATTCATATTTTGCTAGCCTTCGTCCTTCGGCACCCCACAGCCAGGATGCGGGCGGACGGGTATAATCCGCGTATTGATTCCATTTGTCCGAATCCACATCTACCATGTCAAGCACTCGGGTCTCGGATGCGTCGTCGACATACTGAGCCATCGAAGAGCTGAAAACAAAAATAAGGTCATACTTTCGTTCGGTCCTGGCTTTGCGCACGCGCAGAGTCATCTTAGGCGAGCGATAAAACGCGGTAGTGAACGGGCTGCCGGAAGCATACGCCAGTGATGCCTGAACGCGGCTACGCCACCAGGAAATCTTCTCCGCGTAAAAATCCCGGCAATATTGGCGAACAATGGGAAAATATTGCGTGTCTTCGGGCTGATCGTAAAAGCAAAACAGATCCACCTCATGGCGACAAGCGAGCGCTTCCAACTCGCGAAAAGAACGGATCTTGTCCCCTTTGTTGGGAGGGTACGGTAGGCGATGAGCTATAAAGAGGATTCGCATGGGACTTCCGCAGTTCTCTAAGGAAAAAGCCGGACCAGCGCAGGGCCTAAAGTCTTCGTGAGCGGAAGTGGGATGCGCCTCCAAAGCGACGTAGCAAGTTTAAATTTCGGGTTGATCGGCGAAAAGTTAGGCAAGCTCTTCCGACGCACCATGTAGAATTGGTACGGGAGTGGTCGCTTGGACATATTCCACTGGGTCTTAAAGAAATAAGCGCCGGTTCCGAGTTTGCTTCGGCCGAAATCGAACTTCTGTAATCCCCGCTCGCAAGCGGTACGCAAAACCTCCCAATACATGAAGTTGTTGGCACCAAACTGCCGGCCTTCCGGCAGAGAACCTCCGTAATACGGCAGGATCGTGTCACGGAATCGGAAGCTCAGCACGCCCGCTACCGGTTTGGACTGGTGCCAAACGACCATAATCTCAGCTGCATCACCGAATTCATTGAGGAGAATCTCAAAGAAACGCTTCGAGAATACCGGCGTTCCCAGGTTTCGAACGCTGTACGCGTAGATTTCATAAAAGGAATCGAGCTGGGCGTTGTCCGTTACCGCCCGTAAGCCGCTCTTCTGGGCTTTTCGAATCATATAGCGCGTGTCTTTGGGGAAGCCACGGATCAGCTTCTCCGGGTCCGCGCTTAATGCTTGCTCGAAAGTAACGTACAGTTCCTTAGTTAGAAAACCCTCTTCAAAAACGCGATGAGGTTCACGCAGTTCTAGATAGTTCACACCATCATCCGTGGCCATAAGGCACGCCGCTTTTCGCAAAGCCATGATCGTGGCGGGATCGCTCGAGCAGACTCCCCCATAGACGGCAAACGGAGTTGAAATTAGAGTTTGTCCCTGCACCCAGTTGGAAGATCGGAACAACGGTAAGATGCCACGAATCTGACCGTTTTCTTTTGCTAGCAAGTAGCGCGCTTCAAAGCCGAATTCACGCTCAATCGCGCGCTTCCATGCTGTTAGGTGAAACAGCGTGCCTTCAGGCTGCGTGAAGACGAAATCGTCCCACTCCTTACGTATCTCATCACAATAGGGCCGAATCTTCATGTCGTTGACCGGAATTTGGTTCTCCGTGATTTGGGGTTCTCCCGGTGATTCGAGGTTTGCTCTCCGGCGTTCTGCTTCTGCTCCCCGGGACCTTGGGAACCCAAGCCGTAATAACTGTAGTCGTACCTGTAAATCTCATCGCAATTGTTGATGACGACGCCCAAGAATTTCTTTGCATCCAGGCGCGCCGTAGCGCGCTTCAACGCTTCTCGGTGCGTTTGACGCATGAACACCACCATAAGAATCGCGTCACAAGGTGCCGTCACGAGCTCCAAGTCTGCAACTGGCGCCGATGCTGGCAAGCAATCCACAATTATAAGATCGAACCGCTTCTTGGCCTGCTCGAGAAATTCAGTCCAACGCGGTCCCTCCAGAATCTCCGGTAGCGCGTGTTTGGGGATAAATCCCGTGGGAGCAATCGAAAGGTGTGGAAATCCCACCACGTGGGTCACATCCTCGAACTGCTTGCTTCCTATTAAGAAGTCCGCGACACCCGGCAAATCCTTTAGGTTTAGAATTCGGGTTACATCACCCGCTCTGAGATCACCATCCACCAGCAGGATTCGCTTCCTTGCCAACTGTGCAAGGCTCATCGCAATGTTGGTGGCCACGAGGGTCTTCCCGTCGCCTGATTCCGCGCTTGTGATGACCACCGACTTGATTCCGACCTTGTTGTGGACACTTAGCAGACGCGACCTCAGCACACTAAACGCTTCGGAAACAACCCTGTGGCGAAACCAATGGTGACTATTACAACTAAGCACGAGTGGGAAGTCGGCATCGGCCTGGATTTCTCGTATCCTTGGGGCGCCGTCGATTTGCGTTGGCGGAAACTCCCCGTTACGTCGCCCGCCACTGACTTCCACGGAGTCCGTTTCCATCTTCAGTTCTGACTTCACGTTATTCTCCATGAGCTTAGCCACAATTTACTGATGACCGATCGGCAAGTGCCAACCAAGCAGGAAAAAGCAATATACGGCTGCCAATAACACACTTCCCGCACAGGCAAAAATCGTATGCAGTCTCCGTCGACGACTCGCCACCGGCGTCGGCAGCCAGGGCACATCACCAAATACCGGAGCGCCAACCTGGTTGATGACCTCTTGTTCCGTCTTTACGGAGAGATCTGAGACTTCGAGAGCCAATACGCCGACGAAACCGAAAACCAATCCAGCGGCTAAACCCATTAAATCTAATAATGGCCGATCGGGACTGATAGGCTTATACGGCACTTGCGCAGGGTCCAGAATTTCGAATCGTTCACCTTTTTGTCGGATTTCCATGTCCGTGGCCATATCTGCCGAAAATTTGCGATCGGCAAGACGTTTGTAATTTTCCTGGGCAGCTTGGTAATCGCGCATCACCGAACTTATTTGCTGCTCGAAGAGCGGTATTCGTGCCAGTTCTGTTTGGTGCTGTTCGATCTGTTTTTCAATGTTCACCTCTTCGTCTTTACGTTTTTGGATCTCCTCATCCAACTTGGCAATCTGGCTTTGCACCACCGGATTGCGTTCTTTCATAGGTGCTGGTTGTGTTTTTACTTGTTTCGCCGGCACTTCCTTCTTGTTCTCTTCAAGTTGGGCATCCAAAGCCCGGATCTGGTTGTTCTTTTTAACAACCTCCGGATAATTCGGCCCGTACCGCTGGCGCAATTCGCTCACCTCGCTCTCCAGTTGAGCCTTTTGATCTTCGATGCTGGTATTTGCCGGTGAAGCCTGTTCATCGAGGTTCACAACCGCGGGGCTATTTGCTAAAACGGACTCAAGATAAATCTTTTGTTGTTCTGCTTGACTCACCTTGTCGCGATCATTTTGGAGCTCGAGTTGTAAGGAACTCAGCGCCTGGACATGACTCGTCGCTGACTCAGGGAGCACGCTGGCATTCCTCCTCTTAAGGTCCGAAATTTTGTCTTCGCTTGCTTTCAGGTGTCCTCGTGCATCTTCTAGTTCCTTTTGCAAGAAATCAGCCGTACCCAGCACCGATTGTTCACGATTTTTGATGTTGTCTTCGATCAAAAGCGAAGCCAGGCGGTTTGTAACCTGGGCCGCGATTACCGGATTTGAATTCGAATATGTAACAGTGAACGCTTCCAGGCCCTTCTTTTCTTGGCTTGCGGCAGCTACTGTAACTGAGATGTCTTTTCTCATCAGCTCTACGATTGCGTCTTGCGTCTGTTTGTTCTTCAGCTCTTTGTACAACCCCATCTCGTCGATAACTTGTGCGAGCCGTGCAGCAGATAGGATTTGTTGCTTGAGGGTGTCCAAGCGATCTCCCGCGCTGGCGATCACGGTAGAGTTCACGTAGTAATCTGGTACTTTCTGCCGGTCGACCAGAATCAAGGTCTTAGCTTCGTAACGGTCAGGAAGGAAATGCACCACGATGGCTGTCAGGACTGCGATTGCTAAGGTGGCAATGACGAAGAACCACAGGCGACGGAAAAACATGCGGCCATAGTCGTGCAGCGTGAAGTATTCCAGCCCGGAAAGATTGAACGTCTCTTGGGATCCGGTCATAGGTGTCTCACCGAACTCTAGTCTCTAGTCACTCAATACTGCTAAGATCTGCTTTGCGTCCCCTGCGTACGAAAAACTCGGTTGAGCTTTCAAAGCCATTCGCAGAGATCGTTCGGCCTCGAGCTTCTGTCCGGCGCGGTAATACGCAACGCCTAAGTGATAGTTGAACATCGCATTTTCCGGTTCTTTCCGGACCGATTCTTGAAGCAAGCTAATGGCTATGGCGTAACTTTGCTTCTTAACGAGAATCCACGCGAGAGTGTCGGAAACATCGGGACTATCCGGTAGTGCTTCCTTGGCTTCTTGTGCCAGTTTAAGGGCCAGATCAATGTTGCCGCCATGCTCAGCGAAGACCCATGCTAGATTGTTCTTCGCAACAGGATTTCCAGGCTCTAAATCCAACGCTTTCAAATAATATTTGTCAGCGGCCGACCAATCCTCTTTCAGTTCCGAAATTTGACCCATTTGAATCGGTATTTCGGACATCCTAGGTTGGTTCTGGGCCAGATTTGACAGCACGTCCATTGCTTGGTCGAGTTTGCCCCGGCGCTGTAGGACATCACTCAAGAAGAGTTGTGACCTGACGAGCTTGGGATCAATTTCGAGGGCTTTCTGAAAAGAGCGTTCCGATTCGGCAAAGCGGCCGGCCAGAGCCTGAAGTTGTCCTAGTGTCTCGTACCCGGAGGCCAGTTTTGGATTGGAGCGTACGTGGCTCTCGACCTCAGCCAAGCCACTGTCGGGATTTTTCGCGCTAATGAGTGAGGCACCGAGCAAAAAGAGAGCTTGCTGCGAAGTAGAATCGTAGAGCAGAGACTGCTTTGCCAAGTTGTGAGCGTCTTCGTAGCGTTTTTGATGGAACTTGGCCCATGCCATCGTACGCAATATGAGACTGCGCTCCGGAGGATGAGGGAACGCATCGATAAGTGGGCGCGTGCTTCTGTCTGCCTCGTCGTAGCGGCCTTCCTGTATTAAGGCCATTGTTCGGAGGAGGTACGGTTGGAGCACTTGTGTTTTCTGCTGCATCGCTTTCTCGACAGCTTCAATGGCTCGTTCAGGCTTCCCTTGTATTAATTCCAGTTGCGCCAGAATCAAACTTGGTGACAGGAAATTCGGCTCGAGCTGTACTGCCTGGTTCAAAGCGCCCTCGGCGAGATCGAGTTTGCCCTGTTGGATGTATGCTAATCCCAGAAAATAAGGAGGCAGAGCCCAGTCAGGTCGTACCTGAGCCGCGTGCTGAATATTACTTATTCCTTCTTCTATTTTTCCGTCATCGACAAGAAATCGGCCACGAAATAGAAACGTTCTTGGATTGTTCGGACTTTTTACAACGAAGTCGTCTATGATGCGTTTCGCATTGACAGTCTGCCCTAGATCCAGATACAGTGCCGCCAAATCCAGTCCGTTCTCGACGTCGTCAGAATGTTTCTTGAGAATGTTTTGATATTCCTTCTCTGCAGCCTTGGTATCTCCAGAGACGAGATAGTAGCGGGCCAGTATGCCGCGATGTTTGGGGTTCTTGTCGCCGAGAACTGCGATCCTTTGAAACACCTCTTCCGCGTCCTTGCGTCGATTCTGCGCCAGGAGCACAGCGGCCAACAAATATTCGACTTCGATATTTCCCTGACTCTTGTCGAGTACCCTTCGGATCATTTTTTCGGCGCCCACGAGGTCGCCACGCTGGGCCATCAGGCTCGCCAAAAGTTCCACCGGTGGAGCTAAGTCTGGCTTGTACTCGATCGCCTTTAGTAGGCTCATTTCGGTATCGGCGCTTTTTTGGTGGCCTAGCTGCAGGAGAGCCTTGACAAACCAGGCACGAGCGTTCTTCGGATCCAGCTGCAAAACGTGATCGTTCGTCGTCTGCGCGAGCGTCCTGTCCTTCACGGCCAACGCACTCTCCGCCAAAATCTCCAGCGCTTCGGTATCATCCGGATTTTGTTTAATCAACGCTTGGGCTTGCTCCTGAGCCTCATTAAATTGCTGCGACTTGAGCATCAAATCGGCCATCATTACCTGGGCTTCATGATTATCGGGAGCATTTTTGCGTACATTGTTCAGTTGTTGGTAAGCGCTCGGGAAATCCTGGCGATCCAAAAAAATCTTGGCCAACGCAAGGTGCGCTGCCGGAGCCTTGGGTTGCAGCTGGATCGCACGGCGATATTCCAGGATAGCTTCGTTGACCTTACCTCTCTCAGCCCAATGCGCAGCCAATTCCATGTGATGAGCAACCCTTTGTTGGGGACTGCTGCAACCTATAACGAGAAAACTTCCCAATATCGCTAGAGATAAATAACGCCCAAAGTCTGGCAGCACGTTTCTAGACATCCGTTAGCGCGCCCCCTTTCCAGAAAAGACGACCTGGACCGTACGAAAAACAATGGCCAAGTCGAAAAAGAATGAAAGATGCTTCAGATAAAACAGCTCATATTCGAGCTTGATTTTCGCATCTTCCACGCAACTACCGTACTGATATTTGATTTGAGCCCAGCCTGTCAGGCCAGGACGCACCGTATGACGTTCGTGATAATAGGGAATTTGTTCCCCAAGCATCTGAACAAATTCTGGGCGTTCTGGGCGCGGGCCTACTAGGCTCATATCTCCACGTAGCACATTCACAAGCTGTGGTAATTCATCGAGCCGATATGGCCGCAAAATTCTTCCGACTCCAGTAACTCGAGGATCACGTTTGGAAGCCCAGATCGCTTCTCGCTGTTCGGCGCCGTCCCGCATCGATCGGAATTTCAAGATTTTGAAAACGCGCCCATGTAGCCCAACACGGTCTTGACGAAACAGAACCGGGTATCCTGATTCGAGAAAAATGGCCGACGCAATCAGCAGAAACAAAGGCCATAAGACAACCAATGCCAGCAACGAAATCGCAACATCCAGGACACGCTTTGACGACATGAGCAGAACGTTTTTTCGAAAACCATCGGAAAGAACGAGCCAACTGGCAGAAAGCCTTTCCAGCATGACCCCGCCCATCAGCTTCTCAAAAAGTGAATGAGCGTCCTCTACATTCACCCCTTCGAGCTTTAATCTCAGCAGTGCCCGGGTGGGCATTACTCCGCGGCGTTCGGCAAGTGACAGAACTACCCAGTCCACGTTCTCCCGCCGGACAACATCCTCGACGTCGGCTACGCTGCCCACGATCCCAGGATTCACGAGCGGTTGACCTATTCTTTCTCCAGTTTCGTCGAGGAATCCCACCACCTTCAGGTTCAATTCAGGGCGGGCCAGAATTTCTCGGACCAGACGAATGCCACTAGTGCCCGTACCGGCAACCACAACGCGGTGGACTGGCCGAAAAAACTCGCCCTTGTCAACCGTCAGTCGCCAAGCCAACAAAAGCACAAAGATCAAGATCACTCCCAGGCCAGAAATACCGCGCCCAAGCGACAGGTCCGGCGCGATGTAGTACAGCAGCGCTAGGATCAGGGTTATTGTTCCCAATGATTGCAGCAGATGAACGATCAGTTCCGCGCGCCGTGCAACCGCATGTAGGTCATACAGGTCGTTGTAGTACAAGCAGATTATGGAGATTAGAGTGACTGTGCCGATTTGACCGAGAGTATAGGGCCGACTCAGGTACCACGACGTATCCGTAAGATTTCCAAACCGAATCCAAGTCGCTAGTAGGATTGAAGCAACAATCAGCACACATTCCGTGAGCACTAAGATCACGCTCTTGATGGGAATGTATCGGCCAAGTATTCGGATCATTGCCTTGTTTTGCTCCTAGGGCTGCACAGAGTGTTCTCGGTGATACGCCCAGCGCGCACCGACGATAAACAAACTACGGCTGGCGTAGGGGTAGGTGCCGCCCTGACCTGCAAAATTCGCAAAGGATACAAAAGCGCTTAACTTCTCCGTTAAGAAATAGCTTGTTCGCGCCCACTCCTCTCGGCCATCAAACGATGGCAATTTGTTGAAAGTTTGTTGGGCATAACCCGCGCCTAAGGTGACATCCCAGCGTGGAGTTAAGTTAACCGTGTAAGAGCCGTCGTACCTCGTGTAATAACCATTGCTGATTACCCCGATGTAATCGTAGTTCGTGGCATAAGATAGAACCAACTCCGATGCGGAAAACCTTTTGACGAGAAGCGCCGAACCAATGTAGTTCCTAGCAGTGGCACCCTTCGAGCGCACCTGCCATGACGGTCCGAAAGACAACACCATCTGAAGCGAAGGCCGGATCAATTGACTGTAGTTGAACAGCAAACTGTGATACTGAAATTGGTCTGCATTACTGGCGATCAACTGGCGGTTATACAGGTAGTTCACACCAAACGAGTGTTCAGTGCTTATGTTGTGCGTCCAAGAAACGCCCACCCCGCCGGTGTTCTCTTGCTGAAAGCTTGTGGGCGACGATTTTTGAGGCTTCGACGAGTCCGTTGAACTAGAAGGTGTCCAAGCTTCGATATATTGATATTGCCCTTGGAAACTAAGAACGTCGTGCTCAGTCGAATAGCTCACTCTCGCGATGACTGCGTTGTTGAGTGTAGTCTGGCCGTTAAACAGAAATGGGTTCCTGGCGAAGTTGCCTGAAGATGAGAGATCGGGACCGATGGTCGGATCAATCAGCCGTCCTTGCGCTGGGAGGTAATAAAATCGATCCTCGAGATCCAATAGCCATTGAGGGTTGAAATAGTGGTGCGTGTGAAGGTTGAATGCGGAACCCACGAGATTTGCATGTGCTGTTCCCCGAGCAACGAACACATAGGGACGGTACTGCAGGTCCAGTGCCGTTCGCTCATTGCCGATCGAGTAAAGAAGCAATCCCTGAAACGCAAGTGCGTTAGCACTCTGCGGTTGGGGTGTGAACTCGAAATTGCTGTCATGTACGTAAAATGGGCTGACCGAAAGCAGAGATAGGTGCCCCATACTGAACAGGTTAATCGAGCGACCTGCAGGCACCGGACCACCCCCCTGAGTGTCCAGCGGCTGGCCTGTTTCCATCGAAGTTACCACTGGACGGTTTGGCAATGAATTAGCCCCTGAATCTTTGTCAGCAGAAGACGAACCCGTGTTAGGTGGAGCCTGCGTTTGGCTATCCTGTTGTGCCCGAGTTAGGGGCAAAAGAGTCAGAAGCAGGGCAGCCAGCTGCAACGCAAATCTGGCCTTCATTGCAACCATGCGCTCCTCTCTCCTCCACAAACCTCCGACACATGTGTCAGCTGCTCTTCCTCCAGGAAAGGCAGTAAACTCTTGCGTTCGAGGATTAGGATTTTCGGACGCAATGTACCCGCAAGCCGATAACACGAGAAAGTGCCGGGGGACATGAGACGGCAGCGGGCGCTAAGCCGAGGATATCCTCCGCCCTAGACACTTGTGCACCGAACAGTGAGCCCTGACAACTACCCACGTGGGTGTAACCAAAAGTTCTAGCAGAGAGGAATTAATCTATTCGGGCTATTTCTCACTATCCAAAAGGAAGCCGTTGTAAAAACTTTACAGCAAGAACTGGCGCCCAAGTATGTATTTTCTCCGCTCGCCTACTTTGTGAGACCATCGAACTTTGACCAGAGTCGGGATGAAGGCTGGGCTGCTCGAAATCACAATCTCGCACCGCACAACTGCATCGAGAGGAAGTGGTTGGTCGCTATGGATAGCGACTCCCCCGCTGCTAATATTTTCCGTCTTGCACTGCCGCAAAGAATGTTGCTGTGGCAGCCCCAGTGGCGGAAGGATAGCAACACGGCTCGCGCCGTTCAAAGGGAAACGCACACAATTTCTCTTTTCCCTGTGGCATTTATTCTGGGGTGGGGAACACAACTCGACGGTAAATCATTTTGCAAGCTTGCTTAATGGATTAGTCCAAGCAGAGATGCGCAAGGACTGCCGACTAGAGTGCTCT
>Ga0126381_100008839_pt1 | contig 11284 bp, 8 predicted proteins | sample PanSoiMetPlot_28_FD_96465 | JGI IMG/M metagenome (GOLD analysis project Ga0126381, IMG submission 96465) | Tropical forest soil microbial communities from Panama - MetaG Plot_28 | ecosystem: Environmental > Terrestrial > Soil > Tropical forest > Bulk soil | place: Panama | collected 2016-02-17 | reverse complement strand
GCCGCCGCCTGGAACAGGGTGTAGAACTGGGACAGGTCCTGCATCGGCTCGAAGAACTGGCGGACGTAGAGGATGAACGCGGTCAGCACGCCCAGCGTGAGCGATCCTCGCATGACCAGCAGGCCCCCTACGGCCAGCACGCCGATCGTGGTCAACCGACCGAGGAAGGAGATGCCGGGCCCGTAGGTCGACGAGAGCCGCACCGACCAGGCGTTGGCGTCGCGGTAGCGGCCGTTCAGATCCTCGAAGATCTCCTGGTTCCGAGGCTCGCGGCCGTAGGCCTGCACCGCGCGGATCCCGCTCAGCGACTCGGTGTAATGGACGATGACCAGCGCGATCGCCTGTCGCACGGCGCGGTAGGCACGCGATGAGTTGTGCCGGAACCACTGTGTCAGCAGCAGGATGACCGGGAACGCAAGGAGCGTTACGGCGCCAAGCCGGAAGTCGAGAAGCAACAGGATGACGCTGATGGCCAGGATCGACACAGAGGAGGTCGCCAGCGAGGTCAGGCCAGTCGCCAGCAGGTCGGTCAGGGTATCGATGTCGTTGGTCAGCCGCGAGATGATGCGGCCAGAGGTGTAGCGCTCATAGAAGGACAGGGAGAGCCGCTGCATGTGGGTGTAGACGCGCAGCCTCAGGTCGTAAAGCACGTCTTGCCCGACGGCACCGGAGACACGAAGGAAGCCCCAGTTGCCCAGCGCCGCCGCGACGGCCGCCAGCACGATCAATCCCACATAGAGCTCGAGAAGGCCGGCGTTGCCTCGGCCGATGCCGCGATCGATTGCCTGGCCCACAAGGTAGGGGATGCACAGGGCGCCCCCGGTCCGGAGGCTGATCAGCGCCACCGCCGCAAGCAGCCGCCAGCGATACGGTGTGACCAGGCGGCCCAGAAGCCGCCGCGAGCGCCGGCGCAGCAGGGCGCTGACGTCCGCGGGGAGTTCGTCCACCTCCTCCGCCGCCACGCCGCGCCAGGCGTCGCGCTGGACGGGCTTGGCCGTCTGCACCGCCATCCGCTATGCCACCTCCGCGCGTTCCGCCAGCAGAGAGCGATATCTGCCCGAGGTGCGCAGCAGCTCGGAGTGGGTGCCCACGGCCGCGATCCGACCACCGTCAAGTAGAGCCACCCTGTCAGCCAGGGCCAGCGTCGACGGGCGGTGAACCACGAGCAGCGCGGTGACCCCATCCAGCACCGCGGCCAGCGCCTCCTCGATCTCCCGTTCGGTGTGTACGTCCACCGCGGAGAGCGGGTCGTCGAGAACCAGGACACGCGGAGAGCCCAGCACCGCCCTGGCCAGGGCCAGCCGCTGTCGCTGCCCGCCGGACAGGGAGTATCCCTGCTCGCCAACACGGGTTTCCAGCCCCCAGGGCAGGTCCCAGACGAAATCCGCCCTGGCGATCCGGAGCGCTCGCTTGAGATCGTCGTCGGAGCTGATGGGCCGGCCCATCACGAGGTTCTCGTGCACGGAGGCGGAGAACAGGATCGGGTCCTCGAACGCCATGCCGATGTGCGCACGAAGCGAGCGGAGCTGTATATCCCTGATGTCGACGCCGTCCAGCGTCACCCGTCCTTCGGTGACGTCGTAGAGGCGTGGGACCAGCGTCACGACGGTGGTCTTTCCGCTGCCGGTGGCGCCGACCAGGGCGAGAGTCTCTCCGGGCTCCAGCGCCAGGTCCAGGTCACGCAGCACCCAGCTGCCCCCACCGGGGTAGCGGAAGCTGACGCCCTCGAGTCTGATGTGGCCTTTCGCCCGCCCCAGGGCACGAGCCCTGGGCCTATCCACGACCTCGGGCCGCGAGTCCAGGACCTCGGCCAGGCGGATCGAAGCGGTGGTCGCCTCCTCCCCCATGGCCAGGATCCAGCCGAGGGCGTCAAGTGGCCAGATGAGCATGAACAGGTAGGTCATGAACGCGACCAGGCCGCCGATGGTCAGCTCGTGTTGAGTCACCGCCAGGCCGCCCACGAGCAGCACGATCGCGAGATCGGCGTTCAGCACCAGACTGAACGTCGTCCATGTCGACGATCGGACACGGACCGCATCCAGGTTGGTGCCGCGCAAGCGGCCGGCCTCGCGTTCGAAGCGCTCCAGCAGCAGCCGGTCCCGCCCGAACGCCTTGATGATTCGCACGCCGGTCGCCATCTCCTCGATCACCGTGGTCATGTCGCCCTGCTGGTCCTGCACCCGGCGGGCGATGACGGCGTAACGGCGAAAGAAGCGGCGACTTATCAGACCGATGGGAAGGACGACGAGGCCGCTGATGATGGCCAGACGCCAGTCGAGGCGGATCAGGATGATCAGGACGACGATCCACTGGGCGCCGAAGAAGCCCGCGAAGATGACACCGAAGCCGACGAAACGGCGCACGGTCTGGATGTCGGCAACGGCCCGTGACAACAGCTGCCCCGATTGCCAGTTGTCGTGGAATGCGACCTGGAGCCCTTGAAGGTGGGCGTAGAAGTCGTCGCGCAGGTCGGTCTCCATGCGAAGTGAGGCCAGCACCGAGTAGTTGCGCCGGGTGAAGTTGGCGGCGCTTTCGACGGCGGCGAGACCCAGGAGCGCAAGGCCGAAGGGCAGCAGCTCGCCGGCCTGGCGGTGTACAACTGGCCCGTCGATTACCGCTTTGATCAGGAGGGGAATGGCCGTCGCCGCCGATAGGGACACCAGCGCCGCCACCACCGTCAGCACGAGCAGGTGCGCGTGCGGCCGCAGGTAGGGCAGGAAGCGTCGCAACGCAGGCGAGAGCACGGCAAAACCTCCTGGGGTGGGCCGGGGGGAACCACCTAGGGTAACGGAATCGCCGATTCGACGTGTTGTCAGGTTGGCTGGGTTGGCGCTTCGGGCTGGGCGGGCCGGACCCACCAGGTATTGACCCACTCCGTGAGTGCCCGCTCCGCTGCCGCCCTGGCCCGTGCAGCGAGGATCTCGTCCATGGGCTGAAGCTCGCGCACGCGGCGTTGGGCCTCAACGACCCTCGGCGGGGGCGCGAGTCGCTTGAGCGCTGCCGCGTCGATCCCCAGCGATCGCAGCAGGGCGCGGCCGTCGGGCCGGCTGTAGATGGCGAGCAAAAGGTGATCGAGCCGCACGTTCAGCGCCGGCTCCTGCTGGGCTCGTCGCATCGCCTCGTGCAGAACCGCGTCGACGTCCGGCGCGTTGGGCGCGTCGACTTCGAGCGCCTCTTCCGGCATCCGCGCCGTGATCGGCGCCGCTGCGGCAGGGAGTGTCTTAAGCACGCGGATCATCCGCCGGACGCGCTCCAGCGAGACTCCAAGCGCCGCCAGTGCAGTGGCGCCGCGCGAGGTCCCTTCCGAGACGATGCCGAGCAGGAGGTGTTCGGTCCCCACCTGCGGATGACGCATGAGGGCCGCCTCCTCGAAGGCCAGCTCGATGACGCGACCTACGCCGGCGGCGGGCGCTCCCCGCGAACCCTCGGCAGTGGCCCGCGGCGGGGCTCCGAGGGGGCGGTCGAGCTCCTCGAGGCTGACGCCCAGGCGGCTCAGCGTTCTGGCGCCAAGCCCCTTCTGCTCGTGGGCGATGCCGAGCAGCAGGTGTTCCGGCTCGATGTCGGCGCCGGCGTCCTGCGCCGCCTCCTGGGCATACGCCAGAGCCTTCTTCGCACTACCGGTGAACCTGTCGAATGGGACCATCTCATCTCCATGGTAACCTTGAGCGAGTGCTCAAAGCGGCCGCTCAAGATGGAAGGGAGACCAGGCAGCGCATCGTGGAGGCGGCGTTCGAGACGCTGCGCGCCAACGGCTTTGCAGGCACCAGCGCCCGCAGCATCGCCCGTACCGGACGATTCAACCAGGCGCTGATCTTCTACTACTTCGGCAGTATCAACGAACTGCTTGTCGCCGCCCTCGACATGAGCAGCGAACGGCGAATGACCCGCTACCAGGAAACCCTGGCCGGCATCGACGACCTACCGCGGCTGCTCGAGGCGGCCGCGTCACTCTACAGGGAGGACGCGGAGTGCGGGCACACCACCGTCCTGGCCGAGCTGTTCGCCGCCGCTCTGGCCGTGCCGGCGCTCGCAGCTCAGCTGAAGGTTCGCATGGAGCGGTGGATTTCGTTCACTGAAGAGCTCATGCGGAGATTCCTCGGCCACCTGCCCCTCAGCGGCCCATCCGACCTTCGGGCTGCTGCTCAGGCCACGCTCGCGTTGTACCTGGGCATCGACCTCCTCGTCCACGCGGATGGTGACTGGACTCGGGTGGACATCATGTTTGAAGAGGCTCGTCGCATGGGTGCGGCGTTGCACCCGCTTCTGGAGCGCTCATGATCACGATCCTGGTCAGTGGTGCGAGCGGCTTCGTCGGCGGCCACGTCGCCCGTCGCCTGGCCGATCGCCCCGAATTTCGCCTGCGATGTCTCGTCAGGACCCCCCGTCCCGCTTCGCTTCCGGCCACGGTGGAGTGGATGCAGGGCGACGTGAACCAGGCCGCCACGCTGGAAGCCGCACTCCAGGGCGTACAGCTCGTGGTCCACACAGCCGCGATCACGGCTGACCACAAGGAGCCACACCGCGGGGCCTACGAGCTGGTCAACAGGGTTGGGACCGAGAACCTCATGGGGGCGGCCACCAGGGCCGGGATCGAGCGTGTGGTGTTGATGTCCGGGCTCGGCACACGCCCGGCCCCGAACGGAACGTACATGGCGACCCGCTGGGGAATGGAAGAGGCGGTGCGGCGGAGCGGCGTTCCGTACGTGATCCTTCAGCCCTCGGTGCTGTTCGGCGCCGGCGCACCTTTCGTGACTGCGCTGGCCAGGCTCGCCAGGCGCTCTCCGGTGCTGCCGTTGCTGGGCGGAGGGGGAGTCCGATTCCAGCCGCTCTGGGTCGAGGATCTGGTGACGTGCATTGAAGGATGTCTCGGGGATCGAGCCCCGTTGGGCCGGGCGCTGCCGATCGGCGGTGCGGAGCACATGACGTTTCGAGAGGTCCTGGACGAGATCTGCGCCGCCCTGCACGTTAGGCGCCTTCTTGTCCCCCTGCCCCTCGGCGCAGCGAGGCTGCAGGCCACCGTCATGACGGCGGTCATGCGCCGGCCGCCGCTGACTCCCGCCGCGCTCGAGCTCTTCAACTTCGACAACGTCACGGAGCTGGATTCAGTGCGGCGCGCCTTCGGGTTCACGCCCCGTGGCTTTCGCGAGCACGTGAGGCAGCAGGGTCTGTAGCGGGCCCGAATGGGCCATGTGCCGGGACATGGCCCTATCTGGCGCCCAGATGTGGGCCCTCTGCCGGCACTCGGCCCAATCGGTGGTCAGTGGGACTCGATGACCACCTTGTCGCCGGGGCGCAGAGTGCCTCCCTGGACAACCCGAGCTGACACGCCGCCTCGGTTGGCCATCGCCAGCTGGGCTCCGGGCCCAATCGTGCGCTCCATGTTCTCGCACGGGTGGCAGAGGGCGGTGACGGCGACCAGCACCCGACCCAGGCGCAGCGTCTTGCCCACTGTCGAGTTGAGGGTCAGGCCGCGTACCACAACCTGCCTGCGGCTGGCGCCATCGGGCATCGGCGAGCCCAGCTCGCGACCCGTTGCGAGCAGCGCCTCCTCTTCGATCACCGTCAGCTGCCGGCTGTTGCCAGGGTGGGAACGCCAGTCGCCCTCGATGCCGTAGTCCGTCACGACCTCCGCCGCCGAGAGCTCCTGCGCGGGTCCGTTCCGCTCGCCCGCCATGTGAATCGAAACCACTTCCGCCATGGGCACGGCAACCATTGTCCCTCTACCCAGGCTCACGCACAACGAGGCTCGTAGCAAGGTGCAGCGCAGTGAAGACCGCTGCTCCGGCCACCAGGCACGGGGTCAGCAGACCAGGGCCTCCTGCTTGCAGCACGACGCCGATACCAGCAGGGCCCAGGGAGCCGCCCGCGCTGGCCGCGGCGATCTGGAACCCGACCACGCGCGAGGTTGCGGTCGGCCCGACCCGAGCCGGTGTGAGAGCGACGAGGGCCGGGAAGATCGGTCCGAGGCCAAAGCCGGCGGCCGCCAGCGCGAGCAGCTCCACGGGCAGCCAGTGCCCCCACCAGTAGAGGACCAGCGCGGTCACTGTGACGGCGACTGAGGCATGAAGCAGCCGGAGTGGGCCGAAGCGGTCGCCGGCAGCGGCCGCGGCCAACCTGCCGAGGGTCAGCCCGGCCCAGTATCCCGACACAGCCAACCCGGCCGCCTGGATCTGGACTGCCCGGGCCCGGGTCAGAAACGTATACGACCACTGACCGGCACCAACCTCGACCGCTGTGTAAACGAAGAACATGGCGAGGCTGACCCCCACAAGGGCCAACGGCACTGCGACACCGCGTGGGCCCTTCGGCACCGACGAGCGCCGGGTCCGGGCCCACGACCGCCAGGTAACCACGACCGCGGCAAGCAGGGCCAGCTCGGCCCCGACCATGCCCGCGTACGCCACGCGCCACACCGCGCCAGCGGTCAGCAGAGCGGTCATGACGGCCGGTCCGAGCGCTGCACCCAGTCCGTAGAAGGCGTGGAGGAGGTTCAGCGGTCGGGCTCCGTGCTCGAGGGCCATGTAGGCGTTGGCACCGGCATCGATGGACCCGGCTCCTAGTCCGAGCAAGAGCGCACCTGCCACGAACAACGGCCAATCCGGAGCAGTCGCAAAAGCGAGCATCGCGCAGGCCGAGGCGGCAAAGCCAGCGGCGAGAACTGCGGCGGTTCCGAGGCGCGCCTCTACGAAGCCGCTGGCGGCACTGCCGGCCAGGTAGCCGCAGGTGAGCGCGAGCAGCACCAGGCCGAGGGCGCCGAGCGGCTGGCCGAACGTGGCGCGCATCGATGGCCAGCCGACGCCGAGCATGCCGTCTGGCAGGCCGAGTGCCACGAATGCCGCTAGCGCAATACCGAGGGTGGGCCTGGGCCCGCGTGCAGTTCCGCCTGCCGTGTGTACGATTGACCCCCTTGAAGATCGGCCTTCAGATCCCGAGCTTCACCTGGCAGGGCGGACCGGACCATCTCGGTGCCGATCTGGCCACCATCGTGCGCACCGCGGACCAGGCGGGCTTCGACTCGGTCAGCGTAATGGACCACTTCTTCCAGATCCGTGGCTTCGGTCCGCCCGAGCGCGAGATGCCGGAGGCATACACCACGCTTGCCTTCATCGCCGCGCACACCTCGCACGTCAAGGTGATGGCGATGGTCACCGGGGTGACATACCGGCACCCCGGCATCCTGGCCAAGGCGGTGACGACGCTGGACGTCCTCTCGGGTGGACGGGCATGGCTGGGCATCGGTGCCGCGTGGAACGAGCAGGAGCACCGGGGCCTGGGCGTCCCGTTTCCGCCGCTGGCCGAGCGTTTCGAACGGCTCGAGGAGACGGTCCAGATCTGTCTCCGCATGTGGAGCGACGACGATGCCCCGTTCCAAGGGCGGTACTACCAGCTGGAGCGCCCGCTCAACTCTCCGCAAAGCCTGACCCGGCCGCACCCACCGATCCTGATCGGCGGCGGCGGCGAGCGCAAGACGCTGAGGCTGGTCGCCCGTTACGCCGACGCGTGCAACCTGTTCCCCTCGCCCCGGGTCCCCTACAAGCTGGAAGTGCTCAAGCGCCACTGCGAGGCGGAGGAGCGAAACTACGGCAGCATCGAGAAGACCAGCCTGTTTTCGTTCGACGTGGGTGAGGGCGCCACGAAGGTCGGCAAGCTGATCGGGCAGCTCCGCTGGCTGTCCAGGATGGGTATCCAGACGGTGATCGGCTCGGTCAAGGACGTGGATCGGATCGAGCCGCTCGAGATCATCGGCCGCGAGGTGATCCCCGCGGTCCGGGACCTCTGACGGCCTTAACCGGCGACCTTGCGTGGCGGGAGGTCGATGCAAAACAATTGTTCGACTGATGACGAAGGGAACGTTCGGCGCGCAGACCCCTGACTCGCCACCGGCGGCGCCGCCCAGTGCGCTGAGCGCCGAGAGATTTGACGGGCCGACCCGCCTGCTCGCCGGCCCCGGCGCTGGGAAAACGCAGGCGCTGGTCGACCTCTACGTGCAGCTGGTCGAGAGCGGCCGGGCTGCCCGCGGCCAGATCCTGGTGCTGACGTTCTCGACGGCCGCCGCCGGCGAGATTGCGCTCCGCCTGGACGAGCGCCTGCGCGACTCGTACGACGAGGCGCCCATCAGCACCTTCCACAGCTTCTGCGGCCGCCTGCTGCGTGATCACCGCCCAGACCCCGGGCGGTTGCTGATGAGCGGCTTCCAGGAATGGCTGGCCATGCGCCGGACGCTTCACGAGCTCGACGGCTCAGGCATGGGCACGCTGGGGAGGGTCGCCCGGACTGACGGCTTCGCCCAGGACGCTCTGGCCTTCGTGGCCCTCCTCAAGCAGAACCGCGTCCACCACGCCGAGCTCTCTCTCCTCGCCCAGACCTCGGGCACCCACCGCTTGAAGGCGCTGGCCTACGTGTACGGCGCCTACCAGTCGCGGCTCGACGCGGCGGGACTGCGTGACTTCCGGGATCTGATCGCCGACGCGATCGCGCTGCTCGAGGCGCGGCCGGACGTCCTCGAGAGCCTGCAGCGGAAGTTCCTCTACCTCCTCGTTGACGAGTTCCAGGACGTCGACCCTGCGCAGTTCCATCTGCTGCGGACGCTGGCTCCGCCTGCAAAGTCACCGCGACTCCTGGTGGCGGGCGACGCGGACCAGTCGATCTACGGCTTCCGTGGCACGGTGCGGCGTCTCCTGGCTCATGACTTCGCGCGTGTGTACGGTGGTCCGTCGATCGAACTGGAAGTCAGCCACCGCTGCCCGCCCTCTGTGCTGGCTGTGGGTCGAAGCCTGCTCGCGGCGACGCAGGCAGACGCTCGTGCCACCACGTTCGCAAGCGGACTCCCGGAGCCTCGCGCCGGCGGTCCCTCCGTGCGGGTCGCGAGGGAGGCCACCGCTGTCGACGAGGCGTTCTTCGTGGCCCGCGAGATCCGCCGCCTGATGCTCGAAGACCCGGACCTGCGACCCGGCGACTTCGCCGTGCTGCTGCGCTCCACGACCACGCTCTCGGCGCCGTTCGAGGAGGCGATCAGGGCTCTGGACCTGCCCTACGAGGTGCGAGGGGTAGGCGCCATCGCCCGCAACGAGGTCGTGCGCTTCCTGCTCACCTACCTGCGCGCCGTGCACGAGCCGGCCGATCCGGAGTCGCTGGAGCGCGTCCTCGGCTCGGGGCTGAGCGGCGTTGGTCACCGCGCCGTCGGCAGGCTCCGCCGCCACGCCATCGAGGAGGGCCGCGCCTTCGCCAAGGTCTTGCGCCGGCTGATCTACTGGCTGCACGGATCCGACCCTGAGGCCTGGCCGCTTCCCTGGGGTGAACCCGACGGCCAGACCGACGCAAGCCCTCCCAAGGCACCGGACTTCGCGGAATTCCTGTCCCCGGAGGAGCTGCGGGCGCTGCACGCGGCCGTCAGCGCCTACTACGAGGTGGTCCGCCGGTCACGACGGCTGCCGCTGGCGGCGCTCGCCTACACCATCCTGATCGAGGCCGGGGTGATGGAGCGGGTTCTCGCACTGCGGGTGCCCGAGGAGGAGCGAGAGCAGAGCCTTGCCAGCCTGAGGGCGGCAATCGACGCATTCAACCAGCTCGACGAGGTCTGGAGGCGGCTCCACGGCGCGCCGCCCCTGCTGGGTGACGTGGCCGTTCGTCTCGATTCGCTGATCGCACGTGCCGTGGACGACGCCGAGCCGGCCGAAGCTGGACGACGCGAGGCTGTGCACGTGATGACCGTCCACCAGGCCAAGGGCCTGGAGTTCAAGGTCGTCTTCTTGAGCGGCTTCGCCCAGGGACTCTTTCCACTCGCCTCCCGCCCGCACCCGCTCCTCGACGAGGATGACCAGCGCTGGCTCGAGAAGAGCCTGGACGGGTTCCGCCCGTCCTGGCCGTCGAATCCGCAGGAGCACGCAGCGGAGGAAGGTCGCCTGGCTTACGTAGGCATCACCCGGGCGCGCCAGCGCCTGTACGTGACGTACGCGGACGAGTATGAGGGCATGGCCGGGCCATCGCCATTCCTCGACCCCGCCCTCGAGGGCGTGCAGCGAACCGAGCTGACGCGTTCGGACGCCCGCCTCGATGCCGGCTCCGTGCTCACGCTGGCAGAAGCCGAGACGGTGCTGGCCGGCGTGCACCTTGCTGAGACCAGCCGGACCAGGCTCGCCGCGCTGGGAGCAGACCTGGGTTTCATAACCGACCCAGAAGCGGGGCGCTCGTTCGAACCGTATCTGACGAGGCCCGAAGGGGTGAACCCCGGTCACTTCAGCCCGACTTCGCTCAATGACTACTTGAAGTGCCCCCGCCTCTACTGGTACAACCACCACCCCGGCCTGGTCGCGCCGCCCCGCGGTGTGGAGATGGAGCGGGGGAGCTTCCTACATCGTGTGCTCGAGGATTTCCACAGCCGTGAGGCCGAGTGGCGCCAGCTCCCGCACGAGCTGCAGCGGGAATGGCTGGAGAAGGCGCTGCTCCAGCATCTCGAGAGCTACCTGAACCGCGTCGACTCGGTCCTGGATCGCCGGGCGGAGGAGCAGGAGGTGCGGCGCATCCTCGACAACTACATTCGATTTGCGACCAGCCTGCAGCCTATCCGGCGGCTTGGCACGATGATGGTCGAGCGCAAGTTCACGCTGTGGCTCGACGGTGCCGAGATCCACGGAAAGATCGACCGTGTAAACGACACCGGCGAGGGCACCTGCGAGGTCGTGGACTACAAGACCGGCCGCGGCCGCAGCGCCCAGCACGCCTACGACGACTACTTCGGGCTCGAGCTTGCCGACGTTCAGCTCCTCATGTACTACCTGGCGTGTCGCGACGGTGTCGACGAAGAGGGGCGGCCGATCGCGCTTCGCCCGCGGTTCCTCTCCCTCTGGTACCCGAAGGACACGGTCTTCGGGAGCATGCGGCAGGTCCTGTTCACGCTCGGTGAGCCAGCGCTGGGCGTGAGGGAGTGGATGCAGCGCACGGTTGGCGACGAGGATCTGGAGCGCGGTCGCACGGCGGCGGTGGACGCCATACGGCGGATCCGGGCCGGGGACTTCGCGCCCGCGCCAAGAGCTTCGATCGGCACCTGCCTGAGCTGGTTCGGCTGCCCCCACGCTCAGGTCTGCCCTTATGGAGGCCACCCTCCGGAGTGAGCACGGAGACCCCGACCGCTGAGCAGCGTGGGGCCATCGAGGCCGGCCCCAACGGCGCGTTGCTGATCGCCGCCGGCCCGGGCTCCGGCAAGACATACACGATGGTCCAGCGCTATCGATGGTTGGTCGAGCGGCACGCAGTTCAGCCGGAGGCAATCCTTGCCGTCACGTTC
>Ga0126381_100008836_pt1 | contig 11288 bp, 10 predicted proteins | sample PanSoiMetPlot_28_FD_96465 | JGI IMG/M metagenome (GOLD analysis project Ga0126381, IMG submission 96465) | Tropical forest soil microbial communities from Panama - MetaG Plot_28 | ecosystem: Environmental > Terrestrial > Soil > Tropical forest > Bulk soil | place: Panama | collected 2016-02-17 | reverse complement strand
GTCGGTTCTACCTTGCCGACCTGGGTGCTGACGTCTTTGGCCAAGTGCGAAAGCGTGTAGCGCTGGCGCAGGCGGCGTTCGGCAGTGATGTCTTCGTCGCGGCCGGTGAAAGAAACCGGCTGGAAACTGACGAAAGCGATCTTCTTGGGATTTTCCATCGCGAACTTGACGACGGTGCCGACTTGGTCGTTGTTGACGTTGTTGACGATGGTGACGACCAGCACGATTTCGATGCCGGCTTCGTGCATGTTTTCAATGGCGCGGAGCTTGACGTCAAACAGGTTGCCGATCTGGCGGTGACCGTTGGCGTCGTTGCCGATACCGTCGAATTGCAGGTACGCGTAGCGCATGCCCGCCTCGAAGGCCTTCTTGCAGAATTCCTTGCTCTTGGCGAATTCGATGCCGTTTGTGGCGGCCTGCACCGAGTTATAGCCGATCTTGCGGGCGTAGGCGACCGCGTCGAGAAAGAGCGGGCTCATGGTCGGTTCACCGCCCGAGAACTGCACGGACATCTGGCGGCGCGGCTTGATCTTGAGAGCGTTGTCGAGAATTTCCTTCACCTCGTCCCAGCCGAGTTCGTGGACGTAGCCAACCTGGTTGGCGTCCATAAAGCAGGGATCACACATCATGTTGCAGCGGTTGGTGAGGTCCACGGTGAGAACCGAGCCGCGGCCGTAGCGAACCGTCGAGGAGCCGTGCTTGTGGAGATCTTCGTCGTTGTGCGCCGGGATATCGCGGCCCGGGAACTGCTTTTCGATCCACTCCAGAAATTTTGCGTCGATGGCCATCATGTCTTCATAGTGGCCGTGAATCGGACAATCCTTGAGCATCCAGATCTGGCCGTCGCGCTCAACGATTTGTGCTTTGATTTCGCCAACCTTTTCATGCATCAGGTCGCGCCAGTCTTTCTTGCCGGCGATGATGGCTTCGCGAGCTTCCTTGACGCAGCCGGGACAGAGCGAGTCTGTTTGGCGCGGGAAGCCGAGCGTGGGCTTGGTCTTTTCCCACGATTTAAGCAGCGGTTTATCCGACCACTGGGGCGTGACCGAAGGATTGGGATTGCGTTTGTTGAAATATTGGATGGTGTTGAACGTAACCGCGGCAGACTTGCAAACCAGCCAGTCGACTGTTCTCGCAATCTGCGTGCCTACGGAATTCGGCATAAACTTCGACCCTCCACTTTTCATAATGGGAAACCCCTAAAAGGGGTCGCCAAACTTGACGCCCGGAAAGATTTTGGTGCAACTATCTGATGCCGCGCCGGCCTCTTTTGTGCTGCCCCCAGAGGCCAATTCAACCGTATCACATCCGAAACCAAGGATGCGATTACCGACCTAAGTCTTTCGGCACGAGGAGTTTGCCGGAGGCAGAGGGCGTCAGGCTAGGAAGTTGCGTTGAATGGGGAAAAACAGGGGTTGAATGGCGAAATACGGGATTTAACTGCATAAGGGGAAGTCGGAGACAGGGGTAACGCTTAGAGCGCAAAGGGATGGAAAAGTCCAGTTTTTGGGCAAATCCCTTGCCAACTTCGGGTCAGGGACAAAAGACCTTATTCGTTGAGAGTGGGGCGCAGGACGGCGATCGCAAAGTGCTGGAAGTTGGTGGAGCCTTCGTCAAGTTGAAGCCAACGGACTACACAATGTTCGCTGAGATACTTGGAGACGCGAGTTTCGGGAATGCCTAGGTGATCGGCCAGCAGAGACTTCAGATTAGTGTTGCCACGGCGAGTCATGCCGGAGCGCGCGAGGTTGCCGATGGCAATGCGCAAGGTGTCGCAGGCTTCGACGTAATAGTAGGTGGTCATGTCGTCGTCGGTGAGGACGAAGACGCCGGGACCGGCCGGAGCGTGAGCGGATTCGTGAAGCTTTGCCGCCGGACAGGTGAGGAGGCGGCGAAGCTGCATTTCGAGCAGAGAGAGGCGCGAGGCCAGGCCGGGATCGCCGAAGCGGCTTTTCACACCGGGAACAGCGGTGTCCGGAAGTGGCTCGACGGGGAGACGAGGAATGGCTCGGCTGTCCACGACGCGGGGAGGAAGGATTTCGGCGGGCTCCGCTTCAAAGAAGGGTTGGACTGCTCGGGCGTGCGCGCCAGGTTTTGCAGCTACCCGGGAATCGGAGGAGGCCGGAGCAGGACCCGCCTTGCGGCGGTGACGCCCGCCGCGGCGTCCGCGGCGACGGTGTTTCTTTTCTGACTCGGCGCTAGTTTCCGTTGGTGCCGATTCGGGAAAAGACGGATTTTCGGTCCCTCGAGCGGTTTCCAACGGAACGGCGGGATCGGGAATGGCAATGGCCGACAAGGCATCAACCGAGGCCCCCGCCGAGGCTGACGGCGCAAAATCCGGCGTGGCATCAGGATCGGCAGGCAATTCGCCACCGAGGCGAATGACGGCGTCCCGGGCTTTCGTTTTCCACTCGCCACGCCGAAATTTTGTGGCGGAAGTGAGGTACCACTCGAGGGCCTGCGCCCTGTCCTTGGCGATTTCGAAATGGCGTCCGAGTTCGAAGGCGACCATGGCGTCGCCGGTTTTTTCGTACAGCAAAGTCAGCTGACCTGCGGGATCCCTGCTGCCTCGAGCGCGCCGGATACGAGCCGTGATCTGTTTCCAATCGGCCATCTGATGGAGGCATTGTAGCAGCGAGAGGCGCTGCGCGGCCAGAAAAGGAAGCGTATCGACGGGAAATACCGCACAAACAGTATGCAAATAGCGTTGACGGTCGGCGAGTCGGTGGTATGCTCTACGTTGCCCCCCGTGGGAGGGACGATGCGTCGCGCACGAGCGCTGACTGCGCTAGCGGTTTCCTATCTACTTTTATTGATGACTGTGAATGGAGCGCCTCCGGATGCCATCGGGACCATCACATCCGCAAGTGGGGCGCGAGTCGGAGCGGCGGCGGCGTCAAACGGTTCGACAGTGTTTGGCGGAGATCATCTCAGCACGGAAAATTTAGGCAGCATTCAGATTCGCGCGGGGGCGGCGCGGTTCCTGCTTTCTGGCGCCAGTTCGGCTTCGTTGGCACAGCTGGACGGAATACCGTCGGCGAGGCTGCTGAGCGGCACGGCGGTATTTTCAACGGCGAACGCCAAGGCATTTGTGCTGCAAGCTTCCAAAGCGGAAATCCGGCCGGAGAGCAATCAACCAACGGTGGCACAGGTAACCTACGTCAGCGAAAAGGAACTGCGGGTGCGCAGCACGCGCGGATCTCTGGCAATTACGGTGGAAGGCGAGACACAGATTGTGCCGGAAGCGACGGCATACCGGGTGATCCTAGACCCGGATTCCTACTATGCAGCGGAGAATGCGCAAGGGGCACGGGGCGCGGGATCGCGACAAGGCGGGCCACCGCTCAAGGCGGGGAAAAGCCACTTTCTGCTCATCGCGATCATCGTAACCAGCATAGCCACGGGCGTGGCGCTGTATGAAGCGCTGCAGAGCCCGGACCGGCCGAAGTAGAAGAGGTCCTAATAAAAAGCTCTCCGTTTCTCGGGTTACCCTTCCCGATGGACAGGGTGGGTGCAGACTAATGCACCGACCTTCTTGTGCCTTATCGCGAAAAGTGTCGCCTTACAGCGACGCGATGACCTCGATTTCAACCAGGGCGTCCTTGGGCAGGCGAGCGACTTGGACGGTTGAACGGGCTGGTGGAGCCGCCAGGAAGAATTTTCCGTACACTTCGTTCATGGCCGCGAAGTCGTTCATGTCCTTCAAGAACACGGTCGTTTTCACCACGTGATTCAGATTAACTCCGCCCGCCTCGAGAATGCCCTTGATATTTTCCATGACCCGTTCGGTCTGCTGGCGAATATCTCCAGCGACGAATTCATTGGAGCGGGGATCAAGCGACACCTGGCCGGAAGCGAAAAGAAAACCGTTGGACTTCACGGCTTGGGAGTAAGGTCCGATGGGTTTTGGGCCCTTTTCGGTAAGCACGACGCCCTTCATGGAGTGGCCTCCTGAACGCGAAAATCCTGCTTGGCAGCTGACTGCGAATACATTGCACGAAAATCTTCGGGTATGCCAGGGCGCTTGATCCACTGGCGGACAAAGGCCCCGATGTCCTGGTGAGACTCCTGCTCCAGGGCGGAAATGAGATCGGTGATATCGAAGCCGCGCCGGCGGCGAGCCGCGAGCATGTGCTGCATGCCTCTCTGAAAGGCTTCCGCGCCGACGCGATCACGAAGCGCATAAAAGAATAACAGGCTCTTGGCGCGCGAAACGATGGGTTCGTCATTGGACGCGCGCGAGGCGTTGACAGGAATTTGCGATAGCGCGCGCTGAATTATTCCCGCGCGAATTCCCGGGCCGTAAGATGCTTCCTGAGCCAGGGCCGCGGCAAACGCCGGAAGCGCGGACATGGGAGCCTGCTGTTCATAAAAGCCGGGATTCTGGCCGTAGCCGAGCCACCCGGCAGCGAGAGCGGGAGTGGCCCAGACCTGGCGTTGATTGGCTGCATCGCCGGTAGCAACCAGCACGGTATCGCGGGAAATCATTTCGGCGAAACTTTCGCGCGGCTGGCCATAGAGAAACGAGGAATACACCGTGGGCCGCCCAGCGATACAACCGGATGGCACGGGACATTCGACGATCCACAGCGGAAGCCGGGATTTTTCGCGGGCCGCGAAAAGCGAGTCAAACATGGCCAGGGTATTCGAAAAGGAATCTGCGGCCAGCTGCAACGATTGGGAGTCGAGTTCCGTCCGGCTCCAGACGTGAACTTTCCCATGGTCAGCGCGATCCTGGCGTGTCTCGCGATAGCGACCGGCGACTAGGAAAGAGTTCAAGTCGTTCGCAGTCTGCTCGAAACGAAATTCCATTTCCTCGCCCCGCGCGAAATGTTTTTCCTTGCTGCCGCTGGCGTGAACCAGAAGCCCTTGCGGAACGCGTACTTTCAGTTCCCATTTCTTGGGAGGAACACCGCCGAACCCAAAGACTCCCGGAGCTTGCGGAAGCGATGGAGCCCAGGCCTCGGCGGGAAGAGCGAATGCGCTTGAGGAAAATGCAATGGAGCTGTCCAATGCAGACGCAGAATGAATGTCATAGGAGAAAAGGAGCGTGTGGCTGGCGCCGATGGACCAGGGCTTCAGAAACTGGATGAGCGTATCGCGAGGATTCTCCACAGAAGGCGTCAGTGGCCGGGGATCTCCATCCACGGTCACCGCCACCGGGCCGGGACTAAAGCGCCGTCCGGGAAGGCGCACCCTGAGAGTTTCCAATTGCTGAGTTCCGGTATTTTTCAAATGGTATTCAGCGGTGACGTGAAGCAGCGGCTCCGGTTGTGGCAGGAAGGCAACTTGAATTTCCTGCTTTTCGACAAGGTAGCCCGGACCCAACGAAGCGGCACAGCCCGAGATCCAACAGACCATAGCGGCGAAAACAAAAGCGGCAAAAACTGAGGATTCTGCGCGGCGCGTCACCACTTGACGATTGTAGCGGTGTCGGGCGAGCAGGCCAAGGCCCCAGGCAGAAAAGGCCTTTAGCCGCGGCGGCGTCCGCGAGGGTGAACAAATCCGACACCGCTGTGAGCCTGAGCTCGTTCGCGAGCAGTGGCTTCGGCATCAGCCTGCGCGTCGGTCATGCCATTTTGAATACGCGCCAGAATTTCTCTTTCCGAGAGCTGGGTGTTTTTCAAGCGTGCTATTTCAGCGCTGGACAGTGTGGGAAGACCGTTGATGCGCCGCTGTAGAAGCGTCTGCACCGTGGAATCAGAGAGACCAATCAATCGAAGCATAACAGCGTCACCGCTGAGGGCATCGAGCTTATCGCTTTTGGCGATGGCGAGAATCTGGTCGTCCTTAAACCCTGCTCCGTTCAAGCTCCTGGCAGCTGCGGCACTGGCAAACGGATGCTGATGGGCGTGGGCGGCGCCCACCAGCGCGATGCACATATCGTCACTCACGCCTGCATTTTTCAATGCGACCAATTGGGCGACTTCCGAGTCGCTCACGTCTAATTTTTTTAGATCTTCGAGACCACTGGTCCACATGCCCGCCTTGTCCAGGGGCCGATAGTCGGTCAGCGGGTGCGATTTGCACCCCGCGAGGAGAACGGGCAACAAGAGAAGCCCTGCGAGAGATGGAGGTTTTCGCATGATTCTAGTGTAGCGACTGCAGTAGCGAGAGAACCCGGTTGTGCTTTCGCAGATACCCGGCTGAAAGGACAGGTGCGATTTAGCCGCCCGTGGGCTGATAGACGCGCTCAACGCCGTGAACGCCGGAGATCTTGCGAATGTTGGCGAGGATGCTTTCTAGCTGACGACGATCAGCGATTTCGAGGCTGGCCTCGATGCGGGCGTTCAGACGATCGGGGCGGCTTTCCAGATTGCGGATGTTGGAACCCGCTCCGCTAATGACCGCGGTAATCTCGGCAAGCAGGCCGGCGCGGTCCTTGGCGCGGATGGCCAACTGCACCGGGAAGGTTGCGGCGCTCTCCCCACCCCATTCGACGGCGATGCGGCGCTCCGCCTGGTACATCAGGTTTTGCACGTTGGGACAAGTGCGGGTGTGGACGGCGACGCCGCGACCGCGGGTGATGTAGCCGACAATTTCATCGCCGGGAATTGGGTTGCAGCACTTAGCGCGAAAAACCAGCAGGTCATCGTGGCCTTTGACGATGAGCGGGGCTTCACCGAAGCCCAACATGCGCTTGACGGTTTTGACCAGAGTGGGCTTGGTGTCGTCCACATCGGACTGCGCAGGCTGAGCAGATTCGCCCAAGACCCTGGTGAGCACTTGCCGCGCGGAATATTTTCCGAAGCCCACGGCGGCAAAGAGGTCGTCAACCTTGGAAAGGCCCCAGTCCGAAGCGGCTTTTTGCAGATCGCCTTCCGGAATTTTTTTCAAGCTGTGACCAAAGGCGCGGGACTCTTTTTCGAGCAGGCGGCGGCCCATGTCGGTAGCTTCGGCACGCTCGTGAAGATTGATCCAATGGCGGATTTTGCTTTTGGCGTGGGAGGATTTTACGAAGCTCAGCCAGTCGCGGCTGGGACTGTGGCCCTTTTGCGTGAGAATTTCAACGACGTCGCCGCTGGAAATTTCGTGGCGCAGAGCTACCATCTGGCCATTTACCTTGGCTCCAACGCACTGGTGGCCGACTTCGGTGTGAACAGCGTAAGCAAAGTCAACGGGAGTGGCGCCCGCAGGAAGTTCCAGAACGCGGCCTTTGGGGGTGAAAGCATAGACTTCGTTGGGCGCGAGATCTACTTTCAGGGTGGTGAGAAATTCGCCGGGCTCCTGCAACTCCTGCGACCACTCGATCAGCTGGCGCATCCAGATGATGCGCTGATCATCGTCTGTGGTGGGTTTGCCATCCTTGTACTTCCAGTGAGCGGCTACGCCTTCTTCTGCGATGCGATGCATTTCCTGGGTGCGGATTTGCACTTCCAACGGCTGGCCGGAGTGGATGACCGTGGTGTGTAGCGACTGATAGAGATTGGGGCGCGGCATGGCGATGTAGTCTTTGAAGCGCCCGGGAACCGGGCGCCAGATATGGTGGACAACGCCCAGCGCCGCGTAGCAGTTTCTCTCGGAGTCGGTGATGACGCGGACGGCCAGCAAATCGTAAACCTGCTCCATGCCCCGCTGCTGGCGTTGCAGTTTGCGGTGCAGGGAATACAGGCCTTTCACGCGAGCTTCCAGTTCGGCGGGAATGCCATTTTCAACCAGCCTGGTACGAATCTCCGCCTGTACCTCTTCCAGAAATTTCCGATGCATGGCCTGTTTGTCGCTGACTTCTTTTTGCAACGCCAGAAAAGATTCCTGTTCGAGAACGCGGAAGGAGAGATCTTCGAGTTCGTTGCGAATGACGCCCATGCCGAGGCGATGCGCGATGGGAGCGTAAATCTCCAGCGTTTCGCGGGCGATGCGCTGCTGTTTAGCGGGCTCGAGGAATTCAATGGTGCGCATGTTGTGCAGGCGGTCGGCCAGCTTCACCAGCACCACGCGCACGTCGTTAACCATGGCCAAAACCATTTTGCGGACGTTCTCCGCCTGGCGGGTCTCGGGCGCCAGCATATTCAAGCGGCCGATTTTGGTAACCCCCTCGACCAGGCGCGCGGTTTCGTCGCCGAAGCGCTCTTGAATGCGGGCCACAGGAAATTCGGTGTCTTCGATGACGTCGTGGAGCAGCGCAGCGGAAAGAGTGGTGGCGTCCATGCGCATGTCGGCCAGGATGTGAGCGACTTCGAGCAGGTGCGTGAGATAGGGATCGCCGGACTTGCGCAGCTGGTCGCGATGACGTTCTGCGGCGATTTCGTAGGCGCGGCGGACTAACCAGGGATCGTCGGAGGGTCGGTTCTTCTTAAGCTTTTCCAGGAGTTCAGCGAGACGAGCGTCCAGGAGGCGCTCGCTGCGGTCGCGATGGAAATTGAGCGGCAGATTGGCCGAACCTGGCATGAACCTAGCTTACGCCCGAAGGCGCGGAAGGGCGAGCGGTGCCAGGCAGCCCGGCACAAAAAACAACTGGGCGCTGCCGGGCGCCCCTGTGATAAATCGATTTATTACTGGCTATTTAACGTACTCTCAGGTGGTGGGGGCCGGTTGGGAAGCGCGCTTCTGCTTCACTTCTTTCACCTTGTCTACCAGATCGTCAGCTTGTTTTTGCAGCGACGCTCGCTCGTCGGCGCTGGTGACGGTATCGGCCTTACGGCGATAAAGCAGATTGAGGTAGGCCATAGCGTCGTCGTAGTCAGGCCGCAGCGAGATGGCTTTTTGCAGATCGGTGATGCCTTCGTCGATCAGCGAGCCATACTTGGCAAGATATTCGCCACGAATGGCCGGGGGCAGCGGATCGGTATCCTTCACCTGCTTTCTGATGTTCTTCTCGTTGTAATCCTTGCGGAGTTCACCGTTGGCGCGGAAGGCCAAGGTCCAGTCAATCACGCCGATCCAATAATAAGGTTCGGGATCTTCGGGCTTTATTTGAATATGCCTCTGGTGATAAGTCTTGGATTCTTCGAAAAGCTTGGGATCGTAGGGAGTGCCGGCCATCTGGAACAGGATTGAGCCCACGCCGTCGATAGCGCTGAGGTTATCGGGATTCGTGCCCAGGATCTCCTTGAATTCCGCGATCGCCTGCTTGCCGATATTCTTGTTTTGCTCGGAGGGAGCTCCGGGAATGTACTGGCTGGCATAAGCAGTGGCCAGATACAGGCGGGCATTGAGCAGCGAAGGATCGAGATCCTTGGCCTGCTTGAAGTCCTCGACGGCGGCGTCGTACTGGCCATTCTTGAAAGCGCCGACGCCTTTGTTGAGCAGGTCGCGGGCTTTCAGCTTGTCGCAGCCGGAGATTCCGGCGGCGAAAACGACTAGCGCCACAAGAGCGGCAACGCGGCGAAATGAGAACCGGGACCGTGAGGAGTCCGAACTTGCAAGCGAGCCATAAGTCATCGAAGCGTCCATCCCTGCGATGCGCGGCCAGCCAACGACCGGCGCGAGAATTCAGATCCGCCCTGCGCGGGCTATTCCACCATAATCAGCGGTTTTGTTCCAGCCCCGGAGTCAACAAAGCGACAGAAATTCCGGAGCCGTGCAAAACATCAACCACACGAGCGACCGAAGCGAACTCTACAGGAGCTTCGCCGCGAATGAAAGCGAGTTTAAAGGCGCGCTCCCGATAGATCATTTCCATGCGGTCCGCCAGCTGATTCCAACTGACCGGTTCCTGATTGATCCGAAGGTCGCCGTTGGAAAGCACCTGCACAACGATAACATCCACTGGGCTGACGGCCCCCTTCGGCGCTGGCTGGGGCACCGAGGCATCCAGGCCCTTCTGGTGTGTCGGAATGATCATGAAGATCACCAGCAGCACCAGCAGGATGTCAATCAACGGAACAACATTCATTTCCGCTTGAATACCGCGGCTTCCACCGACTTGTATTCCCATCATCCACCTCGCAATTCAGAATGGCCCGGCGAGGAGGACGCTCACATCCCTGTCCTTTCAGGGTTCGTAATCTAAATCCTGAGACCTGCGAAAGCAACTTGCCGTCGACGGTGGCGAAACTTATTGGCCAGCTTCGAGCTTGGCAGTAATCAGACCGACCTTGTCGATTCCCGCGGCGCGCATGATATCGATGGCGCGCGCCACTTCTTCAAAGAGCACCTCGTTATCACCCTTGACGAAAGCGACCTTCTCCGCGCGCTCTTTAAAAATTTCTTCCATGCGCGGACCGAGGCGATCCCAGGTGGAATCTTCATTGTTGATCTTGACCTTGTCGTCCTTGGTCACCTGCACCACCACCGTCTTATTCTCCAAATCCTGGTTTTGCTGCTGGTTCGGATTGGGTTGCGGAACCAAGGTATCCAGGCCCTTGGGCGTCAGCGGCGTAATGACCATGAAAATAATCAAGAGCACCAGCAAGATATCGATGAGCGGAACGACGTTCATTTCCGCCATCGCACCGCCTTTATTTTCACCTACTTGCATCCCCATTGCGAGTCTCCTATCGGCCCATCCCTGCGAAGGACGGAGCCTGGGCGCCGCGCCGGGTGGGAGCCAGCGCGGCAATGGAACTTATTGCGAAAACCAGCGCCAACGAATGGAGCCTTCAAAGCGAAGCGAAACCTCAGTCACCACTGGGGGGCGGAGGCGGCGTTCCAGCCCGTTCCGTGCGCTCGGTCAGAAGCCCCAGCTGGTCCACACCGGCGGAACGTATCTCATCGACGACGGCAACCACATCTCCATACTTGGCGCGTGCATCGCTTTTGAGATAGACCGTTTTGTCTAGTTTATTGGAAATGCGGTCTTTCACCTGCCCGGTGAGGTCGGCCTTCTGCACCTGAGTGTTTCCGAGAAAAATGCTGCCGTCGCGGGTAACCGCCACGACCACCGCGTCTTCTTTATCAGCGTCCTGCATGTCCCTGGCGGTGTTGGTGCGCGCCATGTCCACAGGTTTGTTCTTCTGCAACATGGGCGTGACCACCATGAAGATGATCAGCAGGACGAGCATGATATCCGCCATCGGAATGACGTTGGGGGAAGCCATCTGGGCGCCCACCTGCGGCTTGTAACGGCCACCACTGGATTGGATCGATCCTCCGGCCATGGCAGGCCTCCTTTACTTCTTTGCGCCGCGACGAAGGATGAAGTAGTTGATGAGCTCCATCGAGGAGTTGTCCATCTCGACGTCGAACGCTTCCACTTTGTTGGTGAAGTAGTTGTAGGCCCACACGGCAGGCACGGCCACGATCAGGCCGAGAGCGGTGGTCACCAGCGCCTCCGCGATACCGCCGGCGACGGCCGACAATCCCGTGGCGTGGCTCTGTTCAATGCCCTTAAATGCGTTCAAGATGCC
>Ga0126381_100008835_pt1 | contig 11289 bp, 8 predicted proteins | sample PanSoiMetPlot_28_FD_96465 | JGI IMG/M metagenome (GOLD analysis project Ga0126381, IMG submission 96465) | Tropical forest soil microbial communities from Panama - MetaG Plot_28 | ecosystem: Environmental > Terrestrial > Soil > Tropical forest > Bulk soil | place: Panama | collected 2016-02-17 | reverse complement strand
GAGCGCCCTGTCAAAGTTCGCGAGCGCAAGGATGCGCCGTTTACGCAGACCAGTTTCGGGTCCGGTTTCTTCGGTAACCTTGCGGAATCCTTCCGCTCGGCTCCCGGAGGAAATCGCCCGGTCAATAGCAGACTAGCAGTGGCTTGGGGAGTTGGTTATGGTAGCTTCGGCACGCGCCTCAAGGAATTCTTTTCGCCTCCCAAGCAGCCGCCTCTGCCGCCGGGAATTAAGGCCGTCAAGGTAAAAGATATCTGGTCGAAGGACGAGCACTTCGGCTCCAGCCAGGTGCTGGCAATGTTGGCCCATGCAGCGGTGATCGCTTTGTTTGTAGTGCCCATTGGTTTTCGCGTGGTTCAGTCGACCCAAGCAAAGAACAAGGTGGACGTCACGCCCTTGGACTTTTCGCCTTACGTTGCCAAGCTTCCGGCGGGCAACAACAAGGCAGGAGGCGGCGGTGGCGCCAACGACCACACGACTACTCCGGTGAACCGCGGCAAAGTGCCAAAGTTCAAGTGGACGCAATTCACCCCGCCACAAGTAAAGATTCAGAATCCGAATGCCAAGCTGCAAATGGAGCCAGCTTTGCTCGGTCCGCCCGACCTGAAGGTCGCGAACATAAACGCGCCAACTTTTGGTGATCCGCTTGCCAACGCGATAAGCGATTCTCTTGGACACGGCAATGGGACCGGAATTGGAAGCGGCTCGGGGGGCGGTCTTGGCCCGGGTTCCGGCGGCGGGACGGGCGGCGGTGAATTTCGCGCCGGGGTGAATGGCGTTGGCCAGCCGGCTTGCATTTATTGCCCGAATCCGGACTATTCGGAAGAGGCCCGCAAAGCGAAATACCAGGGGTCTGTATTCCTCGATATAACTATCAGCGCGGACGGCCGAGTGACCGCGGAGCGCGTCCTGCGTGGCCCGGGAATGGGCTTGGAAGAGAAGGCCATCGCGGCGGTCAAAACCTGGAAGTTGCGCCCATGCGGTGGCCGGGACGGTAGACCCGTCAGCTGTACCGCTCCCGTTGAGGTTGTTTTCCGCCTGTTGTAATTTTCTTTGACAAAAACCAACATTCATTTTCAGCAAGGCAACCAATCGGGCGGTGTTGTCTTCTCACAACGCGTTCGTGACTTGCCTCCAAAGAGTTTTTGGACGGATTCGGAGGCGAGTGTGGGGGCGCGTGTATGCGCGATCGATTTTTCCGGCCGTTCAGTTCCTCACCGCGCGACTCTTGGCTTCGGCGTATTCGCGAGAATTTCCGCCAAGCATTTGCTCCAGTGCGCATTTTCCCGTCTTCGGCCAATGGCGCACCAATACACCTGTTGAGCTGGCGGCGTACGCCAGCTGTCAACAATCCGCGGACAATTTCTTTCGTTGCTCACTTGACGCTCATCGCCGGAATCTTGCTGGTACACGTTGAGACCCGCACACCTCCCCGCGGTGGTGTCGGAGTTGAAGCGCTACGCGGCGTTAGAGCATTTTTCCCGCTTCCCGCGCACGTTTTCGGTCAACCGTCTCTCGGGATGAAGAGCGGCGGCGGAGAGAATGACCCGAGACCAGCGAAGCATGGCCTTCTTGCACCCGGCTCGTCTGTGCCCTTGCTGCCCCCTCGCCGGGAAGTCAACCCGTCCCCAGAACTTCCTGTTATTTCGTCCGTCTTTGATCCCGCCGCAACGCAGTCTCCCGTTCCGATTTCGAACTTAGGGTTGCCGTGGATGAAAGACAATTCGGACTCGGCAGGACCCGGGAAAGACCACGGCTTTGGAGCGGGTAAAGGAGGGGGCATGGGTGACGACGAGGGACCCGGCGCTGGCCAAGGCGACTCATACAAAGGCCCTTACGCAAATCCAGTTACGTTGCCGACTTGCGTGTACTGCCCCGACCCGCAATACACGGATGCGGCGCGCGAGGCGAAGGTGCAAGGCCACGTAATGCTGCGCGTCCTGGTTAGCGCGGACGGCCGCGCTTCGCAAATTCAAATCGCGCAGGGCATCGGCACGGGTCTGGATGATCGCGCCGTACAATCTGTGCGCTCCTGGAAATTCGCGCCCGCGCGTGATGGCGCTCGCCGCGCTGTGCCCGCGTGGATTACCGTCGAAATCATCTTTCGACTCATCTAGCCTGCATCTGGACAGGCCACACACCGTGGAGTAGCATTTTTTCCATGCCTTACGAATTTGCCGAACACGATTTCGAGCTGGAACCCGCCTCTTCATCCGCGCGCTCCGGCGGACCTCCGCGCAAATTCACAGGCATTGGAGTCCTCGACCCACCCGTTCCCTCCAAGCGGCCCCTGGGATCACCACTCCTCGGCGTCCTAGCTGGCCTGCTCCTTTTGGGCCTGACTGCGGGAATTCTGTTCCTGCTTCTAACGAGGCACTGAGCATTCACGTGCGCTCGAATCTTTGCGGCTTTCCAGTCTTTTGAAAGCGCTGCATCCGCGGTTTCGCAAAACCTGCTACGATTTCCGTCTTATGTCTACGCGGCCCTGCACTCACTGTGGGAAAGAGTTTGCAGTTCCCCTCAGTGAAACGACCACGACCTTTTGCCCAGCCTGCGTGCGGGCAGCAGGGGATGCCGGGCAAGCTGCGCTCGGGCAAGAGAGTTACAAATCGCCATCCTATCCGGTGACCCTAGCGCTGATCGGCGTCAACACACTCGTGTTCGCCGCCATGGTGCTCCGCGGCGTCTCCTTCTTTTTTCCGACGCCTCAGCAGGCCATCGCGTTCGGCGCGGACTTCGGCCCGCTCACCCTCAACGGCCAGTGGTGGCGTCTGGTCACCAGCATGTTTGTACATTTCGGGATCATTCATATTGGCGTGAACATGTGGGCTCTGTGGAATCTGGGCCGCGCTGGGGAAATCCTTATGGGCCGCTTCTCCTATCTCTTGGCCTATTTCGCGAGCGGCATCTTAGGCAGCATCGCCAGTGTCTACTGGCAGCCGATGGCCGCGGGAGCCGGCGCCTCCGGCGCCATCTTCGGCATGGCTGGCGTACTGTTCACCTTCGTCTATCTGAAAAAGACGCCTGCACACCTGCAAATCAACAAGAAGATGCTGAGCAGCCTTGGCGGAATCATCTTCTATAACCTGGTGATCGGAGCCTCGATTCCTGGCATCAGCAACGCGGCTCACGTTGGCGGGCTGGTTATGGGGGCTCTGGTTGGCGCGCTTCTGCCTGCGGCCAGCGCTTCTGAATCTTCGCGCCGCACGCGCCTTTCTTTGGTTGTCGTTTTTTGCGCTGCGTCATTGTTCGCGTCCGCGGCTGCGGCGAAGCATTTTCGTTCTGGCGTGGCGGAGCTCCCTTCCATTCAGGGATTGATTTCTCAAGGCAAGAACGACGAGGCCATCAAGAGATTGCAGGAAATCACCGCGCGCGAACCTCAATTCGCGGCCGCGCATGACTTGCTGGCTAAATTGTATTTGTCCGGAGGTGATTACGCCAAGGCCATTTCCGCGCTCGAGAAAGCGAACGCGGCCGATCCTTCCAACACAACGTATCAACGTCAGCTTGCCGGCGCTTACCTTGCCGCGAAGCAATTCGATCAAGCCGCCGCATTTTTTCAGAAACTCGTTCGTGCCAACCCGCGCGATGCGCGCAACTATGTCGGCCTGGGCACCGCTTATATGGAGCTGCAACAGTACGACGCCGCCATTTCTGCATTTAGCCAAGCCGCCGCGCTCGACCCCAAGTCTCCCGCGCCGAAATTTGCTCTCGGCCAGGCTCAGCTCAAAGCCAGCCGCTTCGCCGACGCGAAAGTTACTTTCCAACGCCTCGTCGATGAGTTCCCCAACGACCCGCGCGCTCGGGCGGGCCTGGACTTAGCCTCTCGCCAATCTCACTGACATTGCACTTAACCCCGCGTTTGCGGCTACCGAACCGGCTTACTGCAAAAAATTGAGGTTCTTCTTCTCTTATGACTTATAACTAAGAACTGAGGACTTTGTTCAGGAGGCCGCCATGCCTGAAAGCCGCCGAAATTTTTTCGTAAGTGCCGCCTTCGTGTCCGCGGGTCTGGCGTTCCCTGGAATCCTGGTCGCTCAAAATCCGCCTACGCCTCCTCCCAAGCCCCAACCCGGATACACACCTAATCCAGCCGAAATTCATTCCAATCCTGCCGAAGCTGCCGCAGCCAATCGTGCCCGCCTTTTGGAAAACGAAAAGGTGTTTCGTGTGGGCGTTGAACGCCTCTACCAGCTCGCTTCCGAGTTGCGCGATGAAATCCAAAAAACCCCTACGACGGAAGTCTTTTCTCTCAGCATCGTCAAAAAAACCGAAGAAATCGAGAAACTGGCCAAGCGCCTCAAGTCCCAAGCCAAATCCGCGTGATGGCTATAGCACAGGCTTCCGTCTGCGCGGATCGGCTCTCTCTCTTTCTTGTACATCAAGCGGTCTCTCCGCAACGCTCGCCATCCCGATGGCCCCCAAGTGAGAACAAGACGGCCGTTCTATACGTATTACGAAGAGGAGGTCTGAGTGGACCCTCGCAGAGAAACGTCCATACGCAGGCGACTGATTCGCATCGCCCTGATCTTGCTTCTCTTGCCGCCGCTGCTGGCAGCGGTGGCGGGCTGGATTGTCGCGCCGTGGTATCTTCACCCGATTCGGCGCGAGCTCACGCCGGATCTCATTCGCGAAGCCGATGCTTCCTTCGCCGTCACTCACTCCAAGCGCGAGGATTTCGACGTCCTCGCACCGGACGGCGTCCACCTCTACGGCTGGAAAGTCACTCCTCCCAATCCCAACGGGTCATGGGTTTTGCTGTTCCATGGCGTTGCAGATAATCGCGTCGGCGTCATCGGCCAATCGGAATTTCTGCTGCGCGCGGGATACAGCGTCATCATGCTGGACGCGCGCGGCCACGGCGCGAGCGAAGGCCCAATCGCCACTTACGGTTGGCTCGAACGCGACGACACCAGAGTCGCCATCGACGAGTCGATCCGCACAGAGGTTGGGCGATATAGGGCTGAGCAATTGCGCGCGGGTAGGCGGAAGCTCGTACCCGCAGAGGACTCGGAGTCACCAGAGCTAGTCCAACTCCCCGATCCTCAGCCTGGCGCGCCCACCCATATCTTCGCTCTCGGGGAATCCATGGGCGCGGGCATCGCCCTGCAATCCGGTGCGGCTGATCCACGCATTGAAGCGGTGGTCGCGGAAGCTTCGTTCGCGAATCTCCGCGAGGCGGCTTATGACTACGCGGGTCTGCGCAAGTATCCCTGGCTTGGCAAAACACTTTTAGCGCCCTTCAGTTGGACGTTGCTCTATCGCGGAGAAAAGCTCACCGGTTTTCCGCTTGCGGAAATCTCCCCGATCAAGGCGGTCGCATCGCGCGCTTTCCCGGTACTTCTCATCTGCGACGAAAAGGATGAAGCGCTTCCTTGCAGACACACACAGATGATTTATAACGCTGCACGCGGCCCCAAGCAGCTCTGGGTCGTCCCTGGCGCCTATCACACCGCCGCGCTCGGTTTTCACCCCGAAGAATTCCAGCAACGCGTGCTTTCCTTCTTCGGGGCCTATGCGAGCGCTCCTCGAAAAGAAACGGAACCGCCGATAAACGAGGGCCCGCTCAAGCAGAAGGACGTAAAAAGATAACGCAGAGGCACAGAGAAAATAGGCTGCGGAGCGTCTGTCGGGATGGCTGTGCAGACTGCCGCCCTTGCTTTTTGTTTTGAGGCGTTTGCAAGAAAGGGACAGCCCTTGTTCCACTTTGGGAATACCCGGCGTTGTTAGAGAAGACGGCGTCGCAGCCTGCGCTCGTGTCCACGGATTGTCTTGGAAGGCAGAAACAAAAGGCGGGCTCCTTTTCAGCCTTAAAGGGAGCCCGCCATTAAGTTTCTTGGTGTGCCCGCGCAGCGCGAAGATGCCGCTGTGTTGGTACCTATGCGTCTGTTACGGCGTCGCCGGTTTCTTCGGTGTCGGAGCCTTGGGTTTTGCCGCGGGCGCTTTCGCTTTCCCTTGAGCCGGACCGCCTCTGCTAAGCAGCGTCAACGCGTCTTTGGCATTGAATGGGAACTGGCGAACGGACTGCTCGCCCGTCGTGCTTAGCGTGACATCCACGCGGCGATTGTTCGCCATGCGGACCGTGTCAATGTTCCTCACGAGCTTCTGCTTTTCCGCAGGCGAAAGGCTGGAATCCGCGTCGAGCAGCTTCTTCACTTCGTCGGAGGTCATATTTTTCTCGAAACCGAACGCTTTGACCTCGACATGATCGGCAGGCACGCCCTTTTCAACGAGGTAACTACGGGCCCGCTCCACGCGGCGCTCCGAGAGCTTCATGTTGTATTCTTTGGCGCCGCGGGAATCGGCGTGCCCTTCGAGAATCAGGTGCGCTGCCGGCCGATACTTCAAATACTGCTGGTAATCGGCGGCCAGGGAGTCCAGCGTACCAGCCTGGCTGGCCAGCAAACCGCCCGTGGGCTTGGCTTCGGTGGGCTGCGCCGTCGGGAAGTAGATGCTGTGCAAAGCCAGCTTCGCCTCAAGCTGTTTTACCTGAGGAGGTTCCTTGACCTCCACGTTACCAGAGGCATCGGCGGTACCGCCGCGGCCGTCATTAACGGTGCACTTCACGGTGTAGTTTCCGGGCTGCAGGCCGGTGGAATCGAACTGCGCATTCGAGCCGGTTCCCGTAACTTGACCGCCTGTCGCCGTGTAGCTATAGGTCAGCGGATCGTTGTCTGGATCGCTGCCGTTGCAGGTGATTCCCGTCCGTTCACCTGCGAGAATCGAGGGATGCTCGACCGCAAGACTAGCCGTCGGCGGACGATTTGGCCTCTCTTCTACTTTTATGTCCGCCGCGCACGACGCCGTGCCGCCTTTTCCATCGTCCACCTTCACATTCACCGTATAGGAGCCGGCGTTCACGCCGGTGGAGTTCCACCGCGCATCGGGGCCCGAGCCTTCGACCGCGCCTCCGGTGGCCGAGTAACTATACGTGAGCGGATCATTGTCGGGGTCGCTGGCATTGACGTGCACAGCCACCGTGTCCCCCGAGCCCGCATAGACCGAAGTAGGATTCACCGAGCAAGCCGCCACCGGCGGACGATTCGCTGGAGGAGGCGGAGGCGCGGGAGCAGACCCGCCCCAACGATACACCAGCCCCGTACCTGCGCGGAAATTGTCCTGGCGCCCGTTTCCACCCAGCGCCGGACCGGTGAAATTGGTCATGTAATAATCGAGCTGGGCGATGCGCCAGGCGAAGCCCCTGCCCAGCACCACGTCCACGCCACCGCCGGCGGCTACGCTAAAGGTGTTCTGGGAACCCGAACCGATGAGCGTGGTGCCACCACGCGAGCCGCCTAAGAGGAACTCGGCAAACGGAACAAAGTAATCAAACTTGCGCCAGTTCAAACGCGGACCAAACATATAACTGACGATCGAACCATTAACCGGAGTTCCGCCGAGGTTGCGATTCTTGAAGCGATACGCGCCCAATTCGGCCGTCAGCCCCAGCCAGCGCGATGCGTTGTAGGTGAACGCGCCACTAGCGCCGTGGTTGTTAAAATCTGCGAACGGACTCCCGGGGTGGAAATTCACGTAGTCGTACAGTACTCCAAGTTCGTACCGCGGCACGAGCTGCCCCGGCGCGTCAGAACTTTTGCTTCCTGCGGGCGGCTTTGGAAATGGCTTTGGCCGCGGCACCCCAGGCAGCGCGAAGATGCCTTTCGAAGGCGCGACCGCATCGCTCGCGACAGCGTTGCTTGCTCCTCCGGAAGGCTTCTCCGTTGCAGCTTCCGTACGGCTCGCGGCATCATCAGCGGCTTTCTGTTGCGCGCACAGCGGCGACACTAGAATGACACTCAGGGCTCCTGCTACACACCAATTACGCATCTGCTCCTCCTAAAAACAAGTCAGGGAATCTTGTCTTAATTCGTGTGTCCGGATTTGGACGCACTCCACGCTTGGCGGGCGCGCCGCTGGGACACATCGCACCTCGTCCACCGTCAAGCTCCACGCCACACCGTTTTTGGACACCTCTCCCCTTGTCAAGGAAGATAAAAACTTAAGAATTACCGAACCACCCCGGCGAAAGGGTATTCCACAATAACCATTTTGTGCAAATTTTTTTGTTTTCCAGCCGAGGCCAGCCCAAGTTCAGCCCAATGTCCGGCCCGGATGGAAGCAAGCTCACCGCCGCTTTGGCCCTATTGCGGCTTGCTCGAGGGGCTTCGCCGTTTTGCCTTAATCAGCACGTCCACCGGATCCGGCCTGCCATTCCAAAAATCAAGCCGGACGCGGCTGTCAGGAAGTTGCGTCACCGAGGCCGGAATGGCGCTGGCCGTCAAATACCATCCCTCGGGAAGCACAACCGCATTGCGAGCCCGGCCCAGGCTGCGGTCGAAAACCAATTCGTCGCCATCCAGCCGGTAGCTCGCAGGAGCCGTGTAGGTCTCCGAAATCCGCAAGCGCATAGACTGGCCTTTTTTTACGGCCGGAAAGGGAATCACCACAACTTGCGTTGCCGGCTTCACCGGTTCCTCCACTTCGATCTTCGCTGCGGCGAGTTCCGCCCCAGTCATCAGGCGCGTGGCCAATTTTTCGCCCGTGTCCAACACATAAGCCGAAGGATCCGAAACCGTGCTGCCTTCGCGAACCACGTTCAAGTACTTGTCGATGCCGGGCCGCGATTCCGTGTAGTCATGATACAGGCTGAACGCGTGCGTCTCCGGCTGCTGGAGAAAATAAACAATGTCGCGATCCTGATGAGCGCGCTGAGAAAGCCGTTGACGCTCCGTCTCTCCGGGGAACGGCGCTTCCCAACTCCGTGCTTGCGTTGCCGCATGCGGCGCCGCCGACGGCCCCGTTTGCGCTCCAGGCTTGGCCCGCGCTACCAAGGGAGCTTCGCCCGGGCCCGCATTCATAAAGCTGATGCCGATGCGCCCATCCGCTTCCGGCAAAACCTGCGACGGAACGTTGCACCCGACCAGTTCGTAGCCTGAGGGCAATACCACGTTGTTGCGCTTGATGCCGAGCCCTCGCTTGAAAACGATCGAGTCGCCTTCGCGGTAGTAGCTCTTCGCGTCCTTGTACGTTTTCACGATCAGCATGCGCCCGCGCCCTTCCCGCGGGACGGCGCGAGCAAGCTGAATTTTGATATAGCTCCCGTCGGCGTCGGCACCCGCCATCAGCGGATCCTTGCGCGCGTCCCCGCCGCCGACTACTTCGAAGTGCAGCGGCTCGCCGGTCATGGCGTCGAAAACCGCTTCGTCGCTCGCTACGCTGCCCTTGCGGATGGGGTTGTAAAAAACTTTCGCGCCCGGCGTCGCAGCCGAAACTTCGTAAAGAATCTTGAAACTCGCGCTGTCGGGAGCAAGCAACTCATAGCGTGTGTACTCGTCGGCCTCGGTTTGCTTCGCTGGCGCCGTCGCAGATGTAGCATCGCGCTCTTGCGCGCGCAGCGGCACTTCGCTAGAGATTTTGTAGAGGCCGAGCTTCAGCCCGGCGGAGAGAAGAGTCAAAACGAATGCGGCGACTGCGTGCGTTGCGGGCTTGGACATGCGTCCTCCTTGTTGCCGAAGGGGACTTGCATCATCGCCCATTCGCGAAGCAGAGTAAATGCGCGGCTCATCTCGCCAATGCGTCCGCTACGCACCTTTGCTGGGACTTCTCGGGGCATCGAGCGTGGCGCGCGGCCGGGATTCTTCGCGGCAAACGTTAAACAGCGAACCATTTTGACCCAGGCCCTAAAACGCCGTCCCCGCTGTCATTCCGGGCGGAGCAGGCCGGCTTTTTCTTTTGCGTTCGCTGCTGCGCGGTTTTTGCGTCCCGCACGCTTCGTCGGGACGAACGCGTCGGCCTGCGCCGTCGAGGTACTCCGCCGCATCGAGCGGTTTTCGCTCGATGAATCTCTCTTCTATCCTGTCGACCTCGAGGGCTCAGAGCGAATCCGGGGAGCCTCGTCAGCAATGCGATTCGCGTGTCCTGCGTTACACTACTTCCTCGGAAATTCTATGCACAAAATCACCACGCTCGACGACAACTGGATGGGCCGGCCGAAATCCATCGGCACCGCCTTGCTCGAATCGGATGGCCACCGCGCCATCGTGGATCCCGGCCCCGGCTCGACACTGGACACACTGAAAAAACAACTTCGCGCTCACGGCATTTCAGTCAGCGACCTCGACGCGATTCTCCTGACGCACATTCACCTCGACCACGCTGGAGCCACCGGCGCGCTGGTGCGGGAGAATCCCAAGCTCGCGGTTTACGTCCACAAACTCGGCGCGCCGCACATAATCGATCCGTCGAAGCTCCTGGCGAGCGCCGCGCGGCTCTGGCCGGACAACTTGCATCAACTCTTCGGCGATGCTGTGCCCGCGCCCGCGGAGAATCTCCGCATCCTCGAAGGCGGCGAAACGCTTCCGCTCGGCTCGCGCAAAATCGAAGTGGCGTACACACCAGGGCACGCTTCGCACCACGTCAGCTATTTCGAGGACGCCGAAGGAGTCGCGTTCGTGGGCGACACGACAGGCATTCGCATCGAAGGCCACTCTTTTGTGATGCCCGCCACTCCGCCGCCGGACATCGACCTGAGAATCTGGGACGGCTCCTTCGCCGCCATTCTGAACCGCAAGCCGAAACGCCTCTTCCTCACGCACTTCGGCTTTTCCGACAATCCCGCAGCCCACATCGCGCAATTCCGCGAACGCCTCCACCACTGGATGGAAATGACGGAGAGAGCTCTGCAAACATCCGCGAAGGCTTCCGCGGAAACGGGAAAGCCCGCTTGGGACGGCGACGCGCAGGCGATGGCCTCGTTCATAGCCGCCGTCCGCGCCGAAATCAGCGAACACCTCCCGCCCCAGGACGTCGAGCAGTACTCACAAACCGCGGCCCTCAATCTCTCCTTCCTAGGCCTAGCCCGCCACGCCCGCAAACGCGCCCAACCCGCCCCGTGATCGTGCTCTCTTCCGTAGCGGCGACCTTACTTCGCCATTTTGCACCGCCGGCTTCCACTTTCTCTTGTAGTGGCCGGTCTTCAGTTCTTTTCCCCTCTCTGTGAGGTCTGTGCGGCTGCCGTCGGCTGCGTCAAGTCTCTATTCTTTCCTGCCCCTCGCGACCTGTGGTGCACAGGCCATGTCGTTCGCGTCGCCTCTAAGGGGGAGCAGGCGAGGCCTAGGCGTGCAATGTGACGGCTTCGAGGCAGTGGACAGCGGCCCATTCGCCTACGGTTCGGTGATTCCTGCGGCGAGTTAATCCGCCCGCCTGCTTTGGTCTACGCGGCGGAGCCGGAAGAGGAGACTTCCGTAGGACCGGGAGGATCGGAAGCTCCGCCGGCAGGTTCGGGAGCAGGCG
>Ga0126381_100008834_pt1 | contig 11289 bp, 14 predicted proteins | sample PanSoiMetPlot_28_FD_96465 | JGI IMG/M metagenome (GOLD analysis project Ga0126381, IMG submission 96465) | Tropical forest soil microbial communities from Panama - MetaG Plot_28 | ecosystem: Environmental > Terrestrial > Soil > Tropical forest > Bulk soil | place: Panama | collected 2016-02-17 | reverse complement strand
CGCGTCGACCGTCCAGCTTGTGCTGTGGGTACCTGCCGACATCCGGACGCCGACCCGCCTTCGGTACGCCTTCCTGCTGCCATATGCCCTGGCGGCCGTCACGGTCACGTGCAGCATGGCCGCGGCCACGCCGACCGGCGGAGAGCTCGAGATTCAGGCGGTCCTGGCCGTGCTGATGGCGGCAAGCGACACCAGCTTGGCCGCCGGGCTGAGCGTGGTGGGCGTGGGGATACTCGCGTCCGAGGCGATGGGGCTGCGGGGCGCGGGCGCCACCGCCACCCTCGAACACCCCGCCATCCTGGTCGTCGCCTGGCTGGTCGGACGTGACCTGCTCGCACGCCAGGTGCAGGCCGAGCAGTCGGCGGCCTTGCTGGCCAAGGCGGATCAGCTCCGCGCGGAACAGGCCAAGCTCGCGGAGGAACAAGCCAAGGTGGCGGCGCTGGATGAGCGTGCCCGGATCGCCCGGGAGATCCACGACGTGCTCGCTCACTCCCTCGGTGCGCTGGGATTGCAACTCCAGGCTGCTCAGGCCGTTCTCACCACACAGCATGACGAGGCACGGGCGGTGGAGCTTCTGGCCCAGGCCCGGCGGCTGGCCACCGACGGGCTCCACGAGACCCGACGGGCCGTGCACGCCCTGCGCGGCGAGACCCGGCCGCTCGCGGATGGACTGGCTAAGCTCAGCGCGGAGCACCAGCGCCGTCACGGCACCCGGGTGACCTTCGAAGTAAGCGGCGAGCCACGTTCGCTGCCGGCCGATGCCGGGCTCGCTCTGACCAGGACCGCGCAAGAGGCACTGGTCAACACGGCCAAGCACGCCCCGCACCAGCCCGTGGACATGCACCTCGACTATGCCGACGCCCACATCAGCCTCGCGGTGACCAACCACCTGGGCGAGGACGCCCTCGGAGATCACGAACCCGAGCTGGTCACGGTCGACGGCGGGTACGGGCTGGCCGGGATGCGCGAACGGCTCCTTCTCGCCGGCGGCACGCTAAGCGCCGGGAGGAACGGCAGCGACTGGACCGTCGTGGCGAGGATTCCCCGGTGACCGGGCATCCGGACGGGTCGGCGCTGCTGCGCATCGTCGTCGCCGATGACCAGGCCAGCGTGCGTGAAGGACTTGTGGTCCTGCTCGGCACGGTCCCTGAGATCGAGGTTGTCGGCTCCGCGGCCAATGGCGAGGAGGCCATCAGGCTCGTCGCCGAGACGAGCCCCGACGCGATCCTCCTCGACCTGCACATGCCCGTACTCGACGGAATCGAGGCACCCGCCGGCTGACCGAGCGGCACCCCGGCGTCGCCGTGGTGGTCCTGACGACCTACGTCGACGACTCGTCGGTCCTGGCCGCGCTCCAGGCGGGCGCGCGCAGCTACCTCACCAAGGACGCTGACTGCGCCGACATCGTCCAAGCGCTGCGCGGCGCGGCCACCGGCCTGTCGGTCATCGATCCCGCCGCCCGCGCCGCGCTGCTCGCCGCCGCGGCGTCCCGTCCGGAGAACCCGCCCGGGCCGAGGCTTCCCGAGAAACTGCCTGACGGGCTGACCCTGCGTGAGGCCGAGATCCTCTCCATGATCGCTCGAGGCATGACCAACCCCGATATCGCCGCCGAACTCTATATCAGCACGCAAACCATCAAGAGCCACATCAACCGGATTTTCGCCAAGACCGGATCGGCCAACCGCATCGACGCCATCCGCTATGCCCGCGACCACCATCTCGCATAGCGGCCCCCGGAGCCGGTTTCCACTGGTCAGACATCCGATGGCGTGGCTGGCCCCCGATCGGGCACGATGGCGGTGAGTTCTGATCCGCATCAAGGGGGTAAACGAGATGGCCAGCACTAAAGCTCCGGTTGTTTTCATCCATGGCCTGTGGCTGCACGCGTCGTCGTGGGGGCCCTGGCAAGAGCTGTTCGGCGAGGCGGGCTATGAGTCATCCGCACCCGGCTGGCCCGGCGACGCCGGCACCGTCGAGGCCACCCGCGCCAACCCGGACAGCGTCGCCAATCACGGCATCGACGACGTCACCAGTCACTACGCGAGTTTCATCGATGGCCTGCCGGCCAAGCCGATCCTGATCGGCCACTCGTTCGGGGGCATGATCGCGGAGAAGCTGCTCGGCATGGACCGCGGCGCGGCGGCGATCGCCATCGATGCCGCGCAGATCAAGGGCGTGCTGCAGCTGCCGTTGTCCTCGCTGCGTGCGACCCTGCCGGTGTTCGCGAACCCGGCTAACAGGCACAAGGCGGTCTCGCTGACCGCCAAGGAGTTTCGCTACAGCTTCGGTAACACCCTTTCGGAGGAGGAATCCGGCGCCTTGCACGAACGGTGGACGATCCCCTCCCCTGCCAGGCCGCTGTTCGAGGCCGCGACCGCGGCCTTCTCACCGCACTCGCCAGACAAGGTCGATACCGCGAACCAGGACCGCGGGCCGCTGCTGCTCACCATGGGCGGCAAGGACCACACAGTGCCTGAGGCCGTCACCAAGTCCACCCTCAAGCAGTACCGGCACTCTTCGGCCATCACCGACCTGGTGGAATTCGCCGACCGCGGTCACTCCCTCACCATCGACTCAGGCTGGCGCGAGGTGGCCCAGGCCTGCCTGGGTTGGCTGCACAAGCAGGGCCAGTAGGGTCACCGGCCCTGCCGCAGATGCCTCCTAGGCTGGCGGGCACCGGGCAAGAAGGCATGCATCGCCGCGATCGATGCCGCCCGCAGCATCTCCGGGACCTAACCGTGAACCATCGTGAAACGCCCTTGCTCCCAAACACGCAGCGGCCATTTCTGCCCGGTGGCGTGATGTTTCACCCAGCCCTCGAATGCTGAATGCGTGAACGCGACATCCGGCTCAGCCTGGGCGCGCCGTTGAGCGTTGACGGCCGCCACCGCGGCGCTGTGGTGAAGCGCGGCGATACGTTCAGCCAGCTCAGCTAGGGCACCGTCAACGTTGACTGTTTGCGAACGTCCGCTGTTGCGGGTGATAACGATGTCCGGATAGTCCTCGTGCCAGGCACGCACAGCCGTATCGCGGGTATTACGGTGCTGGCCGCCAGGGCCGGTTCCGCGCGCGGTCTCCACGTGCACGGAAGGGTCATCCCGTCGCAGAGCTGGAGCAGCAACCCGCGGCGTCTTCTCATCAAGAACCGTAACCGTCGCGTATGACGTCTGCCGCATTCCCGCTTTGCCCTTCGGGGCTTTAGCGGGAATGTGCTGAATGCGGTGGACGCCCGCTATTCAGCGGAGCGCCATAACGGGAGTGCGGGGCAGCGTGAGGGTGATGGACCTGGTACCAGAACCAGACATGTTCACCGGCTGATTGTGGCGCACGCACCACGCGCTGATCGCACGGGCAATGCCGCCAGCAAACTCCTCAGCGTCCTGACCGCCCCGGCCGGGACGGATCTCCACGATGCACATGACGCAAAGGATACCTTTTCGAGCAACCGCGCCAGGGCGGGCACGGGGACACTGACTAGCCGCAGCGTGGCGGGGTGAGCGCGGCCAGGGTGAGGGTGACGAGCCGGCGGGCGGCCTGTTCCGACGGCAGGCTGCTGGCCGCGGTGAGGGCGTGCAGGCAGTAGCTGGCCAGCTCGCCCGGGGGGATGTCGTCGCGCACCTGCCCGGCCTGGGCGGCCTCTTCGGTCAGCCCGGTGATGAGGGCATGTAGCTGCCGCAGGGCACGGGCGACGTGCTCGCCCTGGTGCAGCAGCGCGGCGAGCTCGCTGCCGTGGTGCTGGTTCTGGTGGTGATGCTGGCGGAGCGCATACGCCTCGAGGACGGCCTGGAGCTGCCGGTACGGGCCGGTGGTGGCGGTGTCCCGTACCTGGGTGAGCTCGGCGAGGTGGCGGGTGATCTGGCGTTCATGCCAGGCGGAAAGGACCGCCTCGACGTCGGGGAAGTATTTGTACAGCGTGGCGCGGCCGATGCCGGTGCGCTCGGCGATCTGGGACATGGTCACTGAGGCCAGCCCGTGCTCAGCCACCAGGGCGGCCACCGCGTCCAGGACGGCGTCTTGTACCGCGGCGCGGTGCTCCTGGACGGTCTCGGTCCACAGCTTCGGCACGCGCTCAGCATACAGCACGTCACAAGCGAGAACAATCTGACTTGACAGTGACAGATTGTCTCGATAAAACTGCCACTGTCAGGCACGCACCAGGCCTGCCTGACCGGAAGGAGGCACCAGATGCCCGGCCAGCCCCGCTATCCCGGTGTGCGCGAGGACTCCGGCGACCAAACCGGCGACCAAACCGGCGACCAGGCCGGCGAGCAGCCGCCTGCTTCCAGGCCGCGGCTAGCACGCGTCCTGCTGATCGTGGTGCTGGCCGCCCTCGTCGTGCTGATGATCGTCCTGCACGCCGCCGGCGTCATGGGCAAGGGGATGATGTGAGCCGATGATCGAGGCATCCGGCCTGACCAAGCGTTACGGCAGTACCGTCGCTGTTGACGGCCTGTCATTCACCGTGCCGCCCGGGCAGGTGACCGGGTTCCTGGGTCCGAACGGGGCCGGGAAATCGACCACGATGCGGCTGATCCTGGGCCTGGACTCCGCCGACGCCGGAGCCGTGACGGTGAACGGACGACCTTACCGCCAGTACCAGCGGCCGCTGTTCCAAGCGGGGGCGCTGCTGGAGGCCCGGTCGTTCCACGGCGGCCGCAGCGCCTATCACCACCTGCTGTGCCTGGCGGCCGCCAACGGGATCGGCCGCAACCGGGTCGCCGAGGTGCTCGACCTGGTCGGGCTGGACGGGGCGGCGCGCCGGCGAGCAGGCGGGTTCTCGCTCGGCATGGGCCAGCGGCTGGGCCTGGCCGCCGCGCTGCTCGGCGACCCGCCGGTGCTGATCCTGGATGAACCCGTCAACGGCCTGGATCCCGAAGGGGTGGCCTGGATCCGCACCCTGCTGCGCTCGCTGGCTGCCGAGGGCCGCACCGTACTGATTTCCAGCCACCTGATGAGCGAGATGGAGAACACCGCCGACCGGCTGATCATCATCGGCCGCGGCAGGCTGATCGCCCAGGCCGGCATGAGCGAGCTGCTGGCCGCGGGGTCCGGGAGCTACGTGAAGGTCCGCTCCCCGCAGGCAGGTCAGCTCGCGGCGCTGTTGCAGGCCAGCGGCGCCACCGTCAGCCGGCATGACGACGCGCTGGCCGTCACCGGCGCGGACGCGGGCACGATCGGGGAACTCGCCCGGACCAGCGGGATCGCGCTTACCGAGCTCGCCGTCCAGCAGGCCTCGCTGGAGGACCGGTACATGGAACTCACCAGGGACACCGCCGACTACCGCAGCGCCGCACCAGTCGCGGCCAGGAAATGAGGCCCGCCGTGGACGCCGCGACCACCTCCCGCCCCGAGCACGCCCTTGAGGTGCTGACCGCGGAATGGCACAAGCTCCGCACCGTCCGCTCCACCTGGTGGACCCTGGCCGCGGTGGCGGTATCCAACGTGGTGGCCGGCGCCGCGCTGGGCATCGTGCTGCCCAAGACGCTCAGCGCCAGCCAGCAGGCCAGCCACCGCGATCCGGTCCAGCTCAGCCTGATCGGCCTGCACCTATCCCAGATCGCGATCGGAGTGCTCGGCGTGCTGATCATCACCAGCGAATACACCTCCGGCATGATCCGCGCCAGCCTGGCCGCGGTCCCGCAGCGGCGGCTGGTCCTGGCCGGCAAGGCCGCCGTGCTCGCCGTGGCCGCCGTGCTCGCCGGGCTGGCCACCTGCTACGCCGCCTGGTTCGCGTTCGGTGTCTTCCTGCCCGCCGGCAGCCCGATGCGGATGTCGCTCAGTGACCCCGGCGTGGCCCGGGCGGTCACCGGCGCCGGGCTGTACCTGGCCGTGCTCGCCCTGGCCGGCCTCGGCCTCGGCGCCGTCCTGCGCTCTAGCGCCGGCGCGATCACCGCCCTGTTCGGCCTGCTGTTCGTGCCCCCGATCATCATGCAGCTCCTGCCGTCCTCGTGGCAGGACACCGTCGGCCCGTACCTGCCGATGAACGCCGCCGAAGCCGTCTACCGGGTACCCTCCGCCGCGCACTTCCTGGCGCCCTGGACCGGCTTCGGCGTGCTCTGCGGTTACGCCGCCGCGGCGCTGGCCGCCGGCTTCCTCCTCATCACCCGTCGCGACGCATAGCCTCGCAGAACCCGACAGGACTCCCGATGCTGACCGCTGAAGCCATCATCCAGACCGCCGACCCGGACCGGTACCTGGCCCGGCTCCGCGACCACTCCGCCAAGATGGGCACCGGCTCAGGGCACCGGCCGCGCCGCCATCGTCACGGCGGCAGCGCGCCCGAGGTGCGGCACACTGAGTGGTCCGGCAGCAGCGGAACCGTCACCATGAACTGGGGCCAGTGGACGGCGCAGGCCGGTCCGGGCACGCTGCGGCTGCACGCCGAAGCCGCCGACGCGGACAACCTGCGGCTCATCCAGGACATGCTCACCACCCGGCTGGCGAACTTCGGCAGACGTGAGCACCTGACCGTCACCTGGCTGCCATCCCCGGCTCCCGCCGGCGCATAGCGGGCTTGGGGCGAGATACCACCGCCCGTTCTGCATCATGGGCGCCGGGTCAGCGGACCTCCGCCTCTGCGCGGGGTGCCGAGCCTGGCAGCGGAGTGGTGTCGAGGTACTTGACCTCGTAGACGCGCTCGGCGAACTTCCAGCCGTCCGGGGTGCGCCGGTAACGGTCGTGGTAGATGGCGTAGTTCAGCCCCTGGCGGCCGTCACGGGTGCGCACGAGTTCTTGGATGTAGGCGCGGCCGGTCGCGGTGTCGCCGTCGAGCTGAATCGTGCCGGGGTGCGTGGTCTGCACGAAGAACTCCCACTGCGCCTGCAGCCGCTCGCCGCCGGCGCGGATCTCTTCCCGGCCGACCTGCTCGACGGGGATGTTGGGCATCCGCAGCACGCCGTCGTGGGTGAACAGCGACGCGAGGCGGGCGCGGTCGCGCATCATCGCCGCGTCGGTGAACTCGCCGCGCAGCGCTTCGATCTCGACGCGGTCAGCGATGGCCTGAAGGTCACTCATCGGTCCGTTGTTCCTCCCTGTCGCATAGAACCCGGTGCAGCTGGCATCGGGCTCGCTGGATAATGTGCTGCCCTCAGCACGGTACGGCAACCCACCACTTCGGAACGTGACACGACACGCCTACCACCAGACGAGGAGAACCATGCTGAACCTCACGCCCTTCTTGTTGTTCGACGGTAACTGCGCCGAGGCCATGGCGTTTTACCAATCGTGCGTGGGCGGCGAGCTGACCGTCACGACGATCGGCGATACCCCGATGAAGGCGCAGGTCCCGCCGGAGAAACATCACAAGGTAGCTCACGCCCACCTCAAAAGCGGCGCCATCGAGTTCTCGGCGACGGACTGGCAGCACCCGACGCGAATGCCCAAGCAGGGCAATACGGTCGCCATGTACATTAATGCCGGAACCTATGATCAGCTCAGCCAGATTTTCGGCAAGCTCTCAGAAGGCGCCGACAAGGAGCTTCTTGACCCTTTGCAGGATATGCCTTTCGGGACTTACGGACATCTTGCCGACAAATACGGTATCCACTGGTTCTTTCAGGGCGGCAGGTAAATCCTGGCGCGGCGGCTTTCGCGTCCGCCGGGCGGGAAGGGCGGCCGGTCACCCAGGGCGGCCGGTCACCCAGTGCGGCCGGTCACCCAGGGCGGCCGGTCACCCAGTGCGGCCGGCGCGGCGCCGTGAGCCGCAAACCTGACCATTCTGGTATGTACTCCTAGGAGGTCGGCTGACGCGCGCGATCGGTGCCGCCTAGACTCGGAGTGGTACTCGAGGCGACCGTCAGGTGAACCATGACTGACCTCAATGCGGCTGGCACCGCGGTTTGTTACGCCGACAGGGCGTTCGAGCAGCTCAGCCAATGGCCGGCGCTCGAAGTCTGCCGGACCAGGGACGGCACTGGTCTGCGCGTGGCGTCCAGTGCTGTCCGGGTGGTCACCTTGTCCCGCCCGGACGGGGCCGAGATACGCCTCACCTGGCCGGTGATCGAACGGCTCAGCGACGCCCTGACCAGAAGCGGCTGGGTGTGGTTCGAGCCCGGTAGCGACTGGCTCAAGGTCCGGCTGTCCTGCAGCAGTGACCTGCGGCTGCTCGGCACCTTGGTCAGCCTGGCGATCAGGACTCACACCACCTGAGGGACGAACCCGGTGTTACCCGGTCATCACGCCGTTACCTCAATGGATGCGCATAACGGATAACTGGACTACGTTGTGAGTTATTGGTTCACGTTGCGTACACCCGGAGAGTGATCTTGGCCAAGGATTCCGATCTTCCCTCCTCGGCTCCGTTCGCGGAGATCGACACCACGGTGCCCGTATCGGCCCGGATCTGGAATTACTGGCTTGGCGGCAAGGATTACTACCCGGTCGACAAGGAGGCTGGCGACCAGTTCGCGCGGTTCTATCCGGGCATCTTCGACGGAGCTCGCGCGTCTCGGTATTTCATCGCCCGGGCGGTCAGTTACCTGGTCCGCGAGGCGGGGATCCGCCAGTTCCTCGACATCGGCACCGGGCTGCCAACTCATGACAACACCCACCAGATCGCCCAGCGGGCCGCCCCGGACTGCAGGATCGTCTATGCCGACAACGATCCGCTCGTGCTCGCGCACGCCCGGGCGCTGCTGACCAGCAGCACAGAAGGCAGCACTGACTACATCGACGCCGACCTCAACGACCCGGATGCGCTCTTGCCCATCGCCAGGGAGAAGCTGGATTTCGGCCGTCCGGTAGCGATCATGCTGATGGGCATCCTGGGCCACATCGGCGACCCCGCCCAAGACGACGACCGGGTCGCCCAGTCAATCGTCGGCACGCTGAAGGCTGCCCTTCCCTCCGGGGGGTACCTGGCCATCTACGACTCCGCGAACACGGGCTCCGGGCTCAACGCCGCGCTGCACAGCTACAACGAAAGCGGCGCCGCCCCCTACCGGGTGCGCAGAGTGGATCAGATCGTACGTTTCTTCGACGGATTGGAACTGGTCGAGCCCGGCGTGGTGCCAATCCAGCAGTGGCGGCCTGACCACTCACCCTTCGGCACGCCCCAGCAGATGAGCAACAACCTGGGCGGCGTCGCGAGGAAGCCGTAATCCCATCGTCCCCTCGTTCTCCAGGAGTGATTGTGGATCTGCCTGAAGTTCAGGCCGCCCAGACCGACCGGACCCTCGACTTCGAGGAAGCCGGGCCGACGGCAGTCCGCATGCTGCTTGGCGCACGACTGCGCAGACTGCGGGAATCCGCGCGGATCAGCCAGGAGGACGCCGGGTACGCGATCCGCGGGTCCGAGTCGAAGATCAGCCGCATGGAACTGGGCCGGACCGGTTTCAAGCAGCGGGACGTGGTCGACCTGGTCGAGCTGTACGGGGTGAGCGAGGACGAGCGCGCGACGCTGCTCGCCATGGCCGGGCACGCCAACTCCCCCGGCTGGTGGCAGGCTTACAGCGAGGCGATACCCGCCTGGTTCGAGCCGTATCTCGGGCTGGAACAAGCGGCGGAGGTCATCCGCACCTATCAGGTCCAGTTCGTTCCCGGCCTGCTGCAAACACCCGCCTACGCCCATGCCGTGCTCAGGATCGGAGCCGAAGACAGGTCGGGGCTGATAACCAATCTGCGGGCCAGCCTGCGGATGCGCCGGCAGCAGATCCTGCACCGGCCGAACCCGCCGCGGCTGTGGGCGGTGATCGACGAGGCGGCGCTGCGCCGCCCGATCGGCGGCCCCGACGTGGCGCGTGGCCAGCTTGCGCACCTCATCAAGATGGCCAGGCTCAGCAACGTCAACATCCAGGTCGCGCCGTTCAGCAGCGGCAGCCAGGCGATCGCGGGCGGCCCGATCACCATGCTCCGCTTTCCCGAAGCCGAACTCACCGACGTGGTGTACCTCGAACAGCTCACCAGCGCTCTGTACCTGAGCAAGCCGGCCGAGCGGCTGTACTACTGGAACGTACTGAACCGGCTGGCCACCGAGGCGCCGCCGCCAACCGAAACTGAGGCGACGCTCCGCGGTCTCCTCCGCGAGATCTGACCGGATCGCGAGAGCCCGACCCGGACGAAGATCATGCAATTGCGTAACCTACGCACCGTTTGTTGTCAGGCCCTTCTTACGCCTGCCTCCGTCTGCCATTTTCCCTGATGACATCCGATGTTAACTTTGACAAACGATTGCAGCGCATCGTAAAATTGTTTCGAAGGTTCGTTATCGGCAATGCTTTGCGCATCATGGAAGCCGGCATGGAATCTCTTGACCTTCGCCTGGAACCAATCGCGGTAGGCGACTGCGCCGTCGTGCGGGTTACCGGCGAGATCGACGCGTTCACCGCGCCAGGGCTGCGGGACGTGCTGAACAGCCCGAGTAGCGATCACGTGGTCGTCGACCTGCGCGGTGTCGCGTTCCTCGACTCCACCGGGCTCGGCGTCCTGATCGGCGCGGTTAAGCGGCTGCAGAAGCGCGACGGATCGCTCAAGATCGTCACCGACCGCTCCGGCCGGGTCAGGCGTCTGTTCGAGATCACGAGCCTGACCCGGGCCTTCGAGATGCGGACGTCGATCCTGGCCGCGATCGCCGATGACGCGCACTGGCAGGCCGCCATCGGCCGCAGTCCCGCCGACTGGTGCCGCGAGCACGAGCTGCAGTAACGAAGGCCCGCTGAGGCGCCGGAGCGCCCCGGGACATTCCATGCGAGGATTGGCAGTGCCCTTGCCGAGGTAAGGGCCCGTTGCGTGGAAGGGATCGCCGAGGATGAGCCGGGTCGTCGTGATCGGAGCAACTGGGCACATCGGCAGTTACCTGGTGCCGCGCCTGGTCCGCGGCGGTCACGAGGTGATCGCCATGGGCCGCGGCCTGCGCGACCCGTACCACGCCAGCGCGGCGTGGGACTCGGTCACCCGGGTCAGGGTCGACCGCGAGGCGGAAGACGCGGCGGGAGCGTTCGGCGCGCGGGTCGCGGCGCTGAGCCCGGACGCGGTGATCGACCTGATCTGCTTCACCGCGGCCTCGGCGCGGCAGCTGGTGGACGCGCTGCGGCCGTCCCGGCCGCTGCTGGTGCACTGCGGGACGATCTGGGTGCACGGGCCCGCGCTGCGCGTGCCGGTAACCGAGGACGAACCGCGGACCGGCTATGGCGACTACGGCGCGGGCAAGGTGGAGATCGAGGCCCTGCTGCACCGCGAGACGCTGGCCGGGGGCGTGCCCGCGGTGGTGCTGCATCCGGGCCACATCAGCGGGCCCGGCTGGCAAGTCATCACGCCGGCCGGCAACCTGGACCTGGCCGTCTGGACCCGGCT
>Ga0126381_100008833_pt1 | contig 11289 bp, 9 predicted proteins | sample PanSoiMetPlot_28_FD_96465 | JGI IMG/M metagenome (GOLD analysis project Ga0126381, IMG submission 96465) | Tropical forest soil microbial communities from Panama - MetaG Plot_28 | ecosystem: Environmental > Terrestrial > Soil > Tropical forest > Bulk soil | place: Panama | collected 2016-02-17 | reverse complement strand
TCGGCAGCCGTCCGGCGATCCTGATCCCGCTGATCATCTTCCTGTTCACGCCGCTGACGCTAGCCGGGCTGTCGTTCTGGACTACTGTGACGGACTGGCTGCCGTTGCAGCTGACGATGCTGGCGGCGACCTATTCCCACGTCAGGTACATCTGCTCTGGTCGCGTCGGCTATGTCGTCGCCGCCGCCGCGTGGCTCAGTGCAGGCCTGCTCTTCGACGTGCAGGGCGCCGTGGTGCCGCTTGTTCTCTTCGCCCTCACGTCGGCATATCTTGTGCCCAGGCACTGGCCGGCCGCGGCCAGGCGGACCCTCCGGAGTTTCCGGCGAGCCTGGACGATCTACGGGGTGCTGACCGCCGCGTACCTCGTCCTTTTTTTCATCAAGCTGCAGACGTCATCTCAGCAGCCGATCAACCCGAGACACGTCTCGAGCGTGCTGTCGCTGGCTGCGACCATGCTCCGGGTCGGCTTCATTCCCGCCGCAATGGGCGGACCATGGCGCTGGTTCGTGCCCGGCGGCGACCACGGCGTCGCAGCAGAGACTCCCGCACTAACCAAGGTCACCTGGGTGCTGGCCGCGCTCATCGTGGGCGCGAGCCTGTGGTACCGGAGGCGTGCGCTGCGGTCCTGGCTGATCCTGGCCGGATGGCTGCTGCTGGCCGACTTCGGACCGGTCGCGATCGCGCGGCTGACCGAGCTACCCGCGAGCCTGCTGGGTGCCGAGACGTATTACCTGGCCGATTCCGCACCGGTCCTCGCTGTCTGTGTCGGGCTTGCGTTCTGGCCTGTCATCGGTGAGCAGGATCCTTACCGCGTCAGACGGCGGCGGTCGGTGCCGCTGGCGGTCAGCGCGCTCGCCCTGACCGGAGCGTTCCTGGTTGGCTCGATCTGGTCCGGGGTCACCTACCTCAGCAGTACGTCCAGCGCCAGGACGCGCTCGTACATCGACACTGCCCGGGCCGCTCTGGCGAGCGCGAGACCTGGCACCGTGATCCTGTCGGCACCCACTCCGTGGTACGTGATGTATGCCGGGTTCCTGGGATCGGCATCGCAGACGTCCAACGTCCTCGGGCCGCTCGCGCCGGAACGTGCCGGGATCCGCTTTGTAACGGATCCGAAGAGGGGCGCCACGAACCTGATGATGTTCGACAGCCTGGGGAGACTGCGACCGGCGATCGACGTCGGCGCCTCGAGCCTCCGGCCTGCAGGCTCAAGGACATGCTGGCCGGTGCGGTCGGCGGCGACCAGGATTCCGCTGAGCGCACACGTCTTCCGCTACGCCTGGATCATCCGGCTCTCGTACTCCGGCCCCGCGACGAGGTTGCAGCTTGAGCTCGGCAGAGCAGTGACCGACGTCGTGCTGCAGGCCGGCCAGCGCGACGATGACATTCCAGTGACCGGCGAGGGCAGCACCGTCCTGGTACGCGGCCTGAGCGGGGAGCCGGCGGCCTGCATCTCAGCGCTGAGGCTAGGGCCTGAATTGCGTCGCTGACATCCCGGCCGAGCGGCCCGCGAAATCAAGCTGGTGAGCGATATAGACCAGCTCACCCGCAGCCAGTTGCCGACGGCGCACGGCCAGCCAGTCGGCCAGGTCCGCTGGTTCCACCCGATCACGGCGACTCCGCAGCGCGTTCTGGATCGTGTTCAGGATGGTGTGCACGAAGTAAGCCTCATCGCCCGGGTAGTTCCCATCCGGGCCCGGGTATACGACCCAGTCCGACGACCCGGCCGCCAGCGCGGGCGCGCCGGCAGCCCGCAGATAGTGGATCAGGCGGCGGCCCGTTCGGCTATCCCCGGCCGGTCGGCCGTAGCGAAAGCGCTCATCCATGTCCTGGTGGTAGGCCTTTATGATCTGGTCGTCGCGGGGGTCGCCCGGCTCGAAGATGCTCTCGCCGTCGTAGTTGATCGTGAACCAGTAGACGCCGCCCGGGGCTAGCAGCCGGAGCAGTCCGGGAAGGACGGCTGGCACGTCCACCAGGTCCAGGACGGCGTTGGCGATGAGCACATCGGCCGCCGCCGCATGCGCGTCCGCCAGGTAACTGCCGAGCTCGGCGTGCACCAGGCGCACCCGCAGGTCACCCACCCGCAGCCCGTCGGGCAGCAGGTCGCTGCTGAGGCCCTGGGAGGCGGCCCAATCGCACAGCCACCGGCGAGAACAATCCAGCAGCTGCTGGTCCGCATCAAGCAGGATGTACTCGCCGCCGCCGACAGCGCCCCAGTCCATCAGACGGGCCACCATCGTCCCGAGGCCGGCACCGACCTCCAGCACCCGCGGTGCACCCGATGGCATCAGACGGCACAGCTCGGCCAGCACCTGCCGGTTAAGCGCCCTGTCATCCACGGTCGTTTTCGCAGCCAGGTAGCGCGCATAGTCGCTGGTCATTGTTTCTCGGCGACCATCGCGAACTTGCGTACCCGCCCGTTGCCGAGCCAGTCACTCCACAGCCGATGGGCAGTGATCAGCTCGGCGGTGGCCCGCGTCCCGATCTGACCGGCGATCTGGAGTGAGTCAGCTCGATAACAGCGAAACAGCGCCGCGGCCATCGCGTGATGGGACGAGCTGCACTCCTGCCGCCATATCACGGTCAGCCCTGCCTCGCGCAGCACGCCCGTCAACTCCGCCAGCTCGATCAGCCAGACTGTATCGGCACCAGGCATCCACAACCGTTCGTGCTGACTGAGTGGCCGGCCTTCCTCCACCGTGAAGGCGAAACGCCCGCCCGGCTCCAGTACCCGGGCCACCTCACCCGCCAGGGCCTCCTTGTCGGGAAACGCCAGCATCGTCTCCAGCAGGAGTACCACCTCGTAATGGCCCTCAGGCAGCGGCGGGAGGTGAGCTTGCTCGAAGCGGCACGGCAGATTCCAGGCCCGCTGGCGGGCGGTGGCCAGTGCGCTCGCGGAGTGATCGACACCCAGGTAGCGGCAGCCCGACTCCGCCGTGATCATTCTGCCGGGGCCGGCCACCCCGCAGCACAGATCGAGCACGGACACGCCTGGGCCGATCCTGGCCCGGTGCGCCAGCGTCCGGACCTCGCTTGCCCGCATGAAGCTCTCCTGGCCTACATACTCCCCCGAGGGGAAGGCGGCCGCCCGTGCCCGCTCTAGCGCCGTCAAGAGTTGTGCTCGCTGATCCTGTCTCACATCACATCCCGCTTGAGGCAGACGCCATCGTCTCGGGTCGAACCATGTCCGCCGCTTCTCCGTACCACGCTGTGTCAGGTATGACGGATCGGCGGCAGATGCGGTTCGGCTCCCCTGGCAGGATGGAGGCTGGATTGGTGCGGCAGGCGCTCTGGACTGACGGAGCATCGTGCGAGTCCACGTAGTAGTCCCCGCGGGGTTCGACAATCCCAGGCAGCCGACCGGCGGCAACATCTACGACGCGCGGATCTGCGCTGGACTGGCCGACGCCGGATGGGATGTGCGGGTCAGGACCGTCGCCGGGGCGTGGCCGCTAGCCGACTCGGGCTCCCGCGCCGACCTGGCGCGCATCGTTTCGGCCATCCCCCACGGTGAGACCGCCCTGATCGACGGTCTCATCGCTTCGCCGAGCGCCGCGCAGCTGCTGCCACACACCGGCCGGATACGGATGACCGTGCTGTTGCACATGCCGCTGACCACCGCCCTCGACACACACCATGATGCAAGCGCGAAGCGCTCCGAGCGGGTCCTGCTGCGCGCGGCGGCAGGCGTGGTCGTCACCAGCGAATGGACCCGCCAGCAAGTACTGGCGCGATACACGATCCCGTCAAACCGGGTGCACGTCGCCCGGCCCGGCGTCGATCGGGACGCTGTCCCGGCCCGGCCCGTCCGTGGCCACCTGCTCTGCGTGGGAGTTCTCGGGCGGCACAAGGGTCAAGACATCCTCATCGAGGCGCTCGCCGACCTCGCCGACCTGGACTGGAATTGCGTGCTGGCCGGACCGCTCGACCCAAACCCGGCCTTCGTGGCGCAATTGCAGGCCCGTATCACGCGCCTCGGCTATGGCCACCGCGTCCGGCTCCCCGGCGTCCTAACCGGCGCGGCGCTCAGTCGCGCGTACGCCACCGCCGACCTGCTCGTCGCGCCGTCCCGCTCGGAGACATACGGCATGACCGTTACCGAAGCACTCGCCCATGGCCTACCGGTGATCGCCGCCGCCGTCGGTGGGTTGCCCGAAGCGCTAGGCTCCACCGCCGACGGCATGCGGCCCGGCCAGTTGGTCTCCCCCGGCGATCCGGCTGCTCTCGCCGCCGCGCTCAGAGTCTGGCTGGGTGACGAGCGTCACCGGCAACGGCTGCGGGCCGCCGCACGACAGCGGCGGTCGACCCTGTGTGGCTGGGAGCAGACCACGCAAGCGATAGCGATCGCGCTGACCAACCATGATGGGTAAGCCGTGCCACGCGGAGTGAGGGCAGCACGGCCGCTTCCGGACTTCTGGCCGCCCATAGCGCGACGACGGCGGGAACTATCACACCAGGTCGGCATCATGATGCTGACGACGGGGAGGTCTCATGCCGCTCAGCATCGGGGTGGTTTTCCCTGAGGCCGTCGAGGCAGACGTGTCACCGCCGGCGGTTGCGAGCATTGCTGGACAGGCCGAGCAGGCTGGTCTGGACTGCATCTGGGCCGAGGACCGGCTGCTCGCCGGCGGGATGAGCGTTCCCGACTGTGCGCTCACCCTGGCCGTAGCGGCCGGTGTCACGGAGCACATCGGCATCGGGTCCGCGGTGTACGTGCCGGCCCGGCGACCGCTGGTGTGGGCGGCCAAGGAAGTTGCCAGCCTCCAGCACATCTCTGGTGGGCGGCTTCAGCTCGGCGTCGGACTTGGCGGCGGCGACGAGCATGAGTACGAGGTAGCTGGGTTCCGCTGGGCGGACCGCGCGCGACGGACAGAAGCGTTCCTGCGACTGCTGCCTGACTTGCTGAGCGGCCACGCGATCCGGGTGCCGGACCTGCCTCGGACACCCGAAGTCCGGCTGCTGCCCTCAGCGCCGCTGCCGCCGATATGGATCGGCGGCACCTCGCCGGCCGCGCTACGGCGCGCCGCCACATTCGGCTCCGGGTGGCTGTCGGGTTTTCAGACACCTCGGCAGTTCGCTTCGTCGGCGGCGCTGCTGTCCGAGCTCGCGGCTGCGGCCGGGCGGCCAGGCCTTCGGCTCGGTGTCATGATCCATGCGACACTCGGCACCGGCACTGGCCGCAAGCTCACTGACCCGACAGTCGGCCTGCTGCAGCGCGCGTACGGCATGCCTCTGGATCTTGCCAGCGAACTCGCTGTCGGCGGATCACCGGACGAGCTGGCCGGTCAGCTCGCGTCCTACGTCGAGGCGGGAGCCGAGGTCATCGGTGTGGTTTGCGACCCGGTCCCGACGCCGCAGTCGGTCGAGCTCCTGGCCGAGGTCGCACGGCGCCTCCGCCGGGCTTAGCTGATTGGCGCCCGAAGCCTGTGAGATACCGGGAGGGACCTGTCCGCGACGTGCCAATAGCCTTGGCTGGTGACCTTCGTCGTCGAGCAGATCTGGCGCTATCCGGTTAAGTCAATGGGCGGCGAGCTGATCGAATCCACGCTTGTCGACGCGGACGGCGTGGACGGCGACCGGAGGTGGGCCGTACAAGACGCGGTCGGCAAGCTCGGCTCCGGGAAGAACAGCAGGCGCTTTACCCGGATCTTCGGACTGCTCGGCCTGGCCGCGCGCTACGAGGATCTCGCCGAGCCGCCCATCGTGACGGGCGGGGACGGCACCGAGTATCCGGTTGGCACCGGCGCGGCCGATGAGTTCCTGCGCTCGCTGGCCGGCAAGCGTGTCTGGGTTCGCCGGGACACCGGCATCGTGCACTTCGACGGCGTCCCGCTCACTCTGGTCGGATCCGCGACGCTGGACTGGCTTGCCACGCAGTTGCCGAGCGTTCGGGTCGAAGCCAGACGGCTTCGGCCGAACCTGGTCGTGCGCACGACCGAGCCCTTCGAAGAGGAAGCCTGGCTGGAACAGCCGGTGCAGATCGGCACTGTCCAGACTGTGTTTGAAGTGATCTTGCCGCGTTGCGTGATGGTCGGCATGGCGCAGCCTGGACTGGCCAGGTCGAACGCCGTGCTGAAACGCATCGCCGCCCGGACCGACAACCCGCTGGGCATGGCGATCGGTGGCCAGGTGACGAAAGCCGGCACCATCAGCGTCGGCGATCAGGTGCGTCCTGGCTGAGTCCACCACGGTTACGCGTCGCCGGGCGGCGGCCTGTCCATCCGCGCGCAAACGGCACCGGCTGAGTCGCGGGCTGACCCCGCGGGTTAGTGGGACTGGGGTACCAGTCGCGACCGCTGCGTCATCGGGCTGTCACTGAGCGGGCATTCCGTCCGCCCGGCGAGAACGCGGGCGCGTCGATGCCCCAGCTGATGATCCGCTGCGGCACGACGGCAAACCAGACGGCATCCCAGCCGCCTCCCCCGAAACGCTCCTCGCCGCCCTGATCGTGAATCTCGGCCCGGCCGCGTATCTCAATCCCCCGCGGGGTCCACGGGTTCACGCTCTCCAAGTCGTCGACGACGAAGGCCACCTTCGGATTGGCCAGCAAGTCGCGCCATTTCTTCGATTTGCTCAGCCCGTGCCCGCCGATTTCAATAGTTCCTTCCTCGGCATTGAGCCGGAAGCCGACGGGGGCGACGTGCGGCGACCCGCTTGTGCCGGCGGTAGCGACCCGGCCGAGCGGCTGGCCGCGCAGGTATTCGATCTCCTTCTCGGTGAACTCGCTCATCGGGACCTCCTCAGTCCGGTGACCTACCCGCCGGCCGAGCCGGCCGACCTTGCATCGCCACGGTAATCATGCGCGCCGGCTGAACCCTCCCCGGGAGGCCAGCGATCCGGCGACGCGGCTGATTCGGTCAGCCGCCCGACTGGGCGAGCCGCCGGAGCGCCGCGGCAACTTCCGGTCCGGCGACGGCAGCACCGTACCCAGCCCTGAGCACCAGGCAGCCGGCCGCGATGTCGAGCCTCGGATCGAAGGCGACCATCCAGCTGTTCGGCTGCCCCTGGCCGCCGACGTCCGCGGTGCCTGTCTTGCCATACACAGCCGAGCCGACGCTATCGAACACCCCCGCCGCCGTGCCGCCTGCCTGCGTCACAGCTCTCATCATCTGCCACAGGTCCTGGCGCACGCTGGCGGGCAGCGGCGTGGCAGCCAGCTGCGGTTGACCCGTTACGACGATGGGCTGCCTGAACGAGCCCGTGTCGACGGTGGCAGCGACAGAGGCCATGGCCAGCGGAGCGGTCGCCAGCTGGCCTTGGCCGAATAGTTCCTGGGCTAGTTCCCCGTTGTAAGCAGTGGACGGGATGGTGTAATACGGGCCGCCGGGGCCGACGCCGATGTTCCATTGCTGGTTCAGGCCGTAGTACCTCTGCGCCGTCTGGGCAAGCGCGCTAGCGCCAAGGCTCGAGTACCAGCGGGCGAACGCGTTGTTGCAGGACGCGGCAAAGTCGGTCTGGAACGGCGTGCCCGGCGGTTCGCTCTCGCCCTTGTCGTTCTTGAACGTGTTGCCGTTGATGACGAGCTGCGGCGGGCACTCGACGGGCTGGCTCGGCGAGCTGACCAGGCCCGAGGTGAGCAGGGCCGTCGAGGTTATGATCTTGTTTGTGGACCCGGGCGCCACGCGTGCGGTCAGCGCGAAGTCGTTCGCCCCGTCGTTGTTGGCCACCGCCAGGATGTCGCCCGTGCTCGGCTGGATGACCACCATCGAGCTGCTTGCATGGGCCTGCACGGCCACTTGTGCCGCTGCCTCCGCCCTCGGATCGATCGTGGTCTTGACCACCCCGGCAGCGACCGGCTGGCTGAGCACGTCAGCGGAGCTGGCGATGGGAGTGCCGTCCGGGCCGGCGAGTGCTACCTCGATTCCCGGCGTGCCCTGGCCGGCGGGTGCGTGGCTTTTCAGTGCCGCGGCGATGTGCTGGAGTCCAGGGTCGCTCGAGTACTGAAGGTTATTGCCGGCGGCATCCGTCACCTCGCCGGCGCCGGGTGCTATCGGAACGCTGACGACTTTCTCACCGGCGGTCAGGTCCGGCGCGACCAGCGCAGGAGTCCACCTGACCCACCAGCCGCCGTTTTTCTGGTACGCGGTCAGGTCCGACTTGTATGACCAGGTCGCCGTGACCGCCGTGTCCGCAGGCAGCCCCACCGTGGCGTCCACGGAGAACGCCACCAGTCCCCTGGCAGTAGAGCTCTGCACCGCCAAGTGCAAGGCGCGAAGCTGCAGGCCGTCGTGGTAGGCGGTCAGCGCGGACGCAGCGGCAGCAGGGTGCTCGGTGTAGTTAGCGGCCTTCCGGAGGTGCCCGTGCTGCCATTCAGTCAGGAACGCCTCAGCCGTCTGGCGCGCAGCCAGGGCCGGCTGGGTGGCAGTGGGGTGGAAACCGGGCACGGCCCTGGCCGGGCCGACGACGCCAGTGAGGATCAGCACGGCAGCGAGGCCCACTACTCCGGCGGCGCCGATCCCGCCGGCGAGGGCGAGCTTATTTCGCGACCGGCTTGCCCGGTGCCCGGGTCGAGCCTGGCGCGGCGGCGGCTCACTGCCGCTGACCTCAGGCTGGCCGCGCCACCACCCTGGGTCGTCCCAGGCCGACGGCAGCTCGTGGGCACCAGGGCTCCAGAACGGCGCTTGCTCCGCCGGGGGTTGTGACGGCCAGCGTGAGCCACCGTCTGCTTCGTTGTTCCCCGGTCCCCCGGTCATGTGCTCCCAGCTTTCGTCACCCGCCGCTCACCAGACCATGGTCGCTCACTGGCCTTGGTATATCTCAGGATCTGGGTCGAATTCGAATCGCGGGCAAGGAAGTCCGAGGCGGCGCCGCGTCTGCGGCTGCTCGACTATCCCAGGTGCTGGAGCACGGCTGCGACTTCCGATCCGGCGACCTGCGCGCCGTAACCGGCGTCAAGCACCAGGCAGCCGATCGCGACATTGAGCGTCGGATCGAAGGCGACCAGCCAGCTGTTCGGCTGGCCCTGGCCGCTGACGTCCGCGGTGCCTGTCTTGCTATACACCGCCGAGCCGACGCTGTCGAATACGCCGGCCGCCGTGCCGCCTGCCTGTGTCACGGCTCTCATCATCTGCCACAGGCCCCGCTGCACGCTCGCGGGCAGCGGCGTGGCAGCCAGCTGCGGTTGACCCGCCACGACGATGGGCTGCTTGAACGAGCCCGTGTCCACGGTGGCGGCGACAGAGGCCATAGCCAGCGGGGCCGCCTGCAGCCGTCCCTGGCCGAACAGCTCGAGAGCGAGTTCACCGCCGGAGGCGGCGGCCGGGAGGGTGTAATACGGGACGGGGTCACCGACGCCGATGTTCCACGGCTCATTCAGGCCGTAGTACTTCTGCGCCGTCTCGGCGAGCGTCCCGGTGCCGATCCTGGCGTACCAGCGAGTGAACGCGTTGTTGCACGAGGCGGCGAAGTCAGTCACGAACGGCGTGCCCGGCGGTTCGCTCTCGCCACCGGCGTTGCTGATCACCTCACCGTCGGCGTCGAGCTGCGGCGGGCACTCGACGGGCTGGCTCGGTGAGCTGACCAGTCCCGTCCTGAACAGCGCGGTCGAGGCGATGATCTTGCTTGTCGAGCCGGGCGCCACTCGTGCGGTGAGTGCGAAGTCGTTCGCCCCGTCATTGTTGGCGACCGCGAGGATGTCGCCGGTGCTCGGCTGAATGACCACCATCGAACTGCCTGAATGGGCTTGCACCGTCGACTCCGCTATCCCTTCTACCTTCGGATCGATCGTGGTCTTGACCGGGCCGGCAGCGACCGGCTGGCTGAGCACGTCGGTCGTCCTGGGGATGGGAGTGCCGTCCGGGCCGGCGAACGCTATCTCGATTCCCGGCGTGCCCTGGCCTGTGGGGGCGCTTCGCGTCAGCGCCGCGGCGATGTTGTGAAGCCCTTGGTCGCTCGAGTCCTCGAGGTTGTTGCCGTCGGCATCCGTCGCCTCAGGGGCGCCCGGCGCAATCGGAACGCTGACGACTTTCTCGCCGGCGCTCAGGTTCGGCGCGACTAGCGCCGGATTCCACCTGACCCACCAGCCGCGGTGCCTGGGATAGGCGGTCAGATCCGACGCGTACGACCAGGCAGCTGTCGTCGCCGTGCCCTCCCCACGCCTGCCCGGCGCAGGCAGGCCAACGGTGGCGACGACCGAGAACGCTACCTGTCCCTGCGCAGTCGCACTGTGCACTGTCAGGCGCAGGGCGCGAAGGTGCAGCCCGTCGTGGTAGGAGGTCAGCGCGGCGGCGGCGGCCGACGGGTGATCGGTGTAGCTTGCGGCCTTCCGTAGGTGCCCGTGCTGCCAGGCAGCCAGGAACGCCTGAGCTGTCTGGCGCGCAGCTACTGCCGGCCTGGTGGCAGTGGGCTCGAATTCACTGATGTGCGTTGCTGCCTTGCTCGGGCCGAGGACCCCGAGCTGGGTGAGGATGAGCACCGCGGCCAGGCCTGCCACTCCGACGACGCCGAGACGCCCGGCGACGCCGAGTCTCCTCGGCGAGCGCGGCGTCCTGCTCGCGCTGGTCCGTGGCCGTTCGCGCCACACCCGGTGATCGTCAAGGCTCCAGCGTTCGTCGTCCTGGCCAGGCACCAGGGGCGTGCCCTGTTCCGCAGTGGGTTGGGCCGGCGAGCGGGAACTGCCGCCCGCCACGTCGTTACCGGCGCCCTCGCTCATTCGTCCCCCTTCGCCACCCCTCGTGCGGTTCCGGACCGGCAGACTGGCCTATACCCCTCGTGAAGTAGGCCTAATTCCGGCGACTCAATGCCGTCGCGCGGGCGAACCAGCGCTAGCAGCGTCGTGTGCGTTGCTAGTGTCGGGGCTGTGCGCGGCGACGTGACGCTGAAGACCGTCGATCCAGCGCCGACTGCGGTCGTGGCGGCCGCTACCACCTGGGCCGAGTTCCCGAATCTGTGGGGCCCGATGCTCGACCAGGTGTGGCGCTTTCTTCGCGGCAGCGCTGCCGGGGGCCTCTGGACGCACGGACACAACGTCATGCTCTACAAGGACGACGTGCCCAATGTCGAAGTGGGGGTTCAGGTCACCCGGTACTTCGACTCATGCGGGTCAGTCGTGCCGTCGGCGCTCCCCGGCGGGCTGGTCGCCGCGGCAACGCATTTCGGTCCCGTCGCCAGCATCGGTGACACCCACAACGCCGTGCGCGACTGGGCGACTGCGAATGGGTATCCGCTGGCCGGCCCGCGATGGGAGATATACGGCGATCCGGATCCCTCGACAGGCGATTTCGCCGTTGAGGTGCTGTGGCTGGTGGCAGAGCAGGTGACCTAAGACTCGAGCTCCACCGGGTCGCCCAC
>Ga0126381_100008832_pt1 | contig 11290 bp, 5 predicted proteins | sample PanSoiMetPlot_28_FD_96465 | JGI IMG/M metagenome (GOLD analysis project Ga0126381, IMG submission 96465) | Tropical forest soil microbial communities from Panama - MetaG Plot_28 | ecosystem: Environmental > Terrestrial > Soil > Tropical forest > Bulk soil | place: Panama | collected 2016-02-17 | reverse complement strand
TGCGCAGGAACTCCCACGCGCTCCCGTGAAATTGATTTGTTCCTGACTTGGTGGTGGCGTTGATGACCGCGCCGCCACTGCGTCCAAATTCCGGCGAGTAGTTGGAGGTCTGGATCTTGAATTCAGCGATGGCATCGACACTGCTCAGAATGGCGACATCTCCGTTGTCATTGGAATTGTTGTCGATGCCGTCGAGCATGAAATTGTTCTGGTCGCCGCGCATCCCGTTCACGGCGAAGCTGCCGCCGGCGTTGCCATTGGTTGGCGAGTTGCCACCGTTGACCGGCCCTTCGATGACTTTGGACACCCCGGAGGTAAGTTCCGCAAGGTCGGTGTAACGTCGCCCGTTCAGGGGTAGCAGTTCCACGGTCTGGCTTGTAACGACATCGCCGAGGGAAGCGCTCTCGGTCTCCAGCAGCGGAGCGGCTCCGCTGACTTCTGTCGTTTCCGAAACCGAGCCGACCTTAAGGGCGAAATCCAGCCGAATCGTCTGCTGAACGTCGAGAACGATATCACTGCGTATTTCCTTGTGGAAGCCGGCAGCTTCGACCGAAAGGGTGTAGCGGCCGATCTTGAGAGGAGTGAATAGATAATCGCCGTTCTGGTTGGTTTTCCCGGTAATCGCAACGCCGGTGTCCGCGTTGACTGCCGAGACCGACGCGTTGGCGACCACAGCGCCGCTCGCATCTTTAACCGTCCCCACCAGGCTGCCAGTATCGACTTGCGCCAAACCAACTGCAACTGCGCCGATTAGAACAACGACAACTCCAATCGTGTTTCGCATAAGTGATTCTCCTTTGCCCCGAGGTGAGCTGATTGGACCGGCACCACGGGTGCAGCTCGTGCTTAGGAGCCCTAGTTACGGAAGCCTGTGTTTTATATCGTTTTGTTGTGTTTTGTCCAGCGCGAAAATGTGGCCGGGAAGGGGGCAACGGGACGGTTTGACAGCGGACAAAGCCGCGCCCCCACCCCCAACGAAGCACGCCAGGTTCATGGTCGGACTATCTGAAGGAGATCGGCGGTCGCCACAAATCGCAGAGGCGAGCTCCCAATTGCCCGGCACAACGAAAGCACCATGTGCTGCTCGCCCCATTGCTGCCACGTCTTCGTAAGCTTCGACGTAGGTGCGCTGTTCGTCTTCAGGTCGTTGGCCTTCATGTCCTCGCAATGTCTCGTCAGGTATCCAAGGCCCATGCCAGAACGCAAGATTTCGAAATGTCCTCCCTGGCCCCCAAAGAGAGGCACTTTACACGCACCCACGCACCCGGATCCACAATGGGAGAGTGGATGGCTGATCGGCCGTTAGTCCGCCTGAGTCCGTTTTCGCCTCTAATGGTTGAGAGATCAACAACTTGCCTTAACCAGCCCCGGAAGCAACATTGGAAATGCAAGTAAAACGGGAAAACGAATCCCGGAGTGGATTGCCCGCGGCACACTTTCGCGACACCAGTGGGGGGTCCTGAATTTTTGATCGCTCCGGTGCGCGTTCAACACCATTTTCAGAATCTCGCCATATACTTGCAGCAGGAGCCTTTTACGAATCAGGGGCGAAGCAATTGGCCGCTCACGGCATCGTTGACTTGAAACGCGTCGGCTATATCGGCTTCAGTCATTCCTGCTGGTTCGGCATGGAGATGCTAACCAACGGTTCCTTTGCCCTAAAAGCGTCCCTAATTGCAGTGGAAAAAGACTCGGCAATCGAAATGTGGCAGCCTATAGCGTGCTTCGCTACCTGAAAAAGCCGGTGGAGCTAGAGCTTGTTCACCTTGATCGATCGGGTGGTACAAAGTTCCTGGCTCGCCTGTATACGCGAGTAGGGTGGGGAGAGGACTGACCACGAAGCCGACAGATGGAAGTCACGAACAGGAATGATCACCTACAAGCATTCGTCGCAGGTTCGCATTTTGATGATCACACGCAGAAACTTCCTGGGGTCAGTGTCAGCAACATCCGCCATGGTTGGCGATGCCTCGCACAATTGGCGCGGCTTCGGTCCCCATCCTCTCTAAATTCTGCTGCTGCGCACGGACACCCTTCGCAGGCTGTCCTCGATTTCACTGCCGCCGGAAGCAGTCAAGCCTGAGGGCTGGCTCGCTCTTCAGTGATCTCTTTAAGCCTAACCGTGTTTTAATCAACAACTTAACCCGAGGGGACAAAATTATTGTGATCACTTTGTGACCGGCGTCCGATGTTCGCCTAAGCTCCGGGAGCGCGTGGACGGAGCTGGTGAGGGACCCGACCAATGGCGCGATCCTGAAAGGCAATTTCTACTTCATGGCCAGCACAGGCATCGACCCTCGACAGCGGGAGCATCGTTGATCCGGCAAAGCTCAAGCTTTTGCACCGGTTGTGGTTGCCACTTCCGTAATCAAACTATTTCATTTATAAAGTCTGAACTCTCACAAGATCTCGATGCGCATCTTCTACGGGTGGTGGATTGTCCTTGCTGCGTTCCTAAATCTTTTCTTCTCGGTGGGCATCGTCTATTACGGTTTCCCGGTCTTTTATCCATCGATGGTCCACTCTCTGGGCTTTACGCGAGCCCAATTGGCGCAAGGCTTCCTCGTGGGATTTGTGGTTGCAGGTCTCCTATTTGGACTCTTAGCGGGCGCCCTCATTGATTCACTGGGATCCCGCCAGGTGATTCGAATCGGTATTTGGTGTGTCGGCTTGCCATTGATTTTGATGGGAAGCATGACGCACCTGTGGCAGTACTATGTGCTCTGCATCGCAGAAGTGGTTGGTTACGTGCTAACCGGTCCTATCCCCAACCAGGTTTTGGTCTCCAACTGGTTCCGTCGGAAGCGTGGCCGAGCGATGGGCATCGCATATCTCGGCTTGGGGATGGGCGGCGCAATTTCGCCGCTTGTGATCAACCACTTGATACTGAGATTCGGCTGGCGACAGGCCTTCAGAATTATTGGAGCACTAATCCTGTTGGCACTCTTCCCCGTTTCGCAGTGGATCACACGTTCTGCTCCTTCCGAATTGGATCTTCTTCCGGACGGCATCACGCCAGCTGACGCGGCGAGCGAACCTGCTCCGGCCCAGCGAGAGCCCGTAACCGTGGCCCGAGCCATGCGAAGCAGCAACTTTTGGCTCATCGTCACAGGATGCACATTTACCATCGGGGCCATTGGCGCGGTGACACAGCACTTAATTCTTGCTCTTACGGGCGAGGGATATTCCCTAAGCTGGGCTTCCCGAGTATCGAGCGCCCTGCTGGTTTCAAGCCTCGCTGGACGAGTGATCGTGGGTTACTTTGCTGATCGCTACAGCCGAAAAAACGTTATGGCTCTGTTCTATCTCGCATTGGGCCTGGCAATCCCTTTGTTGTTGGCGATCTCGCGGCCTGTGGCGGTTTGGGCCTTCGCCCTCCTCTTTGGTTTTGCCATGGGTGCCGACTACATGTTGATTCCCCTCGTTACGGCAGATTGTTTTGGATTGTCCGCACTGGGCAAGCTTCTGGCCGTAATTATCACGCTATATTCTCTGGGCCAATGGTTCGCGCCCTGGCTGGCGGGAAAGATCTTCGATATAAAACATCGATACGATCTTGCCTGGCTCATCATGTCTGCCGGAGCGGCGGCGGGTGCTGCACTAATCTATGCGGTCGCGCCAGAAGGGCAACCGGTTGTCGGCGCTATTAAACCTTCGGCAAATGCGCGTGATTAGGGGGCAAACATTATGCGCGCAGTTGCGATAGTGTGCCGTTGATCGTGGCACGTTTCAAACAACATCTCCGGGCTATAGGCGTGAGGGTTCCTTGCAACGACGGACTCTCCGTAAGCACTCCTCATGCGACAAAGGTTGAGTATCGTAGCCGGTTGGATTCCGTCGTGGCTCTGGGCGGGATTCCAATCTTATTCCGGAAAGCCCGCCTGAAAGCAAATTTCGGCAGGAAATTGGGAGCTACTTACAGCGCCGGTGCGCCCCACATATAACAATATGCTCACCAAACGGATCAGCATCGTTCCGCCCTTCCAAACCTTTACCGGCCACGAACTCGGCATCAACATGATTGAGTACGTCATCATGAGTCTCGCCGCTTCCTTCCGGAGAACCTTTCCCTGGCAAAAGTAAAAACAAGTATACGCAAGAGTAGGCACTCCCACGAATTTCTTCGGCGGTCTGTTGTCATCGCGTAACATCACTTAAGTGCTTATGGTGGAATGGCTTGCAGTGGTTCGACGATGCGCCTCTCTGTTCTTGCTCAGCACTTTCGTTTGTTTTGCTCTCATTCCGTGTATAGAATATCGGCACTGGGCGAAGGCTTTTCGCCGTCTGGAAGGAAAATCGATATGGGGTCCGGTCCCAGACTGTTAGCCGAGCAGCGCAGGCGAAAAATACTTGAATTTGTCGAGCAGAAAGGCCAGATCACGGTCCGTGAGCTGGCGACTCGTTTCTCAGTTTCCGCGGTGACAGCGCGCGGCGATCTGGATGCTCTCTGCTCTGAGGGTCTGGCGATTCGGTCCCATGGCGGAGCCGTAAGAAAGCTGGGGAAGGGTTCAGACACCGGTACCTCGTCCCAGGGGTCGCAACGGTTCGCCGAGGTGGCCCGGCGCGCTAAAGTCAGCCTGAGCACCGTGCAGCGCGTTGCACAGCGAAACCTTAAGATCGCACCATCGGTGCAGGCGTCAGTCCTCTCGGCCGCCCAAGACCTGGGTGTCAACCTGAACCTGATAAGCAGGGAAGACCGCCGCACCATTACCTTTATTCTTGGCAATCGCGATACTGTGAATGAATTCCAATCCAAGGTCCTGCTTGGAGCCGAGGGATACTGTAGCCGCACTGACTGGGCGCTCAATTTCGTCTCTTTTCGTTCCGATCTGAATGCACCCCTAAGCAACCTGAGTCTTCCCGAAGTTTTGACGTCTTCCAACCGGCCGGGTGGTGTCATTTTGACCGGCACACATTCCGCCAACATTCTGGCTGCCCTTTCGGAAAAGAAGATTCCCTTCTCTCTCGTTGGAAACAATATTGTCGGCGATTGGCAGGCGGAGCAATACGACTGCGTTTTCACCGATGACGTTCGCGGATCCGCGGAGATCACACGCTACCTCATCGCACAGGGACATCGGAACATCTGGTATATCGGAAACCAGCGCCTACCGTGGTTTGCGCGGTGTGCTCGCGGGTATCGACAAGCCATGAAAGAAGCCGACCTCGAACCCCGTTTCAGTGAGATCGGCTCGGAAGATCGCGAGCTAGGATACCTGGCGGTCAAAGCCTTGTTGACGTCGGGCGAGCGACCTACCGCGCTCTTTGTGGGGACCGATCAGGCCGCCTCGGGCGTGTACCAGGCGCTGCAGGAGTCTGGAATCCGAATTCCTGACGACATCAGCGTTGCCGGCTTCAATGACACCATTGGTGAACTCTTGCATCCGGGGTTGACCACTGTGCGCGAGTTTCCGAAAGAACTGGGAGTACATCTGGCTGAATTTGTTGTCCGCAGAATCCAGGAACCGAATCTCGCTCCACAACAACTGATCATGCCGACAGAACTCATTCGAAGAGAGAGTGTGCGGCAGATTGCCCCGGGACACTCGTACGTATCCTCGCTTGCGCTGCAAGAACACACACTGTGACAACTCTGGGGCTTCTCACTCAAAAGATGAGTTTGTCTCCGCAAGCGTCATTCCGAGCTTTTCTTTTCTGCTGGCTTGTTAGTCTTCCCATGTTGGGGCAGACGGCACCGCTCCCGGACGCTTTTCGAGTCCTTGCACCACATCCGAGCGGGCCGCAGATCACTGCTTATCTGCAGTACCAGACCGAAATGGCGTGGAAACAGGATGAAGAGAGAATCGCCGCCTGGCGCGGCCTTCGAGCCGAATCGGATCTGTTGCGGCTTCAGCGTGAACTGCGACGGAAACTGTTGATGATGATGGGGGGCTTCCCAACAATCAGAAGTCCATTGCGAGCGAGGATCATGGGCAGCATCGCGATGAACGGTTTTCACATTCACAAGCTGATCTTTGAAAGCCTTCCTGGAATCTATGTCACGGCTCTCCTCTATGTTCCGGATGAACGCGAGGAGGGCAAGACTAAAAAGCATCCAGCAGTTCTCGTCCCTGCCGGACATGCCCCGGACGGCAAGGTCCATTATCAATCGCTGTGTCAGCACCTGGTGCAGCGCGGGTATGTGGTCCTGGCCTGGGACCCGGTCGGTCAAGGGGAGAGGAGCCAGTTCTGGGACGCGAAGGCCGGCAAGAGCCGCTACAACCTGATTTGTGCCGAGCATGCTGTGCTCGGCAATCTCGCCTATCTGGCGGGTACGAACTTAGCGCGCTGGGAAATCTGGGACGGCTTGCGCGCCTTTGATTATCTGCTCACGCTCCCTGAAGTCGACCCCAACCGCATCAACATCACCGGCACCAGCGGGGGCGGCTTTCAGGCAATACATATCGCTGCCCTTGAACCTCGCATCAAAGTTGCCGCAATTTCCTGTTACATTACGGCGCTGCCCATGCGCATTCACAATCGCATCTTCAAGGATCCCGACAGTGATCCCGAGCAGGATCTTTACGGCATGATCTCGAATGGCGTTGATCATGCGGGATTGCTCGCGCTGATGTATCCGCGACCGGTATTTCTCGCCGCCGCCGTGCTCGATTTCTTTCCCATCGAGGGAACAGAAAAAACATTCCGCGAAGTGCAGAACCTTTACGTACGCTTCGGCCATGGTGACCGGATCGCTATGACCGAGGGCTATCACGGCCATGAGTATTCGAGTGCCAACCAGGAAGCCGCCTTTGAGTTCCTGGATCACTTCAACCAAATGACTGCCGTGAAGACTCTGGCGCCCGATCAACAACTCGACGCCAGGCAATTGCAATGCACCTCGACGGGCCAGATTATGCAGGATTTTCCGGACGCCAAGCCGCTGACCGGCTTGATTCGGGACTATTACACCGCGCACAAAGGACAAGCACCGGAATCGATTCGGCAACTCTACTTCGGGAATCATTATCCGGGAATTCGTTCGTGGCAGTTAGTCCTTTATGACAACGTCGCACCTGCTGCCGACACGATCGCGTGGGAAAATGTCGGCCGTTTTACATTCCAAGACGTCGCGATCGATCGATATTTGCTGCATCACAGCCACAATCTCGTGATACCTTTGCTCCACATTCACAAGACCACCGGCGAAAGCAGGCGCTGGTTGCTGTGGTTCACGAAAGAGGGGAAGGCTTCGGTAAACGATTGGCCGGAGATGCTGAAGCGACTCAATGACGGCTACGATGTCATCAGCTTTGATTTTCGCGGCCTGGGCGAAACACGCATGCTTTACAGAGCCATCTCCGAGGACGATCCTTCCCTGGCGCTCATGGACGACGCGCAGGCCTATGGCAATTCCCTTTCAAGCGTCCTGGCCAACTATGTCTATAACTCATTGTTAACCGGCAGGCCTTATTTCCTGCAGATGATCGAGGATGCCGAGATCGCTCTGCGTTTCTCAAGAGTGAAACTGCACGCCGGCTCATTCTCGGTTTTCAGCGATCCGGAAAGTGCAGTTCTCGCTTCCGGCATCGCCAGCACGCTCACTGCGGTGAATGCGGGTTCGCATCCGGCTGTGGACGTCATGAAGTGGTCGGAACTCGTTGTACAGAGTCGCGAGCAATGGCCGATTCAGTACTTACTGCCTGGTGGCGCTTATATTCAGTGAGCACCTTTTGCTCGGAATTTTTGGGTGTCCGGCGGATTACGTTACGATCGGGACTCCGGAAGTTAGCAAAGCCGCCGAATCTCTGTCCAGATAAATAGTGGCGTTCGGATGCCTGCGCAAGATCGATGCCGGCACCATCGGCGTAATCTCTCCCTCGAGTGAGTTTTTGACCGCTTGTGCCTTGCGCTCGTCTGGAACCACTACGATGATTTCCCGGGAGCGCAGGATCTGCCTTACCGACATGGAGATCGCCTGCCTGGGGACGTCCGCAACGCTCTCAAACCATCCCTCGTTCACTTGCTGCTGGCGACACATCTGGTCGAGATGAACCACCTTGTAAGGGTCTTCGATTTCGAAGTCTGCTGGAGGATCATTGAATGCCAGGTGCCCGTTTTCTCCAATTCCGACAAATGCAACATCGATCGGTTGGCGCTGAAGTTCTTTTCCGATCGTAGCCGCAGAACGTTGAGCATCTCCGGTGCCGTCGAGCAAGTGGTATCGGGTGATTCCCGTCTTGTTGATCAGACGCTCAAGCAGATACTTCCTGAAACTCGCTGGATGCGTGATCGGTAGTCCGATGTATTCATCAAGGTGGAAGGCTTCGACGGAACTCCAGTCGATACCCGATACAGTAGTCAGCGCCTCAAGAAATTCGAACTGGGAGGCGCCCGTGGCCGCAATAATTCGAGCCGTCTCCCGCTGGCGTATGGCTCGCCGAATCGAAGTCGCTGCCTGCTCGGCGGCGGCCCGGCCCAAAGAACCCTTGTCGGCGAGAATTTTGATCTGTAACTGAGACACCGATGTACCTCCTGGACCCTTCAAAGTCTGCCGCCTCCCCAATTCGCATCTAGATTCGCAGCACCCGCACAGCGTTTTCGTAGTAAACCTTGCTCAAGATGGAACCCGGCAAATTGATTCCGTAAATACGCCACCGCCCTTGGGGTGGCACTTTCGCCGGAGCATAGTCGAAATACTCGTCGTCTGTCTCCAGAAAGCGGAAGTAAATCTCATAAAGCCTGTTGTTGAACACTTGTTGCGGATAATCGTCTCCATGGGGAGTCGCGTCGGTCCCGAAAAGAATCCGGTCCTGATATTTCTCGAAGAATCTGCGGGCTGTTCTTGGCTGGCGGCCAAGTTCGCCAATGCGCGCGGCGATGTCGACGTACATGTTTGGGTAACGATCAAGGTTGGCGGAAACATTTTGCAGGTCCTCAGCGAAGTTTCCCACGTGCAACACAATAAATTGGGTCCTGGGATGCCGCGCCATAACGCGATTGCGCGCCGCAAGCAGTTCTTCGTTGGCGGGAAAGTCGCCGCCGTAAAACGACCAGTCGGGATGATTATTCAGCTCTTCGTAACGCTCGTTAAAACGGTCCGTGGGAGTAAAAAATGCAATCGGATCCGAAACGTGAATGGCCACCGGCATATTGAGCTGCGCACACGCGTCCCACATGGGATCGAATCGTGGATCGTCTATTTTGACGAGGGCCCCGGATGTGATGTTCTCGCGCAGATACAGCCCGAGCGTCTTCAGAATTTTCAGCCCTCGAGCTCCGTCGCGATGCGCCTGCTCGATCGCCTGAGCCTGTAGCCTTGGGTAGTCCGGCTCGTTAAACCGCGCGAAGCTAGGCTCAGTAAAGGTGTAGAACCTCCCGGGATAAGCGCGGTCATATTTCGCTACGGTGTCGGCCAGCCCTTTTTCATACCCTCCAGTCAGGTTGACCATCGCGCGAATGTTTTTTCGCTCCATGACTGGCAGCAATTCCTGTGGCGTTCCAAGGTACTGCCGCTGCGCGGCCAGCTCAACCCCCGCTTCCGACTTTGTCGAGACGGAAAGATGAGTATGGATATCAATCAGGGGAAATTTCGCGCGCTCAACGCGCGATTCCTGTACATGCAGCATGCTCTTGGGCTCGTATTGCGATAGGTCGAGCGGCTTGGGAGCTGGTGGCCTTTCCGCTTGAGCGTTTGCGGGCAGCACGGGGAGCCGCGAAGCTCCTGCGAACAACCCTGCACCGTAGAGCCACTGCCGGCGATTCATCGAGATTCGGTTATCATCTCCCATGTTTCGTGCCCAGGTTGAAGCGCCGGTGTGGCGATATCAACAGGCTTGTCCTCTCCGCGTACTGACCCGTGCCAGACGCTACCACCGAATGTCGTCACGTAAATCTGGTCACGGTCTTGGGGGTCTGGGATAACGCGATGGGCCCATTTGAAGTTGAATCCCGGAACGCGTGACCAGTGCAGTCCTCGATCGGGAGACCGCCATACGGAAGATTCAAAACCCGCAGCATACAGGATCCTGGGATCGCCCGGATCAATGGTCACGTCGTAGACATGCTGGTCCCGATCAAGCACCGTCCGCCAGTTCTTGCCGCCATTTTCCGAGAGGTAAATTCCTCCCCCTTCCCCGTGTTGCCCGACAGCACGGGCCCACGCTGCCAGATACAAACGATCAGGAGATCCGGGATCAATCGCCAGACCATTGGGAGCATTGACTCCTGGCGGAAGAGCAACCGGCTCCCAGTGTTCGGCGTCATCGGTGGATCGATAGAGGGCACCATCACCGGCATTCCCGATGCTGCCGTCTTCCGAACGCCGCGCGAGAAGCACATACAGAGTTCCGTTCGTGCTGCGTGCGAGTCGCCACGCAAAAGGCTCTGACTGCGTGATTCCCTGATTCTTGAGTGTCCAAGTTCGGCCGCCATTCACGCTCTTGTACACGCCGCGTCCGAACCCGGACACGTAGAGAATGCGCGAATCCACGGGGCTATTCGGATCGAGCAGAATGTGCGTAGGGGCCGTCTCATCCATTCCCTCGTTCGACTTGGTCCAAGTTTTTCCACCATCATCGCTTCGACATACACCGCCCTTGTAGGTTGACACTGCAGTATGCCGCCACATCTTTGGACGAGGAAGATCGTGTGTGCCGCTGTTCACACTCCACGCCTGGCCCTTCACCTTGGGATCGAAGACAATCCAGTAAGTCGTATTGGTCCACTGGTCCGGCACTCCCCTCGTGGCGCTGGTCCAGGAGGCTCCTTCGTCCTCGCTGCGGAACGCCCCGATATCCGTATAGGTAATGAAGATGCTCTTTGGGTCGAATGGATCAAAGTGGACACCGTAATTGGTCGTTACATCCAAGCCGACTGTAGTCCAACCGGCGTCGTTGACCTTGCGTGAATAAATTCCGCTCCAGGTAGCGCCTCCGTCGGCCGTGCGCGTGGTGCGGCCCAGGTCAGTGCCGAACGCCAGGTTTGGATCCTGATCGGCAACAGTCATATTGAGGGGATTCTCTCCCCACGTGACCCCGAACCGATCCGTAATCCAATCATCGTGAACGTTCTTCGCGGGGGCGGAGGATTCTTTCCACACCAACTGCCAGTCGTCGCCTGTGTTGGTGGTCCTGGCGACGCCCAACCAGGTTGCTCCTTCGAGCGAGAGATCGCTATAAGAGAGATACGCGGTTTCGGGATGATGCAGGCTGGTTGCGATTGCGCGGATCTTGGCACCGCTGCCCGGAAGCTTGCACTCCCGCCAGTTTGCGCCGCCATCGCTTGAACGGAACGCTGCGACTTCTGAGGACATATAAATTATCGGTTCCTCGGCGGAACCGAACCCGAG